>Ga0183260_10000346_pt1 | contig 38344 bp, 39 predicted proteins | sample AntDrymUQ4972206_2_FD_129768 | JGI IMG/M metagenome (GOLD analysis project Ga0183260, IMG submission 129768) | Polar desert sand microbial communities from Dry Valleys, Antarctica - metaG UQ497 (22.06) (version 2) (version 2) | ecosystem: Environmental > Terrestrial > Soil > Desert | place... | reverse complement strand
GCATACTCGCGCAGCACCTCGGTGTCCCGTTCTACGAGCTCGACGCACTCCATCACGGCCCGAACTGGTCCGAGCCGACGGCGGAGGAGTTCCGCGCGATCGTCGAGCCGATCGTCGAGTCGGGGGCGTGGGTAATCGACAGTCCCTACCGAGGGAAGCTCGGCAATCTCGTGTTAGAAGGCGCGGATCTCGTCGTCTGGCTCGACCTGCCGCTCCGGGTGTGGCTGCCGAGGCTCTTGCGCAGGACGGCCTCGCGCATCATTCACCGCGAAGAGCTGTGGAACGGGAACCGTGAACGTCTCCGGGATGCGCTCCACCCGCAGAACTCCGTGATCTTCTTCGCGCTGCGCCACTACCGGGACCGGCGACAGCGGTACCCGTCCGAGCTCGCCAGTTTCCCCCTCGTGCGCCTCTGCACTCAGGACGAGGTCGACCATTTCCTCTTCTCCGCACCGTGCAGGACCGCCAAGTAACAGCCTGTTACTTGGCGCGGGTCTGACTCTTCCGCCGCCGCTCTCGGAGGTCCGCGATTCGCGCCGCGGCACGCAGCCCCAGCCAGATCGGACTCAAGAGCACGTAGAAGACGAGATCCCCGAGGAGCAGGAGAAACCACCAGAAGGCCAATCTGGGAAACGGGAGCCAGCCCTTCTCGCGCAGGTCGCCGCGGCCGCCGGGCGGCGGCCGGAACGGGTGGCTAAGGGGAGGCTCGCCGGGCGCGCCGTAGGGCTTCGGCTCGCCCTCGCTCATACGCGTGCGGCCCGCTTGCGCTTTTCCACGAGCCGGAGGATCCGCATCGCCGTCTCCTCGACCGAGAGCTCGGACACGTCGATGACGGGACACCCGAGCCGGCGATGGATTCCCGACGCCTCTTCGAGCTCTGCGTAGATGACCTCTAGCTCGGCATATCGTTTCTTGGATGCTCCCATGCTCTTGACCCGGGCGGTGCGGATGTCCAGCAGGCGATCCGCCGCGATGGTCAGGCCGACGATCTTGGCGGGCTCGATCTCGAAGAGCTCCTGCGGCAGCTCGATCCCGCGCACCACGGGGACGTTTGCCGCCTTGTGCCCGAGGTAGCCGAGGAAGATCGAGAGCGGCGTCTTGGAGGTGCGCGAGACCCCGACCAGGACGACGTCCGCTTCGTCGAGCCCGCTCCCCACCCCGTCGTCGTACTTGACCGCGAACTCGATCGCCTCGATGCGCTTGAAGTAGGAGGAGTCGAGTGGCGCACGGGCGCCCGGCTCCATGCGCGCGGCGACTCCCGCGACCCGCGAGATCGAGTCGATCGGGTGCCCGAGCAGGTCGCAGTAGTGGACGCGAGCGCGGCGGCAGAGCTGGCGCATCGCATCTCGCAGCTCGGAGCCGACGAGCGTGTAGACCATGACTGCCGGCCGGCCACGGGCCTGCTGCACGGCGATGTAAAGATCCTCGACGTTCTCGGCGCGTGGATGCCGGATCTCGACGAAGGGTTGGTCGGGAAACTGCGCCTCGAGCGCGAGCACGAGCCGCTGCGCCGTCTCCCCGGTCGAGTCCGAGACGATGTGAAGCTCGACAGGCTCACGGTCGGAGTCGGTCGCGCTCATCCCGCGGAGGCTACCGCCGGATCTTTCCAGAGTCGTATGCTTTCGTATCGATCTTCGCGAAAGGAGGACGGCGCATGGCATTCGCAGAGCTCAAGGCACGGCAGAGCGTCATGTGGGGAAATGGACCGTACGAGCGAATCACGAACACGATCCGAGACGTGCACGCCCTCGTGATCGAGCGGCTGGATCCGCAGCCGGGCGAGAAGATGCTCGACGCCGCGTCCGGCACCGGCGCGGTCGCGTTTCTCGCCGTCGAGCGTGGAGCTGACGTCGTCGGCATGGATCTCTCTCCGGTACTGATCGACACCGCGCGAGAGCTAGCCGCCGAGCGTGGCCTCTCCGTCGAGTTCGAGGTCGGTGACGCCGAGGAGATGAAGTACGACGACGCAAGCTTCGATGTCGTCGCATCGACGTGCGGGGTCATGTTTGCTCCCGACCACGAGGCCGTGGCGGGCGAGCTCGCTCGCGTGACCCGACCCGGAGGCCGGATCGCCCTTGCCTGCTGGATACCCGAGGGGGGGATGGGCAAGATGTTCCGGATGATGGGGCCGTTCCTGCCGCCTCCGGCGCCAGGCGCGGGGAGTCCGTTCGAGTGGGGTCGCGAGGAGCACGTTCGAGAGCTCCTGGGTGACGACTTCGAGCTCGACTTCGAGGAGCACGTCTCTACGCTCGCGGTCGAATCCGGTCAGGCGTACTGGGAGCTCTTCTCGTCGTCCTACGGCCCGACGAAGTCGGCTTCGGAGGCACTCGACGACGAGCGCCGCGCGGAGTTCCAGCAGACCTGGGTCGACTTCTTCGAAGCGATGCGGGAGGGCAACGAGGTCGTCCATCGCCGGGAATACCTGCTCACGCTGGGCACACGCAAGTAGTCGGCGCGCCAGCGCCTCACCGGGCGAGTAACGTCTCGGCCCATGCCCGAGACCGTCACGATGGACAAGATCGTCTCGCTCGCGCGGCGGCGGGGTTTCGTCTTCCCGTCCTCGGAGATCTACGGCGGACTCGGGTCCTCGTACGACTACGGTCACTACGGCGTGCTCCTGAAGGAGAACGTGAAGGCGCGCTGGCTCGAGGCGATGGTGCGCGAGCGGGACGACATCGTCGCGCTCGACTCCTCGATCATCCTCCATCCGGCGGTGTGGGAGGCGTCGGGGCACGTGACGGGGTTCGCCGACCCACTCGTCGACTGCCGGTTCTGCAAGCGGCGCTACCGGGCCGATCACATCGCCGAGGCGGAGTGCGGCGCCAGGCCGAGCAAGCATCCCGGAGAGACCGACAAGTGCGACCTCACCGAGCCGCGCCAGTTCAACCTCATGTTTCAGACGCGAATCGGGCCGATCGAGGAGACCGGCCAGGACGCGTATCTCCGACCCGAGACCGCACAGGGCATCTTCATCAACTTCAAGAACGTCGCCCAGATCGCGCGGCGAAAGCCGCCGTTCGGCATCGCGCAGATCGGCAAGGCGTTCCGCAACGAGATCACGCCTGGCAACTTCATTTTCCGCACACTCGAGTTCGAGCAGATGGAGATGGAGTACTTCGTCCCGCCCGCGGAGGCTGACGAGTGGTTCCGGTTCTGGGTCGAGGAGCGGCATGCCTGGCACCTGCGCTACGGAATCCGCGAGAGCCACCTGCGCGTGCGCGAGCACGATGCGGAGGAGCTCTCCCACTACTCGAGCGCTACGAGCGACCTCGAGTATCTCTTTCCCATGGGCTGGTCGGAGCTCGAGGGGATCGCGCACCGCGGCGACTTCGACCTGCGCGCCCATACGGACGCTTCAGGGACGAAGCTCGAATGGGTCGACGGCCAGGAGCGGTACACACCGCACGTCGTAGAGCCCGCACTCGGGGTGAACCGTTCGATGCTCGCGTTCTTCGTTGACGCGTACGACGAGGAGGTCGTGGCGGAGCGGGAGCGCACTGTGCTGCGGCTGCACCCAGCGCTCGCGCCGGTGAAAGTGGCGGTGCTACCGCTGATCCACCGCAACGAAGACATGGTCGGGAAGGCGCGCGCTCTCTACGAGGAGCTGCGGCGAGCGGTCGTGGCCGAGTACGACGACTCGGGCCAGATCGGCCGCCGCTACCGCCGCCAGGACGAGATCGGCACGCCGTACGCGCTCACGATCGACGAGCAGACGCTCGACGATGACACGGTCACGATCCGCGACCGCGACTCACTCGAGCAGGAGCGGATTCCGATCGCGGGAGCCCGGGCCTTCGTCCAGGATAGGCTCGCCCAGGACTGGAAGACGCCGAAGAGCGAATGACGGGCGCACCGAAAAGGGCGCAGCTCATCGCTTTTCGAGTGCCCAGAGACGCTGGACGTCATCCAGTACAAACACGGAGCACACGCGCCGAGCTCATACCCGTCCCCAAGGTCTCGTTTTACCGAAAGCCCTCCGGGCGACTACAGCCTGTGGAGAACTTGTCGCTCGCTTGTTGCACTTTCACGCGTCTGTTGCGGACACGTCCGGGGTCAGACCCTAGTTCCTCGTGTTACATGCGCTCTTTGCGCTTGCGGAACGGTCACGCCGTGAGCGTGCGCAGACGAAAGCCTCCGTGGAACTCATACGAGGCCACGACGACGGCGAGGACATCTCGCACGGCCCTCTCCCCCAGTCCGAGCCCGTGCGCGTCCGCGAGCGGCGTCCACAGCAGCTCGAGGATCCCGCGAAAGCCCTCGGGCGAGAGCATCACGGTCTCCGTCGGCGCGCACCGAGGACACACGCCGCCGCCGGCACGCGGCAGGTACCCGACGAGCCCGTCCGTGCCGCCGCACTCGACGCAGCTCTCGAGGTGCGGCACGTAGCCTGAGAGCCAGAGCAGTTTCAGCTGGAACGCGAGCGCGAGGGGATCGAGAGCTGCCCGCCCCTCGAGCGCCGCGGGGACAACGTCAAGCGCCTCGATGAAACGGGTCAGCGCCTCGAACGCGCGCGCATTTCGCTCCTCCTCGACGTACAAGCGCAGCATCGCCTCGGCGCCGATGAGCCCGACCGACAGCCGATACGGGTCCTCTCGCGCCGGCCGATGTGGATCGACTAGCGACGCGCCGGTGACCGTGTGCAGCTCGCCGGAGCCTTGATGCAGGAGCAGCTCCACGTGGGAAAACGGCTCGAGCCGCGCGCCGAAGCGCGACTTCGTCTTGCGGACCCCCTTCGCGACGGCGCCCACCCTTCCGCGATCGAGCGTGTAGAGATGAAGGACGCGATCGGCCTCGCCGAGCCGGAACGAGCGCAGGACGACCGCTTCCGTCTTGTAGGTCCGCCCCACCCGGTCAAGTCTAGGTCGGACAGGTGTCGGTGCCCGGCTCGGTTATTGCTCGTACGTCTCCACGACCTCGGGCGCGCGAACATCCGCCGCTCCAGGGTCGCGTCCCGCTTCGCGCAGGGCGCGGCGCTGCCGGAGGTAATCCCAGCACTGGTCCAGCGAAACCTTGATCGACTCGAGTCGCTGACGGTCATCGTCAGTCGCGTTGCCTGCCGCCTCTCGCTCCCAGAGCTCGTGCTCCTCGGCGACCAGCTTCTCGATGCTCCCGTGTATCTGTGCGTCTTCCATCTCGCTCCTTTCGTCGCATGAGTGAGCCTAACCACCTTCATGCGGCTGGCAGCGAGGGCAGTACCACGTGCCCCGACCGCCGGTGCGCGTCTTTGCGATCGTCGTTCCACAGCGGCGACAAGGTAGGCCGTCTCGCCCATATACCCGGAACTCCTCCTGCATCCCCCCACGCGAGCCATCAGGAGTGCGGTAATCGGAAAGCGTCGAACCCTGGCGCTCGATCCCCGCTCGCAATGCCGCCCGGACTGCCCGGTGTAGCCGCCCCACCTCGTCGGGGCCGAGGTGGTCAGCTGGCCGAAGCGGATTGACGCGCGCCCGCCAGAGCGCTTCGTCCGCGTAGATGTTTCCGACCCCGGCAGCAACACGCTGGTCGAGAAGCACCGACTTGACCGGTGCCCGACGTCCGGCCAGGCGCGCCACGAGCCAATCGGCCGTGAAGCGCGGGCCAAGCGGCTCGGGGCCATTCTTGCCGGCGAGGTACGGCTCGACCTCGGCGTTCCCGAGCACGAGCCAGGTTCCGAACCTGCGGACGTCCCGGTAGCCGACCCTCGTGCCGTCGTCGAGCTCGAGCACCGCCCGCTCGTGGCTCGTGGGCTCGAAGCCGAAGCTCCCGGTCATCCGAAGATGGACGAGCAGAGCGAGCCCGCTTTCCAGGCGGAGCACGAGATACTTCCCACGCCGTTCGACGGCCACGACCGTGTCGCCCTCGAGCTCCTCGGCTACCTCGAAGAGGTCGATCGGCCGCGTTAGACGGGGATCGAGGATCTCGACGCGCACGAGCGCTCGCCCTGACAATCGCGGCGCGAGCTGGGAGCGGATGGTCTCGACCTCTGGAAGCTCCGGCATGCCCTCCCCGTCGCTACCCGATGACGTCGAGCAAGATGCCGTGCGCGTGCGGGGCTGTGTCCCCGAATTCGTACGCCGCTAGAACGGCCCCGACTCCCCGAGCCGCCGATTCCTCATCACGCGCGTGCACGTCCGCGAGGAGATGCCCTCGTTTCACGGCTTCTCCCCGCTTCACCTGACACACGACCCCGACTGCGTGATCGATCGAATCGTCCTTCGTCCTCCGGCCACCCCCGAGCTCCAGTGCCGCGATTCCGACGTCGAGGGCCCGAAGCCTTGTCACGACGCCATCGCGCGGCGCGCTCACCTCGCGCACGACTGGGGCACGCGGAAGCACCGCGAGATCGGAATCGCCACCCTGAGCCCGGATCCAACGCTCGTATGCATGCAGCGCCGAGCCGTCCGCCATCGCGCCTTCCGCGCGGCGCCTTCCTTCCTCGAGATCGACATGGAGGTCGGAAAGAGCCAGCAGTCGAGCGCACGCTTCGAGCACGAGCTCGGAGAAGTCCGGCGGTCCGTGACCCGTGATCGTCTCCACGGCTTCGCGGATCTCGAGCGCGTGTCCCACGGCCCGGCCGAGCGGCTGGTCCATGTCGGTGAGCAAACAGACGACTTCACGCTCGGCTCGGCGTCCGAGGTCGACCATCTGCTCGGCGAGGATGCGCGCGTCGTCGAGCGTCTTCATGAACGCGCCGTCGCCGACCTTGACGTCGAGCACGATCGCATCCGCGCCGCCCGCGAGCTTCTTCGACATGATCGAGGACGCGATCAGCGGGACGATGTCCACGGTCGCCGTCACGTCGCGTAGCGCGTAGAGCATCTTGTCAGCCGGCACGAGATCACCGGTCTGGCCGACGATCGCGAGCCCGACTTCCTTCACCTGCGCGACGAACTCGTCCGTGGTCAGCTCGACGCGATAGCCAGGGATCGAGTCGAGCTTGTCGAGCGTGCCGCCCGTATGTCCGAGGCCGCGGCCGCTCATCTTCCCGAACGGAACTCCGCACGCAGCCACGATCGGCCCCACCGCGAGCGAGGTCTTGTCGCCCACGCCGCCGGTCGAGTGCTTGTCGACGACGCGCCGCCCGAGCACCTGGCCGAGATCGAGCGTCTCGCCGGAGCGGATCATTGCGTCGGTCAGCGCGTGCGTCTCCAGCCCGTTGAGGCCGCGAAAGTACACAGCCATGCACCAGGCAGCCATCTGGTAATCGGGTATCTCGCCGCGGGCGTACCCGAGGATCAACTCTGAGATCTCCTCGGGCGAGAGCTCCTCGCCGTTTCGCTTCCGCTCGATGAGGTCGGGGACGCGAATCGTCAAGCCGCTTTCTTCGCGACGAACACGGCGTTCTTCCGTCGAGCACGCAGCGGCTCCGTCACCTCCGGGACACGGTCGGCGAGGTGCCCGTACAGGATCGAGGAAGCAACGTAATTGCGCACAACCGCGGCATCGGCGAACGACACCGCGCCCTCGACAACGTGTGTCGTGACGCTCGCGAAGTGGTCCCGCAGGGAACGCTCGCCGTTCTCCGCACCGAAGCTGTAGCGGGTGCGCTCGATCCCCAGGAGCTGCCAAAGCTCGATCAGGTGAAGCTCGCTGTTCGTTGCCGCAATCAGCCGGCCGCCCGGTCGCAGGACGCGCGCGATCTCGCTCAGCGCTCGGTCGAGGTCCTCAGGGTGGAAGAGCACCCACGCCGCGACCACGAGATCGAAGCTCGCGTCTTCGAACGCCAGCGCCTGGACGTCGCCGAGGCGAGCATCGACGGCGCGTGCGCGGCAAAGCTCGACCATCCGCTCCGAGACGTCGATCGCGAGGACCTCGGCTCCTAGCTCCGTCGCCATCCGCTCCGACAACTCGCCCGGACCAGGCCCGACCTCGAGAACCCGTTCCGGAGCGGCCTCGGCGATGCGATCCCAGAGGACGTCCAAGGTGCTCGGTCCCTCACTCGTCTCGTAGATCGAGCGCCGGTCGAGCAGTCTCGATTCCGACGCATAGTCCCTCCGCACGACCTCCGGGTCGTTGAGCGTCACAGCTCGATCGAGCGGCCGGGGACGCGCCGGCCAGGCGCCTTCCCGCCTAGCCATGCGTTCACCGTCGCTCCCACGTCCGCGAACTCGCCCTCCTCGTGCACACGGCCGGCGGCGTTCCGCCCCGCGGCATACGCAAGCAGGAGCGCATGTTCGCGCGAGTGATCGGTCGACGGCGTCGTGGGGTCGCAGCCATGGTCCGAGGTCACGATCAGCAGGTCGCCAGGGCGGAGGGCTTCCAGAATGTCGGGCAGGCGGCGATCGAAGTCCTGGAGGCAGCGATGGAAGTTGACCGGGTCGTTGCGGTGACCCCAGAGCATGTCCGTCTCGACGAGGTTGACGAAGACGAAGCCGGCTTCGATTGACTCGAGGAGCTCGATCGTCGCATTGATCCCGTCCACGTTCGACTTCGTCGGTCGCGACTCGTGCACGTCCTGGCCCGCGAAGATGTCGCTGATCTTGCCGACACCGTAGACCGTGTTCTCCGCCCCGCCGATCGTCGTCAAGTAGTTGGGACGCGGCGGTTCGAGGGAGAAGTCGTGGCGATTCGGCGTCCTCTCGAAGTGCCCGGGCTCGCCGGTGAAAGGACGGGCGATGACGCGTCCGACCGCGTGCCGGCCAGTCAGTAGCTCGCGCGCCACACGACAGCCCTCGTATAGCTCCTCGAGCGGGATCGTCTCCTCGTGCGCGGCGATCTGGAAGACAGAATCCGCGGACGTGTAGACGATCCACTTCCCCGTCTTCTGATGCTCCTCACCGAGCTCCTGGATGATCTCCGTCCCCGAGGCCGGCTTGTTGCCGACGACTCCTCGCCCGGTGCGGTTCATGAACGGATCGATCACGTCGTCCGGGAATCCGTGCGGATAGGTCGGAAACGCCGTCGGAGTGACGATGCCCATGTGCTCCCAGTGGCCGGTGGTCGTGTCCTTGCCCTTGGAGCGCGCGAGGAGGCGCCCGGCTACGGCCGGCGCGCCCGGCTGCGGCGGGCACCCCTCCAGCGGCATCACGTTTCCGAGTCCGAGGGCCTCGAGATTGGGCAGGTCGAGACCTCCGACGGCGCGGGCGACGTTCCCTAGCGTGTTGGAGCCAGCGTCTCCGTACTCCTCCGCGTCCGGCAACTCACCTGCACCGACGGCATCGAGCACGATCACGCACGCCCGCGGCACGCCGCTATTCTAGGGCGGCTTTGGACAGGGCTCTCGGACTGCTTCTTCTCGCCGGCTACATCCTCGCGATCGTGGCGCTGGCGGCGGCGATCACCTGGGCGGTGATCAAGATCTTCCCGACCGAGCGGAACCCGAAGAAGAGCGACAAGTCCGACAAGCCGGATGCGAACGGTGAAGCCGAGGGCCAAGGGCGCTTGTTCCGCAGGGCCAAGCGCGGAACCGCCTAGCGCTACTAGCTTTCCGATGCGCTTGTGCGGCGTCGAAGTGCGAGCAACCCGGCAGCCGCAAGGACGATCGTCACCACGACGAGCAGGATCTCGATGAGGTAGTCGTTGCGCTCGAAGAACGTACGCGTGTCGCCGGGCGGCTCGAAGAGCTCGTTCGTGCGCTCGGTTCCCAGCGAGCCCTGGCGAGCGGTCTCGAACCCTGTCGCCGCCGCCGGCAGGCGCGCAAAGTCGTATGTCGGGGCCGCAGCCTTCGAAACGCCGTAGAGCAGTCGGAACGGAGGTTTGTAGCCGCTCGCCAATAGCAGCGGCCGCGGCATCGCCTCAGCCATCACGCGGAGCCCTTCCAGCGGTGCGTCATCCCCGTTCCGAATCGTCACGCGCAGGAAGCGGTGGCGTGCTGCGAGCGCGATCGTCGAGAGATCGACTCCCGGAAAACGGGCGATCTCGCCATCGTTCAACGAGCTGAAGTTCGTGCCGTCGTTCGACCCTTCGACTGCCACCCCCCGCACGTAGCGAGGCGTGCTCGAGCGGATGCTGAGCCGGTCGACCGGAACCCGTGCGAAGCCGAGGTCGAGTCTCATCACGGTTGTGCTCTGGCGCTGGCGTGTGGTCGAGCCAGCCTGAACGGGCATCAACTGAGGCTGTGAAGGGTCGCGGGCGACGGCGGCGCCGGTGATGTCGGAGACCCCACGCGCCTGAACGAGCAAGAAGCGGTAATCGGTGGGCGGGAACACCGCTGTCGTGCTGCGAGCGGCGACGGCGCCGCGGACGGCGTAGATCGGGGTCGTCGAGAGTCTCGCGTAGGAGCCCTCGGCGCCCGTGTTGCTCCCCTGCACGACCACGCTGCCGACGAACCGGCGGTCGGGAATCTCGAGCGCGATCCGGTCGATCAGCGGACGGACGGCGCCGCGGTCGACGACCACGGTCACGACTCCATTCAGCCTGCCGCGCGCGACGAGCCCGACGACCTGGCTCGGAACGGCCGCGGGCTTCGGCTCGGCCCGCCACGGGACCTGCTCGCCCTCGGAGTCGAGGATCCGGAGGTCGGAAAAGTCGATTCCGGCGTGTCCGTACAGCTGTTTGTCCGGCTCGAAGCGCACCGCAGCGCCACTTGGCGCGCTCAGCGTTCGCGCGTAGCGAAATTGGGTCTCGTCGACATCCACAGCGGCTGTTGCAGCGCCGCCGCGAGAGTCGCGAGCAGGATCACGACGTCCTTCCGACCGCGCGCACCCGCTGATACGCGTAGGCGCCGGCGAGGAGCAGAAGCCCGACTGCGACGAAGGAGAGCACGCGATAGAGCTCGTCGAGCTCGGAGAGGTCGTAGAGGAAGAGCTTGGCGACGCCGAGTCCGAGCAGTGCGAGCCCGCCGAAGGGGAGCGCGCGAACGTCGCGCACGAGCCCAACGACGATTGCGCCGAGTCCTACGACACCCCAGAAGCAGCTGAGCGCGACCTGTGCCGTCTGGGAGCGTTCGAAAGCGTCACCCTGGATCACGTCCACGATCAGCAAGGATGCTGCGTAGACGAACCCCACCGCCGCAACCGCCAGGAGAACCAGGCGCAGGTCAGGCAGGGAGACGAGGGATCCCATGATGACGGCCGCGACGGCGACGCACAGAACCGCTGCCAGCGCCATGCTCAGATCCCCCACACCGTCCACGAGAGCTTCGGGCGGCGCCTCGTCGAGCAACGTGTGCAGGCCCGCGAGCACGAGAAACGCGCCCGAGAAGACAAGCGCGCGCTGTTCGCGGGTCGTGCGCGCTACCCAGGCGAGAATCGCCGCCTCCGCCGACCACGCTGCGACCAGAGCAGGTCCGTCGAGCGCAAGGGCAAGCGTTGAGCAGGAACGCGCCGATCGAGAGCCAGCCCCACCGCTGCCAAAGGAGCACGGCGACCACCGCGACCAGGGCGATCACCGTGAAGGCGAGCGCGAGCGAGGAGGTACCGCTGTCGACGAGCACGGGCGCAGCGAGTGCGCCCAGCATTCCGAGCGCGGCCACAAGCTGCGATTGCCACCGAACGGCGATCGCTGCGCCGGCCGCCCCGATGACCCCCGCGACGAATAGCCCTGGCGTCTTGCCGATGACGTCCTGCACGGCCGTCGCGTACGTGAGCGCTGCATAGAGGGACGCGAGCGCGGTCGCGACGGCGGCGATCGCGGCATCGGTCTGACCGCGCCGCTCGTAGAGGAAGAGCCCCACAGCGAGCAGCACCGTCGAGCCGGCGAAGGCGAGCGCAACGCGTGCCTCGACCCCGATCCAGCCGCGATCGACGGCTATGACGAGGAAGAGGACGACGCCGATGAGAATCGCGAGCCCGCCGACCGCGGCGAGGACGCGCCCGCCGAGCAGGTCTTCGAGCGTCTCCCCAGGTCTCATGACCTTGGGCGAAGACGGAGCTGGCGCCGCGGGTTGCGGTGGAATCACAGGAGAAACCTGCTGCTGCTGCGAAGGCGTGGGCGACGGAACCGTGGGCGCCGATGGAGCCACTGGACGAGTCCCGGCCGATCGCAGCTCGATCTCCTCGAGGCGGATCAGGATCGTTCGGAGCAACGCTTCGACAGCGTCTACACGTTGCTCGAGCGAACGTTCAGGCTCCATCGCCCTGATCGTATTCCCGGGCCGGGTGGTTGCTCTTCAGCGAGAACTGTGAGCCGGTTTACGCGAGCGCGTCGTCGAGCGGCGTGTACTCGAGCCCGTGCGCCTCGGCAACGGCCTCGTACGTGACCCGCCCTCCGAGCACGTTGACGCCGCGCGCAAGCTCGGGATCGCGCTCGATCGCAGGGACGACGCCGTGATCCGCGAGTGTCTCGACATACGGCAGCGTGACGTTCGTGAGCGCCCGCGTCGAGGTGATCGGAACGGCGCCTGGCATGTTCGCGACGCAGTAGTGGATGACGCCGTCGACCGTGTAGACAGGGTCGTCGTGCGTCGTGGCGCGGGAGGTTTCGGCGCACCCGCCCTGGTCGATCGCGACATCGACGAGAACCGACGCTTCCTTCATCCCGCCCAGCATCTCGCGGGTGACCAGCTTCGGGGCAAGTGCTCCGGGGATGAGGACTGCGCCGATGACGAGGTCCGCGTCCTCGAGCGCCGTCTCGATCTGGAGGCTCGACGACATGATGAGCGTGACGCGCCCGCTCAGGATCTGCTCGAGGTAGCGCATGCGGTCGACGGAGCGCTCGAAGATCGTGACCTGCGCGCCGAGCCCGATCGCGATGATCGCGGCGTTGTAGCCGACCATGCCGCCGCCGATGACGACGACCTTGCCCGGCGACACACCCGCGACCCCGCCGAGCAGGATCCCACGCCCGCCTTTCGGTTTCTCGAGGTAGTGCGCGCCGGCCTGCGGCGCCAAGCGGCCCGCGATCTCGCTCATCGGGGCGAGAAGCGGCAGTCCTCCGAGATCGGTCTCGACGGTCTCGTACGCGATCCCGGTAATCCCGGAGTCGACGAGCGCCCGAGTGAGGGCCTCGTCGGCGGCGATGTGCAGGTACGTGAAGAGCGTTAGGCCCGGGCGCAGGCGCGGGTACTCGATCGCGATCGGCTCCTTGACCTTGAGCAGGAGCTCGGACCGACTCCACACGTCGTCGACGGAGACGATCGTCGCGCCGGCGCGCTCGTAGATCTCGTCGGGAAACGCGCTCCCGAGGCCGGCTCCAGCCTCGACGATCACGTCATGCCCACGTTGCAAGAGCTCGCGTGCCCCTGCAGGCGTGAGGGCGACCCGATGCTCCTGGGGCTTGATCTCTCTGGCGACGCCGATCCGCATGGCGCGCGGACGATAGCGCCCGGCGAGCGAGATGCGCCATAGTGCCTGGATGGAACTCGTGCGAGATCGCGCACAACCCGTTGGACGCTCGCTGACGAAGGCTCAGTGAGCCTTACGCCCCTGAGGGCGAGGGCGAACCTCCTTGCGAAACTCGGGCGGCGTCGACGAGCGCGAGCGTGACCTCGACCATCGCTTCGAGATCTCCAACGGCGATGTGCTCGTCGGGGGTGTGGATCTCCATCATCCCGTTCGCGAGATTCACACAGGAGAGGCCTCGCGCGTTGAAGACATTCGCATCTGCGCCGCCGCCGCTGAGCGCATAGGTCGGCTCGAATCCGGCGGCCCGCAATGCGCTCGACGCGAGCGCCACCGGCGGATCGCTCTCGCGGAATCTGTAGCCAGGGAAGCTCGGGCGCACCTCGGACTCGACTTCGCATTCGCCGAGGCTCGCCGCGAACGCAGCGGTCTCCAGCATCTCGCGTACGAGATCGATCGCCTTGCGCTCGTCGTGCGAGCGCACTTCGGCCGAGAACGAGCACCACTCGGGAACGACGTTGCGGGCCGTCCCGCCAGTGATCACGCCGACGTTCGCGCTCGTCTCCTCGTCGATCCTCCCGAGCCGGAAGTCGGCGATCGCCCGTGAGGCCGCCGCGACCGCAGATCGACCGTCCTCGGGAAACATGCCCGCGTGGGCCGAGCGTCCGTGGAAGCGGAAGTCGAGCAGCCGCCCGTGCGGCGAGCCGAGCACGATCTCACCGACCGGCGCGCCCTGGTCGTAGACAAATCCTGTCTGAGCCACGAGCCTCGTGTAGTCGAACGCGTCCGCTCCGCGGAGCGACACCTCCTCCTGCGGGGTGAACAGGAGCTCGATACCCGCGTGCGGCCGAGTCTCATCGAGAATCCGCCGCGTCGATTCGAGCATGACGACGACGGCGGCCTTGTTGTCCGAGCCGAGGATCGTCCCCGCCGAGTTCCGGACGATCCCGTCCTCACCGACCACCGGGTCGATAGGCCCTTCCGGAGGAACGGTGTCGGTGTGAGCGCAGAGGAAGATCGGTGTCCCGCTCCCGTTCGATGCCGGAATACGGCAGTAGATATTCCCCGTGTCACCGTCGAGCCTTGTCGCGGCGTCGTCCTCGTCCCACTCGAGACCGAGATCCGTGAGGTACGCGCCGACGCGGTCGGCTACGGCACGCTCGCGCCCCGAGGGGCTCGGGATCGCGCAGAACTCGAGGAAGAGATCGACAAGCGGAGAGGTCAGCGGCTGCTGAACCGTGCTCATCCTGCCAAGTTACAAGTTGTAACTTGGCGGTTCGCGCACGATCTCGACCCGGCCGTCCTCGTGCCAGCGCTCGAATCGCAACGAGCCCGGCTCGACACGACCATCGAGGTAGTCCGCCGGAAGCTCGAGCCAGTGCGTGTGGCGCAACCGTACGACGGCTTCGTTTAGCGGGACCAGACAGGCCTCGGAGACAACGCCATCGGGATCGCAAGCATCGAGCTCGCCGCTCCACGAGTCGACCTCGAAGACCCAGACCGTCGCGAGGCAGCCCGGTCCCCATGCAGCGACGGGCTGGCGGGGTCGGCGGTCGTCGATTTGGCGGACGAAGGCGAGTCGGGTCTGAATTGCGATTTCGAGCCCTGTTTCCTCGCGCACCTCCCGCACAAGCGCTTCGGGGACGAGCTCCCCCTCGTCGACGACGCCGCCGGGGAGCGCCCAAAACGGCTCCCCTCCCCGCGCACCCTGCCGCACGAGGACGATCTCGTCGCCTCGACGCATGATCGCGGCGGCTACGTGGACGACCTGATTCGCCGCTGCGCCGCTCAACCAGCGACCGCACGCACGCCGCTTCGTGCCCGCGACCGGTCGAGCGCAGCGGCGACGAAGTCACGGAAGAGCGGCGCCGGGCGCGTCGGCCGCGACTTGAACTCGGGATGAAACTGACTCGCGACGAACCAGGGGTGATCGGGCAGCTCGACGATCTCGACGAGCCTTCCTTCCTGGAACGTGCCCGAGATGACAAGACCCGCGTCGACCAGTAGTGAACGGAGCTCGTTGTTGACCTCATACCGGTGGCGGTGCCGCTCGTGGATCACGGGCTCGCCGTACGCCTCCCGGGCCCGCGTCCCTTCGGCGAGCTCGACCGCCTGGGCGCCGAGGCGCATCGTGCCGCCGAGATCTTCGATCTCCTTCTGCTCCGGGAGCAGGTCGATGACCGGGTACGGCGTCTCAGGATCCATCTCGGTCGAGTTGGCGCCTTCCATTCCCGCGATGCTCCGCGCGAACTCGGAAACCGCGACGTGCATGCCAAGGCAGAGGCCGAGGTACGGGATCTCACGCTCGCGTGCGACGCGGCAGGCGAGGATCTTGCCCTCCCAACCGCGGGAGCCGAAGCCGCCGGGGACGAGCACGCCGTCCACCTGCTCGAGCTCTCGCACCGCCTCCTCGTACGACATGTGCTCGGCATCGACCCACCGCACTCGAATGCGACATCCGGCGTGGACACCGCCGTGCTTCAGCGCCTCGTGCACGGACAGGTAGGCATCGTGGAGCTTCAGATACTTGCCGACGAGCGCGATCTCGACCTCCTCCTCGAGCTCGGAGCTCCTCTCGGTCAGCTCATGCCACTCGCCAAGATCGGCGGCTGGCACGTCGATCCCGAGCTTCTCGCACACGAGCGCATCGAGACCTTCCGCCTGGAGCGTCTCGGGGACGAGGTAGACGTCGGAGACATCGGGAGCGGCGATCACCGCGCGCAGATCCACGTCCGCGAAGAGCGCGATCTTGTCGCGAATGTCGTCGGAAAGCGGCTCGGTCGAGCGGCAGACGACGATGTCCGGGTGGATACCGATGCGTCGGAGCTCGTTGACGGAATGCTGCGTCGGCTTCGTCTTCAACTCGCCTGCGGCAGGGATGAAGGGGACGAGCGTCACGTGGAGGTAGAGCACGTTTTCGACCCCGACCTCGCGCCGGAACTGGCGAATCGCCTCGAGGAACGGAAGCGACTCGATGTCGCCGACTGTACCGCCGATCTCCGAGATGACCACGTCTGCTGGGGAAACCTTCTCGGCGCGGCGTATGCGAGCCTTGATCTCGTTCGTGATGTGCGGGATGACCTGGACGGTCGCGCCGAGGAACTCCCCCTTACGCTCTCGGCGCAGGACGCTGTCCCAGATCGCTCCGGCTGTGTGGCTCGCGTTCCGCGAGAGGTTCTCGTCGATGAAGCGTTCGTAATGGCCGATGTCGAGATCGGTCTCGGCCCCGTCCTCCGTGACGAAGACCTCGCCGTGCTGGAACGGGCTCATCGTCCCGGGATCGACGTTCAAGTACGGGTCGAACTTCTGCGCGCTGACTGAAAGGCCGCGGGATTTCAGCAGCCGCCCGAGAGAAGCAGCGACGATCCCCTTGCCGAGCGCGGAGACGACACCACCCGTGACGAACACGTACTTGGCCACGGGGTCTCAGCGTACCAGGCGGGTCCGCTGCGGTCGGGCTTTGGGTCAGGCTCGAGCCTGATCCCCGCCGAGTGTGGCGAGAAACTCCTGGCCTCCGAGCATCCGCTCGAGCTCTTCGCGGCGCAAGAGGTCGTCCAGTTGCTCGATGCGGGTGTGTGTCGGGTCGCCCGGAACCTTTTCCACTCGGAAGTGCCGGTCTGCGACAGTCGCGATCTGCGGGAGGTGCGTGATCGTCAGGACCTGCGCGCGCTCGGCCAGGCGCTGCAGGGTCGAAGCCACCGCGTGCGCGGTCACGCCGCCGATTCCCGCGTCGATCTCGTCGAACACGAGAGTTTCTCCACCCGCGACTGCGGCCAGCGCGAGCGCGATCCGCGACAGCTCGCCTCCTGACGCGGTCTCGGCCACCGGACCGAACGGCAGGCCCTGATTCGGCCGGATCAGGAAGGCGACCTCATCCGCGCCACTCGCGCCAGACTCTCGCTCGCGGAGCTCGACGAGAAACTCCCCATCGCCCAGGCCCAGCCCCTGCAGCTCCGCCGAGACGGCGTCACCGAAGGGGCGCGCCTGCAAGCGCCTCGTCGCTCGCAGCTCCTCCGCAAGCGCGGCCACGCGCGCCTCGGCGGTGGCGACGGCTGTTGCCGCAGTCGCGACGGGATCGTTGCCGGCCGTGGCTTCGTCGAGCTCCGCCCGCGCGGCATCCGCTCGCTCCAGCAGTTCCTCGAACGACGACGCGTCGAAGCGTCGCTGGAGATCGGCGATCCCCGCGAGACGTCCTTCGACGTGCTCCAGCGCACCGGGGTCCGCCTCGAGCGACGCGAGAAAGGCGTGCAGGTCGCTGCCGGCTTCGACCAGACGCACCGAGACGTCGCGGAGCTCCGTCGCCACCACACCGAGCTCGGGCGCGATGCGCTCGAGCGGCGCCAGCACGCGCTCTGCCTGCGCGGCCAGCGAGGCCGCACCCTCGCCTTCCTCGGGTGCAATGGCCTCTGCTGCGGTCGAAGCTGCCTCCTCGAGCTCGGCGACGTGACGGAGCCGTTCGCGCTGCGCTCGGAGAGCGTCCGCGTCCCCTTGGGAAAGACCCTCCGTGTCCTCGACCAGCGCCTCGAGCTCGGCCAGGCGGGTCGCCGCAGCACCGGCGTCACGCTTCAGCTCGTCGTACCGTCGGCGCGCGGCCGCAAGCTCTCTCCACGAGACGCCGGCGTCGCGGCGACGCGCGATCTGCTCGGCGCCGCAGAACGCATCCAGCACGTCGAGCTGGAAGGATGGGCGCGCGAGTCGGCGCTGCTCGAATTGGCCCGACATCGCGATCAGCCGCTCCGCCGCCGCAGCAACGTCCTCGCGAGCAACGGCGCGGCCCCACGCATACGCACGCGTCCGCCCGTCCCCGAACACGCGGCGTGCGAGCACGAGGCCCGACTCGCCGTCGGGTCGCAGCTCGGCGAGGGTCGCGACGTCCTCCTCGTCGAAGAAGCCGTCCGGAACGTCCAGCTCCGCTTCCACGTACGCCTCGGTGCCCTCGGCGCCGACGGACGATGCGTCGGCACGAGCGCCGAGCAGGAGTCCGACGGCCTGCGCGAAGATCGTCTTCCCCGCTCCGGTCTCGCCCGTGATCGCATTCAGCCCAGGCCCGAACGCGAGATCGGCGTGGCGGATCAGGACGAGGTTCTCGATGCGGAGTCTACGAAGCAAAGCTCTGCCGGTAGCGCCGCACGAAGGTCGCCTCCGGAAGTGTGGCAAGCAGGGAGCGCTCCGGTCCAATGCGAACGACCGCCCGCTCGGCCTTCGACAGGGTCGCGATCCGGTGGCCGTCGACGAGGACGCCGGCCTCGACTCCCTCCGTCCGGTTCCAGATGATGACGTCCGCTCCGGGTGGGATGACGAGCGGCCGTGCGCGCAGCGAGTGAGCGGCAACGTACGTGAGCGCCATCGCCTCGAGGCCCCACACCAGCACCGGTCCCCCGTTCGAGAGGTTGTAAGCGGTCGAGCCCGAGGGGGTCGCACAGATGATCCCGTCGCAGGGCTGGCGTCCGAGCTCTTCGCCGCCGACCGCGAGCTCGAGCTCGATCATGCGCCCGAGTGACGCGCTCGCGACGACGACGTCGTTGACAGCTTGTCGGGTCCCCTCGGGGTGCTCGACTTCGAGCGTCGGCAGCTCGACCACCTCGTACTCTCCCGCGAAGACCCGCGCGAGCCCGGCCTCGAGGTCCTTTCTCGGCATCGAGCTCAGGAAGCCGACCCTCCCGAAGTTGACACCGATCACGGGCACGCCGGTGCCGAGAAACCTCGTCAGCGCGCGCAGCACCGTTCCGTCGCCGCCGAGCACGATCGCGATGTCGGCGCCGGCGTCGGCGTCCGCCTCGTGGAACAGCTCGACGTCGTGCTCTTCCGCGACGGCCTGTAGGCGAGCGAGCCCGGACCCGATCTGGCCCGGCTGCCCGTGAGTGACGACGGCAGCCCGCGTGACCCGCTTATCGCGGGCCGACGGCTTCGGCGATCCAGCGGTCGATGTCATCGGGGTTCGCCTCGGACGGCCGGTTGACGAGATGGACGAAGAACTCCCGGTTTCCCTTCGGGCCGGGTAACCCTGAGTCTACGACTCCGGCGGTCGCTCCACCCCACGCTCGTGCGGCTTCGGTCACTCTCCTGAGGACGTTCCGTTGCACCTCGGGGTCGCGGACGACGCCCTTCGGTGTGTCTGCGCGTCCGGCCTCGAACTGCGGCTTGACGAGCACCACGGCTTCCCAGCTCGTCCGGCCGAGCGCGAGCACGGGGGGCAGCGCCTTCGCGACGCTGATGAACGAGACGTCGCAGACGATTAGCTCGGGAGCGAAAGGCAGCTCGGAGAGGGCTCGTGCGTTCGTGCGCTCCAGCACGGTCACGCGCGGGTCGGAACGAAGGCGTGGATGGAGCTGCCCGTAGCCGACATCGATCGCCACCACCCGGGCGGCGCCTGCCTGGAGAAGGCAATCCGTGAAGCCGCCGGTGGAGGCGCCCACATCAGCGCAATCCCGCCCTTCGGCGTCGACCTCGAGCGCGGCTAGCCCGTTTCGGAGCTTCTCTCCTCCCCGCGAGACGAACTGCGCTGGTCGCATGACGCTCAACGCGGCGCTCTCGTCAACCTGCTGGCCGGGCTTGTCATAACCGGGCACGAGCCCGGCGAGCACGAGCGCCTGCGCCTGGCTTCGGGTTTCCGCGAGCCCGTTCTCCACCAGCAGAACGTCTAGGCGCTTGCGGGTGGGTTTCAACGGAGTCCCGCATGGGAACTAGTTGCGCCAGGAGGTGAACAGATGCCAACTTGGCTCTTGGTCTTGATCATCGTGCTCGTCGTCCTCGCGCTCTTCGGAGGCTTCGGGTACACACGCCGCTAACGAATTCTGCATCCACCTGCACCCGCTGTGCAGGTGGATGCTGCAAGGATGTTGTGATGCTTGGTTCTACTCGACCGCGCGTGAGGGAGAAGCACATCGACCTCGCGCGCGGTCTCTCTCTCTCGGCGTCGAGTCACCGCAGCCTCTGCCGTGGGGGTTAGACGCGCGTGACGCGTCGCACGCCAACGAGGCGCTGGGCATAGTTGGAACTCGCGAGGCCGACTACCTGCACATGAGACCCGGAGTACGGGGCATGCACCATGCGGGCCCCACCGAGGTACAAACCCACGTGTCCGATCCCGGAGAAAACGAGGACGTCTCCGGGCTTCATCCGGTCGCGCTCGACCGGCATCCCTGAGCTCCAGAGCGCATAGGAGCTGTGCGGGACCTCGATGCCGAGCCGGCCGTACGCCCAACGCACGAGCCCGGAGCAGTCGAAGCCCGTCTCGGGCGACGATCCTCCCCAGCGGTACGGGATGCCGACCGCTTCGAGCGCGATCTTCGCCGCACGCTCCCCGACGCTCACGTGCCGACGTGTGGTCTTCCACGGAGGCTGATGCCCGTCCGCGTAGCTCAAGGGTTGCTTCGACACCATGTCGACTCGTCCGCCCGAGGTCGACGCGGTGGCCGGAGGCAGAGCCATGGCCAGCATGACGACTGCCAACACGGGTAGGAGTCTGTGGAGACGGAGAGGCATGCGTGAGGACGGAACGGCGGTTCGCGCGGATAAATGAGGTCTTGAGCGAAACCTGGCTGTTCGTTAGCGCCGGATGCTAGCCGGAAACGCCCGCGCGTCAACCCTCAAGCAGTTCTTACGGCCAGACCGTCGACCAACTCGGCCAGCACCGACGTCTCGGCGACAAGGCCGTCCAGCCGTTCCCGAGCGCGCGCGGCGGCGGCATCTGCGAGGCGTCTCGCTCCCACGACTCCCAGGCGCACGGCAAAGCCATCCCCGTCCAGGATGTCATCCACAACCTGGAACAAAAGGCCCAGCTCCTCTCCAAACACCCGCCACGGAGCCTGCTCCTCGTCCGGCACGCCCGCCGAGCGAAGCCCGAGTCCCACCGCCGCTGCGAAGAGACGACCCGTCTTCAGTCGCTCCACTTCCGCGAGATCGACATCGTCGCCGGTGATGTCGCGATGCTGACCGCCGATCATCCCGACGGTGGCGTCGGCCAGCTCCCGGGCGATCGCAGGGTCGTCGTACGAGAGCGCGAGGCGAAACGCTTCGACGAGCAAGGCATCACCCGCGAGAACGGCGACGCCGTCACCGAATGCAGCGTGCGTGCTCGGGCGCCCTCGGCGCTCCGCGTCGTCATCCAGCGCAGGCAAGTCGTCGTGCACGAGAGAGAACGTGTGCACGAGCTCGAGAGCTGCGGCTGCAGGCAGTGTCGTCTCGATATCGCCGTGCGCGGCCTCCGCCACTGCCAGGCACAGGATTGGGCGAATCCGCTTTCCCCCGCTTTCGAGCGCATACCGGAGAGCTTCCTCGAGGCGGCCGAGCTCCGGTGCGAGCGGAAGCATGGCGAGATACCCGTCGAATGAGTCGCGAAGCTCGTCAGCCGTCCGCATCGGCTAGAGGCTTGATGTGGAATTGGCGCGCAACCGGGGGCGGTCACGACCAAGCCGGGCGACGCACTCCCTCATCGTGCAGGCTGGTAAGCCTGGACGATGAGGGAGGGTGGCGATCCGGCGCAGTGTCATGGCCGTCATCCGGCCCGCCGTGAATTCCACATCAAGCCTCTTGCGTCCGTGCGCGCGTCAGCTCGGCTTCGATCTGCTTAGCGAGCTCGGCCAGGTCGGCGATGAGGTCGACCGCGGCATCCCCATCGATGTCGTCCGCCCTGGCGAGCTCCTCGAGCTCCTCGCGCTTCTGATTCAGCCGCGCGAGCAGGTCTTCGGCCCGGCCGAGCGCCTCGTCGGACGAACTCAAACTGCAGCCTCGTCTCGAGCGATCCGTCCGAGAATGCCGTTGACGAGCCGGCCGGCCTCCTCCGAGGCGTAGCGCTTCGCCAGTACGACCGCCTCGTTGATCGCGACCTCGGGTGGAACCGTGCCCTCTTCGAGCTCGTAGACGCCGATGCGCAGCACGTTGCGCTCGAGCGTACCCAGCCTCTCGGCCGGCCACTCTCTCGAGGTCTCGGTGATGCGGAGGTCGAGCTCGCCCGCCCGCTCGGAGACGGCCCGCGCAAGTGACGCGGCGAACTCGTCCGGCTGCCCTTCGAACAGCGAGGCCAGCGGTTGGCCGGTGAGATCCCATTGATAGAGCAGAAAGAGGGCCTGCCGACGGCCCGCCCGGCGTCCCACCGAAGGCCTCACGAGAGGGAGAGGGACGGCACGCGGCCCTCCAGATCGGCCAGAGTCGACGTCGAATACTCGCCGCTTCGGAACTCTGGCGAGGTCAGCACGTCGAGAGCCAGCTCCCGGGTTGTCGGAATCCCTTCCACCTCGAGCTCGGTCAGGGCGCGCACCGCTCGCGACAGCGCAGCCTGTCTCGTCTCGTCCCACACGATCACCTTCGCAATCATCGAGTCGTAGTACGGCGGGATCTCGCTTCCCGACCGGATCGCCGTGTCCACCCGGACCCCTGCGCCGAGCGGCGGCAGAAACCGCGTGATGGTGCCGGGCGCGGGCGCGAACCCCCGTGCCGGGTCCTCGGCGTTGATGCGAATCTCGACCGCGTGCCCTCGCCGCGCTGCCCGACCTGTGAGCTCGAGCCGCTCGCCGGCGGCGATGCGTACCTGCTCGCGCACGATGTCGATACCGGTCACGAGCTCCGAGACCGGGTGCTCGACCTGGAGCCGGCAGTTCACCTCGATGAAATGAAAGCTGCCGTCCGGGCCGAGCAGGAATTCGAACGTTCCCGCGTTCCGGTACCCGATCGCAGCGCACGCGCGCTCGACCGCGCTCTCCATCTCCTCCCGCGCGACCGCTTCGAGTGCCGGGGACGGCGACTCCTCGACCAGCTTCTGGTGCCGGCGCTGGATCGAGCATTCGCGCTCGCCCAGCGTGAGAATTCCTCCCTCTGCATCGCAGAGAACCTGGATCTCGACATGCCGGGCCGGTGAGACCGCTTTCTCGAGATAGAGGGATCCGTCGCCAAACGCGGCTTCCGCCTCGGCACCCGCCGATGCGAACGCGCCCTCCAGCTCCTCGTCGCTCGAGACCAGCCGCATGCCCTTCCCCCCACCACCGGCCGCGGCTTTGACGAGTACGGGGAATCCGATCAAGCGTGCCGCGGTTCGCAGGTCGGCAAGGCTCGCGACTCCTTCCGTCCCCGGCACCAGCGGCACCCCCGCGGCGCGCATCTCGGCTTTCGCGCGCACCTTGTCGCCCATCCGCTCCATGACCTCTGCCGGCGGCCCGACGAAAACGAGGTCGGACTCCTCGCAGGCCCGGACAAACGCCGAGTTCTCTGCGAGGAAGCCGTATGCGGGATGAACCGCCTCGCAGCCCGTCGTCTCGGCGGCCGCGATCACGTTCGGGATCCGCAAGTAGCTCTCCGCTGCCGAGGGCGGGCCGACGCAGATCGCACGATCGGCGAGCTCGACATGAAGCGCTTCCTTGTCGGCAGTCGAATACACGGCGACGGCTTCGATGTCGAGCTCGTGCAGGGCCCGGATCACCCGCACCGCGATCTCGCCGCGGTTCGCTACGAGGACACGCGAGAACACCGCCGGCGCCTCTTAGATGCCCGATCGGGAACTCACGGCGCGGATGACGGTCACGACACGGCGTCGGATCGCCACCGACTGCGCGTCAATTCCCAATCGAGCATCTAGAGAACAGGCGGCGCGAGGGCCGGGTCGATCTCGAACAGCAGCTGCCCGTACTCGACCGGCTGCGCGTTCTCGACGTGGATGGACGCCACGGTGCCCGCGACCTCGGCCTTGAGCTCGTTGAACAGCTTCATCGCTTCGAGCACGCACAGCGTCTGGCCGGGGACCACTGCATCGCCGATGTCGACGAACGCAGACGCTCCGGGGTTTGGAGCGCGATAGAAGACGCCGACCATCGGTGACTCGACGCGCATCGCCGCAGCCGCGTCGGGGTGCTCGACTGAGGTGACGTCGTAGTCCCGGCCCTCCGTGGTCGCGACCGGCAGAGCGGTGCCCGTCACCGTCAGCTCGTCGGCGCGGCGGACGGACACGCGCAGGCCCTCGTCCTCGATCTCGATCTCACCGACCCCGCTCTCCTGCACGATCTTGACAAGCTCGCGGATACGCTCCGCCCGCTCGGCGTCCTCGTCCTCGGCGACGAGCACGACATCGCGCGAGTGCCGCTGTCTGATCATCTTCAACAGCTCTTCCGCATCGGAGCCGAACGTAGCGATGAGAACCAGCTCCTCCTCGCTCGCAGCCAAGCCTTCGGCGTGCTCACGGACGTCCTCCGCGGTCGGCGGGTCTTCGACGAGCGCCGCTCCCGGCGCCAGCAGCTCGACCGCCCGTTCGACTGTGGGGTCGACCGGCTCGGGTGTGGCTCCGTAGCCGCCCTGCACCAGCGCCCGAAACTCGTCGATCACGGTGCCGTAGCGCCTCGCTTCGAGCACGTGCAAGAGCGCCTGCGAGGCGAGGATCTGGCCGATCGGCGCCGCAAGAGGCGGCCATCCAGCCTCGGCGCGGACGCGTCCCACCTCTTCGAGGACGTCCAGGAGACGGTCGGCGGCAGCGTGCGCGCGCAGATGCACCTCGAGCGCGGCGACGAGGCCGGCGGGAAGGTCGTACTCGGCCGCCCGCACGGCGATCCTGGGAGCGATCGGCGCGACCGGCTCGTCCCCGATGTATTCGTCGATGACGTCCGCAGCCTCCCACAGCTTGTCCGTTTGCACCCCGGTGGCATTACCCAAGCCCTCGAGCGATTCCGCCAACGCCTCACCCGAGACGCGATGGAGGCTGAGCGCGAGCGGGTAGACGGCGGTCGCGACGAGATCCGCCCCTGCCTCGACTGCGGCCAGCGCCGAGGCGATCCCCAGGCCCGCGGCGCCCTGCACGTAGAACCCGACCGAGAGCCCGCTCGCCTCGCGGATTCGCTCCACCAGCTCGTGCGCCTTGTGCGGGAGGAGCGCGCCGGTGGGATCGTTGACGACGACACGTGTCGCACCGAGCTCGGGCAGCTTCTGCGCCTGGTCCACGAGCGTGTTCGTCTCTTCGGTGCGACCGGGGCTGTAGACGAGCCCCGCGTGGAACGTGCCGCCGGCGCTCGTGATCGCCGCCCCGGCCTCGCGCAGGTTGGAGACGTCGTTCAGTGGATCGTGGAGCCGAAAGACCTCGATGCCGTTCTCGGCGGCACAGGAGACGAAGCGTCCGACGATGTCCCCGCTGACGGGCCGCGACCCGACGAGGAAGCGGCCACGCAGCGCGATGCCGAGCGGTGTGGAGACTCGGGCCTTGATCGCCCGGATCCGTTCCCACGGACTCTCTACTCGTCGGCGTACGGTCGCGTCGAAGACGCCTCCGCCCGAGATCTCGAGACACGCGAAGCCCGCTCCGTCCAGGATCTCGGCCACGCGGAGGATCTCTGCGGTCGGAAGTCTCCCGGCCAGAGGCTCCTGCGAGAGCAGCCGGATCGTGGTATCGACCAATTTCGGCATCAGCCCTGGACCTTAGCGCCCTCCGGCTGCCAGCCCTTGTGTCAGGCCCGCGAGATGTAACGACCTTCGCGCGGATCGACCTTGATCCGTTCACCGCGATCGACGAAGAGCGGCACCTGGACGACCGCCCCCGTCTCGAGCGTCGCCGGCTTCGAGACGTTCGTGACCGTGTCTCCTCGGACGGCGGGCTCCGTCTGGGTCACGGTCAGCTCGACCGAGGAAGGCATCTGGATCCCGGCCGGCTTGCCGTCGACCGCGAGCATCTGCACTGAGCTCGAGGGCGCGAGGTACGCGAGCTCGTCGGCGACTTCGGCATGCGGCAACCCGAACTGCTCGAAGGTCTGCTCGTCCATGAAGTGGGCCTCGGAGCCGTCGTCGTACATGAACTGGACGCTCTTGACCTCTGTATGGACGCGTGCGAACTTCTCGCCGGCGCGAAACGTGCGATCCACCACCGCCCCGGACCCGAGCGCCTTCATCTTCGTCCGCACGAACGCGCCGCCCTTCCCCGGCTTCACATGCTGGAACTCGACGATGCGCCAGACGGCGCCGTCGAGCTCGACGTGCATGCCGTTGCGGAACTGGTTCGTGGTGACGGTCTCGGCCATCGGGCGCGCATTGTAGGTGCCGGCGACCAGGCCCTACGAGACCGTGATGAGCTCCTTCGAGAACTGCGTCAACCGCTCGCGCCCGTCCTCGGTGACGAGCACGAGGTCCTCGATGCGCACTCCACCCTCGCCCGGAAGATAGATGCCGGGCTCCACCGAGACCACGTTCCCGGGCTCGAGCACGTCTGCCGACTCGGGCCGCAGAGTCGGAGCCTCGTGAATCTGGATCCCGACCCCGTGCCCAAGGCCGTGGCCGAATGCCTTGCCGAGCCCCGCGCCGGCGATCACCGAGCGCGCCGCCGCGTCCGCGTCCTCCCCTCGCACACCGGGTGCGACCGCGGCGAGGCCTGCGAGCTGCGCCTGGAGACAAAGCGTGTAGATCTCGGACAGCCGCTCGGAGATCTCGCCCACGGCGAAGGTACGCGTGCAGTCCGAGCAGTAGCCGTCGAGGATGCAGCCGGCGTCGACGGTGACCAGCACGCCCTCGGCGATGGGGTCAGCGCCCGGCACCGCGTGCGGCGACGTGCCGGTCTCACCCGCTGCGACGATGGTGGGGAAGGACACTCCCTCGGCGCCAGCGTCTCGAAAACTCCGCTCGACCCACCAGCCGAGCTCGACCTCGGTGCGGCCACTGAACTGCTCGCGCGCAAGCGCTCCGAAGATCTCATCCGAGAGCGCACCCGCACGGCGCATGATCTCGATCTCGGGCTCGTCCTTGACCGCTCGCAGCGACTCCACGAGCCCGGAGTGGGGAGTCGCGTCGACTCCGGCATCGACGAGCGCGCGATAGCCGGCAAACGGAAGCTGGGAATCCTCGAACTCGATTCGTCGACCGGCGAGCAGCTCCCCGATCGCGGGCAGAAGGCTCCGCGCGGTCTCGACGAACGAGACGCCTTCGACCTCCCGGCCCCGCGCCGCGTAGCGAAAGTCCGCATAGAGAGTCGCGGTCGAGTCCGGCTCGACGAGAACGGCGGCATTCGAGCTCTGCAGCCCGGTCAGGTAGCGCACATTGGCCTGGCCGCCGAGGACGTATGGCGGACCGGCAACGAGCAGCGGATCTTCCAACAACGCTGCGAGGCGTTCGATGCGAGTCACGGGCGCTCTTTGACGAGGAACTCAAGTGCTTCGCGGTACCCGTCGGGCCCTTTTCCGATGATCCTCGCTTCCACAACTCCCTCGAGCACAGAGGTGCGCCGCCACTCCTCGCGCTCGTCGATGTTCGAAAGGTGCACCTCGACGACCGGGACGGTGAAGAGCTCGACTGCGTCGCGGATAGCCCATGAATAATGGGCCCACGCTCCGGGGTTGATGATCACGCCGTCCGCCCAGTCGAACGCCTCGTGGCACCAGTCGATGAACTCGCCCTCGTGATTGGTCTGCCGGGCGCGCACCGTGCAGTGAAGCTCGCTCGCCCACTCGTAGATCCGGGTCTCGAGCTCGGAGATGCTGATCCCGCCGTAGAGCGCAGGATCGCGGCGACCGACCACGTCGAGGTTCACGCCGTTCAGGACGACAATTCGCACTGCCTGAATCTACGCGATCAGCGCATCAAGAGCAGCGCGAATCTCGCGCTCGGCGAGCTCGACGCCGATCATCGGCTTGCCGAGCTTCTCGAGAAGCACGAGTCGCGGGCGGCCGTCGACGGCCTTCTTGTCGAGCGCGAGCGCGGCCCACGCGGTGTCCCTGTCGAGCCGGGCAAGCTCCGGGCGGAGAAGCTCCTCGACCGTTCTCGCGTCGTCCTCGAGTCCCGAGAGCCTGAGCGCCGCGAGTAATCCGAGCGCGACCGCTCGTCCGTGCGGGAGCGTGTAGCCGGATGCGGTCTCCAGGGCGTGCGCGAACGTGTGACCGAGGTTGAGCTGTGCCCGCTCGCCTCGATCGAGCGGATCCCGCAGGCAGACAGCAGCCTTGAAGGCCGCCGAGCGGCGCACCTGCTCGGGTAGCGACAACTCCCAGAGCGGCTCGCCGAGGAGAAGCCCCGTCTTCACCACTTCGGCAAGGCCGTTCTCGAGCTCGTCGGGTGGAAGCGTCGCCAGGAGCTCCGGGTCGGCGACAACCCGTGCCGGCCAGTGAAATGCTCCCACGAGGTTCTTGCCTCGCTCGAGGTCGACCGCGGTCTTCCCGCCGATTGCGGCGTCGACCTGCGCAACGAGCGTCGTTGGCACCACAACCCACGCGACTCCTCGTAGGTAGGCAGCGGCCACGAAGCCGGTCAGATCAATCGTCGAGCCGCCCCCGAGAGCCAAGACGGTTCCCGCGCGATCAAGCCGGAGGCGCGACCAGAGCCGCTCCGCTTCGGCAACGCTTTTTCCCTGCTCGCCGGCGGGCACGACATGAGAGGACGTTAGGCGCTCGCCGAGCGCGCGGCGCACACGGTCGCCATGGAGCGATTCGACCCCTGCATCGACCACCAGCTCGACCGGACCGATCCCGGGAGCAAGCCCGCCGAGCCCGTCGGTCGCCCCCTCCCAGATGTGAATGCCGGAAGCAGCCAAGACCACGCCGTCGGCGTCGCGCGCGTGTCCGTCGGCGACCGCTTCATAGAGCGGTGTGCGCTCCTCGAACAGCGTCCGAAACTCGTCGGGGTCGCGTGCGAGTGGGCGAGCGTCGGGCGAGACCCGCTCCCAAGCCTCCTCTGCCGTCGTCTCCAGCAGGACGGTGAACGCGTGCTCGGCGAGAGCGATCCGCGTCGGCTCTACTCCGAGGGCGCCACCCCCCAGCTCGACAACCGACGGCAGGCGACGGTTGAGAATCTCGACGGCTATGCGTTCCTCGAGCTCGCGAAAGGCATCCTGGCCGCGCTCGGCAAAGAGCTCGGCAACCGTCGAGCCGGTCCGTTCCTCGACGACGCCGTCGACCGAGACGAACGGGCGCCCGAGACGCTCGGCGAGCTCCGGTCCGAGTGTCGACTTCCCCGCACCCATGAAACCGACGAGCGCGAGGTGTCGATGGAGCGCGTTCAGCCGTTGTGACGCCAGCGGATGCGCTCCAAGTACGCGGCGTGGGCTCCGAGGAAGTCGATGAGAGCATCCCCGCCGAACTTCTCGCGTGCGGCGCGTGCGAGCTCCCAGGCGACCGCGGCCTCGGCGACGACAGCGAGGGCTTCGACGGCCTGCACGTCGCTGCGCTCGACGAGAGCTTCGCCGGGCTCTCCGCTCTCGAGGTCTACCGAGCGAAGCGGTCTCATCAGCGTGGGCAGCGGCTTCATCGCTGCGCGGACGACGACCGGTTCGCCGTTGGTGACGCCTCCTTCGATCCCGCCGGCGCGATTCGTCTCCCTGCGCCGGTCGTCGCCGACCTCGTCGTGCGCCTCCGATCCCCGGCGGCGTGCGAGCGCGAACCCCTCGCCGATCTCGACGCCCTTCACAGCCTGGATCCCCATCAGCGCAGCCGCGAGCCGTGCGTCCAGCCTCGTCTCCTTCTCGGCGTAGGAGCCGAGGCCGGGTGGAGCTCCCTCGGCGACCACCTCGATAACGCCACCGAGCGTGTCGCGGTCTGCCCGAGCGGCATCGGTCGCCCTTTGCCACTCGTCTTCGGACGCTTCCCCGCCGACTTCGAGCACGCGCGCCGAGACCTCCACGCCGATCTCGCGCAGCAGCGCCTTCGCCACCGCTCCCGCCGCGACCTGCACCGCGGTCTGTCTCGCGCTTGCCCGCTCGAGTGTGTTGCGAGTGTCGTCGTGCCCGTACTTGAGAGCACCGGCGAGATCGGCATGTCCGGGCCGCGGAAGCGTGACGGGCGTCGTCCCCTTGCCGGTCGCATCGCCCTCGGGCGGCCACGGGCTCATCCCCCATGCCCAGTTCTCGTGATCGCGGTTGCGAATGACGAGCGCGAGCGGCGACCCCAGCGTGCAGCCGTGGCGCAGCCCGGCGACCACCTCGACCCGGTCCTGCTCGAGCCTCTGCCGTGGGCTCCGGCCGTAGCCTTGCTGACGTCTGTTGAGATCGTGGTCGATAGCGTCGCGGTCGAGCAGCAGGCCCGCAGGGAGACCGCTCACGATTGCGACGAGCGCAGGCCCATGCGACTCGCCGGCGGTTTTCACTTCGAGCGCCACGCCGCAAGCGTAGACCGCCAAGTAGCAGTCCGTTACTTGGCCCCGACGGCCCTTCGCATCACCTCCAGCGGTGCTCGTATCCCAGTCCAGAGCTCGAACGAGGCGGCGCCCTGCGCGACGAGAACCTCCAACCCTCCAATAACCGTCGCGCCCGCGCGACGAGCGGCAGTCGCGGTCGCGGTCTCCGGGTACGGGAGATCGACGAGCGTCTGACCGGAGTGGAGCTCGACGACAACCTCGTCACGGACGGAAGTCGCGTTGACGACCAGATCCGCGTCCACGACGCTCGGGGGCCATTCGGCGCGTCTGGAGAATCGGCGCGCCTCCGGCAGCGCCTGTGAAAATGCCGTGGCGGAGCCACCGTCGCCGATGATCACCGCGTTCTCGATCACGAGTCCCTCGAGAATCGCCACGTCTGTCGTCCAACCCTCGACCCGGTTCTCACGGACGACGAGCGTGTTCACAGAAGGTGCATCGGTCTCGCAGAGTCGCGTGATCGCAAGCTTGTGCGGGGTCGTGACGTTCGCACCGGCGAACCCGAGCGCCACCAATCCACGCACGGCCGCCGCAAGGCGCTCTGGCGGAGTCGGTAGCGGAACGTACGCCCAGTCGAGACCGAGCGCGGTGAACGCGGCGTTCTGCAGCGCTGGCGACAGCGAATGGTCGACGGGCCAACCGAGAAGTCCGACGAGCTTCGTCTTCCCCGAGACCTGGATCACGCTACGACGACGTTCCCGTCGAAGGCCAGATACGCGTCACGAATCGGCCGGTGAGCGGGCCAGAACGGGAGCTCGCGCAACCGATCCGTCGACACGACCAAGAGTTCGAGCGATTCCTCGCTTATCCGCGGTTTCGTGCCTGGCCTGGGAACGATGACGAATGCCAGCGAAAGAATTCGGTGAACTGCGCCGTCCCGGTACGCGACGATCCGGGTGGGGTCGGAGAAGACGCCGAGGAATGCTGCGCTCGAGACCTCGAGACCCGTCTCTTCGAACAGCTCGCGTGCCAGCGCATCTTCCACCGACTCGCCGTCCTCCAGCGTTCCGCCTGTGAACGCCAGTGATCCGTCGTCCTCCCGCCGGTCGACAAGGATGCCTCCGTCCATCTCCACGATGAAGCAAACGCCGATCTTGAAGGGACGGTTCGGCGTTGGCGCGTCAGGATTGCGGTAGTAGCTCGGCACGCGGCTCAGTATCTCCCGACGGCGCGCCGGAGCGGGCCGTCGAGGTGAAGCTCCGAGCCGGGGAGCGACCCGGGCGCCTCTCCGGGGTGAGACGCCGCTCACCGGATCGAGTCGAGTTTTCCACGAGGCGTTGACCCGCCGTCGACTTCGAGCGGCATACGGTCGAGGGCGACATTCGACTGAGGAGGGGACAAACGATGAAACGCTCGACAACGGCTCTGGCCGCGCTTGTCGTCGCGCTCGTGACCGCGAGTGGACGGACTGCCACCGCACGTCGAACGGTGCGTACAACCCACTCGAGCGGTTGGCCAAGATTCGCGAGACCTTCTTCTCCGAGCCCGGCGTGACGCAGGGCGGACGGAAGAAGCATGTGCTCGCCCAGCCGGGCTATCCCGAGAACGTCCTCTGGATGCAGTCGAAGGGCCGCCCTCTCGGCGCTCCACGTCGTCGGCTCGAACAACAGCCTCGACCCGTGGACGGGCCTCTCTGCGCCGACCGCCGCGCAACTCGCGGAGGCGAACGCCCGCATCGCCGCGACCTTGGCCTGGATCGACGAGACCTTCGACACCGCCGGGGAGAACGGTGCGCTCGGAGTCGTCTTGCTGATGCAGGCGGACACGTTCGAGCTCGACAACGAGAACCTCGACGGCTTCAAGGACATCCTCGCCCGCATCACATCGCGCTCGGCAGCCTTCGACGGGCCCGTCCTGGTGCTGCAGGGGGATTCCCACCAGTTCGTCCAAGACACGCCGTTCGCCGGAGCGCCGAACATCACCCGGATCGTCGTCGAGGGCTCGGCAACGGGAGACGAGTGGCTGAAGCTGTCCGTCGATCCGCGCTCGAGCGCCTTCTTCACCTGGGAGCGCATTCCGTTCTAGTCAAAAGAGGCGTCGGCCGGCGGCCTCGAAGCCGCCGGCCGAACAAGCCTCAGCAGCCGAAGCCGTACTCGCACTTCTTCTGAAAGAACTCGGACTCGCTCGCGGTGAAGAAGTGATGCACCTCGTCGGGCTTGCGGACGAAGAACAAGTAGTCGACGCGGGCGGGCCTCGCCGCCGCTCGGATCGACGCGAGCCCCGGGTTCGAGATCGGCGTCGGCGGTAGCCCGAGGCGCTCTCTCGTGTTGTACGGGCTGTCGCTCTTGAGGTCCGACTGCTTCAGGGACTCGGTCCCCGGAACGTTTCTCCCATAGCGGATCGTCGCGTCGATTCCGAGCGCCATCCCGTTTCGAAGCCGGTTGTAGATCACGGCCGAGACGAGCCGGCGCTCCTCGGGCGCGACCGTCTCCTTCTCGATCATGGACGCAATAGTGAGCACGTCATACGGCGTCAGGTTCTTCGATCTCGCGTAGCGGAGATCGACGCTCCGCCACCGCCGTCGGAAGAGGGCGAGTTGGTCGCGGACGAGCTTCTCCGAGGTTGTGACCTTCGTGAACTCGTACGTGGCCGGAAACAGGAAGCCCTCGCTGGAGTGGGTTCGTGACCAGTCTTTCCGGAACTCGGCCGGAGGCATCGCCTGTGCGCTCGCTCGCCGGTACCCGCCCGCGGTCAGCTTCGGCGTGACCCTCCGCTTTCGGATGGCGATCTCGTGCACGGCGCCGACGCGCTCGACCATCTCACGACGGGTGAATCCCTCGGGAAAGATGATCCGCAGGCGAGCCAGCGGAGGCGTCGTCTCCACCGGGGCCGGTGGGGGGTCCTCGTGCCGGCAGCCGGCGACGACAACCGCCACGAGTATTACCCCTACGGCGAGGGCCAGCTTCACCTCGCACGCATCCGCGTGAGGTAGCTCTCGAGGAGATGTGCAGCCGCTCGCGCGTCCTCCGGGGCGGCGCCCGGAGCTCCCGCCGCGAGGGTCGTCGTGAACCGCTCGTCGTAGCTCTCGACGGGAACCTCGAGGAGAGTGCGCAGCGCCCGGACGAACTCCTCGGTCTCGAGCGCCTGACTCCCGTGCTCGCCACGCAGCGTCAGCGGAAGACCGACCACGACGCGCTCTGCTTCGTGCTCCGCGACGATCTCCCGCACGCGCGCCAGCCCGTCCGGTGTCGACGCCTGCTCGATGACCTCGAGCGGCCTTGCGATGGTTCCGGTCGCATCCGAGACCGCGACGCCGGTGCGCGCGGCGCCGTAGTCGAGCGCGACGACCTTCACAGCGCGCTCAGGATCAGCCGCTCGGCCTCGGCCAGCGCCTCCGGGAGCTTCTCTGGATCATTCCCGCCCGCGCGCGCCACCGTCGAGCGCCCGCCGCCGCCGCCGCCGACGATCGCCGCAGCCTGACGCACGACATCCGAGGCACTGATCTGCTCAGCCACCGCCGCGTCGAAGTTCGCCACCAAATGAACTCCTCCGTTGTCGCGCGAGCCGAGGACGATGGCGGCCGGCGCATGGCGCTGCTTGAAGCGGTCTGAAAGATCGAGCAACCCGTCGGAGTCGAAACCGTCGACCGATTGCACGATGACGTTGATCCCGCTTTGGATCTTGACCGTCGGCTCGGGAGCTGTCGCGATCCCTGCCGCAGCCGGTGGCTTCGTATGTGCGTCCTTTCGCAGCTCCGCCACTTGCGTCCGCAGCTCGTCGGCCTCTCGAGAGCGCTCGCGCAGGTATGCCCAGGCAGCGCCCGAGGTGACCGCCTCGATACGCCGCGCGCCGGATCCGATCGAGCCCTCGGAAAGGATGACGAAGGCCCCGATCTCGGCGGTCGACCGCACGTGTGTCCCGCCGCAGAGCTCCGCCGAATAGCCCGGGATCTCGACCACGCGCACGATGTCGCCGTACTTTTCACCGAAGAGCATCATCGCGCCGAGCCGGCGGGCTTCCTCGATCGGCGTCTCGAAGACGTGCACCGGCAGCCCTTCGAAGATCTTCTCGTTGACCTTGCGCTCGACCGCGTCGCGCTCGTCGGCGGTGAGCGCGTGGTTATGGGTGAAGTCGAAGCGGAGCTTGTCAGGGCGGACCGCCGAGCCCGCCTGCTGGACGTGATCGCCGAGCACCTCTCGAAGTGCCCGGTGCAACAGATGCGTGCCCGTGTGGTTCGCCATCGTCGGAAGCCGGGAGTTCCAGCTCACGACAGCCCGCACGCGGTCACCGGCTGCGAAACCACCGCCACGCAGGAGCAGCGTCTGGTCGGAGTCGAATCGATAGGCCTCCGCGAGCTCGGCGCGCGTCTCCGCGTCGGAGTCGAGCTCGATCCAGCCCTGGTCGGTCACCTGTCCGCCGCCGGCCGGATAGAACGGCGACTCCCTGAGCTTGGCGAGAAAGTGACCGTCCTCGAGCTTCTCGAGCGCGCCGATCTGCGTGAGGACATCGGCCTTCCGGTCGCCCACGAACTCGGACGCGAACCCGGCCTCCTGTGCGAAGTCCGCCGCCCGCTGGAGCTCGCCTCCTCGCGCTGCGCGCGAGATCTCGCGGTGTCGCTCCATCTCGACCGCGTAGCCGTCCACGTCCACCGCCTGGCCGCGCTCGCGCGCTAGCTCGACGGTGAGCTCGAGCGGGAACCCGTAGGTCGCGGCGAGCGTGAAAGCCTCCTCGCCCGAAACGGCGTCGTTGCCCTCGAGATCGTCGAACAGCCGCATCCCGCGCTCGAGCGTCTCTCCAAATCGCTCCTCCTCGGCGCGAACCACGCGTTCGATCTCGTCACCGCGCTGTCCGAGCTCCGGGTACGCGCTGCTCATCTGCCCGACGACAACGGCCGGTAGCCGGTAGACGTTGCTCAGGCCGATGCGCCGGGCCTGAAGCACGGCGCGGCGAATGATCCTCCGCAACACGTATCCGCGACCCTCGTTCGAGGGCGTGACGCCGTCGTCGGCGAGGAACGTCATCCCGCGACCGTGGTCGGCGAGGACGCGATGGGCTTTCATCGCCTCGGCCGAGTCGCCGTATGCGACCCCCGACTCGACCGCGATCCACTCCATGATCTCCCGGTAGCCGTCGGTCTCGTAGACCGACATCACGTCCTGGAGGATCGCCGCGGAGCGCTCGAGCCCCAGGCCGGTGTCGATGTTCTGCGCGGGAAGCGGGGTGAGCGTTCCGTCCGCGTGCTGCTCGTACTCCATGAAGACGAGGTTCCAGAACTCGAGGAAGCGCTCGCAACGCGTGCACCCAGGCGCGCAGTCGGGCTCGCCGCAGCCTGTCTCCTCTCCTCGGTCGTAGTAGAGCTCCGAGTCCGGCCCACACGGTCCTGGCCCGCCCACGGACCAAAAATTCTCGGACGTCGGCAAAGGCACGATCCGCTCGGCCGGCATCCCGATCTTCTTCCAGATCTCGATCGTGACCTCGTCCGGCCCGAGCTTCAGCTGTGGATCGCCGGCGTGCACGGTCGCCCAGACGCGATCCCAGTCGAGCTTCATCCGCTCCTGGACGAACTCCGTCGCGAACTCGATCGCGCCCTCCTTGAAGTACTGCCCGAACGAGAAGTTGCCGAGCATCTCGAAGAAGGTGAGATGGGATCCGTCAAGGCCGACCTCGTCGATATCCGGAGTGCGAAAGCACTTCTGGGCGGTCACCGTCAGTGGCGCGGGAGGACTTTCGCGACCGAGGAAGTAGGGCATCTGGGGCTGCATGCCCGCAGTCGTCAGGAGGGTCGAGTGATCGTCTGCACGCGGAATCAACGAGGCAGACGGCACCCGCAGGTGGCCCTTCTCCTCGAAGAACGCGAGGAACGCCTCGCGCAGCTCAGCCGTGGTTCGCATCCTTGGATTCTACGAGCCGTTCATTCCGGCCGACATCCCGGCTCGCATCGCTGATCCGTAGAGAGCGCTCCGGCCTCGCCTCCGTACCGGTCACTCGGAACGCGCGCGAAGTGGGTGATCGTCGCGCTCGGCCTCATCGTTCTCGTCGGCCTCGTCTCCATCGCTCTCGACGTGCAGCGGCTCGATGCGTACGAGCGGCCGCGCACGACGATCGGCATTCAGGAGGCTCGGGCGCTGCGAGTTACTTCATCAACACAAGCTGTCACCGCGGGCGCCGGCAACGCAGGCGCCCAAACGTACTAGCGACCTGTCCCTAGGGCAGCGTTACGCGGCCGGTGGTGAGGCGTCGGTCGATCTCCGGCCGGCCCCGCGGAGCTCGTCGTCCAACTCGCTCTCGCGCCGCGCCGCCGCTTCCTTCGCGACCGCGACCGCCTCGCTCACGTCGTGTCGCGCGCGAAAGGCGGAGAAACCGTGAGACACCGCCGCCGCGAGCCCGGTGACCTTCTTCACGGGAGTCGTCAGCGCGGTCGAGACCGCCCGCACCGCGGTGTCGGCGCTGTCCGCCATCGAGACGGCGCTGTCGGTCACCACGTCGAGCTTCACGATCTGGTCGTTGACCCGATCGACGGTTCCGCCTGCCTTGACAATGACCGGCAGGAGGTCGCGCTCGGTGCCCCGGATGAAGGAAGAGAGCCGTCCGAAAGTGCCTCCGAGGCGCAGAAACATGTACGCGAGACCGAGCCCGCTCAGGATGAAGAACGCGGCCAGCGCGTAGTCGAGGACATCGCCGGAAGTCGAAGCCAGGACACTCATCGGGCGGATCCTAGTCGGTGACGACTACTGGACGCGCGTGATAACGCCCGCGCCGACAACCGCATCGCGGTCGTAGAGCGCTGCGACTTGGCCCGTCGCAACCGCGTGCGCGGGCTCTTCGAGCTCGAGTGAGAAGCCGCCGTTTGCCGCCGAGACGCGTGAGGACACGAGGTCCGAGCGGTAGCGCAGCTTCACTTGGGCGCGCTCGACGGACGCGTAGAGGCGTCCTTCGGCCTCGACGCTCGATACCGCAAGGGCTTCGCGGTCGCCGACCACGACCGCGTTTGCCGCGCGGTCTGTGCGGAGGACGTAGAGCGGCCGCCCGGCCGCGACCTTCAGACCGCGCCGCTGGCCGGAGGTGAAGGTCCAGTAGCCGTCGTGGCGGCCGACGACCTCCCCATGCTCGTCGACGATCTCGCCCTCGGCTCGGGCGAGACCCTGCCGCTCGAGGAAGTTGCGATAGTCGTCTCCCGCGAGAAAGCACGCTTCCTGGCTCTCCGGGCGAGACGCTGCCGGGAGGCCGGCGCTGATCGCCTCTGCTCGAGTCTCGTCCTTCGTCTGGTCTCCCAATGGGAAGCGCACGCGTTCGAGTAAGCCCGGGTCGAGCGTCGAGAGCATGTACGACTGGTCCTTCAGCTCGTCTGCGGCTCGGGCGACGAGCAGCAGTCCTTCTCGCTCCACGATGCGCGCGTAGTGCCCCGTCCATAGCGACTCGGCGCCCGCGCGACGGGCGAAAGAAAGCAGGGCGTCGAATCGGAACACGCCGTTGCAACGCGTGCACGGATTCGGAGTGTCACCGGCCGCGTAGCCCGCGACGAACGGATCGACGACCGCCTCGAGGAACTCCTCGCGCAGGTCGAGCGTGACGTGCGGAACGCCCAGCGCATGGCAGGCGGCACGCGCCGCACCGACCGCTTCCGAGGAACAGCAGGCACGCTCGGAGGACGGGCCGGCCGGGTCTTGCCAAAGACGAAGCGTGACGCCAATCGCGTTCGGCGCCGCGCGGAGGAGTGCGACGGCGCTGTCGACACCGCCGCTCATCGCGACGGCTGCGCGCCCTGGCTGTGGGTCGGCGCAAAAAACCTGACCCAGGGCCGCGGCGAGAGCTTCCACCGCGAGCGGCACGCCGCTCACAGCGGCGGCCTCGAGCAGCGTCAGACCGGCGAGCGAGCAGTCGAGACCCGGCGTATCAGCGGTCGCGATCCGGTTCCCGTCCACCAGCAGGCGCGCGACCGCCCACTCGTCGCCACGGGTTGCGTCACCGATGACTTCCCTGACCATGGAGTCAGGCTAGACGATGCTCGAAAAGTGCTCCACCCTGCCGGTGATGCCCCGGCCCCCGAGAACCTGGCATCGCCAGGTGGGTGCCGTGCGGGGCGTCGGCAACGCCTATCCCCGACGCCGGCTCCCTTCACGTGTGTGTTGGTT
>Ga0183260_10000345_pt1 | contig 38368 bp, 31 predicted proteins | sample AntDrymUQ4972206_2_FD_129768 | JGI IMG/M metagenome (GOLD analysis project Ga0183260, IMG submission 129768) | Polar desert sand microbial communities from Dry Valleys, Antarctica - metaG UQ497 (22.06) (version 2) (version 2) | ecosystem: Environmental > Terrestrial > Soil > Desert | place... | reverse complement strand
GTGTTCATCAGCCCGCGCTCGATGCCGAACGCGTCATGCACGACCTTGGCCGCGGGCGCGAGGCAGTTCGTGGTGCAGCTGGCATTGCTGATGACGTGGTGGTTCTCCGGGTCGTACTTGTCCTCGTTGACGCCGAGCACGATGGTGATGTCCTCGCCCTTCGCCGGCGCGCTGATGATCACCTTCCGGGCACCCGCGGTCAGGTGGGCGCGGGCCTTCTCGGCGTCGGTGAACAGGCCGGTGGATTCCAGCACGAGCTCTACCCCGAGGTCGCCCCACGGCAGGGCCGCCGGATCCTTCTCCTGGAAGACCTTGATCTCGTGGCCGTCGATTATCAGGGCGTCATCGGTGTGGTCCACCGTGCCCTCGTAGGCGCCGTAGGTGGAATCGTGCTTGAACAGCAGCGCGTTCATCTTCGTGTCGACGAGGTCATTGACCGCAACGACCTCCACGTCCGGGGCGCGCTCGAGGATGGCCTTCAGGGACTGGCGGCCGATGCGGCCGAAGCCGTTGATTCCGACTCGAACGGTCATGCGGGTGTACCTCCAGGGATGGCGACCGGCCGGGCGGGCCGCCGCGACGTTGTTCCGGCGTTCGCCGTGGGTTGCGAGATGCGGCTCATGACGAGTGGATGCGCGCCGGCGAGCGACACGTCGCCTCCGAGCGCGGCCGGCACGACCGTGACGTGGCGTGCCACGACTTCGAACGCCTCGCTGGCGATGGCCGCACGGATCGGGCCGAGCAGGCGCTCGCCCTCCGCGTCGGCGATCGAGCCGCCGACGACGATGCGGTGTGGGTTGAACGCGTTGACGTAGCCGACGCACGCCGCAGCCAGGGCGCGCCGCGCCCGATCCATCAGTCGAAGGCAGGCGGGATCGCCCGCCAGCGCGCCCTCCGCGACGTCCTTGGCGGACAGCTCGTCGGTGGCGAGCGGATCGCCGCCATCTGCCCGGGCCCGCGCACGTTCGGCGAGGAAGGGCGAAGCGTCGGCGACGAGCAGGGCTCGCGCCTCGCGAGCGAGGGATACGCCGGCCGCGTACGCCTCGACGTGGCCGATCCCGCCGCACCCGCAGCGCGGCCCATCGAGGTCCACCGGCACGTGGCCCAGCTCCCCGGCCAGCCCGTCGGGTCCGTGGAGGAGCCTGCCGCCGGTGAAGATGGAGCCGCCGACTCCGGTCGAGACGGTCAGGTAGATGAAGTCGTCGCAGCCGCGCGCAGCGCCGAACGCGTGCTCCCCGAGCGCGGCGACATTCGTGTCGCGATCGAGGAACGCCGGCAGGCCCTCGGCAGTCCCGAGCGCGCTGGCGAGCTCGACATCGCGGAAGCGGGGCCCCAGGTTCGGCGGCTCCACCACGACACCGCGCATCGGATCGACCGGGCCGGGCGACGAGATGCCGATGCCGACGATCGCGTCGTTGATCTCGCTCGGGACCGCCGCGCGCGCCCGCCGCACGGCGTCGCGGCAGCCGTCGATGATCGCAGCGGGACCCTCGTCGAGCGGTGTCGGGCGCTCGTTCCGCGCGATCCGGGTGCCATCGGGCTGGACGACCGCGGCGCGAATCCGCGTGCCGCCGAGGTCGACTGCAATGACGGGACGGGAGGACAGGGGGAAACCTCTGCATTCGAACGGGGAGGAGCGGCGGAAATTCTACCAGTCGAGGGTGTTCCCGCCCTCTCGGCCTCCCGGCATGCGCCCCCCACGTGGCCGCAGCAGAGCGGCCGACGCGGCGAACAAGGAAAGACCCCCGCCGGTTGCCCGGCGGGGGTGCAGAGCTCTCGATGAGAGTGGCTAGCCGCCGATCTTGAACACCTTGGTCCCACACTTGGGACAGGTGCCCTGGAGCGCCTTCTTGCCGTTCTTCATCGTGATCTGCTGCGGGTCCTGGACTTCGACTTTCATCTTGTCCTTGACGCAATAGGCCTCTGCCACGATCAGCTCCTCTCGAAGCTTGCCTGTGCTCCCGGCTTGGTGCCCGGAGTCACGCTGTGCTCAATCCAAGCGACGGTCGCCAACGATCCGTCGCCGCTGCCTGCTTGCGGCGGTCCATGTCGGCGAGGATGAGCAGGCCTTCCAGCCCGGTCTCCACGCAGGCAGCTTCCGCCGCGTCCTTTGCGGCACCCGTCACGAAGTCCCCCGTGGTGCGCTGCGCGTAGACCGCGCAGACCACCCCGGCCCGACATCGCGCAAGGCCCGCCAGTACGAGCAGTGCCGAGGCTTCCATCTCGAAGTTCATGACGCGCTGGCGTGCCATGTCCTCGGCAAGCTGAGGGTACCGAATGGGAAGCTGCGGGATCGGGCGGCCCTGCGCACCGAAGAAGCCGGGCGCGGTTGCCGTCAGACCCACGTGGTAGCGCTTCCCCAGCCGTTCGGCGGCCTCGATGAGGGCGACGACGGCCTCGTAGTCGGCCACGGCGGGATAGCCGTCGTGGACGAACCAGTTGGTCGTGGTCTCGAGCCGGACTGCCCCTGTAGAGATCACGAGATCCCCCAGGCCTATCTCCGGCTGGAGCGCGCCGGACGAGCCGACGCGAATGAACGTTGGATGCTCAGTGATCGCGAGAATTTCGGCGATCACGATCTCGACGTTGTCGGTGCCGATGCCGGTCGACACGATGGATACGCGCTGGCCACGGTAAGTGCCGGTGACCGTCGCGAACTCTCGATGCCGCCGCTCGAGCTCGATGTCGTCGAGCAGCTGACCGATCCGGGCCGTTCGATCTGGGTCGCCGGGGAGGAGGAGGTACTCGGCCAGCTCGCCGGGGCCGAGGTCGATGTGGTACTGCCGCTCCCCCGCGGGAAGCGCTACGCGGTGGTCCGCGTTCGGCAAAGGCCCGGTCTCCTCCTCGTGCGCCGCAGGTGCGGAACTGGGGGAAGCCTAAGCGTGGATTTGAGCGTGCGTCAAGCACGATTCGTGCTCAGCCACGCTCGCGCCATGCTCGGCCCCCCGCCAGCAGCGCGGCTGAGGCCACGTGCGAGGCGTCATTCGCGGCCCGCGTTGGCCCGGGGAAGGCCCGCCGAGCTCGCGCCGAGCAGGCCACGTCAGCGGCCATTGGACCGTGGCGTGACTCCGCTCGCTGCCTCAGCCCGGCGTGCTGCCCTCCCTTGGCCGGAGGCTCGCAAGGCGACCGACGAGCGCCGTCCGGAGGCGGCGCCGAACGAGCCGCCTCCGGATCACGGTGGCGAGCACCGACAGCGCGGACAGCACGACCATCGCGAGGAGGCTGCTCGGTGCCAAGTCGGGCCCGAGGGCGCCCGCACCGGCCCGGAGCGCAGTCGCCCCGCCTGAAGAAGCTGGCGACGCGAATGCGCCCGACCCCTGCCCGGCAATCGGAAGCGCCTGGCCAAGGCTTCCGACCCGAACCAGAGCCCCTGTCTCGTCGACGATGACGCCCGGCGACCCGTCGATCAGCTCCACGACGCCGGTCGCGGCGATCGCCTCACCCGCGCGGAGGTGCGGCAGGAGCGCCGCCATCTCGCCACGGAGCTGGACCCGCGCGAGCGCGGTGCCGTCGTCGAGGTCGAAACCGTCCTCGGCCAGCCGCTCCACGAGCCCGCCGACCCGCACGCGCTGGCCGACCCGGTCGGCGAGCGTCGCGAGATCCGTGTCGGGAGTGATGTCGACGGCCGGGGTTGAGCTGCCCGACGGGCCCTTGCCGTCGGACGATCCCCCGAGCGGCTCGGTCGGCGCGCCGTTGCCGACAGGTCCCACTGCGACGTCGGCTGCGCTGCGCGGCAGGAGAGCGAAGCGCCGGTCGCTTGCCGTCGGATACGGCCGCTTCACGATGCCGACCACGGTGATCCGGCGCCCCACGACGATCGCCGTGGACGGGATCCCGGCACCGGCCTGCCCGTTGACCGGCGCCTTGGATCCGTTGGAGAGGACGACCTCCGCGCGCCACCGGTCACCCAGCCTCTCCACTCTGGCGATGGTCCCCGACAGGCGAGCGAGCAGCCACTCGTCACGCTCGGCGGGCGGCCGGTCGAGGGCCACGGGCGCGAGGCCGGTGCGGTCCGCAAGCGGCTGCACGGCCGACGCGGCGAGCCGTGGGGCACCCCACGCGCGGCCGGCCTTGCCCGTGATCCTGAGCTTCGTTCCCACGGCGGGACCCGATGCGCCGCTCGGCAGGAGCACCTCGATCGCAGCGGACGAGTCCTGGATGACGATCCGCCGGCCGCTGGAGTCGAGGAGTGAGACACCGGCAGTCACGGTGCCCTCGATGGTGACCGTCGCGCCGTCCGGGAGCGCGATGGCAGTCGTGATCGGTGCGACGGCCGTGTGAGCCCCACTGGCGCCCGGGGCGTTGCTGGTACCGGGGCCGGAGCTCGGGCTCGGCCCGCCGGCGCTGCTGGCCACGGCGACGATGTCACCGCGATCGCGGAGGTACAGCCGGTAACCGTCGAGCGCGCCCTTGCGGGATGCCCGCTGGCCCACGATCCCCGTGAGCCGGTACGTCCGGCCCTTGGCCAGGTCCGCGGGCCCGATGCCGCCTGAGCCATCTGCCACGACCCGGAAGGTCGCGCCGGCCGCGTCGGTCAGGTCGATCGTCAGGTCGCCGCCAGTACCCTTCTTCGGTGTCGCCGCCACCGTGCCGGTCATCTCGGCCAGGCGGCCCTCCGTCGCCTCGCCGAGGTCAGCTGCCGCCAGCCGCCGGGGTGCCGGTAGGCTCCCCTGGCCCGTGACCTTGAAGCCCGTGCTCGTCGGACGAAGCTCGAGCTGCCCATAGGGATCGGCGAGGGTGCCCTTCACGAGGACCGTGGCGCCGCGCTCGGGCGCAGGCACCCCGTCCGGCACGCGGACGACGATGCCGCCCGTGGCGTCGGCGATGGCGATGAGCGACGGCAGCCCGACTCGGCCCGCCTCGGCCGTCACCACGCCGGTCACGGTGACGATCGTCCCGGTCGGCGCGCCACGCGCCTCGACGATCCCGATGGTGGGTGGCGGGGTCGGCCCTGACGTTGGTGTCGGGGTGGCCGAGGGCCGCACCGTGGCCGTGGGGGTCGGTGTGCGGGTCGGGGCTGGCGTGGCACCTGGTGTTGGTGCCGGCGTCGCGGTTGGTGCCGCCGTCGGGCTCGGCGTCGGCGCCGCGGTCTGCACGGGTGTCGCGGTCGGCGACGGGGTGGGCGTCGGCGTCGGCTGGGGGAGGATGCCGAAGTCGCTCTCCTCCGTCGCGTGGACGCGATAGCCCTCCAGGCCAGTGCCGGAGCTGTCGCGCTGTCCGACCGGCCCAACCGCGACGACCCGCGTGCCGCTCGGCACCGAGGCACTGCCCAGCGCGGCGGGTCCGACGATGACGCGAACCGCGCCGGTCCCGTCGTCGACCATGAGCCCGAGACCGTCGGAGAGCTGCGTCGGAGAGCCTGTCGTCACGCCCTCGACGAGTACGCGGTGGCCCTCGACCGCCTCGCCGATGTCGCCCGTGCGCTGCAACCAGGGCGGCGGCCGCTGCATCTCGCCGAGCGATGTGATCGCCGCGACGCTCACGCGCAACGTCCGCTCCGCGAACCGCTCGTCGAGGGTGCCCGACACGTCGACCTGCGTGTCTGCTGGCAGGCCGCCGGCGACCGCCACGTCCAGGTACAGCGCGATGCCACCCGTGTCGTCCTGGATGAACGCCTTGCGTCCGGCCTCCAGCGCGCCGAGATGGGTGGTGAGCACCCCGATGATCCGCGCCGTCGTGCCGTTTGCCTGGCCGCGCGCCTCGGCGATCGTCACGGCGGGCAGGGGCTCAGCCGTGGCCGAAGCCGATGACCACGGCGACGGCGACGGCGCCGTGGTGGGAGTTGATGTCGAGGCCGCTGTTGCGGCCGGCGTTGCGATCTGTGTTGCGATCGGCGTCGGTTCGGGCGTGACGACCGGGATCGAGGTCGGCAACGGCGTCGGGTCAGGGGTCCCCGTCGGCGCCGGATCAGGCGTCGCGGTCGGATCGACCGTCGGCGTCTGGTCTGCGGTCGGGAGCGGCGTGGCCGCGGGGGTAGCGCTCGGGGCGACGGTCGTGGCAGCCGTGGGCAGGGCCGTCGGCTCCGGCACGCCCGTCGGCTCCGGCATTGCCGACGCGCTCGACTCCGGCGCTGCTGTCGGGAACTGCGTCGGGGACGCCGAGGGGGCCGGGACGGGCGGCGAGGCGAGCGACTGGGGGCTCGGCGAGCCCTGGAGGAACCAGTCCGAGGCGTTGGCATTCGTGTCTGTCGTGTTGCCACCGATCCCGCCGGGCAGGCGCTCGATGCTCGCGTCGGCGGCGGGGGCCGGTGCCGGCGAGCCCTCCACGAACGTGCTCGTCGCGTCGCCCCAGCCGACGGAATCGATCGGGGCGCCGCCCACGACCCGCAGCACGATCGCGCCGCCCGTGGCCGCAAAGCCGCCGCTGTACGTCGCATCGGCGAGGCCCTCATAGCTGCCCGTGGCGTTGGCGATGAACAGGTGCCGGCCCGGACCCAGGAGCAGGCTCGTGGACCACGTCGCCTTGCGCGTGACGGTGCTGCCGCTCGACGTGACGTACACGATCTCGAGCCCAGCCAGGTCCACCGCCGCGGCCCCGACGTTGGTGATCTCGGCGAACTCGTCCGAAGCGGACGCACCCCCGGTCTGGACCTCTGAGACGAGCAGCGTCGATGTCGGCCAGGTCACGGCCGCGAGCAGCGAGGGGGCGAGATTCGCGCCAGCCCCCATAACGGCTCCGCCCACGGACAGCACGACGAACAGCGCGACCAGCGCTGCAGTGCGAGTGCGCTCCACGATCGACCTCCGGGCGGGAGCCAGCGAGGCCGGGCGGGACGGCACCGGGTGTTGTACCAGCGAGCGATCTGCGCGCGCTCACCTGGCGCTCACCGGCCAATAACCCGCCAATCACCCGCCACTGACCCGCCACTCACCGGCGAGTCACCGACAGCCCGCCTGTGCTCACCTCCAGCCAGCGTGTGATCACCCGCCGATCGCCCGCGGCGCGTACGATGTCCAAGCTGGCTCGCACCGCCGTCCTGCACCCGGGCCGCCGCAGTCGACATTCGAGGGAGGAAGCGTGGCCCGCGCCAAGCAGACAGATCGTGCCGAGGCGCGCCGGCGATTCCGCCAGGCAGCTGCCGATCCCATCGACGACGCAGCCGAGCTCGACTACGGGGAGCGGAAGTCCGAGATAGGCGCCGGCAAGGAGAAGCCGGAGCCCGCCGCGGGCCAACGAGCGCCTGTGGCAAGGGCGGGTTTCGGGGCGGCGTTCCGCACGGCGTACCACCCGCCTCGTGTCCGCGAGGACCTGCGCCACCTGCCCATGCTGCTGCGGAGCCGGGCGTTCTTGGCTGCGCTGGCGATGATCGTGATCGGCGCGGTCGCGGTGTACCTCTTCCCGAATTACACCGGCTCGGCGTTCGCGTTCGAGCTGCTCATCTGGCCGGGGTCGGCGCTCGCACCTCAACTGGTCGCCGGGTTCTTCGCGCCCCGCGCGAGCTACATCCTCGGATTCATCGTCGGGGTGATCCAGGGCATCGTGTTCACCATCTTCCTGACCCAGTTCTCGACCCGTCTGGGGACGACGCTCCCGCCGGAGGAGGTCACGAACCTGTTCACGGTCTCCTTCCTGACCGGGCCGGTCACGGGCGGGCTGTTCGCGGCCGCAGCCGCCTGGTACCGGCGGTTCCTGGCCCTGTCCAGCCCGCGCCGGACACCTGCCGGACGCCCGCCAGCGGGTCGAGCCGCGGCGAAGAGCAATCCCTCCAGGCGCACCGCCGGCCGCTGAGCTCGGGGCGTCAGCCCAGGCGGCGCATCCCGGCGTGGCCCATCTGCCGGACGCCGGTCGGGCTCTCGGGTCCGCCGGCCCGTTCGGCGAGGCTGGTGAGCGGCCGGATGTCATGGGCAACCACGTTGACGACCGATGATTCGCGCTGGAGCTCGCCATCGACGAGAAGCAGCGCGTGGCGCCGGACCACGCCCCGGAGCCGGGCCCAGGTGTCCGGCCAGAGGGTGACGTTGACCATGCCGGTTTCGTCCTCCAGGGCGAGGAACACGGTGCCCTTCGCGGTCATCGGGTGCTGGCGCGTGACGACCAGCCCGCCGAGCCTGACCGGGCCCGGGCGGCGATCGGCGAGGGCCGAGTTCGGGACCGCGCCCAATCGATCGAGGGCGTCGCGGAACAGAGAGATCACCTGTCGCTTTGCATCGAGCCCGACCACCGCGTAGGCGTCGCCCAGCCGCTCCGATTCGCTGATCTCCGGCAATGGCGGCGCCTCGGTGGTGGGCAGGCGCAGATCCATGGGCCGCCCCGCGGCGGGCGAGCGGGCGCCGAGCCGCGTGGTCCGGCCATCGACCCGGCCGCGGGTGGCTCCCGCGACCTCGCGCAGCTGCCACAGGAGCTCGCGCCGGGGGCGGCCCAGCGAGTCCAGCGCGCCGGTCCGGATCAGCCGCTCGATCGTCTCCTCGGGCAGGCCCGTTCGCTCGACCACGTCGGCGAGCGACACGTAGGGCCCGCGCTCCAGCTCGGCATCGAGGAGCTCGGCCTGCTGCTCCCCGATGCCCTTCACGAGGTGCAGCCCGAGCCGGACGCCCCAGCCGGTCGCGCTCTCCGCCGACCACCGGTCGCGCGCCGCCGCTCCCGGGATCACGCACGTGGACGACCGGACCGGCCGTGGCCGATCCTCGATCCCGCAGCCGTCCGGCAGCGGCTCGCCCGGGTCGTCGTCGTGAGCACCCCGGGCTCCCGCCGCAGGCGCGTCGCCCGCCGCTCCCGCGAGGGCCCACCCCGGCCGCCCGACCCACTCCGTGATGGTCTTGTAGGTAGACGCGTTGAGGTCGACCGGCAGAACGGCGACCCCGTGGTGCTTCGAGTCATTTACCAGGACCTCGACGGGATAGAAGCCCATCGGCTGCGCGTTGATGAGCCCGACCAGGAACTGCGCCGGGTAGAACAGCTTGAGGAACGAGGATTCATAGGCGGTCCTCGCGAACGCGGCGGCATGGCTCTTGGCAAAGCCGAAGGAGGCGAAGGCGGCGACCTGCCGGAACAGCTCCTCCGCCATGTCCTCGGTCATCCCCGGCTGGCGCAGGCAGCCCCCGATGAATTGGTGGTGGAGCTTGTCCATCTCCCGCGAGGATCGCCACGTGCCCATCGCCCGCCGAAAGCCATCTGACTCGGCTGGCGTGAACCCGGCCACGTCGATGGCGACCTTCATGACCTGCTCCTGGTACAGGATCACGCCCATCGTCTCGGCCAGGATCGGCTCCAGGCTGGGGTGCAGGTACGTCACCGGCTCGAGGCCCTGCTTCCGCCGCAGGTACGGGTGCACGGCGTTGCCCTGGATCGGACCCGGCCGGATGATCGCGACCTCCACGACCAGGTCATCGAGCGAGCCCGGCTTCGACTTCGGCAGCGTCTGCATCTGCGCGCGGCTCTCGACCTGGAACACGCCCACCGTGTCCGCCGCCTGGAGCATGTCGAAGACCTCCGGAACCTCCTCCGGAAGCGAGTCGAGGACCACGCAGGTCGCGCAGTCGTGCTCGATCAGCTGGAGGGTCTCGTCGATCGCGGCGAGCATCCCGAGCCCGAGCAGGTCGAGCTTGATGAGCTTGAGCGTCTCGACGTCGCGCTTGTCGAACTGGACGACGACCCGATCCACCATCGTCGCCCGCTCCAGCGGCGCGATGTCGATCAGCGGCGCCGCCGTCACCAGCATCCCGCCCGAATGGATGCTGAGGTGGCGCGGAAAGCCATCGATCCGAGCGCAGAACTCCAGCCAGCGCTCCCAGTCGGACATCCCCACCGTGAACCCGCCCCGTGCCGTCGGCGGCGCCTCGGGCTCGATCCTCGCCACCGAGCTGGGCATGCCATCCGTATCCCGGTGGTTCGGTCGCCCCAGCCGATCCACGGTCCTGCCCGGTGGCGCCACCGCGCCACTTTCCGGATCGATTGGCCGGCCATCGACCAACCCCGGAACGCCACTTGCCTGTCGACCACTTGCCTGTCGACCGCTCCCGCGCCCGCCCTCCGCCGCCCCGTAGCCCGTGCCTCGACCCGCCCGCAGCCAGGCCACGCTGGCGGGCGTGTCGCCAGGTCCGCCCTCATCGTCCGTCCGCCCACCGGGCCGGATCGCCGGCGGCGACTCGGGCGCCTCCTCCCACATTCCCGACGCGCTTGGCCCGAGCGATGCCGGTTCGAGCCGGCTTTCCTGCCGGATTCCCGTCTGGCGAAATTCGGCGGCCCCCGCAGATTCGGATTCGGAACCGCCGGCCATCGCCCCTGACGCCGCTCCGACCGGCACATCCCGGAGCCACGCGAAGGGCCGAGGCGCGCCCGGGTCCACGGGCTTCGGCGGCTCCCGCCACGGCGGCACCTTCCCGACGAGCGGCCTTCGAGTGTTGAGCTGGCCCATCCCGTCAACGAAGCCGCGCGCCTCCGCGTCATCAGCCCCTGCCGCCGCCGGCAGCGCCTCGTCCGGCCGGCGGAAGAACTCGGCAAAGCCGCCATCGGCCTCGAGGTCCCGCCGCACCATCACGCTGTCGTACGTCTCGAGCGCCTTCGCCACGCGATCGACGAGGGGCCGTGGGAAGCCCAGCGCGTACCCGACCTCTCGCACGGCCGACCGTGCTCGGTAGGTGACGAGGTTGCAGACCATCCCGGTGTGCTCCGGGCCGTAGCGCCGATAGACGTACTGGATGACCTCCTCGCGCCGCTCCGAGCTGAAGTCGATGTCGACGTCCGGGTAGGTAGTGCGGCCCTCGTTGATGAACCGCTCGAACAGGAGGTTGTGGGCGATCGGCTCCACCCGGCTGATCCCGAGCGTGTACGACACGATCGAGCTGGTTGCACTGCCCCGGCCCTGCGCCGGGATGCCCTGCTCCTTCGCGAAGCGCATGAGGTCCCAGCAGATCAGGAAGAACTCGGCGAGGCCGACGCGCTCGATGACGTCGAGCTCGTGCGCCAGCCTGTTGACGACCGCCGACGTCAACGGGTGATAGCGCCTCCGCGCGCCCGCCCAGCACAGCTCCGAGAGGTACGAGAACGCCGTCTCGCCCTTCGGGACCGGAAAGCCCGGGAAGCGGTACTGCTCGAAGCCAAGGTCAACCGAGCAGCTCGCGGCGATCTCCCCGGCGGTCGCGAGGCCCTCCGACCACGCGCGGGCGACTCGGCCGCCCGACTCGGGGGACGAGGCCGGCGGCAGGGCGGCGAGGTCCGCCGCGGACTTCAGGTACGACTCGCCGTCGGGCCGGCGCAGGTCGCCGAGCGTCCCGAGCGTGCGGCCGTGGAAGATCCCGGTCAGGACATCGTGCAGCTCCCGGTCCTCCGGCCGGGCGTAGTGGACGTCGTTGGTCACCACGAGCGGCAGCCCGAGCTCGTCGGCAAGGGCGACGTGCTCCGCGACGAGCCAGTCGTCATCGGGCAGGAGGTGGTGGGTCAGCTCGATGAAGAAGCTCCCGCGCGATTCGCCACGCCCGAACAGCGTCGCGTGGCGCTCCGCCGCGGCGCGGGCGCCCGCCCGATCCCCCACCCGGAGCCGCCGCGCGATCTCGCCCTCGCGACCGCCCGAGAGCGCGATGAGGCCCTCGTGGTGCTGGGCGAGCAACGCCTGGGTGAACCGGGGCACGCGCTTGGTCCCGTCGAGATTCGCGCGGGAGACGAGCCGGCACAGGCTCCGATAGCCGATCGCGTCCCGCGCCAGCAGCACCAGGTGCGGCCCGCGCTGCCGCTCGCCGATCCCACGCAGGTCCTCCTTGACCACCTTGCGATGGCCGGGCAGCCGGGCGCGCACGGGTCGCGGGCGAGCGGGCAGCCCCTCGACGGCCTCGACGGACGCACCGGCCGCACCGGCCGCACCGGCCGCCGAGCCGCTCCCGCTCCCGTTCCCGAGCCCGCCCTCGCTCACGAGCACGGGCCCTCGCCCCCGAAGGCGGCGCCGCGCCGGCACGACCACCCCTCCGGGATCCGGCGCCGCCGGGTCCTGCAGCTCGATCTCGACCCCGATGACCGGTCGGATCCCCGCCTCCTCCGCAGCGCTGGCGAACCGGACCACGCCGTACAGCCCGTCGTGATCGGTGACTGCCAGCCCGGAGAGGCCCAGCTCGACGGCCCGCTCGACCATGTCCTCCACCGGCGAGGCACCGTGGAGGAACGAGAAGTTGGAGTGGCTGTGGAGCTCGGCGTACGTCGGCGACATGGCTGCCCGTCTGGCTCGATGGGGGCCGAGGTGGGCAGCCGATTATAGAACAGATGTTCTATCTCGTCGTCGGTTGCACCCCTGCGAAATTTCGTCGAGATCGCGCGCAACATGCCGCCGGGGTCTGGCGTCTGAAGTCCGTGGAAACCAAACCTCGCAGCCTGACCGCCGTTGTGACGAAGACTGCCGCGATGCTCCTGATCGCGGCTCTCCTCATCCTCGTCCTCCTCCCGGCGGTCCTGGCGGCGAGCAGCCGGTAGCCATTTTTTCTGATCTCGGGGGCGTCAACCCGAGACACGGCGAAGGCGGGCCTCACAGCCAGCCATTCGACCGGTCGGCTGCCTGGTGAGCGGGCGGACGACTGAACGAAGGGACCCCGTCGCTACTGGGGGCGACGGGGTCCTTTCACGTCCGGCGATGGTCGTGCCTCATCGCGGCTGTCTACCATCGAGCTCATGCACGAAGGCGGGGGCGTCGCTCGAGCCGTCCTGCTCGCGACCCTCGTCCCGACGCTCCTCGCACTCATCGGCTGCGCTCCATCCGCGAGCCCCGGGCCGAGCTCAACCTCCAATGTCCCGACGTCGACATCGACGTCGACGACCACGCGACCAACGACCGCGCCCGGCCTGCCGACCCAGACCGACACGGAGTGGGGCCGGATCTGGGATGCGTTGCCGTCCTCCTTCCCCACGATCACCGGCGCCGTGCCGGCCACGGACACCGGCGACGGCGCAGCCAGTGCCCTGCTGGCGCTCCAGGCGCCCGACGCGATGGTGATCGCCGCGTTCTACCGCGACGCGCTGCACGCGACCGGCATGGTCGCGTCGACGGATGGGCCGCTCGAAGACGGGAGCGTCACGGTGTCCGGATCGGACGGGGACGGCTGCGCGGTCCTGGTCAGCGTGAAGCCGGCCCGCTCGACGAACCTGATCTCCGTGCTTTACGGCGCCGGATGCCCGATTTGAACGCAGGCCTCGCCGCAATCCTCGCCGCCATCGGCTTCCTGGCCATCGCCGCGTTCCAGGCCGCGCTCGCGCTCGGCGCCCCATTGGGGCGGGCGGCCTGGGGCGGAAAGTCCCGCGAGCTTCCGGCGAATCTTCGGCAGGCCAGCGCCGTCGCGATCGTGATCTGGCTCATCGCGGCGATCGTCATTCTCGGCCGTGCGGGCGTCGTGGCCGTCCCGCTTCCGGACGTGGTCCTCGAATGGGGCGCCTGGGCGCTGGTCGTCGTCAGCGTGCTCGGGGCGATCGTGAACGTCGCGTCATCAAGTCCGTGGGAGCGGTTCGGGTGGGCGCCGTTGTCGATGGTGCTCGCGCTGCTGTCCTTCGTGGTGGCGTCGAGCCCCTGAGAGGCCGCTCAGGGCCCACGGTCGCCTCAGTCGTACAGGCGCTCCAGATGCCAGGTGCCGGCGACGCGGTCGAAGTAGATGAGCGCGAGCCAGTGCTCGCCGACGACCTTGAAGTAGTCGCGGGCGATCGGCTCGCGCCACCACGATTCCTCCACCCGCCAGCGGTTGCAGACCTCCACCGGCTCGCGTCGGTTGCCCCAGAAGACCGTCAGGCGCCCGTCGTCGAGCTCCACGGTGATCTCCGGATGGCCACGCAGGAGCCGGGTCATGGCGCGCGCGTGCCGATGTCGCGCCAGCCCCAGCGATGCTCGGGGAGCGGCGCATCGGGATCCAGCAGCTCCACCCGGCGGATCCGGTCCTCGCCGTAGGTCAGGGCGAGACGGGCCAGCTGCCAGGCGAGCCGCGCACCATGCAGCGCCTGGGGCACGAACAGGGGGAGCTGCTGGCCGGCCGCCGGGCTGGCGCCGTTCAGCTCCAGCTCCAGGCGGGCGACAGCGGCGATGGGTGGCGTCCGCTCGAGCTTGGCGAGGAGCAGGCGCTCGATGGCCTCGGGGTCGGCGGTCGGCTCCGGGAAGCGGCTCTCGACAACGAGCTCCGCGGGGGTCCCGGCACGGGCGAAGGCAAGATCCAGCTCCAGGCGGAGGCGGCCCTTCTCGGCGGCCAGGCCGCGCGCGGCGAGGTTCGCGCCGAGGGCCACGGCCAGCCGGCGCAGGACGAACCGGATCGCCTCCAGCTCGGCGACGGCAGGCTCCATGGGCAGCCCGAGCAGCAGCCGCTCCGGCGCGCGGCGGGGCCGGAAGGGATCAACCTCCTGGCCACGGGAGCGAGACCCGATGCGGGCCCCCTCCTCGCCGAATCTCGCCACCAGCGCCGACGCGGCCAGCTCCGCGACCTGGCCGATCCGGCGCAGGCCGAACCGGCGCAGCCGGGCGCGGATGTCCGCGTCGGGGGTGAGCAGGCTTGCCGGCAGGGGCTGGAGGAACGTCGCCTCCGCGCCCGGCGGCACCGAGATCAGCGTCCCGGGCTCGGCGGCGAGGGCCGCCACGGTGGCGGCGAAGCGCGTGCCGGCGATCCCCGCGCGGGGCGCGCCCGCGAGCAACGGCTCCAGCGCCTTGCCGACCCGCCGGACGAGCTCCGGCTCGGGCCCCCACAGGCCCTCGAGCCCGTCGATCTGGGCCTCGAGCAGCCCGAACGCGAGGTCGCTTGGTTCGGCCGTGCCGGCGACGGCCGGGCTGAACCCGGCCAGCCGCTCGAAGGCGGCCTCGAGCTCGGCCCGGTCAGCCTCGGGATCCGCGTCCAGGAAGGTCGCTTCCGGCACCAGCCGGTGCGCCGACCCGAGCGGCATCCCGCGCCGGACGCCGAGCACCCTCGCCGCGGGATCCGCGTCGAGCACGTTCCCGTTCGACCACGGCTTCCCGCCGAGGACGACCGGCCCCACCGGCCACGAGCCGGAGGGCAGGCGCCGCCTCGCGAGGTCGAGGAGGAGGTGTGGGCGATGGAGGTGGAGCAGTCGCATGGTTCCGTTTCCCGGGCACTGGGATCACGGGGGCAAGGTCGTTGGGGGCCTCGGCAAGGAGCCGGTCCCCCTCCAGGAGGCCCGCCCGACGGAGGCAGGCGTCGCGCTCACCGCCGTCGGCGTACAGGATCTGGAGGGTCGCTCGGCGGCCCGGTGGGCCGGCCCGGTTACGGGCGACGATCACCTCCGTTCGCTGGCCGACCACGTCCCGGCCGAGCCGGATCCATGATCGACGGGCCAGCTCCAGCCGGATGCCGGTCGCCTCGCCGACGGCGGCCGTGAGGCCCGAGCCCGCTCGCGTCGCGCCGGTTGGGCCCCTCGCCGGCTCGGAACCCGGCGGTTCGAGCACGACGAGCGTGATCCCGGCACGGCGCGCGAGCGCTGCCAGGCGTCCGAGCCGATCGGCGAATCTCGCTCCCGTGGCTCGTGGGGTTCCGGTTGCCGGTGGGCTCACGGCCAGGCGGGCCGGCAGGTCGATGACCAGCATGTCCACCGCGCGCCCGGTCAGCAGCGAGCCCGCGATCGACAGGCCCTCCTCGGCGTCGGCGGGCGTCAGGACGACCAGCCACTCCGGCTTGATCCCGCGCGACACCGCCTCGACGGGGTCCAGCGCGGCCGCGAGGTCCAGCCAGGCGACGATCGAGCCGGCTGCCTGCGCCTCGGCCGCGAGCCGGAGCGCGAGTGTCGTCCGCCCGCTCGAGTGGTCGCCCCGCAGCGCGACGCCCATCCCGCGCGGCACGCCACCGGGGCCGAGGACGGCGTCCAGCTCGCGGAACCCGGTGGAGAAGACCCGATCCGGATCAACCTGGGGTTGTGCGCCGGGCGCCTCGAGGGCCACGGTCGCCAGCGCTCCCACCACCTCGCCGACCCCGTCGGCCCCGCCGGCCGAGCCGCTTGCCTCGCCGAGGCCGCCTGCTCGAGGCTGCCGAAGCGCGCCGGAAGGGAGCGTCCCCAGGACGCCGGGCGCGGCCGCACCCCAGCGCGATCGAAGGGTCGCGAGCGCCGCGGTCAGGTCGGGCGAAGCAGCGGTCAGGTCGGGGGAGGCAGCGGTCATCGGTCGGGTCAGTATCGAACAAATGTTCGAATGAATCAAGAGGTCCGAGGCCCATGGTTTGTGTCAGATGTCACTCACGTGAGCACTGGTCAGCGTCGCCAGTTGCCGTCACGGGGACCCTGAACTCAATCCGTACTCAGGATCTCCGGAGTTCGTGCCAAATGCCTCGGGGGCGCCACGTTTGACAGTGATCCGCTGACCAACGCCCATGCCAGGAACAAATGACAGAAACCGGTCCACGAGCGAGCGCGGCGACGAAGCGGAACGAGCGACGAGCGACGAGCGACCTGGGGAGGGGACGCAGGCGGCGCCAAAAAGGGCCCGTGCTAGACTCCGGCCCGTTCCGGCTCCCCCGCCACGAGCAATCGCGGCGCGCGAGGTACCGGGGCCCGTGGGGATGTAGCTCAGCTGGAAGAGCACCGCGTTCGCATCGCGGGGGTCAGGGGTTCGAGTCCCCTCATCTCCACCAACTCAACCACCCCCGACTCGTACTCGCGTCACCCCGCGCCCGGGGGACGCCGGTGAGGCGCCAGAGCCTCCGAAACCCCCACCCCGGACGTTCGTACCGTAGTTTCCGGACGCCCTCAGGAACGACATTCGGTGCCACTGGGAACCCGGATCTCGAAAGGCCACCGATGCCCCTGGGGCCCCAACCCGAACTCGCTCTGATCGCCGAAGGCGACCTCGCCAATCGCGCCCTCCACGTCAGAACCCGCGGCACAACCGGGGCATCCGCATGACGGCGAACGCGCCCGTGCTGCTCGCTGTCGAGGATGAGCCGCGCAACGCGGCGCTCCTCCAGGCCATCCTCGGCCGCGCCGGGTACCGGCTGCACGTGGCCGGCGATCTCGCCCAGGCACGGAACTGGCTGGCCGATTCGTCGCCGGCGCTCGTCCTGCTCGACCGGCACCTGCCGGATGGCGACGGCCTGGATCTCATCGGCACGATCCGCGACTCCGAGCGGCTCAGGTACGTGCCGATCCTCCTGGTCAGCGCGAGCGTCCTGCCACGCGACCAGGCGGCGGCCATCGACGCCGGCTGCGACGGCTTCCTGGCCAAGCCCGTCCGCGTGAAACCACTGGTCGACGAAGTCCGTCGGCTGCTCGAGGTCGAGCCCTCTTCCGCGCGGGTTGGCGCGGCACTCACGGTGAGGTAATCGGGGATGCACCTGCAGTTCGCGCGATTTTGGCTGGAGATGCGACTGGCGCGACTGCGCCTGCTGATCCTGCTCGGACGAATGCGCGAAGTCCGCTCGAAACTGGCAGACTAGCCGCCGCTCGCGGCTCCCAGCGTGAACGGCCGCCGAGCGTCAGCCGTGTGGGTCGGTTGGGCAGGTGGTGAGCCCAAGGGTCTGTAAAACCCTCGTCTCCGACTGTGGCGGTTCGATTCCGCCCCGGCCCACCAGACATTTCTGATCGTGAAAGCGCCCGACATCGGGCAGTCGACGGCCTCTCAATCGCCCGCCTTGTCAGCCACGGTGTCAGCCACGGGCTTCAGGACACCGCTCGCAGCTCGTTCAGCCGGGCAGCGGCTTCCTGAAGGCTGTCGCTCGCGACGTGCCCGTACGTCTTCAGCACCATGATCGGCGAGCTGTGGCCGAGCAGCTTCGCGACCGTCGGGATCGGAACGCCCTTGCGGATCAGGAGCGTCGCGTAGGCGTGCCTGAGGTCGTGCGGCCTGAACATCGGGAGCCCGATGGGAGCGAGCAAGGTGTGGAGCCGCTTCGAGACGCGCCGCGGGTCGATCGGCGAGCCGTCGGGCTCGGTGAACACGAGCCCGTAGCCGAGTGAGCCCGGCCCGGCCGTCACCCCAGCGTCAGTCTGACGCCCCTTCTGCTCCCTGAGCGCGGCGAGCCCGTCTGCGATGAGCGGGACATCGCGCCGAGACTTCTCCGTCTTCGGCTTGTCGAACCTGCCTGACCCGCCGACGACGCCGTAGGTCTGCCGAACGCGGATCCACCGGTTCGCGTCGTCGATCTCAGGATCGACGTCGACGTCCGACCATCGCAGCCCGCTCGCCTCGCCGAGCCGGAGCCCGGACCACAGGAGCAGCCTGAAGAGCCCTCCGAGCGGGTCCTCGCGGACGGCCGCGACGATTGCATTCGCCTGCTCCGGCGTGATCGCTTCTACCTCGTGCGACTGTGCCTTCGGCGGGCTCACGGACGAGCCCGCAGCAGGATTGCGACCGAGCAGGCCGTCGCCGACGGAATCCGAAAGAGCCGTTCTCAGGGCGGCCCGGCAATGCAGGATGGTCTGAGCCGCGAGCGGCTTGCCAGAGCGTCCAGGCTTCTTTCCGAGCGCGGCGAGCATCGCCCTGACGTCGCCGGGCTGAAGCTCCACGAGCGGCACGTGCCCGACGAGTGGCAGGGCGTGATTCCGGAGCAGAACCCCGTACCTGATCCGCGTTCGAGGCGCGAGGTCGCTGCCTTCTAGCCCGCCGAGCCACCCTTCCAGGTAGGCACGCACGGTTACGTTGCGACCCGGCGAAACGACGCCCCGGTCGACCCTGCCCTGAAGCTCCCGGAGCGCGGTAACGACGTCCGCGCGCCGCTCCCGGACGATGCTCTTTCGACGCCGCGGCTGGCCCGGCTTGCTCAGGGTGATGGAACCGACCCATCGGTCGTCGCTCGCGCGCTGGAAGATGCTGCCCTCGCCGTTGCCGCGCCTCGTCATCGTTCCGATCCTTCCTGCCGGGATGCCCGGCGCTGCGTTGCCTTCTGAACCGCCGCGGTAGCCGCGACCGTCGCTGTTCCCATCACCTCGGCAGCGGCTTCGACATACGGCGATGCGATCGCGTTCGGGCCCGCGAGTCGCTCGTATCGCTCGCGCTCCGCCTCACCTCGCCATGGACGCGCCCCGAGATACAGGAGGACGTCGGGCTCGTCTTCCGGCCTGGAGATCAGCCGTTGCGCGAGCCGGTAGGCGTCCCACGGGCCGATGTCGTCCGCTGCCCGGACAAGCCGGGCGACGATCGTCGCTTCATGACGTGTCACCTGCCTGACGCGACCTTGCGTTCGCTCGACCACAGCCGCGATGACCGGAGGGACGGTGGCGATCTCGTCGAGCTGCACCGGCTTGCGCGAGCACAGCCGCCACGGGTCCGTGATCGGCTCGGTCGCGGCGCGGGCGGCGTACTTCTTGACGACTCCAAGCTTCGGAGCCCGGCCCATGAACAGCGGGTCGCGGGCGAGACGCCGATGGATCTCGGCTGGCATGAAGCCAGCGCGGCGCAGTTCCTCGATCGCCTCGATCACATCGCGGTCCGTGCCCGGTCCACGAGTGCGGGTGCGACCTATTTCGCCCTTTATGTGACTCATGTGCGATCTTCCCATCGACAAGACTGCGGACTAACGTAGCTTTAGGCGAACCGAACCGGCGTCTACCGTAACCTACGGATGCGCTGGACGTAATGGGAAGGGTGGACCGATGGACGACGCGACGCGGCTACTGCGCGTGGGAGAGGTTGCCGAGCGACTGAACCTGAGCCGGAGCGCGACCTATGAGCTTCTGACGACGGGAAGGATCCCGAGCATTGCGGTAAGCGCGGGCGGACGAAGTCGTCGGGTCCGGGCGACAGACCTGCGTCAGTTCATTGACGGGCTCGAAGCCGAACCGCTCGGCCCTTCAAACGGACGCCCTGGGGCCGCGAGCCGCTGAGACGCCGAGCGCGGGAATCTGTCACGACGCAACCCGAGGCCGCCTGACTCCCCCCGAAAAGACGGAAGCCGGGCGCTCGACTGCCCGGCTCCGATGGGAGACCGCCGATGCTTCACACCGATCCCCGCGCCAATCATAGAACCAGCCGACAACCGCTACGCCACGCTGGCCCGTGCGGTGAACGCCGCCAATGCTGGCGACCGTCCTGTCGAGAAGCATTCCCGGGCCTGCGCACATTGGAAATCCTCCCCGACAAGGCCATCGCGTTCTGCCACGGCGCGGTCCTTCCGACCGACTTCGAGCTCCCGCGGGTGGCGGCGTGACCACCATGGTCATGAACGACGTCCAGCCACCTCGGGGCCCTGGCCAAGAACGGCGACTCGATCGCACGACGTTCGAGACGAGCCGCCTGCTCGACTTCGTGTCGGGGAAGGAGCTGACGTTCCAGTGCGGCTACGGCCCGGAGTCGTGGCCATTGGTGATCCTCAAGGAGCTCCTCGACAACGCGCTCGATGCGTGCGAGGAGCGGGGCATCCCGCCGGCGATCACCGTCACGGTCGACGAGAGTCGCATTACCGTCGCCGACAACGGCCCGGGCATCCCGCCGGAGACCGTCGAGCGGATGCTCGACTTCTCGGTCCGCGTCTCGTCGCGTGAGGCCTACGTCGCACCCGACCGGGGGGCCCAGGGCAACGCCCTCAAGACGATCGTGGCGATGCCCTTCGTCCTCGACGGCCAGGTCGGCCGTGTCGACATCGCCGGGGGCGGAACGCTGAACGAGATCGCGATCGAGGTCGACCGCATTGCCCAGCGCCCGAATGCGACCGTCACCACGTCGGCAAAGTTGGGCTCGTTCGTCCGAGTCCACTGGCCGGCGTCTGCTAGTTCACTCCGTGGCGTCGAGGCCAACTTCTTACAAGTCGCCGCCGGCTTCGCCGTCCTCAATCCGCACCTCAGCCTCGTCGTCGACTACTTCGGCGATCGTCCGATCGAGGTGGAGGCCACAGACCCGACGTGGGCGAAGTGGACGCCGTCAAGCCCGACCCCGGCGCACTGGTACCGCCTCGAGGATCTCGAGCGACTGATCGCCGCCTACCTGGTCCACGACCGCGCCAGCGGCCGCGTCCGGACGGTTCGCGAGTTTGTCGCCGAGTTCAAGGGCCTCAGCGCCACCGGCAAGCAGAAGACGATCCTGGGCGGTCTCGGGCTGGCTCGGGCGCCACTGTCCGATCTCACCCGGAACGGCGACCTGGACCACGACCTCATCTGCCGGCTGCTCGACGCGATGAAGGCCGAGAGCAAGGCGGTCCAGCCCGCGGCGCTGGGCCTGATCGGTCGCGATCATCTACTTGCCCGGCTCCAAGACATCGGCATCGTGCCCGAGTCGTTCGAGTACCGGAAGGAGCTGACGCTCGGCGCGGACGGCCTGCCCCAGGTCACCGAGATCGCCTTCGGAGCGCTGGAGGACGCCAGCGCCGAGCGTCACTTCGTCTGCGGCGTCAACTGGTCGGCGGCCTGGGTCAATCCCTTCCGGACTCTCGGCAAACACGGCGAGGGCCTCGCCGCCTGGCTACGCAATGCGCGAGCCTCGGCGGAGGAACCGATCGTCATCGTCGTCCACGTCGCCCACCCGCGCGTCCAGTACACGGATCGCGGCAAGTCCTCGGTGGCGTCCCATGGATAGCGCGCCGATCCTGGCCGGTCTCGAGGCCGTGACCAAGAAGTGGACGCGGCAGCGGAAGGCCGAGGAGCGCCACGCTCGAGCCCTGAGCAATCGACGGTCGATGTGGACCTTCCGACGCCGCCCGCTCAAGGAGCTCGTCGTCGAGGTACTGCCGACCGCCTGGAACGAGGCGAGCGATAACGGCCGGCTACCGACCCACTGGCGGCAGGTCTTCTACCGCGCCCGGCCTCTCGTCGCCGCGTACCCCGATGCAGAACGCCCGCTCACCGACGCGTACTTCAAGACCATCCTCGAGGAATACATCGCCGCGGGCGAGGCGGACAACTGGGATGTCCTGCGCGGCGCACGCGGCGTCTTCAAGGAGCCCCACACCCACGAGACCGTGGCGATGTCGACGATGGCCGTGCGGAACTACCTCGGCGGCCATCATCTCGAGCTCGAGATCCCATCGGTCAAGAGCACCTTCCCGACCCACGGCGCCAAGAACCGTTTCGCCGCGGTCCTGATCTGCGAGAAGGAGGGCTTCGACGAGCTCCTTCAGGCCGAGCACATCCCGGAGCGCTACGACGTGGCGCTCATGAGCACCAAGGGCATCTCCGCCCATGCCGCACGTGACCTGGCGCGGGGGCTCGGGGGCCCTGCCTCGTCCTCCACGACTTCGACAAGAACGGGTTCGTGATGGCGGCAGGGTTCCCCTTCGCGACCGACATCGGGCTGCGCCTCACCGACATCGAGGCGCGGGGGCTGGCGTCCGAGGAGCAGACCCATTCCAACGTCTGGGCGACGCAGCAGAACCTCAGGCAGAACGGTGCGACCACGGCGGAAGCCGACTACATCGCCCACGGGCAACGGGTCGAACTCAACGAGCTGACCGGCCCGCAGTTCATCGAGTTCGTGGAGACCAAGCTCGCCACGAACGGGGTCAAGAAGGTCATCCCCGACGCCGACACGCTGGCGACCGCCTGGCGCCGCGTGCGGCTCGTCCACCAGATCAACGACCTCATCGCGGCGCTGGAAGCGGAGAACGCCGCCGAGCCGATCCCCGAAGACCTCGCCGAGCAGGTCGCCGCGGGACTTATCGAACACCCCGAGCAGCCCTGGGATGACGTGATCTCGGACCTTGCCGATGACGAGGTCGCGTCATGAGCGCCGACCCGCTCATGGCCGACTGGAGCGGTCCGGTCAACGAGGTGTACTTCGCCGAACAGCGGCGGCGCGAGCTCGGCGTCGTGCCCGAGCCTGTGACGCTTGTGACGGATGTCCAGGGGATAGAAGGGGGACTGGCCGAAACCCGCGAGCAACTAGTCAACGTCGTTGACCAATTCCCGCCGGCGCGAGCGTCTGAGCTCGCCGCCACCCTCGACGCGCTGCTCGCCCACCTCCGCCGGTTCGTCTGGTTCGCGAAGCCGGAGCAGGCGATCGCGGTCGCGCTCTGGATCGCGCACACCCATGTCGTCGACCGGGTGGAACAGTCGCCGATCCTGGCGATCAGCTCGCCGGTCAAGCAGAGCGGCAAGTCCCGGCTCCTGGACGTGATCGAGACGGTCGTGCCGACGCCTTGGAGGATCGAGCGACCATCCGAGGCGGTCCTGTACCGGCGGATCGAACGCGACCACCCGACGATCCTCATGGACGAAGCGGACACGATCTTCTCGGACCGGGCCGGGCAGTACGAAGGGATCCGCGCCGTGTTCAACGCCGGCAACCGTCGCGGCACCGTCGTCAGCCGGGTCATGCCGAGAGGCAAGACCTTCGACCTCGTGGACTTCACGATCTTCGGCCCGAAGGCGATCGCCGGGATCGGCCGGTTTCCCGAGACGATCATCGACCGGTCAATCGTCATCGCGATGACCCGCAAAGGCCCAGCCGACGTAGTCGAGAGGCTCCGATCCAAGCGTGCCGCGGAGCTCGGCTCGGTCATTTGTGACTCTCTCTCATCGACACTTGGGGATAGGGATAGAGGACCACTGGTCCTGCCGGACCACGAGCTCCCGGTTGAGCTCGACGACCGGGGCCAGGACAACTGGGAATGCCTGCTTGCGCTCGCGAAAATTGCCGGGGGGGACTGGCCGGCGCTGGCCCGCTCCGCTGCCCTCGTCCTCCAAGCTGATCGCGAGACCGCCGACGACAACGCCGCGGTCACGCTGCTCACCGACCTTCGCGCGGTGTACGGCGACGAAACGTTCCTCACCACCACGACGATCCTCGAGGCCCTCCACGGCATCGACGCCTCCCCCTGGTCGGAGTGGAAGGCCGGCAAACCAATCACGGCTCGCGGCCTGTCGGTCCTCCTCTCGCCATTCGGCATCCACCCGGACCGGACGCGGACCACGCGCGGCTACGCCCGGCGGTCGTTCGTCGACGCCTGGCAGCGGTTTCTCCCCTCTACCCCTGAGAGACCCGTCACATCCGTCACACCCGACGACGACTACCCCGAATCGGCGTGGCGGGTGACGGCATGACCACGCTTTCCGCCCGCGCCCTCGACTGCACTGATCGACGACCGCTCGCGCCGCTGCCTGGCACCGGGTCGGGTCGTCGGCCTCTGCCGTATCCACGCGAAGGCCACGTCGTGATAGCGGAGTACCGGGCGTGCCGAAGCCCCCGACCGCCGGCCGGGTTGCTGGTCGTCACCGAGTTGCGCGGGCTCCGCCGGCGGTTCCACGTCTGTCGTCCCGACGGCGGCCGCATGTGCTTCGCGATGGCGGTCGGGTCGCGCGAGGTCCACGCGATCGCGCCGGCCGAAGACCAGGGGGAGGTACAAATCGGCGACGTCGGTGGTCACCTAGGTGGTGGTGTCTCGCCCCCTGTGCAAATCTGGGGCTCGCGGTCCTGATGGCCGGTAGCGGGCGCGCACCGAAGGATCCGGCAGCCCGGCGGACGCGCCATGCTCCTCGGCGCGGCGAGTGGCAGCCCACACCGAGCGAGGGCTGGCAGCACGGCAGGATTCCCGACCCGCCCGAGGGGCTGTCGCCGGCCGCGGTCGACGCCTGGAACACCTGGTTGCGCGCCTGGTGGGCGGCGCATTGGGGTCCCGGTGACGTGCCCACCCTGCACGTCGTCATCGGGCTGTTCGACTCCGTCGCGCGGCGCAAGGCGTCAACAGCCACCTACTCCGAGCTCCGTCTGTGGCTCGACAACATCGGCGTGAGTCCGAAGGGCCGCCAAGACCGCCGGTGGGTCCGCCCGGAGAGCGCGTCTGCGCTGAAGCGCGTGTCGACGTCGGACCGGCTGCCGTCGACGTACGCGCACCTGAAGGTCGTCGACCCGCCGGCGGGGCCGGAGCCCGCGTCGTGACGCCGATTGGACACCGGGACCACAACTGGAGGCAGACGTGACAGATGACGAATGGCGACAGTCAATGACGGAGGCAGTCGACGGCCGAGCGCCGCGCCGCCGGCAACACGCAGGAGGACAAGTCGATGCTCCATCCTGCGGGCGGCGAAGCGACGCGAAGTGGTGTCAGGCCTGCCGGCGACGGCTCAACGCCGCGCCAGGCACTTAGACGTCGACCTTAGGTTGCTGCGGTTGCGCCACGGATGCGTCAGACCCCGATCGCCGACGCCACGTCCGGCCAGATCTGGTCGGTCTCGCCCTCGACCCGTCGCAGGTAGACGCTTGTTACGGCCAGCGAGCTGTGGTCAAGGAAGGAGCTGACGGACTCCACGGACTCGCCCGCGTCCCGCCTCAGCTTGGCCGCGCTCTGCCTGAGGATGTGGAGCCCGCTTGTAGCAATCCCGGCGGTCTGGAGGTAGCGGCGGAAGCGGCCGTAGAACGTGCCGGAGCTAATTCCATCGGCACGAGCCCCGGCCTTCCAGAGCGACTCGGTCGGCGCCATCCTTCCCGGCTCCTTGCCGATGTCCGCGAGCGTCGCCCGGATGGCGGCAGCCGCTGGGCGACACAGCTCACGTCGGACCTGTTTTGCCGCCCTTGCCGCGATACGAATAGAAGGCGGTCTCGCCGTCGGACAAGAGGTCACCCGCCCGAAGGCCAAGGACCTCGGCGCGGCGCCGTCCCGTCAGGATGAAGACGAGAAGGATCGCCCGGTCGCGACGACCAGCAACGGTGTCCGGGACGACGGCCAAGAGCGTGCGGACCTGCTCGGCCGACAGACCGCGGGCCGGAGGTGAGACGGTCTTGGGCCGTTCGAGCGCGTTGCAAGGGTTGCGGGTGACGAGGCCCATCCGGATGAGGAAGCGGTAGTAGGAGGAGAGGCAGGCAATTCGTTGCCGCCGATGGCGGTCGACCGGAGAGCCCGATCCCGTGCGCCCAGCTCATGACGTCCGGCGGCACGACCCGTTCCGGGGTCTTGCCGAGCTTCGCGAAGAACGGCCACAGCATCTGGCTGTAGCCCTCGACGGTTCGGCGTGAGCCCGAGCGGTTGCCCTTCTCGACGAAAAACGCGTAGAGGGCCTGGTCCCAGGCCGTCGGTTCGCCGGATGGGAGGGCGGGGAGGGGAGCGGCGGTCACATTGGGCACCTCGACTTCGGGTTGGCGCCCACATGAGTCGCTCAGGTCGGCCCAGAAGGCAAGCACGATGCCGAGATCGTGGCGCGGACCGCGCTGGCCGTCCCGGTAGCTTCGATGTATTGGTCAGCTCTCGGTCTATCCCAATTCCCTGCCACCCAGCGCAGGTGGCATGATCCGCAGGAGTGAGTCGCACGCGGAACGCGCGACGGCGCTTCGGGCGTGCATTGTCAACTTCAGAACCAGCCTTCAGGATGTCGCGGCACTCGTTGCGGCATGCCGCGATCTTGGTGAGGAGCTGTCGTCCTCCGTCGACAGTGGACCCCACCACACGTCGCATGGCACCATCCGACACACGAGACGGGTAGGGACATGGCACGACTGCAGCGGCGCCGGTTCACGGAGCCGGATGACGTCCGGACGATTCCCCACGGCCGGATTGATGTCGTCGAGCTCGATGACCGCGTCGTGGGCCGGATGACGTACGAGCCGGGCTGGCGGTGGTCGGTGGATGTGAAGCCGATCGCCGGAACGGACTCCTGCCAGTTCCATCACGTCGGGGTCACCATCAGTGGGCGAACACGAGTCCAGATGCGCGATGGGACTGAGCTCGAGATCGGTCCCGGCGAGGTGTTCGAGATCCCGCCGGGACATGATGCCTGGGTGGTCGGCGACGAACCCTGGGTCTCAGTGGACTTCGAGGCCATGCGCGCATACGGACGCGCCGAGCCCGCCGGTGGCCGAAGAATGCTCTCCTCCATCCTGTTCACCGACATCGTGGAATCGACCGCGCAGGCCGTCGCTCGCGGTCCGGCCGCCTGGCGAGACATCGTCAGTCGCCATAACGAGTTGGCCGAACGGGAAATCGATCGACATGAGGGCCGACTGGTCAAGACGACCGGTGACGGCGTGATCGGCCTATTCGACAGCGCCGAGCGGGCGGTTCGCGCAGGTGCCGCGCTCAGCGATGCGCTGAAACCGCTTGGTATCCGAGTCCGGGCGGGCGTCCATACGGGAGAGATCGAGCTGTCCGCTGGAGATGTGCGTGGTGTCGCAGTCCACGCCGCAGCGCGGATCATGGCGCTGGCCTCCGCGGACGAGGTGTGGGTTTCGGCGACGGTGCGAGACGTCGTCGACGGGACCGGACTCGAGTTCGCGGACTGCGGGCTCCACGAACTGAAGGGCCTGCCCGGGCAGCGACAGCTCTACGCGCTCTTGCGTCCGAGCCCCGGCCGCGTCAAACACCTAGCCGGGGGCCAGTAGCGAGGCGCCATGGTCGGTCAGACTCTTTCGCACCGTTACGTGACGCGGCCGGGAGCGGTTCGGGTGATGCACACGATGACCACGTCGTGTTGAGGTCGGGACGCGAGAATGCCCGGCCAGTCCGGCAGGTACGCTCTCTGAACTGGGCATCGAACCGAGCACGAGGAGCGACGGGTTGGTCGAAGGCCCTGACGACGACAATCGCGAAGTCCGGCCCAAGAGGGTGCGGTACATCAAGCTCGGCGAGGGTGGTGGCTGGGAGGCTGAGTGCATCGTCAACGGGATCATCCGGTTCGGGTTCTCGACAGCGAGTCCCGAGCGATATCCGCTCTGTCGCGCTGGGCGGTGGGCTGAGCTCAAGAACTCCTTTCTGGCGGAGGGGAGGACCGTCGGCACCGCAACCCGATTCACTCGAGAGACTCAGCTGTTCTTCGAAGACGATGGGACCACCCTGTGGGTCACCTTCTACGGCGCGAGCTTGTACTGGGGTTTCCTGGACCCGCTTCCGCCCGAACCCCACCCGGACGGCGGCGGGGTCTGGCGGACGGTCGCGGGCGGTTGGCGTTCTATCGACCGGAATGGTGAGCCGCTCACCACCGATCGGTTATCCGGGGCACTGACAAAGCTCGTCGGCTTCCGGGGAACGTCGTGCAGTGTGGACGTCTCGGACTACGTGATCCGCCGCATCAACGGCGAGCGGCTCCCCGAGGTCCTCCGGGCCGACGCAGCACTCGGGGAGATGCGAGCTTCCGCTCTCGAGTTGACGCGGCTCTCGGGTCCGCGTGACTTCGAAATCCTTGTTGAGCTCGTATTCTCGACCAGTGGCTGGCGACGCCAGGGCGTCCTCGGCAAGACCCAGAAGTCACTTGACCTCGATCTCATGCTCCCCAGCACGGGCGAGCGCGCCTTCGTTCAGGTGAAGTCCCGGACGACATCATCTGAATTGAGTGAGTACCTCGCTAGGCTCGACGAACTCGGCATCTACGACCGGATGTTCTACGTCTTCCACTCCGGCGAAGCCCGGACCGACGATGAACGCGTGACCATCATCGGGCCGGAGAAGCTAGCCGAGCTCGTCGTTGACGCGGGCCTGGTCGGTTGGCTCGTCCGAAAGGTTTCCTAACCGGCGCAAATTTCCGCTGGCGCCGTTCCGGTCGACACGATGCGCGGATCGTGGGTTGGCCACAGGCACCAAGATCACCACGGCGCATTGACGGGCTCACCGGAACGAGCCGATCGAGGGGCGCCGACGCTCCGAGGCATCCGCTAGTCTCTCATGATCATCGGAGGATCCGAGGAACGACCGACTTGATCTGCTCGAACTGCGGGACGGAGAACGAGGCGAGACGGAAGTTCTGCGGCGAGTGCGCGTCCCCGCTTGCCACGCCCTGCCCGAACTGCGGCACCCCGAATCCACCGACGGCCAAGTTCTGCGGCGAGTGCGCGGCCGCCCTCACAGGAGCGACCGTAGCCCCGGCTCTGACCGTGCCCCGACCAGCTGGATCTGCTCCTGCCACAGCCCCCGTCGCCGAGCGCCGTCTCGTGTCGGTCCTGTTCGCCGACCTCGTCGGCTTTACGCCGTTCGCCGAGGAACGTGATGCTGAGGACGTTCGCGAGACGCTGACCCGCTACTTCGAGCTGGCGTCGGACGTGGTCGGCCGCTACGGCGGGACCATCGAGAAGTTCATCGGCGACGCGGTCATGGCGGTCTGGGGAGCGCCGGTCGCCCGGGAGGATGACGCAGAGCGGGCGGTCCGCGCTGCCCTCGAGCTCGTCGACGCCGTGCGCGCACTGGGGCCAACCATCCAGGCGAGAGCCGGCGTCCTCACCGGCGAGGCCGCGGTGACGGTCGGGGCGACGAACCAGGGGATGGTCGCCGGCGATCTCGTCAACACCGCCGCCCGGCTCCAGTCAGTCGCTCCACCCGGCGCAGTGCTGGTGGGCGAGGCGACCCACCGCGCCGCAAGCCGGGCGATCGCCTTCGGGCCGGCCGGCGAGCAACTCCTTAAGGGCAAGACGAGTCCCGTGCCGGCCTGGCGCGCGCTGCGGGTCGTCGCCGAGCTCGGTGGCCGGAACCGTTCCGAGGCCCTCGAGGCGCCGTTCGTGGGCCGGGACGAGGAGTTCCGGCTCCTCAAGGATCTCTTCCACGCAACCGGCCGGGAGAAGCGGGCCCGGCTGGTCTCGCTCATCGGCCCGGCCGGGATCGGCAAGTCGAGGCTCGCCTGGGAGTTCAGCAAGTACACCGACGGGCTCGTCGAGCCGACGTACTGGCATGTCGGCCGCTCGCCCGCCTACGGGGAGGGGATCACTTTCTGGGCGCTTGGTGAGATGGTCCGCCGGCGGGTTGGCCTGGCCGAAACCGATGACGAGGCCACGACCCGCACCAAGGTGGCCGAGAGCGTCGCCACGTGGATCCCCGACGAAGGCGAGCGGCGCTGGATCGAGCCGGCGCTCCTGACGCTGCTCGGGATCGAACGGGGCAGCGGCTCGGAACAGCTCTTCGGGGCCTGGCGAACGTTTTTCGAACGGATCGCCGAGAAGGGTACGGTCACGCTCGTTTTCGAGGATCTCCACTGGGCCGATCCGGGCACGCTCGACTTCATCGACGATCTCCTGGAGTGGAGCAAGAACGTCCCGATCTGCGTCGTGACCCTCGCCCGCCCTGAGCTGCTCGAGAAGCGTCCGGACTGGGGAGCCGGGAAGCGCAACTTCATCTCGCTCTACCTGGAGCCGCTCTCGGAGGCCGCGATGCGCGAGCTCCTGGCGGGCCTCGTCCCGGGACTTCCCGAGGCTACGGTCAGCGCGATCGTTGCGCGCGCCGATGGGGTCCCGCTCTACGCGGTCGAGACGGTGCGCATGCTCCTCGCGGACAGCAAGCTCCGCCTGGAGGGCGACGTCTACGTCCCGACCGGCGACCTCACGAGCCTTGCCGTCCCCGAGACGCTCACCGCGCTCGTCGCCGCCCGCGTCGACGGCCTCGAGCCAGCGGACCGGGGCCTGCTCAAGGATGCTGCGGTGCTCGGTCAGAGCTTCACGCTCGACGGGCTGTCGGCGATCTCGGGGATCGCTTCAGCCGACCTCGAGCCGCTCCTGCGGGCCCTCGTCCGCCGCGAACTCCTGACCCTCCACGCCGACCCGCGCAGCCCCGAGCGCGGGCAGTATGCGTTCGTCCAGGCCCTCATCCGCGAGGTCGCCTACAACACGCTCTCCAACAAGGACCGCAAGAGCCGTCACCTCGCCGCGGCTCGGTTCTTCGAGTCGCTTGGCACCGATGAGCTCGCCGGGGCGCTCGCTGGGCACTACCTCGCCGCCCAGCGGCTCGCCGGCGAGGGCCCCGAAGCGGATGCCCTCGGCGCGCAGGCGCGGGTCACACTGCGGGCGGCGGCCGAACGCGCCGCCGCCCTCGGCTCCAACGAGCAGGCCCTCGCCTATCTCGAGCAGGCCCTGACGGTCACGACCGACCCGATTGAGAAGGCGGCACTCCTCGAGCGGGCCGGCGACTCCGCCTCGGTGGCGGGTCGCCATGAGGCTGCGGAACGCTATCTCCGCCGCGTGATCGACATCCACCGCGATCTCACGGACCGGATCGGCATCGCGCGGGCGACGGCATCCCTCGGCAGCGCCCTGATCAGCGCCCGCCACGGCGACGTCGCCCAGACGCTCCTCGAAGCCGCCCATGACGAGTTCTCCGATCTCGAGACCGGGCCGGCGGTCGCGGCGCTTGGTGGCCAACTCGCTCGCGCGGTGTTCCTGAACGGCAACCCTCGGCGTGCCATCGAGCTCGCCGATCCGGTCCTCGAGACGGCGGAGCATCTCGACCTCGTACCGATCGTCGCCGACACGCTCATTACGAAGGGTTCGGCGCTCGCCCAGATCGGCCGGACGGCGGAGGGCCTCGCCCTCCTCGGAGCGGGCCAGGAACTGGCGGAGAAGCATGGGCTTGCCTATGCCGTCATGCGGGCGATCGGCAACCGTGCGGGCTACGGAGCCTCGCAGGATCCGCGATCGGTCGTGGAAATGGGCCGCGCTGGGCTCGCGCTCGGGCGCCGATTGGGTATCCGGAATCCCGTCGTCACTACGAATGCGGCTAACGCCGCGCTCCGCGTCGGCGAGTGGACGTGGGCATTGAGGACGCTCGAAGAAGAGCTTGCCGAGGACCTCGAGCCCTCGGATCGGTCCGAGCTCCTCGTGTCGGCAGTCTGGCTCCATGCGCTCCTTGGCAACTCGACGGAAGACCTCATAGCCGAGATCGAAGGGCTCAACGCCGGCGAGACCGATATCAACCGGCGAATGGCGCGGGTCTGGGCGCACGCTTCGACGGCCTTTGCCGCCGGTCGATTACGCGAGGCGCACGATATGTGGCGAGAGGTGATAGAGGTATTCGCCTCACCCACGGAACTTCCACTCGCCGCGCGGGCCGCCCTGTGGAACCGCGACCTCGACGCAGCCCGCGAGGACCTCGCGCTGCTCGATGCCGCCGGCGTCCATGGTCCGCCGCTCGAGGCGGACCGCAAGACGATCCGGGCCGGGATCGCCGCCCTGGAGGGCCGGCCGTCGGATGCCCTGGCGCTCTACCGCGACGCCCTGCGAGCGTGGCACGACCTCGGGCTGGCATGGGACGAGGCGCTCTGCAGTATCGATATGGCGACCCTCCTCGACCCGGAGGAGCCGGAGGTCCGCGCGGCCGCCGAGTCGTCACGCGAGATCCTCACGCGGCTCGGTGCCAAGCCATTCCTCGAGCGGCTTGAAGCGGCACTGGCGCGTTCAGGTGCTGGCGCGCCAACGGCGCCCGAGGAGCCCATGGGCGAGGTTGAGGTCCGGGCCACGCAGGGAGGCTAGGCGCGGCGCCGGCCTCGTCCGGCATGATGTCCGCATAGTGTCGGGCGCCTTGGCAACCCGCACTTCCGGGAGTGCGAGGCGTGGTCGCCGGACGGGTACTCTGAACGGAGCCTTATCGCGATCCAATGCCGCTGCCAAGGGAGGAAAGCTCGGGTGAGTTCCTACGAGGGTCGCCTTGAGCTGACCTGGACGAACAAGCCGCTCCGCTTGCTCGCCCACGAGGACGGCAGCTACGAGTGGGTGCCTCCGGCCGACTATCGGGTGGCCGAGGTCCGCCTTCTCGATGATGTGGCGACGGTCGGCGACATCGGACCGGAGCGGGCGCGGAATAACTTGCTAATCCGCGGTGACGCGCTGAGCGCGCTGCGGAGCCTCGCACGTTTACCGGAGTTCGCAAGCGAGTACCTAGGCAAGGTCAAGCTCGCGTACCTAGACCCGCCCTTCAATACGCAGCAGAGCTTTCTTCTGTACGACGACGCCTTGGAGCACTCGGTATGGCTCACGATGATGCGCGACCGCCTGATTCAGGTAAGGGAGCTCTTGCGGCCAGACGGGACTGTCTGGGTCCATTTAGACGATTCGGAAGTCGCTTACTGCCGTGTGCTCATGGACGAGGTCTTTGGTCGGTCATGCTTCGTGACCAGTGTGGTTTGGCGATCGGCAGACACGGGCAACTACGATGCCAAGCAGTTCTCCGTCGACCACAACACGTTGCTTCTGTACTCACGAGAGGCGGGCTGGCAAGCGAATCGGATCGAGCGCACGGACGACCAAAAGTCGCACTACGGGAATCCGGACAATGATCCGCGGGGGCCCTGGTTCGACGGCAATCCACTGGGCTCCCCGAATCCCAGGGCGAACCTCAAGTATGACCTACGGTCGCCTCAGGGGCATACGATCAAGCACCCCCCGAACGGCTGGCGGTGGTCGCGAGACACCCTTGAGAATCTGATGGAGTCCGGCGCGATTCGGTGGAGTGCGGATGGTCGCCGGATCATTTACCGGACCTACCTCAATGACCAGCGGGGTTTGCCTCCGTCGACCCTTTGGGCTGACACGGATGAGACTGGAAGCAATCGAAAGGCGAAGAACGAGCTGAAGAAGCTCTTTCACTTGTCGGCGAAAGAGGTGTTCGACACGCCAAAACCGGAACGGTTAATGAAGCGAATCATCGAAATATCTACGGATCCGACTGACATCGTCCTTGACTGTTTCCTCGGATCAGGAACCACAGTCGCTGTCGCCCACAAGATGGGACGGCGGTGGCTAGGGATCGAGCGCGAGAGAGACACGATTGCAGCATTTGCGCTGCCCCGGCTCCAAGGGGTCGTCGATGGCTCGGACGTGGGTGGCGTGACCGCAATTGTGGATTGGCACGGTGGCGGCGGGTTCCGCGCCCTAGATGTAGCCCCATCGATGTTCGAGGCCGATGCTGGCCTCGTCTTCCTAGTCAGATCGATGACGAACGGAAGCTCGCCGAGGCGACAGCGGCCCAGCTCGGCTTCGAATACGAGATCGAACCTCCATTCTCCGGGCGAAAAGGGCGGACACGCCTGGCGGTTATCGATGGCGTCGTCAATGAAGCCGTCGTCCGGATCATTGCCAGCGCGCTCGGCGATCGTGAGCGGGTTGTCGTGTGCGGCACGGGCATCGACACCGACGCCCGGCCGATCCTTCGCGAGCTGCGACCGGGCTCCACACTTCGAAAGATCCCGGCGGCGCTCCTCGATGACTACCGATCTTCTCGTCAGTTACGACTCGACCTCGCTGACACCGGCGCGGTGGTTGAAGTCGCCGATAGCCATCGCGACGCCATCGAGGTCACTACGTAATTATGGCCGAGCTTCGGCTGTTCGAGGACGCGGTCGCCGAGATCGCGGCGCGGCTCGATCTACGACAGCCGAATACCGATGCCGTTCAGACGTTGGCGGCCGAGGTGTCGCAGTATTTCGACGTTGAGGCGAAGGGGCCACCCTTCGAGGCGGTCATCGACTCGGCGACCGGCGTTGGGAAGACCTACATCCTGGTGGGCGCGATGGAACTGTTCGCCGCCCAAGGCGTTCGCGACTTTGTGATCGTCACTCCGGGCCGAACGATCCTGGAGAAGACGCGAGGCAACTTCACGCCGGGCCACCCGAAGAGCCTCCTCGGCCCGATGAGCTTCCAGCCGATCGTGATTACCTCGGAGAACTTCAACACGCCCGTGATGCGGGCGGCGATGGACGACGAATCGCAGGTCAAGGTCTACCTCTTCACTGTCCAGTCACTCATCAAGCCGGAGTCGAAGGTCGGCCGGAAGACCCACAAGTTCCAGGAGGGCCTCGGGACGGAGTTCTACGCCCACCTTCAGACGACCGAGGTGCTCGTCGTCTTCGCCGACGAGCACCACTGCTATTACGGCCCGGCGTTCTCGAGGGCCGTTCGTGATCTTGATCCGTGGGTCCTCGTTGGGCTGACGGCCACGCCCGACAAGCAGACGCCGAGAGACCAGATCATCTTCCGCTATCCCCTCGCCGCGGCGATCGCCGCCAAGCTCGTCAAGACCCCGGTCATCGTCGGGCGCAAGGACGACCGGAAGGACGCACTGACCAAGCTCACCGACGGCGTCACGCTCCTCAACGCCAAGCGCGACGCGATCACGGCCTACGCCCGCGCAACCGGCGCCGCCCCGGTCAATCCCGTGATGCTCGTCATCGCCAAGGACATCGCCGACGCGGACGAGTACGGGTCGATTCTGAAGTCCCGAGAGTTCTTCGGGGGCGAGTATGCCGACGCGGTCCTCGTCGTTCACTCGAAGGCGCCTGACGAAGCCCTAGCGCAACTCGACGAGGTCGAGGATCCGGCATCGCCAGTCCGGATCATCATCTCTGTCGGAATGCTCAAGGAGGGCTGGGATGTCCGGAACGTGTATGTCATCGCCTCGATGCGCTCGAGCGTCTCGGAGATCCTGACCGAGCAGACGCTCGGTCGAGGGATGCGCCTTCCCTTTGGGAGGTACACCGGCATCGAGATCCTCGACACCCTTGAAGTCGTCGCCCACGAGCGGTACGAGGACCTACTCAAGAAGGCCGGCGTACTCAACGAGGCCTTCGTCGACTTCCGGATCCGGGCGGCCTTGCGGATCAACGCGCAGGGTGAGCGGGTCGTCGTCAGCGAGACGGTGATGGCGTCGACCGCGCCGATCATCTCGGAGGGTGGTGGCCCGCGCTTGCTCACGGATGCCGCGGCGAACCCGGTCGTCACGACCGTCGAGCAGCGGACGGCGCAGGTCGGTGATGCGGTGCTGGCCATGAAACAGCCGATCGCCCGCCGTGCCGATGCGCCAACGATCCTGATCCCGGTCCTTCGCATGAGCGCGATCGAGAGCTCGTTCACCCTCGCCGATATCACCGACACCGACCGGTTCCGGAAGCTCGGCGTGGCCCTCGCCCAGGATCCGGACGGCGAGCTCGCCCGGACGCTCGTCAGCGCCCGAGTGATCGTCGGCCCCGACGGCGTGAAGCGAACCGAGCTCGTGACCTCCGGCGCAGCCGACCGGGTTCAGTCGATCCCGACCCTCTTCGCCGAGGAGACCCTTCGGGGTCAGCTCGTCGACATGGTCATCGGATCGCCGGCGGTCCCGGCCCGAAAGGATCAACGGGCGGCGGTGGCGCCGCTCATCGATGCCTTCTATGCCGGCCTCGGTACTGAAGCCACGGAGCTCCTCTCGGCGAACCTCGATCGAGCGGGTGCGCGCCTCGTCCGGCTTGTCGCCGAGGAACAACGACACTACATGGCGGCGCCCTCTTATCACGAAGTCGTCGAGCTCAAGACGTTCAACCCGACCCGGGCGACGGACAAGTCAACGTCGGGCGATCGCTTCGGGGCCTTCAGCAAGGCGCTAGCGTACGAAGGCTGGAAGCGGTCGCTCTATCCCCTCGAGTGGTTCGACTCCCGACCCGAGAGGACGGCGGCAAATACCGTCGACGACGACGACGGCGTCGCGTGCTGGGTCCGGCTTCACATTGGCGAGCTGCCCATCCTCTGGAACTCGGCCGGCCAGGAGTACAACCCCGACCTCGTCGTCATCGAGACATCCGGGGTCCATTGGGTCGTCGAGGTAAAGATGGACAAGGAGATGGGGTCCGCCGACGTGGCGGGCAAGCGGGACGCCGCCACGCGCTGGGCGAACTACGTCACCGCCGACGAGACGGCCGCCGTGCCGTGGCGGTACCTGCTCATCTCCGAGTCGGACGTCGAGATGGCCAAAGGCTCCTGGCCGGCGCTCAGGAAGCTCGGTGGCGAGTAGGCCGATCGAGGTTCAGCGAACGGGCGGCCGGCTGAGGAGTTTGGCTCCACACGATGGAAGCATAGTGTCGAGTTTCTTCGCCTCCCTTGGGGCCGGGCCCTGCGGCTGGGCCGAGAGATCGAGGTCAAGTCGGCGCACCTACGAATGGGTCATGCCCAAGATCGTCCGTCACTGCCCAAGCGTGTAGGTGACATGGGCCCACTCATCGAGCGCTTTGACGGCGCAACCTCTCCGACATCGTGCGTAACGAGCCTGGAACGCTCGGCCTAGCTTTGCTTGAATCGCGCCGCTTCGTCCGAACCGCCGGTGGCATCGCCGGCGCTGTACGAGTGGGCGCCGGCACCGGCCAGCTTGCCGCCGTCAACGATCAGGTATTCGTCGCGGATCGGGCGCTCGTCAAACCAGCACTCCAGGATCTCCCGGACGCCGGCCGCGTAGCGAGCCTGCGCCGAGAGTGTGGTGCCGGACGTGTGCGGGGTCATCCCGTGGTGGGGCATCGTCCGCCAGGGATGATCCTGCGGCGCGGGCTGCGGGAACCAGACGTCGCCGGCGTAGCCGGCCAGCTGGCCGCTCTCGAGCGCCCGCACCACGGCGTCGCGGTCGCAGATCTTGCCGCGCGCCGTGTTGACGAGATAGGCGCCGCGCTTCATCTTCCCGATAAGATCGTCATCGAAGAGGTGCTCGGTCTCGGGATGCAGCGGCGTGTTGATCGTCACGACGTCGCACACACGCACGAGCGACTCGGCGTCCGGGTGATACGTGACGTCGAGGTCCTGCTCGAGGGCGGGAACACGGTGGCGATCGGTGTAGTGCAGCCCGACCTCGAACGGCTTCAGCCGCCGCAGTACCGCGGAGCCGATCCGCCCGGCCCCGACGGTGCCAACCTGCATCCCCTCAAGGTCGTAGGCGCGGGACACGCAGTCCGCGATATGCCAGCCGCCCGCGACGACCTGCTGGTAGGACGGGATGTAGTTGCGCACGAGTGACAGGATCAGCATCACTACGTGCTCGGAGACGCTGATGCTGTTCGAGTACGTCACCTCGGCGACGGTGATGCCCCGGTTGATCGCGGCCTGGAGATCGACGTGGTCCGAGCCGATCCCGGCCGTCACCGCGAGCTTCAGCCGCGGCGCCTTGGCGATCCGCTCCGCCGTCAGGTAGGCGGGCCAGAACGGCTGCGATATCACGATCTCCGCCTCGGGGAGCTCGCGCTCGAAAACGGAGTCTGGCCCGTCCTTGTCAGAGGTCACGATTAGCCGGTGCCCGCGCTCCTCAAGGAACCGCCGCAGCCCGAGCTCGCCCGACAGGCTCCCTAGCAGCTCGCCCGGCGTGAAGTCGATGCGCTCAGGGGAGGGAGTGGTCTGACCATCGGGGTAGCGCTCGATCCTCGGGATCGCGTCACGGGCGTACGATGTCGGGTAGCCTCCCACGGGGTCGTCGTAGAGGACACAAAGGACATTAGCCATCTGGATGCCCCTTCCCGATCCGAGTCGAACGCGATCGCCATCATGCGCCGCTTCTCCCGCCTCGGCCGGCCGATGCAGGCGGCGCACACGAATTCGTAGGTAGGCATGGCGGCGGCCCCGATGACCGGTGTGATGCCGCGCAGGCGAAGTCGGCCAGAATATGAGTTAGCGGCTCGAGGGCGCCCACCCCAGCACGCGAGCCCACGAAAGGTCAAGGCATCCTGCTTGCCGAGCCCGCAGTCCAGATCGGTATCGGGGGAATCATGGGAGCCAATGCCCGTTATCTCGTTTAGGGCCATCGTGGGCAGCGCCTGACCGCCCCGTTCACGCACAAGAGAAGGGTTTGGCTCCGGCGGTAGGACTCAGGAGCCCCTCGATGGGCCATCCTACTGCTCGTCTCACGCCGCGCGGGCCGGGCGCTGTTGGCGGACACCGGATCCGAAGGGGCTGCACGGGCGCGGCGGCTCTGCCCGACGGGCAGGAAGCCCGGGCGGGGACTTCGATCATCCCGGCCTGCGCGCCGGGGCGGGCTGAGCCGGGCGACCCTACTTCTTCGAGGGCGCGTAGTAGGGGTTCGTGCCAGCCGCGTGGTCGGTCGTGTCGACGATGGCGACGATCTCGGGGACCGCCGTCTTGATCGCGACCTCAACG
>Ga0183260_10000344_pt1 | contig 38373 bp, 27 predicted proteins | sample AntDrymUQ4972206_2_FD_129768 | JGI IMG/M metagenome (GOLD analysis project Ga0183260, IMG submission 129768) | Polar desert sand microbial communities from Dry Valleys, Antarctica - metaG UQ497 (22.06) (version 2) (version 2) | ecosystem: Environmental > Terrestrial > Soil > Desert | place... | reverse complement strand
CCCCATCCATCGCCAGCTCCACGTCTCGTCGTGTTCGCGCGGGAAGAACCCCGTCATCCCGGCGCTGTAAACCGCTGGAGCCCCAGGGGCGACGGCGAAGACCTGCGCGTCGTGGAACCGGGCGGCCGGCGTCAGGCCAGGTGGCGTGTCGCGGCTTGCGAACCACTGCCCTTCAGGCGTGTGCTCCCGCACGAGCAGGTGCGTATACCCCGAGGCCCGCAGCTTGTCGCTGATCCTCGGCTGCGTGCAGTCGTCGAAGGCTGCCGTCCGCAGCGAGATCCGGCCTGCCGTCAGCCATTCGACGGATTCGGACCGGGGGGTCAACATGGCGCAGTCGAGCGCGCGCGAATGGTCAGGGCGCGCGGCGACCCATCGATGCGCGCTCGTCGGCAGCACATCGCGCCACATTGCAGGGGGCCAGACGGAGTATTCGATCACGGAGAGCACGACAAGGGCGGCGCACGTTGTCCTTGCCCGATGCGTCCCTGCGCGCCAGAGCCGCTCCGCGCCGGCCGCGGCCAGGAGGACCGCCATCAGCTGAACGACGACGCCGAAGCGGGCGTATGACCGGAACATCGGCACAAAGGTGTAGAGAAGGGCCGAGGGGCGCGTCACGGTGAATGCTCCGATGGTCCGTTCGGGCGAGAGGGAGCACACGAGAGCAAACAGCGCGACTCCGGCGAGCACCGGGACGACGGCGGGCGCTTTCGCGCGACGGTCACGCAGCGTCCACATCAGAATCGCGACCAGGCCGAGCGCCACGACGCCCCAGCCGAGGCTCACCTGTTGCTCGAGCAACCCTTCGCGTACACCGGCCGCGCTCCACGCACGCTCCACGCGGGGGCCGCCCATCGGACCTGCCACGGGTGGTACGAGGTAGCTCCACCATTTGGCACTGTAGCGGAATAGGTCCTCCCGCGGATATGCAAAGGGCGTGTGGTTCGCGAGAACCGGGTGGGCCGTGTTCCATGCGTAGGCCGCTCCCCCCGCGGCGAGGACCGCCAGGCTCGCCACGGTGATGGCCAGGTGACGGAACGACCGCGGTTCGCCTCGCGTCTTGAAGCACCAGTACATGGCAATCGCCGCCGGAGTCGTCACGGCGGCGATCAGTCCGCCGTAGAAATTCGACAGTGCCACTCCCGCCGCTGACACGGCGAGCAGGGCGAGGGCCGCCGGCTTCGCGTCGTCCAGAGACCGCCACAGCGCGAAGAGATACAGCGGTATCCATTGTGTCTGCGCAATGTGCGGGTGGTACGCGGCGTGGGCGAGGTGGAAGGGGGAAAAGGCAAAGGCCAGCGCCGCCAGGGCGGCACCCGCGTGCGAGAGCCTCAGGTGGCGGGCGAGCAGGTACGCCGCAGCCGCGGAGAGCGGGAACGACAGGATGATCAGCCAGTTGTATGCGGCGACCGGCCCTGACACCCGCGCGAGCAGGGCGCCGGCGACGTCGGTGAGCGGCTGTGTGTAGACGCCGAATGTCAGGGGGCGTCCGAACTGTGCCATGGCCGTGAAGGGGTCGTGCTCGCGCCCGACGGTCTCCAGGCCAAACACCCGTTCGGAGGGGGCTCGCAGGATCGGGGCCGCGAGGGCGAGCGCCAGGACGAGGGCAAGGGCCGTTACGGCGGCGACGTCAGCGCCCCGGACGTTCATGGGTCACCATCGCCGCGACGACGAGGAGCGGTCCGGCAATCGCCCACGCCCGCACATCGCGCGCGTGGGCCGTGAAGTCGGCGTGGCGAGCCAGCAGGTGCAGCGCGCCAAAGAAGACGACCTGCGACAGGCCGAGCGTGGCGAGGCCCGTCACACACGAGCGCCAGTTCAGCACGGCGAACCCGGCGATGACGAGGGCGAGGTACAGGCCCACCTGGAATGCGGGAAGGAGCAGGACGGCGCCCTGTGGATCGTCGAGCGGGCTGCCCTGCGCAAACGGCGAGGTAATGGCCTGGGTGTAGGGAACACCGAGGAGGTACACGAACACACTCCCTGCGGCCGCCCCAAGCAGCGCCCGGCGCGCGGCCGTGACACCGGGGCCGTGACGCCAGCGCGCGGCGACGCACACGACGATTGCCGCGAAGAGAACCTGGGAAAACGCGTGAATCAGAAAATCCGGTGAACCCACCAGCGTGGCCGGGAGCGCGACGACGAGGAGCCGGGCGATGCCGAGACCCGCGAAGAGCGGGCCGGCCGCAAGGAGCGCCAGGGCGCCACGCCGCCAGCTGGGCACATACGCCAGCACCGCCGCGACGTAGACCGGGATCAGCGGTGTCGCGACGCACTCCTGCGTCACCAGGAATGCGCCCCGCTCCGTCGACAGCATGTTCGCGGTGGCCGTCGCGTGGACGCCGAGCACGCCGAGAACCGCGGCCGCCGCGCGGGCGATGACCGCCGCCAGGGACAAGACGGCGGCGCTCTCCAGGTACACGGGAGACACGGCAGTGAAGAGCACGAGGAGCGCGGCCGTCCATGCCGCGAAGCGCCCGCTGGCCCGTCCGAGGAGTCGCCCTGCGGCGCCAATCCCCGGCGAGGGCATGCTGCGGCCAGCCGAGTCAGCCGCCGCGGCCGACGGCGAGGCCGGCAGGTCGATCGGGGTGTGACGATCCGCCTGACGCATCCAGGTGAACACGTAGGCGGCCACCGTCAGGGTCAGCAGGCCGGGCCACGCGTACACGTGCAGGAAATCGAAGGACGGTGAGGCGGCCGCGCGACCGAGCGTGCCGATACGCAGGGTGTTGAGCGCCAGGACCAGGGTAATCCCGCCGGCTGCCCCGGTGAGCCGCGTTCGCCAGTTCGCCGGATACGCCAGGATGGCACCTGCGCACAGGGACAACACGTCGGCCCCGCTGCACGCAGTTGTGATCTCGATGGACAGCGCAGGCGCACCGAAGCTGATAAGGGCGACGCGCGCCTGCCACTCGGTGAGGGGCAGGACCGCGTGCGTCTCGAACCAGGGGAGGCGCAGCAACCCGAAGAGGCCAAGGCTCCAGGCAGCGGCCCGGAGGATGAACCTAGGCCCGGGGCTCTGCGGCAGAGAGCGGAAGGTGTCCGTCGGCACGGGGTATCTCCTGGACGGAGACCTGGCGCGCACCCAGGAGCCGGCCGAGCTCGTCAATCGCGGCCAGGCTCTTCAGCCTGGTCGAGCAGGAGAAGATATCGATGTTCACCGCGCCGGTCTCCGGCCAGGTATGGAGAATGGCGTGTGACTCGCTCAGGACCAACACGCACGTGAGCCCCGCGCCAGTATACGCGTGCTGCAGCTCCTGCACGATCGTGCCGCCGGCACTCCGCAGGGCGGCGGCAAACAACGTGGAGATGGCCGGTCCATCGAATGCCGCCAGTGCGTGGCAATGGCTGAGGTCGGCGGAATAGAGAACTGGCTGTTCGCGTTCGCACATGCGCAATAGAAGAGTGAAGAGTATAGTCACTCACCGTGCGGCAGCACTGCAATAGTGAACTGCCGGTGTAGTGTCGATCGGCTACTCTGGCGATGGACTCATGAGTTAGAAACTGCCAATGGAGATTGCTGAATGAACCCGAGATGTTCAAGCTTCGCGGCCGCCGTGGGACTTGGCGCGGTCCTGTTGACCCCTCACGTAAGCTCCGCCCAGACAGCCCCCTCGCTCGGGACTGCAGAGCCGTTCGCCGTGCTTGCGGGCTCCACGGTGACCAACACCGGCTCGAGCGTGATCACCGGGGACCTCGGTGTGAGCCCGGGTTCCGCCGCCACAGGTTTTCCCCCCGGGCTCGTGATCGGAGGAAGCATCCATGCCGCCGATGCGGTCGCACTCCAGGCGCAGAGCGACGTCACCACGGCATACAACAGTCTCGCGAGCCAGTCGTGTACGGCTGACCTGACGGGGCAAGATCTAGGTGGACTGACCCTGACGCCCGGCGTGTATTGCTTCTCATCGTCCGTCGGGCTGACCGGCACCCTCACGCTCAACGCCCAGGGGAACCCCGCCGCCGTCTTCGTTTTCAGGATTGGCAGTACGCTGACCACGGCCAGCAGCTCCGCGGTGGCGGTAATCAACGGGGGCGTGAACTGCAACGTGTTCTGGCAGGTCGGCAGCTCCGCGACCCTCGGCACCGGCACGACCTTCGCCGGGAATATTCTTGCGCTGACCAGCATCAGCCTGACGACGGGCGCGCGGGTGTTCGGCAGGGCTCTCGCGCGAAACGGCGCCGTTACGCTCGATACCAACACCGTCGACCGCTCCGCGTGCGCGGCGGCCGCCCCACCCGCGGGGTGCCCCACAATCACCCTTTCCCCGTCGATGCTGCCGAACGGGACACCGGGGACCGCTTACAGCCAGACGATCACCGCGAGTGGCGGGACGGCGCCATACACCTTTACCGTCATCTCGGGCGGTCCGCCGGCGGGGCTCAGCCTCAGCGCGGCGGGGGTACTCGCGGGGATGCCCACCTCAGCAGGATCCTCGACGTTCACCGTGCGGGCCACGGATGCGAACGGCTGTCTGGTGATTCTCTCTTTCACCGTCACCATCGCCACGGCTGTTCCGACACTTGCCGGCTGGGCGATGATCGCGCTGTCCGTTCTGCTGGGCCTGGCTGGCGTTGCGGCCATGCGGCGGCGGGCCATGTAGGCGCAACGGCACCCATGCGTCCTGGCGCGCCCGCTTCTGTGCGGTCCGAGTCACACCCGCGCACGATTGGCGTGCGGAACGACGACTCGCACCCGAAGTCTGGTTGCTCTGCGAACGGGAACTGGCTGGCGGCGATCGCGTCCGGTACTACTTGGTGAATCTGCCGCCCATCGCGTCGTTGCGCGCCTTGGTCCGTCTGGCCCATCAGCGATGGGCGATCGAACAGCAGTACAAAAGAACTCAAGGGCGAGCTCGGGCCCGATCACTTCGAAGGACATTTCGAAGGCCGCAGCCTGCCGGGATGGCAACGCCATGTGGTCTTGACGGCCCTCGCCTACAGTTTTCTCCAGAACGACGGCGCCGACCAGGGCAGACGCATCTGACGCTGCCGCAGGTTCGCGCCGTCATTCAGGAAGTGCTGACCGCGCACTTCTTCGTCACGCAGCCGCATTACCCAAAATGGATGCTGAAGCTAAAGGCTGTCGAGCTCAAAATCTGACAAAGAAGTAGTCCTAGGGCTTGAAGCGCCGGACGTCCAGGCCGTACTTCCGGATCTTGTAGTTGAAAATCCGTTCGGTGGTCCCGAGCAGGCGTGCCGCGCGCGCGCAGCTCCCGCGGCTCGTCTTCAAGGCGTCCTGCAGTACGTCGCGCTCGAACGCCTCGACGCTCTCCGCGAGGGACTGGCGGGCCAGGGTGTCGGACGCCTCGGCTGTCTGCAGGGTCGGCGGCAGGTGATGGCCATGGATCACCCCCCCTTCGCACACCAGCACGGCGCGCTCCATGGTGTTCTCGAGCTCCCGCACGTTGCCGGGCCAGTGATAGCTCGTCAGCATGTCGATCGCCGGCGTGGACACGCGCTTGATGCCCTTGCCGTGCTCACGCGAGTACTTCTCGAGGAAGTGATCGGCAAGCAGCATGATGTCAGGTTTCCGCTCACGCAGAGGCGGAGCGAAAATCGTGAAGACTGCCAGCCGGTAGAAGAGGTCCGCCCGGAACTTGCCCTCTTCCATGAGCTCTTCGAGGGGCCGGTGCGTTGCGGCAATGAGCCGGACGTTGATCCGGATGCTCGACGTGCTGCCGAGCCGCTCGATCTCCCGTTCCTGCAGGACCCGCAGCAGCTTGACCTGGGTCGAGAGGCTGACGTCGCCAATCTCGTCCAGGAACAGCGTGCCTCCCTCGGCGAGCTCGAAGCGTCCCTTCTTGGAGCCCTGCGCCCCGGTGAAGGCCCCTTTCTCGTACCCGAACAGCTCCGACTCGATCAGCGACTCCGGCAGCGCCGCGCAACTCACCTTGATGAACGGCTTCTTCGCGCGAGGGGAGTTGTAGTGGATCGCGTGCGCGATCATCTCCTTGCCGGTCCCTGACTCTCCCCGGATCAGGGCGGTCGTGTTCGTGCGGGCGACCTGTGCGACCTGTTCGTAGACCTGCTGAATCGACGCGCTGTTGCCGATGATGCTCCGGAAGGCGTACTTGTCGCGAAGCTCGTCGCGCAGGTGCTCATTCTCTTCCGCCAGGCGCGTCCGGTCGGCCTCCATCGTTCGCCGCAGCTTCAGGGCCTGCGAGATCATCGACGCGACCACGCGGTAGAACTCGACCGACCGCTGGTAGTCGCGGTCCGACTTGAAGGGGAGCACGACCTCCAGCGTTCCGCCGGGCCGGCGCCCGACGGCAATCGCGACGGCGATGTACGTGAGCTCCCGCGCGCTCCGCGTCCGCTCACCTCCCTGCGGAGCCAGCGCCGGCTCCTGGCTCACGCGGGGCACCACAACAGCCTTGCCGGTGTCGATGACCCGGTCGGTGATGCTCTCCCCGGAGCGCTGCCGGCCCCGCTGGGCGGGCAGGCGTATGCCGACGGCGGCTTCGGCGTGCACCTCGTGGTTCTCGGCGTCCTGGAGGTAGACGGTTCCGCCGACCACCTGGTGGCGGCGCTCGAGGATGTCGAGCACTGACTGCAGGGCCGCCTTCAGGTTGAGCACGCCGGAGAGCGCCTGGCTGATCTCGAGAAGAGTGGAGAGGCGGCGGATCTCGTTGGTATGGTCGCGTCCGGCCGCGACGCTTGCGTTGGACATGTTTCACGATCCTACACGACTGTAGGGGTCGGGTGGGGGAGGCGGGCGCGGTTTAAGGCGGATTCAGCAAAAAAAGGGAGCAGCCCCATGAGGCTGCTCCCTTCGTGACACCTTGCGGGCCGGACCGGTTGTTCGTCAGGCCATGACGCCGTCAGGGCGGATCGTGACCGGATCGAGGAACGGCATCATGGCGCGCAGCTTGGCGCCCACCTCTTCGAGGAGCTGTTCCTGCTCACGTGCCCGCGTCTCGTTGAACCAGGGACGACCCTGTTCGTTCTCGCTGATCCAGTTGCGTGCGTACGTGCCGTCCTGAATCTCCTTCAGCATCTGGCGCATCGTCGCGCGCGTCTCGTCGGTGACGATACGCAGGCCCGCGGTGTAGTCGCCGTGCTCGGCTGTGTCGCTGACGGAGTAGCGCATGTAGTTCAGGCCGCCGCGATACATCAGATCCACGATCAGCTTCAGCTCGTGGAGGCATTCGAAGTAGGCGACCTCCGGCTGATAGCCTGCCTCGACAAGGGTTTCGAACGCCGCCTTGACGAGGGCGCTCGTGCCGCCGCAGAGCACGGCCTGTTCACCGAAGAGGTCCGTTTCGGTCTCTTCCGAGAAGGTGGTCTCGATGACGCCCGCCCGGGTGACCCCGATGGCCTTGCCGTAGGACAGCGCGAGCGCGCGGCCGGAGCCCGTCGCGTCCTGGTGCACGGCAAGCAGCGCAGGTGTGCCGCCTCCTTCGACGTAGAGCTCGCGGACGCGATGCCCCGGAGACTTGGGCGCAATCATCGTGACGTCCACGTCGGCAGACGGCGTGATGGTCCCGAAGCGGATGTTGAAGCCGTGCGCGAACATGAGCATCTTGCCGGCGGACATGTGCGGCTCGATCTCCGACTTGTAGATGGTGGCCGCCGCGTGGTCCGGTACCAGGATCATGACGACGTCAGCCCACTGCGCGGCCTCCGATACCGTGCTCACGGTCAGGCCGGCGCTTCGCGCCTTCTGGATCGACCGGCTCGTGGCGGGGAGTCCGACCCGGACGTCCACGCCGCTGTCCTTCAGGTTCAGCGAGTGCGCGTGCCCCTGGGATCCATAGCCCACCACCGCCACCTTCTTGGCGCGGATGAGCGCCAGGTCCGCGTCGTTGTCGTAGTACATCTTCGTGTTGCCGTTCGTGCTCGCCATCAATTCTCCCCTCTCGAGGTCAACTCCAGGACTTCAACTTCCAATCACCATGCTCCCACGAACCTTCTGCCGGCGCTCGTTCGCATCTCGCGTCCGGCGGCGCCTGAAGCACCAGGTCGCGCGGGAACTGGAAGCGGGGAGTCCAACGTGCGACGCTCCGCTACACCGAGTAAGACACCTGCGGGTCGTGCGTGTCAGCGACCGGGCCAGGTGCCGGCGCGCTGGCGTTGGCGCGAGCCGCACGGGTCATTGCGAGGCGCCCGGTCCGGGCCATCTCCAGCACGCCGTACGGCCTGAGCACGTCGAGGAGCCCGTCGATCTTGTCTTCACCACCGGTGATCTCGATGGTGAGCGACTCGGGCGAAAGGTCCACGATGCGTGCGCGGAAGACCTCGACAAGATGCACGATCTCAGGGCGCCGCTCCTGCGGGGCGGCAACCTTGATCATGGCGAGGTCGCGGTAGACCGCCGGCGTGTTCGTGATGTCTGCGACCGAGATCACGTTGACCAGCTTGTAGAGATTCGCCGCGAACCGGTCGGCGCCCGGCGTATCCGTGAGCACGACGAAGGTCATGCGCGACACGCCCGGGCGTTCGGTGTGCCCGACCGTCAGCGAGTCGATGTTGTAGTTGCGCCGCCGGAACAGGGACGAGATCCGGTTCAGCACACCGGGCAGGTCCTCGACGGTCACGACGAACGTATGGGGCTTCATCAGGCGTCCTCCGCGGTTTCCACGAGCGGGCTCGGGCGGCGAATCATGGCGTGCAGGTCCGCCCCTGCCGGCACCATCGGGTACACGGTATCCTCCTGCTCGACGCGGAACTCGAGGACCACCGTCCCGGCGTGCTGCCGGGCCGACTCGATCGCCGGGATCACTTCGGACCGCCGCGTGATGGCGGCACCCGCCAGGCCGAACGCCTCCGCGAGCTTGACGAAGTCAGGGCTCAGGAGCGGGGTTGCCGCGTACCGCCGCTCGTAGAAGAACTCCTGCCACTGGCGCACCATGCCGAGATAGCCGTTGTTGATGATCGCGATGTTGATATCGAGCTTCTCCTGCGCGATCGTCGCCAGCTCCGGCATCGTCATCTGGAATCCGCCGTCACCGGCCACGACCCAGACCTCCGCTTCGGGACGAGCCATCTTGGCGCCAATCGCCGCCGGGAGCGCGAACCCCATCGTGCCGAGACCGCCGGAGGTAATCAGCGTGCGCGGCTCGTCGTGGTGGTAATACTGCGCCTCCCACATCTGGTGCTGCCCCACGTCGGTCACCACGATCGCCCGGCCGTCGGTGGCTTGCCAGAGATCGTTGATCACGTGCGCGGCATACAGATGCCCGTCGTCGGGCAGGTTCTTGATGTCCCGTACCGCCGATTCCCCTTTCATGCCGTTGATGTGCTGCAGCCATGCGTCGCGCCCGCCCGGCGCCACCCTGGGCAGCAGGCTCTCGAGCATGGTGCCCAGGTCGCCGACAAGCCCGACGTCCACCGGCACGTTCTTGCCGATCTCGGCCGGATCGATGTCGATGTGCACCTTGCGCGCGTTGGGCGCGTAGGTCTTCAGGTTGCCCGTGACACGGTCATCGAACCGCATGCCGAAGGCGAGCAGCAGGTCCGCTTCCTGAATCGCGGTATTCACCCATGCCTCACCGTGCATGCCCATCATCCCGAGATTGAGCGGGTGCGACGCCGGGATGCCGCCGATCCCGAGCAGGGTCATCGCAATCGGGATCTGGGCGCGTTCGGCGAACTCCCGTACCGTCGCGCTCGCGTTCGAGACGATGACGCCGTGGCCGGCGAGGATCACCGGCCGCTGGGCTGAATTGATCAACTGGAGGGCCGTAGCCATCGAGTCGGGATTGACGATGCGCTCGGGGCGGGCGTGGGGCTTCGGTGCGGCCTGCTCCCAGTCGAACTCGCAGGAGCTCTGCTGGGCGTCCTTGGTGATGTCGATCAGGACCGGCCCGGGACGTCCGCTGCTGGCGATGTGAAACGCCTCCCGTACTGCAGGGCCGATGTCCTGTGCGCGTGTCACGAGGTAGTTGTGCTTCGTGACCGGCAGCGTGACGCCGGTGATGTCGGTTTCCTGAAACCCGTCGCTGCCGATCAGCTTGCTGCCGACCTGCCCCGTGATGCAGACGATCGGCACCGAGTCCATCATCGCGGTCGCGATGCCGGTCACCATGTTGGTGGCCCCTGGTCCCGAGGTCGCGATTGCCACGCCGACGCGGCCGCTGGCCCTGGCATAGCCGTCAGCCATGTGCGTCGCCCCCTGCTCGTGGCGGACGAGTACGTGGCGGATCGGGTAGTCCAGCATGGCGTCATAGGCGGGCAGAATCGCCCCCCCCGGATAGCCGAACACCGTCGTGACGCCCTCGCGGACGAGGCATTCCCAGAGTATCTGTGCGCCGGTTCGCTTCATCGGCTTTCGTCTCCCATCAAGGTGATCATCCAGTGCGTGATCATGCCGTTACTGCTCCCTGCGCGGCCGACGAGACCAGCCGCGCGTACTTCCCCATGACGCCAGAGGTGACCGGCGCCGGGCGCGGAGGCAGCTGGGCCAGGCGCGCCGCCAGATCTGCGGGGCTCAGGTCGACGCTCAGCGTCCGTCCTGCCAGATCGAATGTGATCATGTCGCCCTCGCGCAGGGCCGCAATCGGGCCCCCGTGCGCGGCTTCCGGCGCCACATGCCCGGCCATCAGCCCGCGCGTGGCCCCTGAGAACCGCCCGTCGGTCAACAGCGCGACGGAGTCGCCCAGACCGGCCCCGACCATTGCCGCCGTGACACCCAGCATCTCCCGCATGCCCGGGCCGCCGCTCGGTCCCTCGTAGCGGATCACCACGACGTCGCCGGGGCGGATGGTGTTGCGGTTGACGGCGTCGAACGCGAGCTCCTCGCTGTCGAACACCCGCGCCGGCCCGACATGGGTTCGAAGGTCGTATCCCGCGACCTTCACCACGCATCCGTCAGGAGCGATGTTGCCCTTCAGGATGACGAGGCCGCCGGTCGGCTTGAGTGGATTGCTCAGCGGCCGGACCACCGTCTGGTCCGCCGCTTCGGTGGCTTCAGCCGCATGTTCACCGATCGTGCGCCCTGTGACGGTGATGCTGTCGGCGTGGAGGAAGCCGCCATCCAGCAGCCGTTTGACGACGAGCGGGATTCCCCCTGCGCGATGGAGGTCCGTGGCGACGAACTTGCCGCCGGGCTTCAGGTCCGCGAGCAGCGGCACGCGGTTGCTGATCCGGTCGAAATCATCGATGTCGAGCGGAACACCGGCCTCGCGGGCAATCGCCAGAAGGTGGAGCACCGCGTTGGTGGAGCCGCCAGTGGCGGCCACGGCGGCGATGGCGTTCTCGAGCGCGGCACGCGTCACGATCTGCCGGGGCCGGAGGTTCCGCCGCAGCACGTCCATCACCATCACGCCGGCGCTGCGGGCGACAGCTCCCTTGTCGGCATCGGTGGCCGGCACGCTTGCGCTGCCGAACGGGGCGAGGCCGATCACCTCGCACACGGTCGCCATCGTGTTGGCGGTGAACTGGCCGCCGCAGGCGCCCGCTCCCGGGCAAGCCTGGCGCTCGAGCGCATCGAAGTCAGCGGTGCTCAGCGTGCCGGCGGCATGCGCACCGACGGCTTCGAACACGTCCTGGATGGTGACGTCCCGGTCCTGCCAGCGTCCCGGCGCTATGGATCCGCCGTACAGCACCAGCCCGGGGATGTCGAGCCGTGCCAGCGCCATGACCGCCGCTGGAATGGTTTTGTCGCAGCCAACGAGCACGACCAGCGCATCGAACATGTTGCCGCGGGCCACGAGCTCGATGGAATCGGCGATGACCTCCCGGCTGACGAGGGACGTGCGCATCCCTTCGGAGCCCATCGTGATCCCGTCGGAAATCGAGACCGTATTAAATTCGAGCGGGGTGCCGCCAGCCTCCCGGATTCCCTCCTTCACGTCCGCGGCAAGCTCGCGCAGGTGGTAGTTGCAGGGCCCGATTTCAATCCAGGTGTTCGCGACGCCGATGAGGGGCCGCTCGAGATCCGCATCGGTCAGCCCGCTGGCGCGAAGCATCGCCCGCGCCGGCGCACGGCTCGCGCCATCGGTCAGTGCGGCACTGCGCCACTTCAATGGTCTGCTCGAACTCGACACATACCCTCCAGCCGGCGTGCCGGTGCCCGATGCTCAGGGCCGGCCGGCCTGTTGTGCGCCCCTGTTCGTTCGAGGCCCCAGGCCGGGGCGGTCAGGACAGCGGGCTATGGAAAATTGAAAAGGCCGTCGCCTTGCGGTGACGGCCTCGAGTCTGTCAGTCCCTCGACTCGGCGCGTCACTCACCCGGCCCCCGGCGTACAAGGACGCCGGGGAGGGGGACGATGACGACGACGCGGCCGTTCGGCCGAAACAGCATGCCCCAGAGTATCTCCGAGTCGCTCGGATAAATAAAGACAATTATTTTGTCGTTATCATAAGTTCTGTTTATCGCCATGGTCCTGCCAAGGGGGCGAGACTGCGGCGGCTGCGGCCGGACTAATCCCGCCGCGGCTCTCAGCGTCGAAAAGGATGCCGGTTGCGCGCCGCGCGCGTCGACCGGGAGCCGATCGCCTGCGTGACGCGTGCGACCCCGCGGGCCGCCGCCGCAACCGCCTGGTCGGTGTCGCCGCGCACTTCAGCCGCCGCCGCCAACCCGGCGGCCCTGGCTCTGGCGGTCTCGTAGGCGCCGTCCCGCAGCCGGAAGATCCCCGGCGTTCCTGCGCGCGCGAGCGCCGGCAGATCCATCCCCGCGATCTGCTCGAGCACATGTTCGAACTCGTGGGGCAGCAGCTCGGCGTAATCCCCGAGTATCGGGATTTCGACGAGCACATCGAGGCGGCCCCAGGCCGTTCGCGTGATGGACGCGCGCGCGCGGGCCTCCAGGGGTCGGGAGGGGTTCACCGCCGTGATCACCACCCGGACGTGCGGCGCTGCAGCGATGATGGCGCACTGGCGCCGGAAGGTCTCGGACTTCTGCAGCAGCATGGTGACGACTGGCCGCAGCCATGCGCCCACCTGAATGTTGGCAGGGAGGGGAACGCAGCCGGCAGCCCTCTCCTCACCACCATCTTCCGGCAGCGCGCGCGCCGCCAGGCCGGCGGCGGTGCCGATGAGAACGAGAGAAACGAAAGCGATGCGACGAACGTGTGTGCTGATCACCCAGAGACTCCTGCCGGGGTGGGAGCAAGGGGGATTCCACCGGTTTGCACACACAGCCCAAGCTTCGGACACCCTGTAAAAGGGGGCCTGGAGCGACACTGGCGGCAGACAAAAGAGTAGGAAACGTATTTTGCGGATTCGCAATTGGCGATTGCCGGTACAGGCCGTTGGCGGAGACAATAGCGGGCGGCCGGTGGACGCCGGAGACGTGGAACGGGCAGAGGAACAACGGGCCGGCGGCCGGCAGGAAGGGCGCGCGTGGATCTACGGCAGCTCGAGATTCTCAGGGCCGTCGCACAGACGGGCTCGTTCACCAGCGCGGGGCAGCAGTTGCACCTGTCGCAGTCGGCCGTCAGCCGGCAGATCCTGCTGCTCGAGGAGGAGCTGAACGAGCAGTTGTTCCTCCGGCTCGGGCGGAAGATCCGGATTACCCCTGCGGGCACGACATTGCTTGGGCTGAGCGAGCGGATGCTCGAGGATCTCGAGCGCACGCGCGCCAGCATCCTCGACAGCCAGCAGAGCGTCAGCGGAACCGTGCGGCTCGTCGGCGGAATGACCGTCTGTCTCTACGTCTTCCCGCCGCTGCTCAAGGCGTTCAGAAAGGATCACCCGGGTGTCGAGGTGAAGCTGACGCCGGGGGCGACGCCGCGTCTCATCCGCCAGCTTCGCAGCGGGACCGCGGACCTCGGGCTGCTCACGCTGCCGATCGACGACCCGAATCTCGTCGCCACCCCGGTGCTCAGGGAAGAACTGCTGCTCGTCACCGCACCGGCGCACCCGCTCGCGCGGAAGAAGCCCATCACCCCGAAGGACCTGATCGGCCAGCCCTTCGTGCTGTTCGAAGCCGGTTCCAACAGCCGCAAGGCCATCGAGGTTTTCTTCATGCGCGAGGGGATCGCGCCCAAGGTCGTCACCGAGACCGAGAACGTGGAGATCATCAAGGCGCTGGTCGAAGTGGGGATGGGCATTGCCATCATTCCCTACCAGGCCGTGGCTCGAGAGGTGAGGGCCGGCCGCCTGTTCTGCGCCCGGATTGCCGGCCAGCAGCTCGTGCGCGAAACGGGATGGGTGCACCTGCGCCTTAACCGGGTGCCGCGGGCGGTGCAGGAAATGATGCGCACGCTCGAGCGCGTGCACCCGAAACTCAAGCTCTCGCTCGGACCGCAGCCGCGCCGGAAGAATGCCGCTGCCCCCGCCCCGGAGGAGAGCGACACGGACGGCTGATTACTTCACCGGCTGAATGTGAATCCCGCACTCGAGCTTCTGCCCGGCCCATCGGCCAGACCGGTCGTTCGACGGATCGAGAGGCAGCGAGGTGCAGGGCTCGCAGCCGATGCTCGTGTAGCCCTGGTCGTACAGCGGCAGCAGAGGGATGTCGTGCTGACGGGCATACTGCCAGATGTCGCGTGTGGTCCATCCGGCCAGCGGGCTCACCTTTCGAAGCGTCTTGCCGCTGGGCAGCCCGAAAGGCTCCACCTCCGCGAGGTTCGCCCGGCTTGGTGACTGGTCCCGCCGCAGGCCAGTGAACCAGACGTCGTAACCCTCCAGGGCTCCAAACAACGGCCCTACTTTATGCCGCGCACAGCACGCCGCCGTGTCCTGCTGCCACAGGCCGGGCGACGGTTCCTCGGCGCGCAGGGTCACCAGATTCAGCCCCCACCGCTCACTCAATTCGTCGCGGTACGCGCAGGTCTCCTTGAAATGATGGACGGTATCGAGGAACAGCACCGGTATGCCTGGTTCGAGCTCGCGCAGCATGTGCACCAGGACGACGCACTCGGCCTGGAAGCTGGAGGTGACGCAGGGGGCCCCGCCCTCAAGGAGCTGTTCGGCGATCAATGTCGGGGCGTGGCTCATGTCAGGATCTCCTCGAGCAGACGTTGCACGGCTTCTTCCGCTTCGGCCTCCGAGGCCGCGCTCCGCGCGGCGCGCGCCAGTCGTCCGGCCGCAGCCGATCCCCTTTCAGCGGCTGACCCCTCGTCGAGCCCGCGAACGATCATGCCTGCCCCGGCCGTGGCATTCGTCACCGGATCCACGACGACGAAGCTGCCCGTCGCGCGGTTCCGGTCGTAGGGATCGAAAATCAGGGGACGCGAGGCGGTCACCGCCACGAGGCCGATGTCGTTGAGCCCGAGCGAGCTGCTCAGCTCCGCCGTCACGACACGGGCCGCGTGCTTCAGCAGGTAGACGCGGCGTGGATCGAGCGGACGCTCGTCCATCCAGACGATCTGTGCCTCGACCCGGCGGCCGATCTGCGGCGGCGTCGTCGCCAGCAGATCACCGCGGCTGATGTCCACCTCGTCTTCCAGCGTCAGCGTGACCGACATCGGGGCATGCGCCAGGGCGAGGTCGCCGTCCCAGGTGACGATTCGTTTCACGCGTGTCACGCGGCCCGACGGCCAGACGGTGATGGGGTCTCCCGGGCGGATCGTGCCGGCGGCGATCTGCCCGGCATAGCCCCGAAAATCATGGCTGGGGCGCACGACAAGCTGGACCGGGAAACGGAAGGGGTGATCTGCCGCGGCGCGGTCGACCGAGACCGTCTCCAGATACTCGAGCAGCGGGGCGCCGGTGAACCAGGGGGTCTCGGAGCTGGGCGCCACCACGTTGTCGCCGTGGAGGGCGCTGAGGGGAATGGCGTGCAGGGTGGCCCCGTCGAGCAGACCTGCGAACCCGTCGCGGATTGACTCGTATACGGAGCGGTCGAATCCCACAAGATCCATCTTGTTCACGGCAAGCACGAAGTTCGTGATGCCGAGCAGCCGGGCGATGCGCGCATGGCGCCGCGTCTGGTCGCGAATGCCGTGCCGGGCGTCCACCAGCAGGATGGCGAGGTCCGCCGTCGAGGCCCCGGTGGCCATGTTGCGCGTGTACTGCTCGTGCCCGGGCGTGTCGGCCAGGATGAACTTCCGGCGGGCCGTGGCGAAGTAGCGGTACGCCACATCTATCGTGATGCCCTGCTCGCGTTCGGCGCGCAGCCCGTCGGTGAACAGCGAGAAGTCGATGGGCCCGGCGCCCCGGTTGCGGGAGGCGGCGCGGACCGACGACAGCTGGTCCTCGTACACGGCACGCGACTCGTACAGCAGCCTGCCAATCAGCGTGCTCTTCCCGTCGTCCACGCTGCCCGCCGTGCACAGGCGGAGGAGCCCGGACATCAGAAGTACCCTTCCCGCTTCTTCATCTCCATCGAGCCGTCCTGATCGTGATCGATCACGCGCAGCTGCCGCTCGGAATGCCGCGCGGCAACGAGCTCTTCGATGATCTTCGGGATGGTGTCGGCCTGCGAGCGGACCGCGCCCGTGCAGGGGGAACAGCCCAGGGAGCGCATCCGGCACATGACGGTCTGCGGCCGTTCACCCGGCAGCAGCGGCACGAACGGTTGCTCCGTCATGATGAGCGAGTTGCCGCGGACGATCACCTCGCGCTCACGCGCGTAATAGAGCGGCACGACCGGAATGTTCTCGACGTGGATGTAGTGCCACACGTCGAGCTCGGTCCAGTTCGACAGCGGGAACACGCGGACGTGCTCGCCGGGGCCGATCCGGCTGTTCAACAGGTGCCACAGTTCGGGACGCTGGCGCTTCGGGTCCCAGTGGCCCTTCGAGTCGCGCAGCGAGAACACGCGTTCCTTCGCACGGGAGCGTTCCTCGTCACGGCGCGCGCCGCCGAAAGCGGCGTCGAAGTTCCCTGCCTGCAGGCCGTCGAGGAGCGACTTCGTCTTCAGCAGCGAGCAGCACCGCTGGGTGCCCACAGCAAACGGCTGGGTCCCTTCGTTCAGCGCTTCCTGGTTCGTGTGGACGATAAGCCGCGCGCCAACTTCACGGACGTACCGGTCGCGGAACTCGATCATCTCGCGGAACTTGTATGTGGTGTCGATGTGCAGGAGCGGGAAGGGAATCGGCCCGGGGTAGAAGGCCTTCTGGGCGAGGCGCAGGAGCACCGAGGAGTCCTTCCCGATGGAGTAGAGCATCACGGGCCGCTCGAACTCCGCGACGACCTCCCGGAAGATGTGGATGCTCTCGGCCTCGAGCGCGCGGAGATGATCGAATCCGCGCTCGCCGTCCTGCGCCAGCGCGCCGCGCCCGTGGACGAGCGGGGCGTCATCGATCTGGCTGATGGATGGATCCGCAAGCGCATCGGGGGATGCGCCGTGTATTCCTGAGACCTGCACGTGGGCCGACATCGATACTCTCCTGAACGAACATGGAAACCGGGATCGCTGATGGAACCGGGAGCCGGGGATCAGCAGGAGAGAGGACCGGGGGCGATGGTCAGGCTGGAACGGGCAGGCCTCTCACCGGCAGGTCGCCGGCACCGTACACGAGCATCGACACGTCGCGGCGGCGGCGGCCGGTGCTGTCCACGGACGACAACAACAGGTGGAGGAGATCATACCCAGCCGGCACCGTAGCACGGGAAGGGCGGGGGATGTCAAGCCCGGCTCAGAATTGCCAAGAATGCCAAGAGTGCCAAAATTGCCAAAAATTGAGGGAGGGTGCCCTCTTCTAGTTCTTGGCAATCCTGGCACTTTTGGCAATTCCGTGGTCACCCCGTGTTTCTCATCCCGGCGGCCACCCCGTTGATGGTTACGAGCAGGGCGCGGCGGAGCTGGACGATATCGGTCTGGTCCTCCGCGCCGGTCTCCTCGACCTCCTCCCGGCCCCGCCGGAGCCGGCGGAGCAGTTCGACCTGGACGAGGTTGATCGGGTCCACGTAAGGGTTTCGCACGTCGATTGACCGGCGAAGCACCGGATTGTCCTCGAGCAGCCCCCTGTGTCCCGTGATCTGGAGCACCGCGGCGGTCGCCCGATCGAGGCGATCCCGCAGGGCGCGGCCGAGGGCGTGGTGCTCGGGGGCCACGAGGTGGCGGTCGTAATGCGCCGCCACACCGGCATCAGCCTTGGCCAGCGCCATCTCCATCAGGTCCATGGTGGACCGGAAGAACGGCCAGTCGCGGTACATGGCCCGGCACGTGGAGCGGTCCTCGTCGGTGACCGCGTCGCCGGCGATTTCCTCCACGCCCAGCCACGTCGCCAGGAGCAGCCGCGTCTGGGTCCAGGCAAACTGCCAGGGAATGGCGCGCAGCGTCTGCACCCCTCCCTGCGCCGTCCGCCGCGCCGGGCGGCTGCCGATGTGCAGTGCGTCGAGCTCCGCTTCTGGTGTCGCCGTGCTGAAGTACGGGAGGAATGCCGGATCCTCGTACACAGTGCGCCGGAATGCGGTGCGTGCGGCATCGGCGACACGGTCCATTGTCGTCCGCCAACGTTCGTCGACTGGCCGGGGCGGGGCGAGCGTTGCCTCGAGTGTCGCCGTCGCGTAGACCTCGAGCGTCCGCACGGCAATGCCCGGCAGGCCGAACTTGGCCTGGATCATCTCCCCCTGCTCGGTTACGCGCAGCGTGCCGTCGACCGAGCCGGGAGGCTGTGACTGGATCGCAAGGTAGGTGGGGCCGCCGCCCCGTCCCACGCTGCCGCCCCGCCCGTGAAAGAGTGTGATCGGCACGTCGTGATCGCGGCAGGCCGCCACGAGGGTCTCCTGCGCCTTGTAGAGTTCCCACGCCGCAGCCACGCGGCCGATCTCCTTTGCGGAGTCGGAGTAGCCGACCATGACCTCCTGCCGCCCCGCTGTGCGCATCACGTGCTCGCGATAGGACGGAATCGAGAGCAGCCCGTTCATCACGTCGGCCGCCGCACGGAGATCGCGGGCCGTTTCGAAGAGCGGCACGACCCGCAGCGGATGCCGGACCCCGGCTTCCCGCTGCAGGAGCTCGACGGCGAGCACGTCCGACGCCCGCCCGGCCTGGGTGATGACGTACGCGCCGAGCGAGGCTCGGTCGATTGACGCGATGGTCCGGAAGGTATCGAGCAGCTCGGTGACGGCCGGGTTCGCGCGCATCCCCTCCAGCGGCAGCGGAGCGCTGCGCCCCAGCACGTTGAGCAGGAAATCGATGCGCCGCTCCTCCGTCCAGCCGCCGTAACCGCCGAGCGCGAGGTGCGTGGTCATGGCGTCGATCGCGTCGGTATGGCGGGCCGCCTCCTGCCGGATGTCGAGGCGGACGAACGTGAGCCCGAAGGCGGCGACCCGCCGCAGAACGTCGGTGAGCCGTCCGTCGGCGATGACGTCGTTGCCGGTCTCACGCAGGGAGCGGTCGCACAGCCGCAGCGTGCCGGTGAACTCGTCTTCCGTGAGGGGTGGAGAGGCGGGGGCCTCGTCGTGCCCCGGTGTACCGGCGAGATGGCGCTCGACCGCACGCCGCGCCTCCTCGATGCGTCCCTGCAGGTCTCTCATGATCGCGCGGTACGGTTCGTGGGCTCCGCCCGCGCGGCCGTGCAGTTCGCTGGTGGCCAGCGTCATCGACAGCTCGAATCGGAGCGCCTCGATCTCGCGGGCGTACAGCGAAAGCGCCCGCCGGCGCGCCATCAGGCAGGTGCGGCGTGTGACCTCCGCCGTCACCGAGGGGTTCCCGTCGCGGTCGCCGCCGATCCAGGACCCGAAACGGATTGGTGCGTTCTCGAGCGGCAATCCGCGCCCGGTGACCTGCAGCAGGGTCCGGTCCAGCGTCCGGCTGAACTGCGGCACGGCATCCCACAGCGTCTCCTCGAACACCGCGAGCCCCGATCGCACCTCGTCGAGCGGGGAGGGGCGCTCCCGTCGCACCTCTTCGGTGTGCCACGCACCCGCAATCTCGCGGCGCACGCACTCGAGCAGCGCCTCGCGCTCGGCACGCGTCAGGTCCCCGCGATCCAGCTCGCCGAGTGCGGCGGCAATCCCGTTGTACTTGTGCTGCAGGGTGCGCCGCATGATCTCGGTCGGATGCGCGGTGATCACGAGCTCGATCCGCAGCCGGCACACCGCCTCGTGCAGCGCGTCGGGAGACAGGCCGCCGGCCACGAGCCGCGGCAGCACTTCCTCGACCGAGGCCTGCTGGGGGCGCCCCTTTGGATCGCGCTGGAGTGCACGCCGGCGCCGCATCCGGTGGTGCTGCTCGGCGATGTTGGCGAGGTTCAGGAAGTGCGCGAAGCTGCGGGCTACCGGCAGCGCCGCCTCGACCGGCATCGCACGGAGCTCGCCCGCGAGCGTCTCGAAGTCGTCGCCGGCGGCAGCGTCCCGTGCTGGCTCCAACCTGGTGCGGCGCCGCTTGGCGAGTGCCCGCACGCGCTCGACCCGCTCGTAGTGCGGCACCCCTTCGTGGCGGCGCAGGGTTTCTCCCAGCAGCTCGCCGAGCAGCCGGACGTCATCGCGCAGCGGTTTGTGCGGATCTTCAGGCACGGTGTGGTCCTTCTGCAGCTGGTCCTCGCTCCTCGCCCCTTGCCATCCGGGCGCGACGCCCCGCGACACGGTCACGAATCACACGGCCCGCACACAAGTGTACTGCGCCCTCCCGCAGCCGGCGGCATGCTCCCCGGAAGGCGGCGCTATAATCCGGGGGCAGCCGCCACTGATGTCAGACGCTCACGCTCATTCCGCCGTGGTCGGTGCCGAGGGGCACCTCATCGACTCCAACATCCTGAACGGGATCTTCGACAAGGTCATCGAGCGCGGCGGCGCATTCGAGGTCCTCAACTTCTCTATCGGGCGGACGAACGAAGATTTCTCCCGCATCTCGCTCAAGGTCTCTTCTCCGACAGTCGGCGCGCTCCGGCGGCTCGTCGAGGACTTGATGCTGCTCGGCTGTCATCCGGTGCAGGAGACCGACGCGCTCGTGCGTGTGGCGGATCGGGACGGCTGCGTGCCGGACGACTTCTACTCGACGACCAACATGCGCACGCACGTCAGGGTCGCGGGGGAGTGGCTCGAGGTCGATCGCCAGCGGATGGATGCCGTCATCGCCCTCGAGGAGGGGAGGGCGATCTGCCGCAAGCTCCGCGAGGTCCGCGCCGGAGATCGGATCGTCTGCGGCCTGGAAGGGATTCGCGTGACGCCGGAGTTCCGCGAGCGCGACCGCGCCGACTTCGCTTTCATGTCGAACGAGATCTCCTCCGAGCGTCGCGTGGAGGCGAGCGTCGGCCGGATTGCGGTCCTGATGCGTGAGGTCAAGGAGCGCGGCCAGAGCATTGTCTTCGTTGCCGGCCCGGTCGTCGTCCATACCGGAGGGGCAGCCTACTTCACCGAGCTGATTCGCCGCGGCTGGGTGGACGTAGTGCTCGCGGGCAACGCGCTCGCCGTCCACGATGCCGAGCACGCGCTCTTCGGCACATCCCTGGGTGTCGACCTCGAGGCGGGCGTTCCAGTACCTGGCGGCCACCGTCACCACATGCGTGCCATCAACGCCATCAATCGCGCCGGCGGCATCAGGGCCGCCGTGGAATCCGGCGTCCTCACCACCGGTGTGATGGTGGAGTGTGTGCGCGCGGGCGTGGGCTTCGTCCTCGCCGGCAGCATCCGCGACGACGGGACAATCGTCGACACCATCACCGACATCGTCGAGGCCCAGAACCGGTATGCGGAGGAGCTTGCGTCGGCCGGCCTCGTCATCGTGCTCTCGACGATGCTGCATGGGATTGGGGTGGGCAACATGCTGCCCGCCTGGACGCCGGTCATCTGCGTGGACATCAATCCTGCCGTCGTGACGAAGCTCGCCGACCGCGGATCGTCACAGACCATCGGGCTCGTGACCGACGTCGGGCTCTTCCTCCACCAGCTCGCGCGGCGGCTCCCGGCCGGTTCTTCCTGAGCACTCGCACGTAACCCGCGCCCGCGGAGTGGGCCAGATGAGCGGACTTCGACGAACGGGGGACAAAGTGTGGGCTATCACGATACGAGCTCCGGGAGCAGCGTGACGTTCGCCTGGTGAGGAACCCGGGGTATCGTTGGGGTCATGTGCCGCAACATCCGGACCCTGTTCAATTTCGAGCCTCCGGCAACGGACGAGGAGATCCGTGAGGCGTCCCTGCAGTTCGTCAGGAAGCTGAGCGGGTTCACGCGGCCGTCACGGGCCAATGCGGCGGCGTTCGGCCGGGCTGTCGATGAGGTATCCGAGGTGGCCCGGCGCCTCATGGATTCGCTCGTCACCGACGCACGAGCCCGCGATCGTGAGGAATTTGCGGCTAGAATGCGCGCCCGGGCGGCTGCGGGACCGGTGGGCGGGCGGTCCTGACACGAGGTCCACAAGGCTGGCCGGGGGGATGCCCCTGGCCAGCGCGAGCATGGCCCCCATCAGTTTTCCGCATAGCTGGTCCAGAAGCTGAACGCATGCATCCGATGATTTAATCCCGTTTTGCGCATAGCTGCGGGTGGGCCATAAATGTGGGGTGCACCTCACACCCCAGCCCCCAGCCCAGGGTCTCTACGACCCGTCGAACGAACATGATGCGTGCGGCGTCGGATTCGTCGCGCACATCAAGGGGCGGCCCTCCCACGGCATCGTGCGGCAGGCGCTCCAGATCCTGATCAACCTCCAGCACCGCGGTGCCTGTGGGTGTGAAGTGAACACCGGGGACGGTGCCGGCATCCTGATTCAGATGCCGGATCGCTTCCTGCGGGCCGAGGCGGCGAAGCTCGGCCTCGGGCTGCCGCCCGCGGGCGGGTATGGCGCAGGGCTGGTGTTTCTCCCGAAGGATCCGGCGCACCGGGCGGAGATCGAGGCGCTGTTCGAGGCGTTCGTGGCGGAGGAGGGTCAGCAGGTGCTCGGCTGGCGCGACGTGCCGACGGACAACAGCGCCGTCGGGCCGAGCGCCCGTTCCGTCGAGCCGGTGTTCCGCCAGATCCTGATCGGCCGCGGGCCCGCCCTCGAGGCGCCAGGCGCGTCCGCCGCCGGCGATGCCGCCTTCGAACGGAAGCTGTTCGTCATCCGCAAGCGGGTCGAGCATGCGGTCGATGCGCTGTCGTTCGACGATCGCCGCTTCTTCTACGTCGTCAGCCTGTCGTCCCGCACGCTGATTTACAAGGGGATGCTGACGGCCGATCAGATCGACGGCATGTTTCCCGACCTGGCCCATCCTGAGCTCGAGTCGGCGCTGGCGCTCGTGCACCAGCGGTTCAGCACCAACACGTTTCCCTCGTGGCCGCTGGCGCACCCGTACCGGTTCATCGCGCACAACGGCGAGATCAACACGCTGCGCGGGAACATCAACTGGATGAAAGCCCGGGAGGCGCTCCTCGCGTCGGACGTGCTCGGGGAGGATCTTCAGAAGATCGTGCCCATCATCCGGCAGGGGGGCAGCGACAGCGCCACCTTCGACAACGTCCTCGAGCTGCTCGTGATGGCCGGGCGTTCGCTGCCGCACGCCATCCTGATGATGATTCCGGAACCGTGGCAGAACAACCACGCGATGGATCCCGCGCTGCGGGCGTTCTATGAGTACCACGCGTCGCTGATGGAGCCCTGGGATGGCCCGGCGTCGCTTGCGTTCACCGACGGCACGGTGATCGGCGCGGTGCTCGACCGCAACGGGCTGCGGCCCTCGCGGTACTACGTCACGAAAGACGACCTCGTTGTAATGGCCTCCGAGGTCGGGGTGCTCGACATCCCGGCGGAAGACGTGCTGGTGAAGGAGCGGCTGCATCCCGGCCGGATCTTCCTGGTCGATACGGCGCAGGGGCGGATCATCTCGGACGAGGAACTCAAGGGGCAGCTCGCACGCGAGCGACCCTACGCCGCCTGGCTGCAGGAGCACCTGATTCCGATCGAGGATCTGGAGCCCGCCCCCTTCCTGCCTCCGCCCGACCACGAGACCGTTCTCCGCCGGCAGCAGGTGTTCGGCTACACGCAGGAAGACGTCGAGCTGCTGCTTGCGCCAATGGGGCGTCAGGGGGAAGAGCCCATCGGATCGATGGGAACGGATACGCCGCTGGCGGTCCTGTCCCGGCGGCCGCGTCTGCTCTACGACTACTTCAAGCAGCTGTTCGCGCAGGTGACGAACCCGCCGCTCGACGCGATTCGTGAAGCGATCGTCACCTCCATGGAGTCGACGATCGGCCCCGAGCGCAACCTCCTGCTGCCGGAGCCCCAGTCCTGCCGGCAGATCGTCGTGAAGTACCCGATCATCGACAACGAGCAGGTGGCAAAGCTCCGGCACACCGACAGGGAGGGCTTCCGGTCGGTCACGCTGCCGATGCTGTACGCCTCGGCCGAGAACGGGCCGGGGCTCGAGCGGGCCATGGATCGCCTGCGGGATCAGGCCCGCGACGCGGTCGAGTCCGGGCACACGGTGCTCATCCTGTCGGATCGAGGCGTGAGCGAGAAGCTGGCGCCGATTCCCAGCCTGCTTGCCACCGCCGGGGTGCACCATCACCTCGTGCGCGAGGGCCTGCGCACACGGTGCGCGCTCGTGGTGGAGAGCGGCGACGCCCGCGAAGTGCACCACGTGGCGCTGCTGATTGGCTACGGTGCCGGCGCCGTGAACCCCTACCTGGCATTCGAGACGCTGGACGACATGATCCAGCAGCGGGTGCTCGAGGGGCTCACGCACGAGCGCGCGGTCATCAACTACATCAAGGCGCTCAACAAGGGCATTCTGAAGGTGATGTCGAAGATGGGCATCTCCACGCTGCAGAGCTACTGCGGCGCCCAGATCTTCGAAGCCATCGGCCTCGATGCCGCGCTCGTGGACCGCTACTTCACCTCCACGGCCTCCCGCATCGGCGGGGCGGACATCAACGTCATCGCCAGGGAAGTACGCGAGCGCCATCGGCGCGCTTTCCCGCGGCGCAACCTTCTGGCCGCGGAGCTCGAGACAGGCGGCGAGTACAAGTGGCGGCGTGACGGCGAACTGCACCTCTTCAATCCCGAAACCGTGCAGAAGCTCCAGCACGCCACGCGGACCGGGCAGTACTCGATCTACAAGGACTACACCGCTGTCGTGAACGATCAGAGCCGCAGCCTGGGGACGCTGCGGGGGCTGCTCGGCCTGAAGGCTGCCGACGCACCCATTCCGCTGGAGGAGGTGGAGCCGGCCGAGGCAATCCTCAAGCGATTCGCGACCGGGGCCATGTCGTACGGGTCGATCAGCCAGGAGGCGCACGAGACGATCGCCATCGCGATGAACCGGCTTGGCGGCAAGTCGAATACCGGCGAGGGGGGAGAGGATCCGGAGCGGAACCGTCCGGACCCGAACGGCGACTCCCGGCGGAGCGCCATCAAGCAGGTGGCCTCGGCGCGCTTTGGCGTCACGAGCGAGTACCTCGTGAATGCGGACGACCTCCAGATCAAGATGGCGCAGGGAGCCAAGCCGGGCGAAGGGGGGCAGCTGCCCGGGCACAAGGTGTATCCGTGGATTGCGAAGGTCCGGCATTCGACGCCCGGTGTGACGCTGATCTCCCCGCCGCCGCACCACGACATCTATTCGATCGAGGATCTCGCGCAGCTCGTGTACGACCTGAAGAATGCCAACCCGGCCGCGCGCATCCACGTGAAGCTTGTCGCCGAGGTCGGCGTCGGCACGGTCGCCGCCGGCGTCGCCAAGGCGCACGCCGACGTCGTCCTGATCTCCGGGCACGACGGCGGGACCGGGGCATCGGCGCTGACGTCGATCAAGCACAGCGGCGTTCCCTGGGAGCTCGGGCTGGCCGAGGCGCAGCAGGTGCTCATGCTCAATGGGCTGCGCGACCGCATCGTCGTGCAGGTGGACGGCCAGCTGCGGACCGGGCGCGATGTCGTCATCGCGGCGCTGCTCGGCGGCGAGGAGTTCGGCTTCTCGACGGCCGCACTCGTCGTGTCGGGCTGCATCATGATGCGGGTGTGCCACCTGAACACCTGCCCGGTTGGCATTGCGACCCAGGATCCGGAGCTGCGGAAGCAGTTCACGGGGAAGCCGGAGTTCGTGGAGAACTACTTCCGGTTCGTCGTCGAAGACGTCCGCGAGATCATGGCGCAGCTCGGCTTCCGGACGATGGACGAGATGATCGGGCGGGCGGACAGGCTCGAGATGCGGGCGGCAATCGAGCACTGGAAGGCGCAGGGGGTGGATCTGTCGAACATCCTGTATCAGCCGGTCGTGCCGGCGGAGGCCTCGCGGCGCGCCGTCCGTTCACAGGACCACGGCCTGGAGCGCGCGCTCGACGTGACGCTCATCGCCGGGGCGGCGCCGGCGCTCGAGCGGCAGGAGCCGGTCGAGATCAGCCTGCCGATCCGGAACGAACACCGGACCGTCGGCACGATGCTCGGCTCGGAGGTGACGAAGCGGTTCGGTGGTGCGGGGCTGCCCGACGATACGATCCGCGTGCGCTTCACCGGCACGGCGGGCCAGAGCTTCGGGGCATTCCTGCCGCGCGGCATCACGCTGGCGCTCGAGGGAGACTCGAACGATTTCTGGGGCAAGGGGCTGTCGGGCGGCAAGCTGATCCTGTATCCCCCGCGCCAGTCCACGTTCGCCTCCCACGAGAACGTGATAGTCGGCAACGTCTGCCTCTACGGCGCAACGAGCGGTGAAGCGTACGTCCGCGGGATTGCGGGGGAGCGGTTTGCCGTGCGGAACAGCGGCGCGGTGGCGGTCGTGGAAGGGGTCGGCGACCACGGCTGCGAGTACATGACTGCCGGGCGCGTGGTGGTCATCGGCAGGACGGGCAGAAACTTTGCGGCCGGGATGAGCGGCGGAATCGCGTACGTGCTCGACGTGGACGGGGATTTCATCCGGCGCTGCAACGGCGAGCTGGTGGATCTCGAGCCGCTCGAGGAGGCGGAGGAGGTTGACTTCGTGAAGGGGATGCTGCGGCGTCACGTGCGCTACACCAACAGTGCGCGTGCCGTCAGGCTGCTGGCCGACTGGCAGGAGGAGCGGCCCCGGTTCGTGAAGGTGATTCCACGCGACTTCAAGCGCGTGCTGATGGCCGAGGCGCGTGCCCGGTCCGAGAATCGCGAGCCGGAGTTCGCAGAGCTGGTGGGAGCGGCCAATGGGTAACAGCAGCGGGTTCCTGCAGATCAAGCGGACGAAGCAGCACGCGCGGCCCGTCCACCTGCGGGTCCTCGACTGGCAGGAGGTGTACCTGCCGACACCGGAACAGGAAGTCCGGGATCAGGGCTCGCGGTGCATGGACTGCGGTATCCCCTTCTGTCATGAGGGGTGCCCGCTCGGCAATCACATTCCTGACTGGAACGATCTCGTCTACAAGAACCGGTGGCGCGCGGCGATCGACCGGCTGCACGCGACGAACAACTTCCCCGACTTCACGGGGCGGCTCTGTCCGGCCCCCTGTGAAGGCTCGTGCGTGCTCGGGATCAACAACGACGCCGTCACGATCAAGAACATCGAGCTGTCCATCGTCGAGCGGGCGTTCGCGGAAGGCTGGATCCAGGCCGCGCCGCCGGCGAGCCGGACGGGCCGGCGCGTGGCAATCATCGGATCCGGACCTGCGGGCCTGGCCGCGGCCGATCAGTTGAATCGTGCGGGTCACACCGTCACGGTGTTCGAGAAGGCCGACAGGATCGGGGGTCTGCTGCGGTACGGGATCCCCGAGTTCAAGATCGAGAAGCGGCTGGTGAACAGGCGGCTGGCGCTCCTCGAGGCGGAGGGCATCGAGTTCCGCACGGGGGTGAACGTCGGCGTCGACGTGCCCGTGGCGGCGCTCCGCAAGGAGTTCGACGCCGTCGTCCTGTGCTGCGGGGCGGAGCGGCCGCGCGACCTCCAGGTGCCCGGCCGTGAGCTTCCGGGAATCCATTTCGCTGTGGACTACCTCACGCAGCAGAACCGGCGCTGTGAGGGGGAGACGGTTCCTGACGGCGAGCTGATGACGGCCAAGGACAAGCGAGTTGTGATCATCGGCGGGGGAGACACGGGGGCCGACTGCCTCGGGACGGCACACCGTCAGGGGGCGCTGTCGGTGCACCAGTTCGAGCTGCTGCCGCAGCCCCCCCTGTCGCGGCAGGGAGACAATCCCTGGCCGGAGTGGCCACGCATCTTCCGAAGCTCCGCGGCGCACGAGGAAGGGGGGGAACGGGTGTTCTCGATCTCCACCGAGCGGTTCCTCGGCGATGCCGGCGGGCGTGTGCGGGCGCTGCAGACTGTAGGCGTCGAGGTTGGTCGCGGCGGCATCACGAAGCTGCCGGGCACCGAGCGGGAGCTCGAAGCGGACCTGGTGCTGCTCGCCATGGGCTTTGTCGGTCCGGAGCCCCGCGGCCTGGTCGAGGAGCTCGGGCTCCGGCTGACCGATCGCGGCAACGTCTGGCGAGACGCGAACTGGATGACGAGCGAGCCGGGAGTCTTCACGGCCGGCGACATGCAGCGCGGCCAGTCGCTCATCGTGTGGGCAATCGCCGACGGCCGCCAGGCAGCAAGTGCGGTCGACGCGTACCTGATGCAGGAGACAGCCCTCTCCGCGACCGCATAGCCTTCAACCGGGGAGCACGCGACGGTGCTCCCTGGTCTCTCCATCCTCCTGTATTCCCAACATCGTTAAGTAAATACGTTCTGCATTCGGCCCGGAGCATGGCGACAGGATTGTCGCTTTCGTGAGCGGCCGACAAGAATGTAGCGGCGCTGCGAAACCACCGCCGGCCCGCTCCGTATCGCGGTGCGATCTGAGGCACTTTACCCCCGCCAGGAGCCTCACCGCGTGTTCTTACCCCTGATCTGCGACCGGGGGGCGGGAGAAAGCGTGGCGGCGGGCATCGCTGCCGCGAAGGGTGTCCCCGAACCCCGCCCCTCCCGAACCCCACCCCGACACCATCGTCTTGTGGCCGGTTAGAGCAAGACAAATTTGTAGGAAACAGGTCTGGAGGCGAAGGCTCCGGACCCGCGTGTTGCGGTGGAATTTGCTGGTTATTCAGCAAAAACATCGCAGTTGCGGGGGGTTGCGGCTGGTGGCGTCCGACTTGCTGTAGGAGGGGGTGAGCGGCAGCCATCGGCGGCCGCCTGGAAGGCTGGGGCGCCCTCCTCCACGGTTTGGCGACGGCTGCGGAAGAAGTGCCCCAGATGCCGGAGAGTCAACCCGTTTCCGAATCGTCCCGCGCGGCACCGAATCACGATAGCACGCCGGCGGGACACCAACAGGCCGAAAGGCAGGGGAGTTCTATGCGAAGGATGGCTCGGGGTCTCGTGTTCGCGACAGTTGTCGGGTTCGTCAGCATGGCTGGGACGCCAGCATGGGCACAGCAGGCTGCCAGTGAGACCGCGGCGAACGGCGGATCGGCTCCAGCGTCGTCGTCGACGGCCGCGACCACACCGGCTTCGGAAGGGACGCAGCTCGTGCAGCCGGCCGCCGCTCCCGCGGAGCCGGCAAAGCGCGTGAGCATGACGGCAGGGGTCGACTTCCTCAGCTCCTACATGTTCAGGGGGATCTACCAGGAGGATCGCGGGCTCATCATGCCGCCGTTCGTCGACCTCGGCGTGTCGGTCTACGAGGGGGACGGGGCGCTGAAGAACGTCACCCTCAACGGCGGGAACTGGAACAGCATCCATTCGGGCCCCAGCGGCAACAGCGGGCAGGGGAATGCGTGGTACGAAGCGGACTATTACGGGTCCGCCAGCTTCACGATCGGCAACTGGACCCCCGGCGCGCTCTTCACCTCGTACACGAGTCCCAACGATGTTTTTGGAGTCGTGAACGAGCTGGCCGCGGTTCTAGCCTACGACGACAGCGGCAGCGCCTTTCCACTGTCGCCGAGGGCGATGGTCGCCTTCGAGCTGAAGGGACAGGCTGACGGGGGAGAGAGCAAGGGCACCTATCTCGAGCTCGGGATCGGCCCTGAAGTGACGCTCGTCGACGCGGCACGGTACCCGGTGACCCTGAGCATTCCGGCGAAGCTCGGGATGAGCCTCAACAACTACTACGAGGGGCCGACCGGCAGCAATCGCTTCGGCTTCTTCGAGCTCGGAGGACGCGCCAGCGTGCCGCTGGCTTTCATGAACGGCAGGACGACCTGGGAAGTGCACGGGGGCATGAGCCTCATGTGGCTCGGCGACAACCTCCGGCTTCTGAACAACGACGACCGCGTCAAGCCAATCGGTCTGATCGGACTGAGCGTCAGCTACTGAACCTTGTGCTCCAGGCGCGGCTCCGCCCGAAAGGGCAGCGAGCGCCCCGGGTGGCGAGGCCCGGGACCAGCCCTGGCCCCGCGCCTCATTACGCATGATGAAAGTTCTGTTACCGATGACCAGACCTGCAACCGGGGCCCGGGACGTTGCGCCGGATGACCGGGCCCCGCGAGGCGCCGCGGAGGGGGACGAGAAGTTGACGCGCGCCCAGCTCGCCGCCAGTCTGGGAGCGTTCCGCAGGGAGTTCGCGCTCCAGGCACGGCGGGGTGACGGCGGCCGGGCGCTGCAGGAGCGCCACGCCGACGTGATGGACGGCGTGGTGCGGCACCTCGTGGACGCGGCGTCGGTGCACACGCCCAAGCCGTTCGTCGTCTGCGCCCTGGGGGGGTACGGCCGGCGAACGCTCTGCCTCCACTCCGACGTGGATCTCATGATCCTGTTCGAGGAGGAGATCGGACGCGACGAAGAGCGGTTCGTGAACGCCGTCCTGCAGCCGCTCTGGGATCTCCAGCTGGTCGTCGGACACCAGATCAGGGAGCTCTCGGATTTCGAGCATCTCGAGAGCGGCAACACCGAGTTTCTGCTGGCCGCCCTCGACGCACGTCCGATCGCCGGGAGGCACGGGCTCTTCGATCGGGTGCGGGCACGGGTCGCCGGTCTCATTGCTGCGGATCGGCAGTCGGCCGTCGAGGCGCTGCTGACGCTGATCGAGGCGCGTCACGCGCAGTTCAACGGCACGATCTATCAGCTCGAGCCTGACATCAAGAATGCCCCGGGCGGGCTGCGCGACATCGCCGCGCTCAGATATCTCCAGACGCTGGGAGGGGAAGTCTTCGAAGCGGACCGCCTGCGCACGGCAGGAGCAATCGAAGCCGCCGAGGATTTCCTGCTGATCGTCCGCGGCGTGCTGCACGCCGAAAGCGGCCGGGATGCGAACGTGCTGACCCATGAACTGCAGGAACGGGTTGCCGACGCGATGGGGTTCGAGGGTGCAGGCGCCCGGGAGCGTGTCGAAGCGTTGATGGGCGCGTATTTCCGCAGTGCGCGCGGGACCGCCCGTGCGCTTGCGCGCTCACAGCGGACCGCTCGCCCCCACGCCGAGCGCCAGGCCCCGACCCCCGTCGGCCGGCAGTTCGAGATTGCGGCGGACGGCATCGCGTTCACCGATGCGGCGATGGCTGCAGACCGGCCGTCACTCTGGATCGAGCTGTTCCGGCTGGCGCTGACCGAGGGCTGCGCCGTCTCGGAGGCAGCGCTGGACTGTATCGAAGAGAACGTGCGCCGCTACACCGCCGACGACTTCTCCGCCACCGAAGGGGATCGTCAGGCGCTGCGGAGCCTCTTCAACCCGCGGCCCGGGCTCTATGCCCGCCTGTCGGAGATGCACGACTGCGGTCTGCTGAACCGCGTCCTGCCGGAGTTCGAAGGAATCCACTGCCGTGTCATCCGCGACTTTCATCACAAGTACACGGTTGACGAGCACACGCTGCTGACCACCCGCGGTCTCGAGACGCTCTGGAATCCCTCGACGCCCGGCCGCCGCCGGTTCGGCATGCTGCTCGAGGAGCTCCGCATGCCGGAAGGGCTGGCACTCGCGCTGATGCTCCACGACATCGGGAAGGCGGGCGAGGGGGATCACGCGCCTGAAAGCGCGCGGCTCGCCCGCACGGCGCTCGACAGGCTCGACGTCCCGGCCGACGCGCGGCACGCCATCGAGTTCCTCGTGCGCAACCACCTGGCCATGTCCCAGGTCGCCTTTCGCCGCGATCTCGACGACCCGCACGTGGTGGCGCAGTTCGCGCACCTCGTGGGCACGGAAGAACTGCTGAAGATGCTGTGCCTGATGACGCTCGTGGACGTCGAAGCCGTCAGCTCGACGACCCTGACGCCCTGGAAGGAAGAGTTGTTGTGGCGGCTGTACGTGGAAACCTACAACCAGCTCACGCTCGGGTACGGAGACGAGCTGGTCCCGCAGGATCCCGCAGGCCTCGCCGTCGTGATCGCGGGCCGTCCGGGAGACATCGCCGAAGCGGAGCTGACGCAGTTCCTCGAGGGGCTGCCCAGACGGTACCTGGCGCTCTTCGGCCTTGCGTCCATTTACCGCCACGTCCGCCTCGCGCGCGGCATACGCCGCGACGAGGTGCACGCCATCCTCGAGAACCATGACGACGTGTGGGAGCTGACGATTGTCACGCTCGACAAGCCGGGCCTCTTCTCGAACATCGCGGGGGTGCTGTCCTACTTCGGCATGGACATCCACCGCGGGCAGGCCATGACCACCCCGGTGGGGCTCGTGCTCGACGTGTTCGAGTTCTCGGACGAGCAGGCCTTCCTGCGGCAGAACCCGGGAGCCACGGGGGAGATCACCCGGATGCTCGACCGTGTCGTCGCCGGCTGGGTGGACGTACCGGGGCTCCTGCGCGGCCGGCTGCAGAGCGTGCTGTACCGGCGGCGGCACAGCGAGCCGGCCCGCCTGCACTTCGACAACGAACACTCGCAGAAGTACACCGTGCTCGAAGTGGTGGCCGACGATGCGCCGGGGCTGCTGCACCGGGTCAGCAGGGTGGTGTGGGAGCAGGGCTGCGATCTGGAGCTGGCGCTGATCGCGACGGAAGGACGGCGTGCGGTGGACGTGCTGCACCTGACCAGGGCAGGGAAGAAACTCGTCGAATCGGAACGGAACACGTTGAAGCACGAGCTGGAGCGCGTGCTGGAGGCATCTGATGAAACTCGTTAAGGCAATCGTCCGGCCGAACAAGGTGGACGAGGTTCGCGACGCGCTCGAGAAGCTGAATGTCGGGGGCATGACGGTGACGGAAGTCCGCGGACACGGCCGGCAGAAAGGGCACACAGCGATCTACCGCGGGAGGGAATACGACGTCACCCTGCTGCCGAAGATCTGCATCGATGTGGTCGTCACCAACAACGTGATCGAAGAGGTGATCCAGGGGATCATCCACGCGGCACGCACCGGTGAGATCGGCGACGGCAGGGTGTTCGTGCTGCCCGTGGAGGGCAGTTACAACATCCGCACGGGTGAACAGGATGCCAGCTGAGCGGCGCGCACCGGTTCAATTCAGGTCGGCTCAACCCATACAGGAGTTCATGCACATGAGTACGAGAAGGACGTTCGGCGCCGGGAAGCTCTCCGCGATGGCAGGCCTCTTCCTGCTGGGCATGCCGGCCCTTGCGGCCGCCCAGGATGCTCCCGCGGAGATCAACGGCGCCGACACTGCCTGGATGCTGATGTCGGCGGCGCTGGTGCTGCTCATGACCCCGGCGCTCGCCTTCTTCTATGGCGGCCTCGTCAGGTCGAAGAACGCGCTCAACACGATGATGATGAGCGTCGTGTCGCTCGGCTTCGTGGGCGTCCTCTGGGCGCTCATCGGGTACTCCCTGGCGTTTGCCGAAGGCTCCGCCTGGATCGGCGGAACGTCGTACTTCTTCCTGCGGGGGGTGACGCTCGAGCCGCAGGGCACGATCCCGCACCTCCTGTTCATGGCCTTTCAGGGGACGTTCGCGATCATCACCGCCGCGCTGATCTCGGGCGCGATCGTCGAGCGCATGCGGTTTTCCGCCTACGTCACGTTCATCTCCCTCTGGATGATCCTCGTCTATAGCCCGATCGCCCACTGGGTGTGGGGTGGCGGCTGGCTCGCCCAGTGGGGGGCACTCGACTTCGCCGGCGGGACGGTCGTGCACGTGAACGCCGGCGTGGCTGCGCTCGTGGCTGCCCTCGTGGTCGGCAAGCGGAAGGACTATGCCAGCACGCAGCTGCTGCCGCACAACGTGCCGTTCACGCTGCTCGGGGCGGGGCTCCTCTGGTTCGGATGGTTCGGCTTCAACGCCGGCAGCGCGCTGGGTGCGAACGGCATCGCCAGCCTGGCATTCGTCACGACGATGCTCGCGCCCGCAGCCACGCTCGTCGTCTGGACGTTCCTCGACGGGATGCGCTCGGGCAAGCCCACGGCGGTTGGCTGTGCCACAGCAATTGTCGTCGGGCTGGTGGCGATCACGCCGGCCGCAGGGCTGGTCAGCCCCCTCAGCGCCATCATCATCGGAGCGGTCGCGGCGGTGCCGAGCTACTTCGGGCTGGTGTGGCGCGCGAAGACATCCCTGGACGACTCGCTCGACGTCGTGGCGGCACACGGCCTTGGCGGAACAGTCGGCGCGCTCCTGACCGGTGTCTTTGCCGACGAGAGCCTCAACGGTGTTGGCAACGGGCTGCTGTTCGGCAATCCGATGCAGCTGGCCATCCAGGGAGCCGCCGTTCTCGCGGTTATTGTCTACACCGGGCTTGCCAGCTTCATCATCCTGAAGCTGATCTCGGTGGTGATGCCGCTGCGCGCCACGTCAGACGACGAGACGACAGGCCTGGATCTGAGCCTGCACGGGGAAGAGGCGTACCTGCACGCCGACGGCTCCGGACGGGCCAGCCTCAGCCTGTCGGAAGCGGGGGGCCGCCGCACGGTGGAAGGCCTCAGCGCCGCAGTGAGCGACCGCGCCTGACCGAGGCGCGCGCCGGCACTGAATGATTCGGACGCGTGAGGAGAGCGCGTCAGCAAACGACGGCGGGGGGGACCAGGTCGGGTCCTCCCCGGCGCACGGCTTCGAGTTGCCGGCACCAGTTACCAGTCACCAGTTGCCGGTTACCAGTTACCGGTTGCCGGTTGCGGATCAGTTGCCTGTTACCAGTTGCGGCAGTTGCCATTCCGAGTTGCCAGTCCCACGCCGCCGGGACTTCAGGTTCCTGCCCGGAACCCATTCGCTCCGCGCGGCAGGCCGATTGCGCACCGGTCTAGAGCGGCACCTCGTGATAGTCCAGCGCCCACTCCCTCATGAAGCGGACCTGCGCGGGATCGATCCGGTACAGCATGAACTCGGGGTTGTCGATCGTGCCGAGAAACGAGCGCAGCAGCGGGTTGGTGTCCCAGATCCCTTGAATCACCGCCGGGTCGGTCACGAGCGCGGCAACACCGGTAATACGCACCTGGTCGTGTCCTTCGCTCATGTAGCACAGCTCGACCCGGGCGTTCTGCTCGAGCTCCCCCGTTTTGTGTGAGCTGCGGAACGAGGCGACGTACACCGTGAATCCGGTCGTCTGCACGGGCGAGACGGGACGGGCACGGGGCTGGCCATTGTCCACGCTGGCCAGGATCGGAAACTTCGCATCCTTCATTGTCGCGATCGCCAGCTCGCGGACGTCCGCCGGCAGTGGAGTTGGGGCTGGTCTCATCCCTCGATTCTAACTCTCCGCCCGTCTGATACGCTGTCCGGGCATGCGCTGGGCGGTGTTGTGGATCGTGCTGATCGGAATCGTACTGCTGCCATTCCTGTTGTTCGAGCAGCAGTTCAACGAGCTGGCGGAAAGAGTGACGGCGAGCGAGACGTCACGCTGGGCGGTTGCGGGAGCGATCTTCTCGCTCTTGTCCCTGGACGTGTTCCTGCCGGTCCCCTCGAGCATCGTCTCGACCGCAGCGGGTGTCCTGCTCGGATTCGTCGCCGGCGCCGCCGTGATCTGGGCGGGGATGATGGCGGGATGCGCGGTGGGCTACCTGGTCGGAGCCCGCGGTTCGGGTGCGGCGCGGCGGCTGGTCGGGGAGGACGGCATCGCGCGGGCCGCAGGGCTGGCGAGGCGGTATGGTGACGTGACGATTGTGCTGTGCCGGCCCGTGCCCGTTCTGGCGGAGGCCAGCGTCGTATTCGCGGGGCTCGTCCACGCGCCCTTCGGGAAGTTCGTGCGCCTCACGGCGCTCTCGAATCTCGGGATCGCGCTCGGCTACGGCGCCTTCGGCGCGCTCTCGCTCGACCTCAATTCGTTCCTGTTTGCCTTTCTGGGTGCGCTGCTGATCCCGGGGCTGTTCCTGCTGATCTCCCGGCTCACGTTCGGGAAGAACTAGGGCGTACCTGCCGGATCAGCCCGGGACGCGATTGGGCGCCCGGACCATCAGCCCCTTCCGCTTCACTCCAACAGTAATTTTGTCGGACCGCTTCACACCGGCCGGCAGGTTGTAGCTCACCCGGTACTGCTGCGTCAGCTCCGAGGCGAGGTTCTGGAGGCCCATCAGGAAGCCGGTTGCCGCCACGATCTCTTCGTTCCGGCCGCCGGAGTGCTTCGGTCCATCGCCGAGCACCCGCCCGAGGTGCATGTTCTCCTGCAGCAGGGCTGAGGGCCGGGTCTGCGTCACGGTGGCCCGCAGCGAGGAGTTGGCCACGGAAAACACGTGCAGGATGGCGCCGCTCTGGCGGAGCTGGTTCAGCACCTGGTCGGAGCTCACGGTGCTGTGTTCCTCCCCGCCGACGGTGAGCGCGATGATGACGGGCCGTGCCGCTTCGCGCCGGCGCAGCTCGACCGCCGCCTCGGAAATCCCCTCGAGCAGCTGCCCCCCATCGGGCGTCCCGGGCCGCGCGTTCAGCGTGGCGACCGCCCTGAGCAGCGTGTCGACGTTGGCCGTGTAGTCCACCAGCTTCATGGTCTGGCCGGTCACCGAGCTGAGTGACATCACGGCGCGCCCCTCCAGGCGCTGGACGAACCGTGCCAGGGGCGAGCGGAACAGGCCCGTGCCGTTGTCATCCACGATGAGCGCAATCTGCAGGGGATCTTCTGTGATGCCCGCCTGCACCACGTCCACCGTCTTGCCTCCCTCCTTGATCTCGAAATCGGCGGCAGCGAGATCCTCCACAGGCAGCCCATTCCTGTCGGTGACAGTGACGTAGACGGTGCGTGAGCTCTGGGCCCCCGAGGCCGGAGCCTGTGCGGCCACAGCGGCGCAGGAGAGCACGACGGCGACCGCCGTGAGAAAAAGGCTTCCGTTCATGGGGGCACCTCGGCCGACAGTATAGATCCGTTCGCCGCGGGGGTCGGCGGGCACCGTGCTACCATCCCGCGGCCCGCATGCCGACAGCCCTGTTCCTCAGCCTCCCGATGCACGGACACGTGAACCCTTCCCTGCCGCTGGTTCAGGAGCTCGTCGGCCGGGGCCACGAGGTGGTGTACTACTCGGACGATCCGTTTGCTGCGCAGGTCGGGCAGACCGGTGCGCGATACCGCCCCTACGGGGCCCGGTGCTTGAGCGATCTCGGCGGGGTGGCCGCACGCCTCGACGAGCTCCCCTGGCTGCTGACGCGAACAGCCGCAAGCATTCTTGCCACCCATCTGACGGCGTTTCGCGAGGAGCGTCCCGACTACGTCATCACCGACTCGCTCGCTCCGTGGGGGCAGTGGGCCGGTGAAATCCTCCGCGTTCCGGTGGTCACCTCGGTGAGCACCTTCGCCTTCAACCGTCACGTCCTCTCGGCGGGTGTGGCACAGGGAGTCCGGCCGAAGAGTGTCAGGCGGCTGCTGGTCAAATTCCGCTCGATGAGCCGGGCCTTTCTGCTCGGCCGGCAGCTGCGCCGGCTGTACGGCGCTCGCGGCCCCGGCCTCCTGGGCACGGTCCTCGGCAGATCGGACCTGAATATTGTGTACACCTCCCGCTCTTTCCAGCCCTGCGCCGACAGCTTCGACGGGCGCTTCCACTTCGCGGGACCGCTCGGCACGGCCCGGTCCGAAAGCGGCAGCTTTCCCTGGGACCAGGTGCGGCATCCGACAGTCGTATACGTGTCGCTCGGCACACTCTTCAACGCGGAGGCCGCCTTCTATCGTGACTGTTTCGAGGCGTTCGCCGGTCAGGCTTGTCAGGTGATTCTCTCAACGGGCAGCGAGGTGTCCACCAGCTCACTGGGTGACGTGCCACCGAACTTCATCGTTCAGGCGCATGTGCCGCAACTGGAGATCCTTCGGCGCGCCTCCGCTTTCGTGACCCACGGGGGGATGAACAGCGTCAGCGAGAGCCTGTACCACGGCGTGCCGATGGTGGTCATCCCTCATGCGGGGGAACAGGCGATCGTGGGACGCAGGGTGGAAGCGCTCGGCGCGGGTGTCTATCTGGCAAAGGAGCACGCATCGCCGGAACGGCTGCGTGAAGCGGTCCGGGTGGTGACTCAGGATCAGAGCTTCCGTGATCAGGCCGCCGCCATCCGCCGGTCCTTTCTGGAGACAGCGGGTGCGTCCGGAGCGGCCGACGCGATCCTCGCCTATACGGGAAGAGCGCAGGCGTGAAGGAACGGCCGCGAGTACTTCTCACCGGCGCCAGCGGTTATGTTGGTGGGCGCCTCCTTCCCGCGCTGGAAGCTGCAGGCTGCAAGGTGCGCTGCCTTGCGAGGCGCCCGGACGTGCTTGCGGGACGGGTCAGCCCCGCCACCGAGATCGTCAAGGGAGACCTCTTCGATCGGGCGAGCCTTGACGCGGCTCTGCGGGATGTGGACGTGGCCTTCTACCTCGTCCATTCCATGGGCTCGAGCGGTTCCTTCGAAGAGGCGGACCGCCAGGCGGCACTCAACTTCGGCCAGGCGGCACACGCCGCGGGTGTCGGGCGCATCGTCTACCTGGGTGGGCTGGG
>Ga0183260_10000343_pt1 | contig 38374 bp, 34 predicted proteins | sample AntDrymUQ4972206_2_FD_129768 | JGI IMG/M metagenome (GOLD analysis project Ga0183260, IMG submission 129768) | Polar desert sand microbial communities from Dry Valleys, Antarctica - metaG UQ497 (22.06) (version 2) (version 2) | ecosystem: Environmental > Terrestrial > Soil > Desert | place... | reverse complement strand
TGACGTGTCAGTCGTATCCGTTGACCGAGCGCGTCGTGATCTCGTACGACGCGAGGTAACGGGAAGATGGCGCGCACCAAGGCAGCAGGGTTCGACAAGCAACGCGCTGCGATTCGCGATGCGGCCGCACGCCAGTTTGCCGACAAGGGTTACGCTGCCGCGTCGATTGCTGACGTCGCGCGAGCGTGTGGTGTATCGAAGGCGTTGATGTATCACTATTACCGAGACAAGGAGCATCTGCTGGCCGATATCGCTGAAAGTTACGTCGGGCGGCTGCAAGACATTATCGATCGGGTACGTGCCGAAGCGTTGCCGCCGGCTGCGCACCTGCGGCGCCTGATTGAGCTCTTCATGGCAGAGTACGAACATTCTGCGGCGCGGCACCGGGTGCTTGTGCAGGACGTCAAGTATCTGCAGCGAGCCCATCGCGCTCGCGTGCTGACAAAGGAACGCAAGGTCGTGCAGGGTTACGCCGAAGTGATTGCCAAAATCGCTCCGCAGACAGATCGCGAAGCACTGATCAAGCCATTGACAATGATTCTATTTGGAATGATCAACTGGACGTTTACGTGGTTCAAGGAGCGCGGGCCGCTGACATACGCCGAGATGGCACCGGTGGTCGCCGATTTATTTCTAGGCGGGGTCGCTCGCGTTCAGCCACCCGTGCACACACCTTTACGGAAGAGCAGGGCTCGCGCACCGGCTGCTCAGCTTGGGGTGGGGGCATGAACGACGTGTTTTTATGTGACGGCCTTCGCACGCCAATCGGCCGCTATGGCGGCGCGCTGTCGAGCGTGCGCGTGGATGATCTCGCGGCGCATCCGTTGAAAGCGTTGATGGCGCGCCATCCGCAAATTGATTGGGGCGCGGTTGACGACGTGTACTACGGCTGTGCGAACCAGGCGGGCGAGGACAACCGCAACGTCGCGCGCATGGCGGTGTTGCTGGCCGGTTTGCCAGACTCGGTGCCGGCCGCCACCATCAACCGACTGTGTGGATCAAGCATGGACGCGGTTGGAATTTGTGCGCGGGCCATTCGATCTGGCGAAACCGACTTGATGATTGCCGGTGGCGTCGAGGGAATGTCGCGCGCGCCATTTGTGATGCCCAAGGCAGATTCGGCTTTCTCGCGCAGCAATTCGGTATTCGACACCACCCTTGGCTGGCGTTTCGTCAATGCACAAATGAAGGCGCAGTACGGCATCGACTCGATGCCCCAGACGGCAGAAAACGTTGCGGATGAGTTTGGCGTTACGCGCTCCGATCAGGATGCATTTGCGCTGCGCTCTCAGCAGCGCTATTCCGCAGCCCATGCAAACGGTTTCTTTAACGAAGAAATCGCCCCGGTTACCGTCGCGGGCAAAAAAGGCGAAGCGGTCGTCAGCAAAGATGAGCACCCACGCGAAACAACACTCGATGCATTGGCGAAGCTCAAGGGCGTCGTCAGGCCCGACGGTACGGTAACCGCGGGCAATGCGTCAGGCATTAACGACGGCTCAGTCGCGTTGTTGATCGGCAGCGCATCGGCGGTGCGCAAGCACGGCCTTAAGCCGATCGCGCGTCTGCACGGCATTGCAACTGCGGGAGTGGCGCCGCGCATCATGGGCATGGGTCCAGCGCCGGCGACGCAGAAGTTGCTTGAGCGTCACAAGCTGAAGATTTCTGACGTTGATGTCATTGAATTGAACGAGGCATTTGCCGCGCAGGCGCTTGCAGTCATGCGCCGCTTGGGGTTGCCTGACGACGCCGCGCACGTGAATGCGAACGGTGGCGCCATCGCGTTGGGCCATCCGCTCGGCGCTTCCGGCGCACGCATTGTCCTGACCGCGGCGCGCGAGCTGCAACGTCGCGGCGGCCGATACGCGATCGCCACGATGTGCATCGGCGTAGGGCAGGGTATCGCCCTGCTTGTTGAAAAGGTTTGATTTTGCTTAGATGTACGTTTACGAATGAAACAACGAGGAGACAAAATGAAATTCACAATCAAACTGTTGGCGGCAACGACCGTCGGCGTCGTGTGCGCTGGCGCAGCGCTCGCACAGGACATCAAGGTCGGCGTCACAGTTTCAGCCACCGGCCCGGCGGCGTCGCTTGGCATTCCCGAGCGCAACACTTTCCCGCTGTTGCCGCAGACGATCGGCGGCAAGAAGGTCAACTACATTGTGCTCGATGACGCGTCGGATACCACCACCGCAGTGCGCAACGCGCGCAAGCTGATCAGCGAGGACAAGGTCGATGTTCTGGTGGGCTCGACCATAACGCCAAATTCGCTGGCGATGATCGACGTGGCCGCCGAAGGTGAAACGCCGATGATCTCGATGGCGGCATCAAGCCGGATCGTCGAACCGGTCGACGCAAAGCGCCGCTGGGTCTTCAAGACGCCGCAAAACGATCAGCAAATGGCGCTGGTGATCGTCGGCCACATGCTGACGCAAGGAATCAAGACGGTGGGCTTCATCGGGTTTGCCGACGCCTACGGCGAAGGTTGGTGGAATGAGTTCTCAAAAATTGCCGAAACGCGCGGCCTGAAGGTCGTCGGCAGCGAGAGATATCAGCGCGCCGATACCTCCGTCACCGGACAAGTGCTGAAGCTCGTCAGCACGAAGCCGGATGCGATTTTGATCGCAGGTTCAGGCACACCGGCGGCGTTGCCGCAGAAAACGCTGAAAGAGCGCGGTTATGCGGGCAAGATCTATCAGACGCACGGTGTTGCCAACAACGATTTTCTGCGCGTGTGCGGTAAGGACTGCGAGGGAACGTATCTACCGGCCGGCCCGGTGCTGGTGACTGAACAGCTGCCGAACGATCATCCTGTGCGGAAAAGCGCGATGGCCTATGTCACTGCCTACGAAGGTGCGCAAGGCAAAGGAAGCGTGTCGACGTTCGGCGCGCACGCGTGGGATACCGGCGTGTTGCTGCAGCAGGCGATTCCGGTTGCCTTGAAGAAAGGACAACCGGGAACGAAAGAATTCCGCGTCGCGCTGCGCGATGCGCTCGAAGGCGTCAAGAACGCCGCGGGCGCGCACGGCATCTTCAACATGAGCGCCACCGATCACCTAGGCCTGGATCAACGCGCTGCCGTGATGATTCAGATTGTCGATGGCAAGTGGGTAATGCAGAAGTAAAAGCCATCTTGGCCGGGGATCGATGAAGCCGCGACACCGTCGCGGCTTTTTTTCATGAATCTCGACATCGCGCTGCTGCTCGCACAAGACGGTATTACCAATGGTGCGATCTACGCATTGCTAGCGCTCGCACTTGTCCTCGCGTTTTCGGTGACGCGTGTGATCTTCATTCCGCAGGGCGAGTTCGTTGCGTATGGCGCACTGACTCTGGTGGCATTGCAAGCCGGCAGGCTGCCTGGAACGGTGATCTTGCTGATGATTGCCGGTGGCCTGGTTGCGTGCGCGGAGTTGATGACCGCCACTCGCACGCGGCGCTGGCGGAGCGTGCCCTCGATGCTTGCGTGGAACGTCGGATATCCGCTGGCGCTGTTCGCAGTGCTGAAGCTGGTTCCGATGCAGGGTTGGCCGATGGCAGCGCAGGTAGCGCTGGCGCTGGCGATCATCGTGCCGCTCGGTCCAATGGTGTATCGACTCGCATATCAGCCGTTGGCGGAAGCGTCGGTCCTGATGCTGTTGATCGTGTCGGTTGCCGTGCATGTGGTGATGGTCGGGCTCGGCTTGCTGGTGTTCGGCGCCGAAGGCTCGCGCACGCCGGCGTTTTCCGACGGCACTTTCACGATCGGAACGCTGACCGCGAGCGCCCAATCGCTATGGGTGATCGGCTGCTCGCTGATGTTGATCGTCGCGTTCAGCGTGCTGTTCGACCGCACGGTGTATGGAAAGGCCTTGCGTGCAATCGCGATCAATCGCCTCGGCGCGCGGTTGATGGGCATTCCGGCCGAGTTCGCCGGCAAGCTGTCGTTCTTTCTGTGCGCGCTGATCGGTGCGGTGTCGGGCATGCTGATCGCTCCGATCACAACGATCTATTACGACACGGGCTTTCTGATCGGGCTGAAAGGATTCGTCGCTGCAATCATCGGCGGTCTGGCGAGTTATCCAATCGCCGCGCTCGGCGCTCTGCTGGTCGGATTGATCGAAGCGTTTTCTTCGTTCTGGGCCAGTGCGTACAAGGAAGTGATCGTGTTCACGCTGATCATTCCGGTGCTGCTGTGGCGCTCGCTGCGCACGCACCACGTGGAAGACGATGAGTGAAATGAGCGAATGAAGCTGCAAGCAAAGCCGAGCTGGTTCGTTGCGGCGCTGGTTCTGGGTCTGGTCGTTGCACCGCTGGTGCTGGCCGAGTTTTCGATCACGCTGCTCAATTACATCGGGCTTGCTTCGCTTGTCGTCCTCGGGCTCGTGCTGTTGACGGGCGTCAGCGGGTTGACTTCATTCGGTCAGGCGGCGTTCGTCGGTGTTGGCGCGTACACAACGGCGGTGCTGACCACATCGACCGAGCTGCCGAGCGCGCTTGCGTGGCTCGCCACGTCGCCATGGCTGACGCTGATCGCGGGGCTGTTGTTGACGGTTGTCATTGCGGCAGCGCTGGGCCTGATCACGTTGCGGTTGTCTGGGCACTACCTGCCGCTGGGCACCATCGCATGGGGAATCAGTCTGTATTTTCTGTTCGGGACCTCGGAGACGCTGGGCGGGCATACCGGGCGCGGTGGCCTGCCCGCCATCTCGATGTTCGGGAGATCGCTCGAATCCGGTCGCGAGATCTTCTACTTGATATGGGCGTTCGTGCTGGTCGCGCTGCTAACCACTCGCAACCTGCTCGACTCGCGCGAAGGACGCGCGATCCGCGCGCTGAAGGGCGGCCGCGTGATGGCCGAATCGATGGGTGTCAACACGTGGGCGTCGCGCATGATCGTGTTCGTGCTCGCTGCGATGATGGCGTGCGCGTCGGGCTGGCTGTACGCGCACATGCAGCGCTTCGTGAACCCGACGCCGTTCTCGCTGCACGCGGGCATCGAGTATCTGTTCATGACGGTCATCGGCGGCGCCAGCTTCGTGTGGGGCGCGGTGCTCGGGTCGTCGGTGATCACCGTTTCCAATCAGTGGCTGCGCGACTGGCTGCCGCAGATCGTCGGCCAGGCCGGCAACTACGAGACGATCGTGTTCGGCATCTTGATGATCGTGATCCTGCAGCGTGCGCCGGATGGCCTGTGGCCCGCCATCACGAGGCGGCTTTCGACACGCGAGACGCGCCGGCCGTCGGGCTCGCATCACACCTTGCCGCGCGCGCAGCCCGCGCCGCGCCGCGAACTGCTGCTCGATGTGCAAGCCATCACCAAGCGTTTCGGCGGTCTGGTCGCCGTGGATCAGTTGAGCCTCAGCGTGCGCGCCGGCGAGATCGTCGCGCTGATCGGTCCGAACGGCGCCGGCAAGAGCACCGCGTTCAACTTGATCTCCGGCGTGCTCGATGCGAGCGGCGGCTCGGTGCAGTTTGCCGGCCGCTCGATCACCGGCGCCACGTCGCGCGATATCGCGAGAATGGGACTAAGCCGCACCTTCCAGCATGTGCGGCTGCTGCCGCAGATGAGCGTGATCGACAATGTTGCGATCGGCGCGCACCGGCGCGCGTATCCCGGTCTGCTGGCCGGCGTCGCCACCGGCGCGTGGCGGCTCGATCGCCGCAGCGAAGCGATGCTGCTCGCCGAAGCGGCGACACAGCTCGAGCGCGTCGGCCTCGCGTCGCACGCGAACGATGACGCGGGATCGCTGCCGCTCGGCCAGCAGCGCACGCTCGAAATCGCACGCGCGCTCGCGTCAGATCCGAAGCTGGTGCTGCTGGACGAGCCCGCGGCGGGTCTGCGCTACATGGAAAAGCGCGCGCTTGGCGAGCTGCTGCGCAAGCTGCGCGACGAAGGGCTCGGCGTGCTGCTGGTCGAACACGACATGGACTTCGTGATGGGCCTCGCAGACCGCGTGGTCGTGATGGATTTCGGCCAGAAGATCGCTGAAGGTACGCCGGCCGAAGTGCAGCGCGATGCGCGCGTGATCGAAGCGTATCTGGGCGGTGTCGACGAAAAAGATGCCGCATGAGTAGCGGAGCGCCGCTGCTGGAGGTGCGCAACATGTCGGTCGCCTACGGCAAGGTCGCCGCTGTCGTCAACGCGCGGTTAGAAGTGAAGCAAGGTCAGATCGCCACCGTGATCGGGCCGAACGGTGCCGGCAAGACCACGCTGCTCGCCGCGATCATCGGCGCGCTGCCCGCCAACGGCAGCGCGCGCGGCGCGATTCAATTTGCCGGCGAGGCGAGCGACGCCGCTGAAACATCGATCGAGCGCATGGTCGCGCGCGGCATGACGCTGGTGCCCGAGCGCCGCGAATTGTTCGGCGAGATGAGCGTCGCCGACAACCTCCTGCTTGGCGCGTTCCAGCGCTACCGCTCAGGCCAGCGCGATCACACGCAGACGATGGACGAAGTCTTCACGCTGTTTCCGTGCCTGCGCGACCGCCGCACGCAGCTCGCGGGCTCGCTGTCTGGCGGCGAGCGGCAGATGCTCGCCGTCGGCCGCGCGCTGATGGCGAAGCCGAAGTTACTAATGCTCGACGAGCCATCGCTCGGCCTCGCGCCGCTGATCGTGCGCGAGATCTTTCACATCATCGTCGAGTTGAAGCGGCGCGGCGTGTCGATCCTGCTGGTCGAGCAAAATGCGCGCGCGGCGTTGCAGACCGCTGACTACGCGTACGTGCTCGAAACTGGTGAGATCACGCTCGAAGGCCCGGCGCGCGAGTTGGCGAACGATTCACGTGTCGTCGAGAGTTATCTTGGGCTCGGCGGTCGCGTGTCCGCATGATCGGTTGTGGATAGCCCACTTCCTTCAGTGACCGACGTGCTAGTAGCTCCAAATCATCAGCTTCCGCTTTCGGCCACAAGCGGTCGCTCGCCGCTCGTTCTTAGTTTGCCCCGTAAGCGCACCGAGGTTGAAAGGCGTTCCGGCTGCTGCGGTTTTTCTCGGATCTGTTAATGGCCGAAAATTGGAGTCGCATAACGGCCAAAACTAGGTTTGGCGCGCCTCTCCAAGCGATTTGGACCGACTTGTTATGCCGCAGTGTCCAGATTTGGGAGCAGAATCCTGCGGTCTAAAACACGTTAGGCCTGAGTGGCATGGCAGAATCGTCGTGTCCTTGGTCACCATTGGAGATCACGTCATGGTCACAGTCGCGCTATTTGTTCGCCTGGAAGCGAAACCGGGAAAAGAGGCGGAGGTTGAGAGCTTCCTCCGAGGTGGCTTGCCACTGGTCCAAGAAGAACCAGCAACCACCGCATGGTTTGGAATTCGCCTAGGCCCGTCCACGTTCGGGATCTTCGACGCTTTCCCGAACGAAGCAGGTCGCCAAGCCCATCTCTCTGGCAAGGTCGCGGCGGCGCTCATGGCAAAGGCTTCGGAACTCTTCGCGAAACCGCCGCAAATTGAAAAGGTTGACGTCCTTGCCGCAAAGCTTCCGTGACGTGGACGTCGTCAGGCCTAACCTGTCGCTCAACGCGGACTCCACCGGCGGGCTTTCGCCCGCCAGCGGTCGCCGGTTAGCTTCTTTCGTTAGGCGTCGATCATGCCGGACTGGAAACCAATTGCCGACGCCCGCGTGATTGGGCCTGAATCAGTCAGCGATATGCGCGCACAATCCGTCGAATCAACGAAGAAGTGGTCTCAGCGTTAGATCATTCATCAGGAGTGAACGACATGAATCGCCCCAATTGCGCTCTGTACTGCTCACTGCTCGTTCTGGCGGGCTGCGCAAGCCAACCACCTCAGTTACCAATCCCCGCAAGCCTTGTGCCAGCCGGCGAACGGTCCGTCGAACGGATCGCGGCCCGCGGCGTCCAGATCTACGAGTGCCGCGCAAAGCCCGGCGACGCCGCTGACGCGACGTGGGCTTTGGTTAGAGGGGAGGCAGTACTGTCCGATCCTCAAGGAAACGCCGCCGGGAAACACTATTCCGCTGGCGGCCCAGTGTGGGAAGCGCCCGATGGCAGCAAGTTCATCGGAAGCGTGAAGGCACGCGCGGATGCACTGCAGAAAGGAGCGGTGCAATGGTTGCTGCTGTCCACAAAGTCGATAGGCGGCGAGGGCCGCTTTTCCAAGATCACAAGCTTGCAGCGCGTGAACACCGATGGTGGTGTGGCACCAGCGAGCGGCTGCGACGTGAAATCGGTGGGGGCTATCGAGCGCGTACCGTTCACCGCCGACTATGTTCTTTTCGCAAAGTGAGTCAGGGGCGGTCCCGAAAGCGGCTCCCTAACACGTGCAGCTGTGTCGACGCCTAACATCTCGTTCGAGCGAGACGCCCTACAGCTCGCTTCGCGTGCTTGCGGTCGCCGCTCAACTCCAACGTTAGGCCACAAAACGGAAATTTGGCGTGCTGGATAAAGAACAATCTGAGGCGGTTGCTGAGGCACTTTCTTTCCCGCCCGCGAACGTCAAGAGGCCGCGCAACGGCGCGAGGAGATGCAACGTCTTAAGCGTATCTCGCGGCGGCGAGCCGCTTTGTTCGGCTTCTTTGGGCTCGTTGTAGGCGGCGCCTTCCGCTACACGCTCTACGGCAAGATTTTTCCTCTGGGCTTAATTGGCATGAGCATCGGGTTCGCACTCAGCTACTTCATTACACGTCGTGCGGCCTAACAATTCATTCAAGCCGACGCCGCTTTGCGGCTCGGCTTAATTCAGACGTAACGTCCGCTTTCACACTTTCGACTGTCCGCTTTGCGGAAGTGCGAACGACTGGAATGGGTCGATAGCTGCCTGTCGGTTGCAGCAAGTTACCGTGAAGGGCGACCAGCGATCGTGACGACGTGTATCAGAGTCACGCTGGAGCCTCACCCACCCCCGCGTCGTTCTTTATCACTCATCGACGATGCTGTCGGCGGGATTTGGGATGGGACCCATTCGCGCGGCGCTTCGTTGAGTCTCACCCACCCCCTGATCCATTTCATTTCGGGCTTGGGGCGTGCCGTCGGCGATGCGTAGATGGGACCCGTTGTTGATAGCCGTCGGATTGCGGATGAACCGCCCGCGTGCTGGTCCTCTTTTTCTTTGTCAGAACTTGACTGATGGCCCGCGCCAGGCGTTATCTCTAGGCTGCGCGCGACCCAGTGCCTGCGAAGCCTCCGACCAGCCGTCGCACGCATTCCGGCCGGGCTGGCGTCGCACCGCATTTAGCATCCATTTGCATCGTGCATAGAAGGCGAAGAACCGCAGCACCCTCTGCCGCTGCTGCAAACTTATGGGGGCTGCGCCACAGATCAACTTGTCGTCCGTCATGCCCCGGTCCACCAAGACTACTGCTCCCCACGCCTTGACTCGAAGCGACGAGCCGAGCGGTAAACGGGGACCAAGCACCACTGCATCCAGTAGATCACCCTCCAGTCCCAAATATTTCGGCACCGAACCATAGTTAAACGGACAAGGCAGGGGTGAGATGAAGTCGATGTGCCCTGTGGACCCGCGTTTAAGAAAAGAGCCCTTTGGAATCTCGATCACCACGTCGACTTCGGGCGGGTCGAGCAACAGCTCGCCGACAGTAAGTCGCATTTGAATCGCGTCGATCACACGATCAGCCTACGCCCGCCAAGCGCATCGGTAACCAGTGGGCACGGTCGAGTCGATGCTCACAGCAACATCCCCGTTAACTTCCGCGTTTTTACACAGCTTCGACCCAAAGCGGGTATCTGATTGGCGAGGTTGAGCGCCTTGAAGCGGTCGTCTGACAGTGCAGGCGCGGTCGTGGGACCAGCGCGGCTAGGCGCTGCATGAACTCCAGTGGCGACATCACGGTGTGCGTAGTGCCGTCGCGCCAGGGCGTCTTCAGCTTGAGCACCACCTGGCCAGCTGCGTTGCACTGCACCCCCTCGTAAAATCAGACCGGCGGCTGTGGGTGCATGGGTCTTCCGATGCTGACTTTTGGTGGGATACTTGGGCTCAGGCGGTTGGATTTCCTATCCGTTATCCGTGGGGCACGACAATAACTTTACCTGCAAGCGCGCAACCAGCGTAATCGCCGCAGTCCTCCTATTGTAAGACCACCTGAACCACGACCACCCCATCGATCTGGCGCTGCATGTCAGCAGGATCTCCGGCAAGACCCACTGGCTGTTTGTCGAGCTGACGCTGGCCGACGGCCGCAAGGGTGTCGGCGAGGCCACGTTGCCTGGCCAGGACGCGCAGGTGCTGGCGGCGGCGCAGCAACTGGCAAACCAGGCGCTGCAAGCGAACTGGGGGCAACCGTCCGCGTTTGCCACGACCCATCCCCCGGCCGACCTTGCGCAGGCGGCGTTTGTCTCGGCGGTGGACCATGCGCTGTGGGACCTGCATGCGCAGGACGCCGGCAGATCGGTGTGCCAGATGCTCGGCGGTGCGCGCCGCCCGCAGGTGCCGCTGTACGCCAATATCAACCGCCGAACGGTGGAGCGCACGCCCGCAGCCTTTGCCCAGAGCGCGATCGATGCGATGGCCGCCGGTTTCTATGCGTTCAAGATCGCGCCCTTTGACGAGGTGCGGCCGGGCGATTCCAGCCTGGACAGCGCGCGCGACGGCATTGCGCGGGTGCAGGCCGTGCGGCAGGTGATAGGGCCCGAGCGGCGCCTGATGGTCGACTGCCACTGGCGCTTCAACGAAGCGTCGGCCAAGGAGCTGATCACCCGGATGGCGCAGCTGAAAGTGCACTGGGTCGAGTGCCCGATCGCCGAGTCACATGACAACGTGGCCACGCTGGTGCGCCTGCGCGGCCACGCCAATGCGCTGGGCGTGCAGCTGGCGGGGCTGGAACTGGCCATCGGCCTCGATGACTTCATGCCCTATGTCCAGGCCGGCGCCTACGATGTGGTGATGCCCGATGTGAAGTACTTCGGCGGGCTGCAGGCGATGCAGCAGGCCGCTGACGTCTTTGCCCGCTACAAGGTGCAGGTGTCGCCACACAACCCCACCGGCCCGGTCTGCCATGCCGCCAGCCTGCAGGTGGCAGCCGCCATGGGCCCGCTGGACATGCTGGAGCTGCAGTTTGACGAAAGCCCCTGTTTCGGCGCATTGGTCGACGGGGCCTTTACCGAGCAGGCCAGCAGCCTGTCGGCGTTGCCACTGCAACCGGGCCTGGGCGTGCACCTGAACGCCGGGCAGCTGCAGCAGCTGGCGGTTCAGCCGCCAGCGCACTGGCAGGCGGCCGTGGCGCTCTGAATGATTTCATTTGCCAACCTCGGTCCGCAGCCGGACCAGACCACTTAGGAGACTTTGAATGCAACCGACCCTCACCAAACCCTGGCGCCTGAACGCGGCTGTGGCCCTGCTGGCCTTGACGGGCCTGTGCAGCGCACAAGCCCAGAGCTATCCGAACAAGCCGATCCGCTGGATCGTGCCCAGCGCACCTGGCGATGGTTCAGACTCCACCGGCCGGCTGATTGCCGATCAGGTGTCGCGCGAACTTGGACAGCCGGTGGTGATCGACAACAAGCCCGGCGCCGGTGGCGTGCTGGGCTCGGACGCGGTGGCCAAGTCGCCGGCCGATGGCTACACCATGATCGTCGGCAATGCAGGCTCGCACGGCATCAACGCCGCGATCTACAGCAAGCTCAACTACGACGTGGTGAAGGACTTCTCTGCGGTCGGCCTGATCTGCACCACGCCCAACGTCATGGTGGTCGGCCCCAGCATTCAAGCCAAGACCGTGGCCGAGTTCGTGGCGCTCGCCAAGGCCTCCGGCGGCAAGCTCAACTACGCGTCGGGCGGCGTGGGCAGCTCGGCCCATTTGTCGGCCGAGTTGTTCAAAAGCCTGACCGGTTTGGAGATGACGCACATTCCGTACAAGGGGTCTTCACCGGCGGTGGCCGGGGTGCTGTCCGGCGAGGTTGCGATGATGATCGGTAACCTGCCGCCGTGGTCGGCGCAGATCAAGGCCGGCCGGGTACATGCCCTGGCCGTCACCACCGCCAAACGCCACCCGAGCATGCCGGATGTGCCAGCGTTGGCTGAAAGCTACCCGCAGTTCGAAACCGTGGCCTGGTTCGGTGTGCTGGCGCCAGCAGGCACACCCCCGGCCATCATTGAACGGGTCAATGCCGCGATCAACAAGGCACTGGCGCAGCCGGAGGTCAAGGCGCGCATGGCCACCATGGGCTGCGATCCGGCGCCTGGTACAGCCGAGAGCTTTGCCGCCCGCATCCAGAGTGACGTCACGCGCTGGAAAAAGCTGGCCACAGAAAAACAGATCCGCGCGGACTGAGCAGCGCGCTACAGCTGAAAGCCCAGCCACAGCAGCAATGCCCTCGGCTCGAACCAGCCGGCAAAGCGCCGGACGGCATCGTTGATGAGGTAACGATTTGCGACCGACGCCAGGCGAACCTGATCATGTCTGTGATCGAAGTTGGATCGTCTAACGAATGAGGGCCTGGCGGCGCGCATCATCATCAGGGCCAGAGCCATCGCGCTCACCTCAAAGGTCCCATACGGAACCGCAGTCCAGCCCGCTACTGATCACCAACGACTATGCAGCGAATGAACACAGCAACGATGAACGACTCAAGCTAAATATCCCTTGACGAAGGGGCAGTCCTTACGGTTCGACATGAGGCGCGGCCCAAAGCGCGCGAAGCGGACTTTGGGACGTCGCCTCGATGAAGGGGTTAGGCGTCACAATTTGCGGCGGCTCGCGACCGCGACATTCCGAAGAAGAGTTTCATCGCTACGTCAGGAGCAGAGGAGATGATCGTTCGCAAGGGTCAAGCACGCCCCAAGACGACGGACGAGCCGAACCTCGGAGTCGTGGAGACGGCTAACTTCTCCGATAGCTCTGGTATCACAGGCTCGATAGCGTGCATAGTTACTTACGCTCGGTCTTGTCACAACAACTTCATCCATAGGGAGAGTGCTTCATGGCAAAAAAAAATGCAGATACCGGGGTCTATCGCATCACAGAGATTATTGGCACGAGCGAGGCCTCCTGGGAGGAGGCGGCAAAGAATGCTGTCGAAACCGCTTCCAAGTCACTGCGCGATCTGCGCATTGCAGAAATCAGCAAGCTCGATTTGAAAGTTGAAGATGGCAAAGTGGTGGCCTATCGAGCACGAATTTCGCTGTCCTTTAAGTACGAAGGCTGAGACAACACAATCGACACGGCGCTGGGAATCTGGCTGAGCTAGGAAATTTTAAACACCCTTGTCGGTCAAGGCGGACACGGCCCCGCTCGCCGCCGTGCTGTTCGGGTAGAAGCCGTCTCCGGGAGGCGGGAGTCTCGGGCCTGCTGCGAGCTTCCATGGCGGTGTCGGCTAACGCCTCCACCGAGGCGACAATCAAGCCCGCGACGCTTTGGTCGACGCCTTGGAACGCTTGAGAACGTCCGCTTTGAACCGGAGCAAATGTCCGCAGTGGGTTGCGGACTGTCGGTTACGAGGACTTCGCACCCTACGCGCACTCTGGCATCAAGCACGGCAAGGAGGTGATCCTCTGTCTTAACGCCTCCGGGGACGATTTGCGACCCGTTGGCCCATCGTCTATCGTGAGCCTGCGTTGGGGGTACTGCGTCATTCGACGTGGTTGAGAGAGTCCCCGGAACCTGATGCGGTTAAGACCGCCGGAGGAAAACGATGAGCGCAAATCCGAAATTCGTCGCCGCTACGGCGCACGTTGATGAAGCGGCGGTGCAGCCGCTGCCCCAGTCCCGCAAGGCCTATATCGAAGGCTCGCGCGCCGATCTGCGAGTGCCGATGCGAGAGATTTCGCAGAGCGAGACTGCGGCTTCGTTCGGCGCTGAGCGCAATCCGCCTCTTACGGTTTACGACACGTCCGGCCCGTATACCGATCCTGCCGTGCAGATTGACATCCGCTCGGGACTTGCGCCGTTGCGTGCAGTGTGGATCAGCGAACGCGCCGACACGCTCGACCTTGACGGTCCGACGTCGCGCTTCGGCGTCGATCGGCTGAACGACCCGAAGCTGGCTGAGCTGCGCTTCAATCTGCATCGCAGGCCGCGGCGCGCAAGCGCGGACGCCAACGTGACGCAGATGCATTACGCACGCCGCGGCCTCGTGACGCCCGAGATGGAATTCATCGCGATCCGCGAGAACCAGCGGCTCGAGGGACAGCCGCCTGCAGTGCTGCGGCAGCATCCGGGCCAATCGTTCGGCGCGCAATTGCCGCCGCAGATCACACCCGAGTTCGTACGCGACGAAGTTGCCCGCGGCCGCGCGATCATTCCGGCCAACATCAATCATCCGGAAATCGAGCCGATGATCATCGGCCGCAACTTCCTGGTGAAGATCAACGCCAATATCGGCAACTCCGCGGTCACGTCATCGATCGGCGAAGAAGTCGAGAAGATGACGTGGGCGATTCGCTGGGGTGCTGACACCGTAATGGATCTGTCGACCGGCAAACACATTCACGAAACACGCGAATGGATCCTGCGTAATTCGCCGGTGCCGATTGGCACGGTGCCGATTTATCAGGCGCTGGAAAAAGTTGACGGCAAGGCCGAAGAGCTGACTTGGGAAATCTTCCGCGACACGCTGATCGAGCAAGCCGAGCAGGGCGTTGATTACTTCACGATCCACGCTGGAGTGCGGCTGCCCTTCATTCCGATGACTGCAAAGCGGCTAACAGGCATCGTGTCGCGCGGCGGATCGATCATGGCGAAGTGGTGCCTTTCGCATCATCGCGAATCGTTCCTCTACGAGCGGTTTGAGGACATCTGCGAGATCATGAAGGCGTACGACGTGTCGTTCTCGCTCGGCGACGGATTGCGCCCGGGCTCGATTCACGACGCCAACGACGAAGCGCAGATGGCGGAGCTGGCGACGCTCGGCGAGCTGACAACCGTCGCGTGGAAGCACGATGTGCAGACAATGATCGAAGGGCCGGGCCATGTGCCGATGCACCTGATCAAGCACAACATGGACGAGCAGCTGCGGCTGTGCCACGAAGCGCCGTTCTACACCTTGGGACCCTTGACCACCGACATCGCGCCAGGTTACGACCACATCACCAGCGCGATCGGCGCGGCGATGATCGGCTGGTACGGCACCGCGATGCTGTGCTACGTCACGCCAAAGGAACACCTCGGGCTGCCGAACAAGAAGGACGTGAAGGACGGCATCATCGCGTACAAGATCGCGGCACACGCCGCCGATCTCGCGAAGGGGCATCCGGGTGCGCAGTCACGCGACAACGCGTTGTCGAAGGCGCGCTTCGAGTTCCGCTGGGACGATCAGTTCAACCTTGGCTTCGATCCGGACACCGCGAAAGACTTTCACGACGAGACGCTACCGAAGGATTCGATGAAAACCGCGCATTTCTGCTCGATGTGTGGCCCGCATTTCTGTTCGATGAAGATCACTCAGGACGTGCGGGAGTACGCGGCGAAGCAGGGTGTGTCAGCGGATGAAGCGCTGAAGAAGGGAATGCAGGAGAAAGCCGTCGAGTTCGTTAAAAAGGGCGCCGAGATCTATCACCGCGCTTAGGCGCCTCTCGTCGGAGTGACTGTTGCACGCTGTTACAAGCGCGGCGTTGAACCGCCTTCGCTGCGTACAATCTTTTGCTCTTCGATTCGTTAAACCACCACCTTGAAGAACCAGAAGCTCGTTGTCGGCGCGTTGCTCCTCGCCCTGGTGGCCGGCGGTGGCTGGTATTGGTGGTCGACCCGCCAAGCGGTAGCCCCGTCGTATCGAACCGCAAAGATTGAGCGCGGATCCATCACCGCCGCGATTTCATCGACGGGCACGCTTAACCCGGTGACATCGGTGCAGGTTGGCACTCAAGTTTCGGGTCAGATCCAGCAACTGTTTGTCGACTTCAACTCGCCGGTAAAAAAAGGCGAGTTGATAGCGCGAATTGATCCTGAGACATTTCAATATCGGGTACGTCAGGCCGAAGCCGATCTCGAATCGTCACGCTCGGGCGTGGGAAGAGCGCAGGTCGCGCAAGTGATTGCCGACCGCGACTTGAAGCGAACCAATGAACTGGTGGCGCGCAATTTTGTTTCTCCGGCCGAGCTCGACCGTGCGCAGTCGACGTTCGATCTGGCTGCTGCAGAAGTGCGTACCGCGCGAGCTGTTGTCGAACAGCGTGCGGCGCAGGTGGCCACGGCGCGCGTCGATCTGTCGCGCACCGAAATCCGTGCGCCGGTCGATGGTGTGGTGATCAAGCGCAGCGTTGACGTCGGGCAGACGGTGGCAGCCAGTCTGCAGGCACCCGAGTTGTTCGTCATCGCCAAAGACCTGCGCGACATGCAGGTGGATACGTCTATTGACGAGGCAGACATCGGCCGCGTTCGCGTTGGCCAGCGCGTCACGTTTACGGTCGATGCGTTTCCCGGCCGTCAGTTTGCAGGCGAAGTTCGCACCGTTCGAAAGGCCGCGCAGAGTGTTCAGAACGTCGTGACCTACATCGCGATCGTGTCAGCCAACAACGAGCGCGGTGAGCTGTTGCCCGGGATGACCGCCAACGTTCGTATCGTCACCGACACACGCGAGGCAGTGTTAAAGGCGCCGAACGCCGCGCTGCGCTTCCGACCTCCGGGCGAGGGTGCTTCGTCGGACAAGGCGAAACTCGATGCTAAATCGACGGCATCGCAGGCGGCGGACGGCGGTGCCGCCAAGGGCGGCGCCGGGGCCGGAGGGCAGATGACTCAATTCCGCGAGCGCCTGGTTACCGAACTCAAGCTCGACGCCGAGCAGCAGCAACGACTCGAACCGATACTGGCTGAGATGCGCAACAAGATGATGGGGTTGCGCGACCTGCCGGAAGATGCGCGGGCGAAGCAAGGCGCAGCAATTCGCGCCGACATGCGCGCGCGCGTCGAGGAGGTGCTGAAGCCCGAGCAGAAAGCACAGTACGCGGAATTGATTACTGAAATGGGGGGCCGCGCCGCCAGCGGGCAATCCTCGCGTGGACGCATCTATCTGCTGCAAGAGGGCAAGCCGCGCGGTGTCGAGGTCAGGGTCGGTTTGTCCGATGGAGCCATGAGCGAAGTTTCAGGCGCCGAAGTGGCCGAGGGTGCCGAAGTCGTCGTCGGTCTGCAGGGCGCGCCATCGACCGCGCCGGCGCGAAAAGGTGGCGCACCTCGAATGCCTTTCTGATGGTGGCCACGTCCGAAGCACAGATAAGCGAGCCGCTGATTCAGGTCGTCGACCTCAGCAAGGACTATCAATTGGGCGACAACGTTGTGCATGCGCTGGCGGGCTTATCGCTCGATATTGCCGCAGCGGACTTTGTCGCGGTGATGGGTCCATCGGGATCTGGCAAGTCGACCTTCATGAACATGATCGGATGCCTTGATCGTCCATCGTCAGGAAGTTACTGGCTGGCCGGTGAAGATGTAGCGCGCATGAATAGCGATGAGTTGGCGGCGGTTCGTAATCGCCGTATTGGTTTTGTGTTTCAGCAGTTCAATTTGCTGGCTCGAACCAGCGCATTGGAAAACGTCGAGTTGCCGCTGATGTATGCGGGAGTCGCTGCCAGTGACCGCCGCACTCGTGCGCTCGAAAAACTGGCGCAGGTTGGACTCGCGGAGCGCGCCGATCACCAGCCGTCGCAGTTATCAGGCGGACAGCAGCAACGCGTCGCAATCGCGCGTGCTCTGGTGAATAACCCGGCGTTGATTCTCGCCGACGAGCCCACCGGCGCGCTCGACTCGCGCACCAGCGTCGAAATCATGGCGTTGCTGCAGCAACTGAATGCCGAGGGCATGACGATCGTGGTCGTCACGCATGAACAGGATGTTGCGGGCTTCGCGTCGCGCGAAGTGCACTTTCGCGATGGCAAGGTGGTCCGCGACGCGCGCCAAGTTGCGCGCTCGGCGCGCGAGGCGCTTGACGAGCTTCAGGCGGAGGCGGCATGAACGCGTTGATGGTGTTGCGTGTTGCGTTGAAGGCGCTGCGCGTCAACAAGCTACGTTCGAGTTTGACGATGCTCGGGATGATCATTGGCGTGGCCGCCGTGATTGCGATGCTTGCCATTGGCGGCGGGGCGCAGGAGCGCGTGCGTGACCAGTTGAAAAACCTGGGCTCGAACCTGATGCTGATTTTTCCCGGCTCGACAACGGCAAGCGGTGTTCGCCTGGGAACGGGCGCCGCACAAACGCTGACCGAAGAAGATGCACAGGCCATCGCGGTCGATGTTGAAGGCGTGGTGGTCGCCGCACCGTCAGTGCGTGGCTCGGGTCAAGTCTCGTCGGGCAACGCCAATTGGGCGACGCAGTACTTCGGGACCAACAACGATTACCTGATTGCGCGCGACTGGCCGCTGGCGTCAGGTCGGTTGTTCGAGCCGGCCGAGATGTCGTCGGCGGGCAAGGTTGCATTGATTGGGCAAACCACCGCAACGCAGCTGTTTGGTGATCTCGATCCGATCGATCAGGTGATTCGTGTGCGCAAGGTCCCTTTAACGATCATCGGCGTGCTCGAGCGTAAGGGTCAGAATGCACTCGGGCAGGATCAGGACGACATCGTGCTGTTGCCACTGGCGACGGCCCGCAACCGCGTGCTGGGTCAGACGCAAGGTCGGCAGCGCCGCGTGAACACCATTTCGGTCAAGACGGCTGACGGCGTCGACATGAAAGGTGTTGAGGAGCGCATCCGTGAGTTGCTGCGGCAGCGGCTGAAAGTGCAGCCGGGCGCCGACGAGCCGTTCACGATCCGCAACCTGACCGAGATTCTGCAGGCCCAGGAGCAGGCGAGCCGGGTGTTGACGTTGCTGCTCGGCGCCGTGGCTTCAGTGAGTTTATTGGTCGGTGGCATCGGCATCATGAACATCATGCTGGTCAGCGTGACCGAGCGCACGCGCGAAATCGGACTCAGAATGGCGGTGGGCGCCCGCGGCACCGATATCCTGAAACAGTTTCTGGTCGAAGCCATCACGCTGTCGATGATCGGTGGCGCACTTGGAATCCTGCTCGGCGTCGGCGCATCGTTCGCAGTCGGGGAGTTCGCCAATTGGCGCACCGACATTACGCCTGCAGCGATTTTTCTCGCCGTCGGTTTTTCTGGCGCGATCGGCATATTTTTTGGCTTCTATCCCGCGCGCAAGGCGTCACGCCTGTTGCCAATCGAAGCGCTGCGCTACGAATAAGGCGACTTAGCAGCGCCTTTATCCGGTGCTCGCGCGCGTGGGAATGCGCGAGCATGTGGCATGTCGGTCTGCCGCGCGCCCCTAGCTTTGCTCTGCGCTTTGCAGCTTGCTGCAGCTTTGCTGCCACTGGTCGTTGCCGGAGACGCGATGGCGGCGTCGAAGTCCTGGCTTGCCCCCTTTGGCGACATGGATTTGCACCGCCGGCTGTGGATGGCGGCGATTGGCGGATTTAGCCTTGCCGCTGCCTTTGCAATGCTTGCCTTCGAATTGCGCGCGCGCCGTATTGCCATTGCATTGCGCAGGTTGACCGATCTCGCTGCCAGCGTCGACGGCCGGCTGCCCGAAGAAACCCGCCGCCAACGGATCTCGGTCGAACTGGGGCGGTTGTCCGAAGAAATTTTGTACGCATCGCAAAGGATGTACCGCGAGCGACGCGAACTGACGGCGAAAGCGGCATCGTGGGAAGCCATTTTCGCAGGGTCGCTCGAAGCATCGATGGTGCTCGACAAAACCGGTGCGGTCACACACGTCAACCCCGCGGCCGAGCGGCTGCTGCGTTTCACCGCACAGGAAGTCATCGGCAAGCCGCTGGCAGACGTCATGCTGCCACCGGCGCACCGATCACCGGAGAACGCCAGCTTTGCGAGCGATCTAACGGGTGGACGTGCAACGGGCAGGCGCCAGGAACTGGTCGCGCAGCGGCGCGACGGTCGTCAGTTTCCGCTCGAAGTCACCGTTGCCGAATTCAACAACGGCGACCAGACGTGCTACATCGTCAGCGCTCGTGATATCTCGACGCACAGGCGACTACGCGCGGAGTTGGCGCGGGCGCGAGACATTCAACCCGACGCCTCGAAGAAGTCGGCGCCGCGCACCGCTTACACCGTTGAGGAAATCTGCGGCGAACCGATTCGGCGTCTGGCCGCACGGGCTGAACGCAAGGGCTTGCGCTTCCGCTACGAGGACACCGAGCTTCAAGGCCTCGCGCTGATCGGTAACGCAGCGCGGCTGCGACGCGTTCTAGCCAACCTGATCGACAACTCGTTACACGTGTGCGATTCAGGAGAGCTGATCGTGCATCTGACACTGATTCCGCTCGACGATCGCGAGCTGCGCCTGTCGGCTTCGGTAACCGCGACCGCAATGAGCGATGAGCAGGCTGCAATCCTGGTGCAACCCTACGTGGTGCAGCCGTTTGCGGGCGCAGGATCGGGCAGTGCCGTAACGGATCGTCGCATCGAATTCTTCGGCGCCCGCGTGATGGTCGCGCGCGCCGCAGGCGGCGGAATAACGTTTCAGTTCAATCAGCGCTTCGAAGCCGATCTTTCCCGTGTTGCGATCGATCTTTCGACGGAGGTCGCGATGAATCAGCCCGCACCTGGCGAAAAGCGAGCCATCGAGCGCAAGGCACCGATGACGCAGCAGGACCGCGCCGACTTCGCCGGTGCTGCGGTACGGCTGCGTAAGAACGCCGATAAGGGAAATCTTGGCGCGCTGTGGGCCGAATCACACCGCCTGACTGCAGCCTGGCAGCGGCATGCCAACGCGCCGGGTGTGAAGGACAGCAACGGTAGCGGGGGCAGTACCGGCCTGGTCAGCGCGCTATCGCACGCCGCACGGGGCGGGGACACAGTCAATGCCGCAATGCTTGCGCGGCGCCTGGCCGATGCGCTGGAAGTCGCAGCATCGCACGGTGGCCGGCGGCACGCCGAAACCGAGGTCGCCCATCATGCGGCGCGTTAACATCGCGCCCGATGGAATTCCCGGACCTTGTAAAAGCGGCGATCCTTGGAATCGTCGAGGGACTGACGGAATTTCTGCCAATTTCGTCGACCGGACATCTGATAGTCGCGAGCTCATTGCTGCGCTTCACCGGCGACAAGGTCGCCACGTTCGAAATTGCGATTCAAACGGGCGCAATGTTCGCCGTCATTTGGGAATATCGGATCCGGCTGTTGGCCACGGTGACCGGCATTTTGCGCGAGCGCCGCGCACAGCGATTCGCATTGAACGTCTGCATCGCATTTGCGCCTGCAGTGATTTTCGGGCTTGCACTGGGCAGCTTGATCAAGGCGCATCTGTTTCGCGCGGTGCCGGTGGCGATTGCATTCATCGTCGGCGGCTTGATCATTCTGTGGGTCGAGCGGCGTCACCACCGTGCGTTTGGCGAACGCGACCTGCAGGGCGCCCGCATCTCCCGAGTCGAGACGGTAGACGACATGTCGCCGCTTGACGCTTTGAAAATCGGAGTGGCGCAGTGTGCCGCGCTGATTCCGGGGACCAGCCGCTCGGGCGCAACGATTATCGGCGGCATGTTATTCGGACTGTCGCGGAAAGCGGCTACCGAATTCAGCTTCTACCTTGCAATCCCGACGCTGATCGGCGCCGGAATCTACTCAATGTGGAAGCAGCGCGATCAGTTCGTTGCGGCCGACGCCGCGACATTTGCGATCGGCTTGATCTTTGCGTTCGCCGCAGCGTTGCTCTGTATCCGCTGGCTGATTCGCTACCTCGCCACGCACGACTTCACCGTCTTCGCGTGGTATCGCATTGCGTTCGGCGCGGTGATCTTGTGGACCGCCTACGCAGGCTGGGTTGACTGGGTCCGATGACCAACGAGGCCGCGGCATGGCGCGGGATCGACCTCGCTCTTGCGTTCGTGGCGGCCGCAATGATCGTCTATGGCGTGCTGGTGCTCGGCTGGTCGGTTTTCGTCGTGATTGCGCTTTTCTGGCTGGAGAACGTCGTCATCGGCATCTTCAACGTCGCGCGCATGCTGATCAGTGGTGCGCGGCTCGGCGGCGCCGGACTGATCGCTGCACTTGCGCTGTCGGCATTTTTCACGGTGCACTATGGAATGTTCACTGCGGTGCATGGCGTCTTTGTCGTGATGCTGTTCGGACAGCCCGAGCTCGGTGGCGCGCTTAGTGGACTCTTCGGCCCGCTAACCCGCATGATTGATTACCTGTTGGCAGATCGTGATGGCTGGTTTGCCGCAGTCGGCATCACGTTGCTGCAGGCGGCGGCGTTCTTTCGCTGGATGGCAGCCAGCCGCGCCCCATCGGCGGCGGCGCTTCCAGCGTTGATGTTTGCACCCTACGGCCGGATCGTCATCCTGCACGTCACCGTCATCGCCAGCGGCTTTCTCGTCGCGATGCTGAACATGCCCATAGTCGGAGCGATATTGCTGGTAGCGCTGAAATTGGTGTTCGATATCGTCTCGGTCAATTCGAGCAGCAGCGTTGCGGCGCCGGCTAAACGCGTGCCGGTGCGCCGCTTCATCATTTCGCGGGAAGAAGATGCAACCCGATCGTGACGAAGTGCAGGAACTCTGCGCGCTGCTGCGGTCGCGCTTTCCGATCATTCTGATCGAATCGCACGAAGAACCACGCATCCTCGAGTTGCTGACGAAAGCGGCAAACCTCGAGAGTCAAGTGCTGATGACATGGAGCATCACGTGCGGCATCCGTCGTCATGGACGCGACGAGGCGATCTATCAGACGAACGATTTGCTCGACATGTTGAAGCACATCGACAAGACCGCGCAAAATGGCATCTATGTGCTGTGCGACGCGCATCCTGGGTTCAAGGATCCGATTTCGATGCGGCTGATCCGCGAAATAGCGCTGTCGCATTCAAAAACAGCACGCACGCTGGTATTCATCAGCCCGCGGCTCGACGAACTGCCCTCCGAAGTACTGCGCCTATCGGCTCACTTTCACCCGCAGTTGCCCGATCGCGATGCAATTCGTGTGCTGGTCAACGAGGAAGCGAAACGCTACGAGAAGCAGACCGGAGAGCGCCCGCGCGGCGACAAGCAAGCGCTCGACATGCTGATCATGCATTTGCTCGGCATGGAGCAGGACGATGTGCGACGGCTGGTGCGGCAGGCACTGCGCGATGACGGTGCAATCAGCGATGACGATCTGCGGCGCGTGCTTGCCACGAAATATGAGGCGCTCGGCGGCGCGGCGTCGCTCGCCTACGAGCAAAGCAAGGTGAAGTTTGCCGACGTGGGTGGGTTGGCTCAGCTCAAGCACTGGATCTCGCTGCGACGAAAACCGTTTCTCGATCCCAGTGCTGTCAACATTGACCGACCCAAGGGCATTGTGCTGCTTGGCGTTCAGGGCGGAGGCAAAAGCCTCGCGGCGCGCGCGGTCGCGGGCGAATGGGGTGTGCCACTGATGCGGCTGGACTTTGGCGCGTTGTACAACAAGTATTACGGCGAAACCGAGCGCAACCTGCGTAACGCGTTTGCAGCGGCCGAGGCCATGTCTCCCTGCGTGTTGTGGATTGACGAAATCGAAAAAGGAATCTCCGTTGATGGTGGCGATGGCGATGGCGGCGTATCGCGGCGCGTGCTCGGCAGCCTGCTGACCTGGATGTCAGAGCGAACGCAGCCGGTATTTATCGTTGCCACGTCGAATGACATCTCGCAGTTGCCGCCCGAGCTGATCCGTAAAGGGCGCTTCGATGAAATCTTTTTCGTCGATTTTCCAAATGCCGAAGCGCGTGCGCAGATTGCGACCATTCATCTGAAAAAGCGCGGATGCGACCCAGCGCACTTCGAAGTGCCGGGCCTGGCCAAACTCTCCGCGGGTTATTCGGGCGCAGAAATAGAGCAGGCGATCGTATCGGCGTCGTTCGAAGCACGCGCGCGTTCAGAGGCGTTGCGGCCGGCCGACATCCAGGCAGAGATCGAGCGAACGCGTCCGCTGTCGGTGGTCATGGCCGAGCGGATCGATGAGCTGCGGTCGTGGGCTGCGGACCGCGCTGTTTTCGCTGACGAATGTGCCACTTCGGACGACGCGGCAGCGTAGTCACGGCCTACGCGTCATGCCCTGCTCTTCGCGCAAATAGCAGATCGAACGTTGCATGCCCGAGCCTGCTTCCGCGCGCATGGAATTTCGTCACCGGCCGATTGCATAGCGGGTTTTCAGGCGTCGGCGCATATCCATCGTGCATATTCACCAGCGCTGGCTCCGCGCTTAACTCCGTCAACATCTGCAGTGCGTAATCGTGCCAATCGGTCGCGCAATGCAAGTACGCGCTGGGGGCGAGGCGGCTGGCAAGCAGGTGCAGGAACGGCTGCTTTAACAGGCGCCGCTTGTGGTGACGGCTCTTGGGCCACGGGTCTGGAAAGTAAATGTGCACGCCGGTCAATGACTGCTCGCGGAGCATGTCACGTACCACATCAACCGCGTCATGTTGAACGATGCGGATGTTGCAGAGCTTCTTTTCAGCGATAGTCTTCAGCAACGCGCCGACACCGGCCGCGAAAACTTCGACGCCGAGAAAGTTAATGTCGGGGCGCTGCTGTGCGATGGCGACGGTGGTTTCACCCATGCCGAAGCCGATTTCGAGCACGGTGGGGGCAGCGCGGCCGAATGCCTTATCAAAGTCGACCAGACCCGCTGAGTATGGAATGCCGAAAGTTGAAAACCATTGTTCGACTGCACGCTGCTGGGCCGTGGTGAACCGGCCGCGCCGCAATGCATAACTGCGGATGGGTGGATGCGGCCGATCAGGCTCGGTAGTCAAGCCGCTTTGCTCGGCGCTATCACACCCGCGGTGGGCGAACTCGGGCTTGCACTGTAGGATTTTTTCGGCATACGCCCCGCAATGAACGCTTCACGTCCCGCTTCGACTGCCTTGCGCATCGCGCTCGCCATTAAGACCGGATCGCGCGCCTGTGCCACTGCGGTATTCATCAAAACGCCTGCGCAGCCAAGCTCCATCGCAATCGCTGCATCACTCGCAGTGCCAACGCCCGCATCGACGATGATCGGCACGGTCAGCTTCTCCAGAATTAATTGAATGTTCCAGGGATTCAGTATTCCCATCCCCGAACCAATCAGCGACGCAAGCGGCATCACGGCCACACATCCAATTGATTGCAGCGTTTGTGCTTGAATCGGGTCGTCGCTGCAGTAAACCATCACTTCGAAACCATCGCGCACAAGCGTCTCGGCCGCCTTGAGTGTTTCCGGCATGTTCGGATAAAGCGTCTGCGGATCACCTAGCACCTCGAGTTTGGTCAGTGCGTGGCCATCGAGAAGCTCGCGTCCCAATCGCAACGTGCGCACCGCGTCTTCCGCGGTGTAACAGCCTGCGCTGTTTGGCAGCAGCGTGTACTTTGAGAGTGGAAGCGCATCGAGAAGATTGGGCTCGCCGGGCGTCTGGCCGATGTTGGTGCGCCGGATCGCAACCGTGATGATTTGCGCGCCGCTCGCTTCGACCGCGGCCTTTGTCTGAGCCAGATCCCGATATTTTCCGGTGCCTAACAGCAGGCGCGACGTGAAGGCGCGAGCGCCGATCTGCAGCACATCGTCACCCATCAACCCCCCCCCACCGCAATAACGATTTCAAGACGATCGCCCTCGGCAAGGCCAGTTGAAGCGTGCCGACTTTTCGGCACGATATCGCCGTTGCGTTCCACTGCGACGCGCTTGCCCGCCGTATCAATTTCGGCGAGCAATTGCGCGACCGTCATTGCGGAAGGCACCTGCCGGGATAAGCCGTTGACGGAGACGGAAATCGTCGCTTCTTTCATTGAACCATTCCTGGAGCGGGTGATGGGGATCGAACCCACGTCTTGAGCTTGGGAAGCTCAGGTCCTGCCATTGAACGACACCCGCATTGAATCGAGGCAAGACCGAATTTACATCAGGGTTTGTGCGAACGCAGGGGTTGTAAGTAACCCGCCGGCGCTTCGACTAAACCTCCGATCTCGTGCACCTGCACGAAATCGGGGACGGTTGGGTTGACAACCTAGGAAGGGCAACCCAGCCGGAAGGCAGTCTTTTACCACGTGGAGATGACGAATGAAAAAAGCATGGTTGGCAATTCCGGCGATGGCGCTGGTTATGGGCTTTGCGCCCGTAGCATCGGCCCAAAGCGAAACATTAAAGTTTGACGATTTCTTCAAGATGGCGGATACCAATAAAGACGGCATGGTGACCAAGCAGGAATTCATGAATGCCGCCGGAATGCGCTACGACGCTGCGATGGCTGAAATGAAGAAGATGCCCGCGGACAAAAGCGCGAAGATGATGAAGGGCGACATGATGATGCCCGACGGCGTCCGGAAGGTATTCGATTTCATGTCCTACAAAGGGTCGTAGAGTTCCCTCGCTAAAAATCGGGCCCGCAGTGCGGGCCCGTTTCCTTGTGGAGGTGACGAATGAAAAAAGCATGGTTGGCAATTCCGGCAATGGCGACGTGCATGGCCTTTGCGCCCGTCGCATTGGCCGATGAAGTATTCAAGTTTGAAGACTTTTTCAAGATGGCCGACACCAATAAAGACGGCATGATGACCAAGCAGGAATTCATGAATGCCGCCGGCATGCGCTACGACGCGATGATGGTCAAGATGAAGAAAATGCCCGGTGACAAAGGCAAGATGATGAGGAAGGGCAACATGATGACCAAGGATGGGTCGAAAATGTTCATCGACGAGTGGCGGGGGTACAGCGGCTCGTAATACGAATACGCGAATGGAAAGGGTCCGTGCTAGCGGACCCTTTTTTGTTTGCGGCACGCTTTGGGCGCGACGCGCTGAAATTGCACCAGATTCATGCTGTAAGCATTGGTAATGCGCATGCGGCGTCGAAGCTCGACAAGCGGTCATCATTGGAGAGAGCAGCCCAATGGCCGCGTGGCGGCCCCGACTGTTCGGATGGATGCTTCGCAACGCCCGGCCCGCGTCTGACTTTTTCCGCATTCCGCCTAATCGCGCCATCGAAATCGGAACGCAAGTGGTCATTTGACCGCGCGTTTCAACCGGCGCGTTGGGGCATGCCCTGCCACAATCGCCGGCATGAAGGTTGAGCCATTTTTGATCGAGCCGCAGCGTGCTCACGATCAAATGCAAATATTGGCGCTGATCCGCCAGGCGGGTCTCATGGAGACAGACCTACACGGTGCGCCCATCGATTTTTTGGTGATGCGCGAATCGGGCGAGGTGGTTGGAACGATCGGGCTGCAAAGCGCGAGCGGGGCGGGGCTATTGCGTTCGCTGGTGGTGCAGAAATCGCTGCAACGGCAAGGTCGTGGCGCTGCATTGGTCGCCGCCGCAGAACGGTTGGCCGCGGGGCGGGGCATCGATGATTTATACCTGCTGACCAACGATGTGGCCGCCTTTTTTGCGTTGCTCGATTATTTGAGAGTCGATCGAGGCACAGCGCCACCGGCGGTACAGAACACCGCACAGTTTTCTTATCTTTGTCCGGCAGCGTCCGTTCTTATGCATAAGCGCCTTAGGCAGTTGCCGCAGGTGCGCGATGACTGAAGTTTTGCGTCCGGTGTCGACGAAGCCGATCTGGATCGGGGCCGGAATTGGTTTGCTTGCAGGGTTTCTTCTTCCGTTCTTTGGAACTGTTATCACGGTTCCTGTCGGAGCCCTGATCGGCTATGCGATCGTGGCCCGGGAGCACGCGCAACGACAGCACCGAGAATTGAGCGCCCGTTTGGGCGACCTTCTCGAACGGGTTTCGTTGCTGGAGTATTCAGTAAAGCAGCTGAGATCGGTTGGCTTCCCGGCAGTTGCACCCGTCGAGGAGCCGCTTCAGACCAAGACTGCAGACCGGCCGGTGCCAGCCGTCACCGCGCCATCGCCGTACGCCACGCCGCAATCTCCCACGCCGATGGAAGTTGCTGCCAGTGGTGGTGCACACAGCGTGCAAGCGCCGCCGAAGGAGCGCGCCGCTGCCCTTAGCAGCACCTCGATGTCCGCGCGCCCACCATCCGCGCCGAGCGCTGCTGCTGTGCTTCTGCAGCGCGCGATCGCGGCGGCAAAGGGTTGGCTGTTGGGTGGCAACACCGTAGCGCGAGTCGGATTGCTGGTGCTTTTTGTCGGAGTCGCGTTTCTGCTGCGATACGTTGCCGAGCGGACGCAGATTTCGATCGAGCTTCGATTGGTGGCTGTGGCCCTTGGCGCGCTTGCGTTGCTGGCGCTGGGTTGGCGGCTGCGCAATTCGCGACCCGGCTACGCGATCAGTTTGCAGGGTGGCGCGATAGGTATCTTGTACCTGATCGTATTCGCCGCGCTTCGTCTGTATGACGTGCTGCCGGCCTTGCCCGCATTTGTGTTGCTTGCCTCGCTGGCGGTGCTGTCCGGCGTGCTTGCCGTTGCGCAAAATGCCAGAGCGCTTGCCGCGCTTGGCGCGACCGGCGGTTTCTTGGCACCGATCCTGGTTTCGACCGGTAGCGGCCGTGTCGAAATTCTTCTCTCTTATTACCTGCTTCTGAATCTCGGTGTGCTCGGCATCGCTTGGTTTCGCGCCTGGCGCGAACTCAACTGGATTGGATTTGCGTTCACGTTCGCGGTGATGGGAACTTGGGTCGCACAGCGGTACACGGCTGATCAATATTTTCTCGCGCAGGGGTTCTTGATTGCATTCTGGCTGCTATTCCTTGCGGTTTCGCTCCTCTATGCACTGCGGCAGCCGAAATCGATGCGCGGAATCTTCGACACGACGTTGATGTTCGCGTTGCCGCTGGCTGCATTCGGCATCCAGTCGCGTCTTACGAGCGGTGTGCAACTTGCACTTGCATCGGCCGTGGCCGCCGCCGCTTATCTTGCTAGCTCGTCGCTGTTGCTGAGACGGCGCGACGCAACCCTGCGTGTGCTGACTGAAGCAAGCTTCGGCGTCGGAGTGGCGTTTCTGACGCTCGCCGTGCCGCTGGCCGCGAGCGCTCAATGGACGGCGGCTGCATGGGCGCTCGAGGGTCTTGCACTGTTGTGGGTGGGAGTGCGCCAGCAACGCGCGCTGCCAATCGCCGCGGGCGTGGTCCTGCATGGCGCGGCTGCGCTTGCGCTCGTACGCGCACTGTCCACTGGCGTCATCGTGACGCTGCCCGAGTTTTCCGGTTTCACGTTGAACCTCGTCGTGTTCGTTGCCACTGCTTTTGAGGCCTCGATGTTGTTGGCGCGAGCCGTGGCGATGCGGTCTGCGTTCGGCACGGCAGGTGCGGCGCTGGTCGATGGTGTGCCTTGGGCCATGCGGCTGGTCGCGTGGGGCTGGGTCGCGCTGCTGGCGTGGCAGCCGTTGCCGTATCCGTTATATGTCTTCGCGTGGTGTGCGTCGTCGCTCGCGCTCATGGTGCTTAATCAGCGCGGGACACTGCAATTGACTTCCGCGCGCGACGTCCTAACCCCAGAGTGGGTTGCTGGGGCCGCGATGGCGATGCTTGCCTGGCTCGCGACCGAGGTCCGAGCCGATCAGTTGTCGGCAACCGACCAAACAACGCTACTCAGGCTCACGGTGACCGGCACCGCAATAGCCTCCGCGCTGCTATCACTTTCAGGTGGCAAGAATCAACGCACCGCGGCGGCGAGCCTGCTGACACTGGGCGTATTTGTATGGCTACTGGCGCTATTCGCCGAAGCTTGGAAGCGAATTGACGAACCGCTCGCGGTGGCGCAGATCGGATTGCTGCTGGTGGCTTTGACCGCCGCTGCACTGAGCATGCTCGCGCAACGCGTGCGGTGGGTGTGGCCGCTGCAACTCTCGCGGTTGTATTTCTTCGCGCATCTGGCGTTCGCCGCATGGATCATCGCTGGCGCGACAGTCGAATCGGAGTTGCCGAGCGAATATTTTGGATGGGTCGTCTGGCCCTTGGCATGGGCGTTCTTCTATGTACGCCTGTCGTGGGATGCGCGCACGTCGTTACCCGTGTCGGGTCCGCTGCAATCGGTGTTGCACGTTGGCGGACTGTGGCTGATGACCGCGATGATCGCGTCGGAGGCCGCACTGCGCCTGGACTTCATTGCCGGTAGTGCGTGGTATCACGCCTTATGGGGCGCCGCGCCGGCGGTTGCGCTTTGGCTGGTCATCGGTTACGCGCTGCGATGGCCGATGCGCGCAGCACCGCTGGCGTATGCGCAAGTCGGTGCGCCCGGCCTTGCAATCTTTCTTCTAACGTGGATTGTGGTGACGAGCGTGTTCATTCCAGGCGAAGTGTCGCCGGTGCCGTATTTGCCGCTGTTAAATCCGCTCGATATTGCTGCGCTGCTGGCACTGGCTGCGCTCGCCCGCTGGCATCTGACCGATCAACGCGTCAGCTGGCACCAGGCGGTACGCACGGCGATTGGCGTCGTCGCGTTCGTCGCACTCAACGCCGCCGCGCTACGCGCCGTACATTTCCTGGCCGACGTTCCGTGGACACCTGAAGCGCTGGCGCAGTCGCGCATCGTGCAGGCGGTGCTCTCGTTGTTGTGGACAGTGACGGCAATGGGGCTGATGGTATTTGCGCATCGGCGAGCGATGCGTGGCTGGTGGTTGCTCGGCGCCGGCCTTTTGACGCTTGTGGTCGTCAAGCTGTTTTTTGTGGATTCGTCGGCGCAGGAAACAATCGAGCGCATCGTCTCTTTCGTCGGCGTGGGCCTGTTGATTTTGCTGATCGGGTACCTCACGCCTGTCCCGCCGTCTGCGGTCAAGACAACGAGCACGGCATGAAGACAACGATCGTCCAGTGGGCGCTTCTATTGCTCCTGGCGTCGAGCAACGCTCCTGCGCAAACTGCGCGCATCGAAGATTTTGCGGTGCGACTGCCGCTCAGCGCCGGGAGCGAGGGCCTGCACGTGCTGGAGCTGACCGAGGCGGTGTATCGCGGCGCGCGAACCCGCACACTGGCTGATATGCGTATCTTCAACGCGCGCGGCGAAGCACTGCCAATTGCGTTTTTGCCTTCGCCACCCGCAAAGCCTGCCACCGCGGCGCCCGTCGATCTGCGTTTCGTACCTTTGCCCGCCGCGGCTGACGCGCGCGATTCGCTGCTGCGAATGTATGCATTGAGAGTCGAGCGCGATCGCGATCGTGCAGTTGTCGAAATCACGCCGGAACCGCAGAGCGCAGCGGCAGCCGCACGTACGCCAAGCGTGGGTGCTTACCTGATCGACGCGCGAAGTCTGAAAGATTTCAGAGGACAGCTCGTGCTGGTTCTCGACGCGGATGCCCCGGACTATGCGGGAACGATTGAAATTCAGGGCAGTGAGGATCTGGTCAGCTGGCGTCGCGTTACATCGGGCCCGCTAACGCGCAACCGAAAGCTTGGTGAGGTGATTGAGCGCACTGCGTTTAATTTAAACCGTCCGCCTTCCTTCATGCGGATCGGCTGGGGATCCGCAGAAATTCCGGTCCTTGCCAACGCGCAATTCATCGAACAACGCGAAAGCACGGTCACCCTGCCTCGTGCAACTCTGGCGACGACTTTGTCTGATGATCGCCGGACCCTGTACGTCGATGTTCCCGAGGCGCTTCCGATCGAGCAGGTCTATATCCGAATGCCGGAACAAAATCGAATCTTGCGTGCAAATGTCTATCGGCATGACGTGCTTGCAAGACCGCATCGGCGCTCGCCGCTGTCATCGCGGCGCACGCCGGAGTCCTGGCAGATGATCGGTTCGATCGAAGCGTTCCGAGTCATGCGTAACGGTGTCGAGGTGGAGGGCGCGCCGTTAGCCATGAACTCAGGAACGGATCGACTGCGCTTCGAATTTGCGGAGCCGCTGCAGGGCGATGTTCCGATAATCGAGGCTCAATGGCGGCCGCATCGTGTGCTGTTCGCAGCCCTTGCGCCGGGGCCGTATTCAATCGCTGCTGGTCGGAAGGGTATAGAGCCTGGGCCAAGCCTGGACGCGCGCAGTTTGCTTGCACTCAATGACCCAGCCGGCACGCAAATCGCGACAGCTGCGATCGGCGGCGTGCCGCAGCCTGGAATCAACGGACTCCAACCCGCGCGCGGCGCGAGTCCCGATCATTGGGCACGCTATCTGTTGTGGATTGTGTTGGGGGCCGCGGTGATGGGACTGGCGTGGATGGCGTGGCGCTTGTCGTTGCAAATTAAGCAGCAAGCACCTGGCGAGAAAGAGCAAGAAAAATAAAAACGGCCGGCGGCTGGGTTGACCCCTGCCGCCGGCCGCAGCAAGAACACTGGTTTAGCGGACCAGCGCAACTTGCTCGGGGGCTTGGTGCCTGGCGATCAAAGCGGGGCGATCGCCAACGACTTCAATCGTTTCCAACTGGATCATTGGCATTGCAACGGCCTGTTGCACGGCGTCGCTTGCGGTGAATTCCTGAATTCCGAGGACGGCTGCCAAAGCCAAGGCAGCGACCGTGCTCGCGAAGAACAACGTGGTTTCGAATTGCTTGATCATGATCCTCTCCTGGTTTGGTTTGCGCGTTGCGTGCATAACTTGTCGATGAGCGGACTGTAGTCAGTCGCACGGCCTCATGCCATGCGTTTGCGATGAAGCGCAAGAAAGCAGGCGTGGAGTGCATTCGGTTGGGGTGGACGGGGACGAAACCGGGGAAACAGCGACGAAACTGTGATGCGTCGATTACATGGACGCAGATGTAATTGCGGCACCACGTTGCAAAATTGGCCCAGCCAAAAGGCGCGATGGGGTGGAAAAATTCTTTACAAAGCCTAAGTTTGGCGAATAGATTTCACGCCTCAAGAAGTAAAAAAACCCCAAGGAGGAAGTCCCATGAAGCGCATCGCGATACTTGTCGCGTGCGCCGCATTGCTAAATGCATGCGGCGGATCGGATCAGGCCGAGCCACAAGCAACGGCATCAGCATCAGCATCGGCCTCGGCGTCCGCAGCAGCCGCGAACGCTGCGACAAGTGAAGTTCAAGCTCTTGCGGCACTGAACGCGACTCCGGCGTCTGTGTCGCAGGATCCAGCCGCGACGCCAGTTTCAGAGAGCGGCAGCTTGTGGTTTATCGAACTGGCCGGGGCGCCAGAAGCGGAGGGCGCCAGTCGGTCAACTGTGAGGGCTGAAAAAGAGGCCTTTAGACGTGCCGCACGGGCCGCGGGGGCGACATATAAGGAGCGCCGCTCGTTTGACGTGCTGTTCAATGGTTTCTCTGCTGTGGCGACGCCGTCAGAGCGCGCCAAGCTGGCCAAGCTGCCGGGATTTAAAGCGATGTACCCGGTCGAGGTTCTCCGCGTGCCGCGACCCGAGGTCGGCGGCGGCTCGGCGCCCGATCTGGCTAATGCAATTCAAATGACCGGAGCCAATCTCGCACAACAAAGCGGGTACACCGGCATCGGCGTCAAAGTCGGCATTATCGACACCGGCATTGACATCGACCATCCTGACCTGGGCGGCAACGGGACCGCGGGCAGCACGTCGTTCCCGACAGCCCGCATCGTGCATGGTTACGACTTCGTCGGCGACGCTTTTAACGCCAATACCAACCCGGTGCCCGTTCCCGATGAGAACCCTGACGACTGTAACGGCCATGGCACGCACGTCGCCGGCATCGTCGGCGCAAGCGGCACTGTTACAGGCGTCGCACCGGGCGTTACTTTCGGTGCGTATCGCGTGTTCGGCTGCGACGGCTCGACGACCGCAGACATCATGATCGAGGCAATGGAGCGCGCGTACGCCGACCGCATGGATGTCGTCAACATGAGTATCGGCGCTGCGCGGCAGTGGCCGCAATATCCGACCGCCGTGGCAGCGAGTCGGCTGGTCAAGAAAGGGATCGTCGTTGTCGCCTCGATCGGCAACAACGGGCCCGGTGGAAACCCGGCCGACGGGCTTTATGCTGCCGGCGCGCCCGGAGTCGGCGAGTTGGTGATCGGTGTTGCGTCGTTTGACAACACTCATATCACTCTGCGCGCCTTCAGGGTGGATGACACGCTGTACGGCTATAACCAGGCCGCGGGTGCGCCGCCGGCTCCCCTCAGCGACGACGAATGGTTGATCAAGACGGGTACGCCCACGACGCCAAACGACGCGTGCGCACCGCTCGCTCCCGGAAGCCTGGCCGGCTTTGCTGTGCTGATCCGCCGCGGTACGTGCTCGTTTTACATAAAGGCTTTCAATGCCCAGCAGGCGGGCGCACGCGCGGTCGTGCTCTACAACAATGCACCCGGTCCGCTCAATCCGTCGGTCGCCGGTACGCCACCGATCACGATTCCGGTGGTCGCGATCACGGCTGAGCAAGGCGCGGCACTCGACGCCAAGATTACTGTGGCCGGCGCAGTGCTGTTGGTGTGGACCGATCAATATGCCTCCACTCCGTTGGCTTCTGGCGGACTGATCTCGGGGTTCAGTTCGTTCGGCCTTGCGCCCGATCTCAGCATCAAGCCGAACATCGGTGCTCCGGGCGGATCCATTTTCTCGACGTTTCCGCTGGAGCTTGGCCAGTACGCTACGTTATCGGGCACTTCGATGTCGTCGCCACACGTGGCGGGCGCCGCCGCGCTGGTGCTTCAGGCCAAGCCGCGGACGAAGGCGAGAGACATGAAAGCGCTGCTGCAGAACTGGGCAGTTCCGGCGCTGTGGTCGGGAAATCCGGCGCTCGGCGTTCTGGATCATGTCCATCGTCAAGGCGCGGGAATGGTGAACATTCCAGCCTCGATCAACGCCATGGCCAGCGTCAAGCCAAGCGAGTTGGCGCTGGGCGAAAGCGAGAGTGGGCCGTTCACGCAAACGCTGAAGATTGACAACGATGGCCGCGGGCCCGTCACGTACGACATCACGCATGTGCCGGCGGTAGCGACAGGACCCAGCACGTTCCTGCCACTGTCGTTCTTTAGCGCGCCTGCGACGGTCGCCTTCAGTGCGACGTCCATCACCGTTCCACGACGGGGCTCGGCAAAAGTAGACGTCACGATTACGGCGCCGGCAGCGCTACCCGATAAGAGCATCTACAACGGGTACCTGGTGTTCACGCCGCGCGATGGTGGCCCGGCGATGCGCGTGCCATACGCAGGATTCAAGGGCGACTATCAGTCGATACAAGCCCTGACGCCTACGGTAAACGGCTTGCCACTTATCGCGCGCGCAAATGCTGCTGGATCACTTGAGCTGCTACCGACCGGCGGCACCTTCACGATGACAGGCAATGACATCGCCTACATCCTGCTGCACCTCGACCACCAGGTCGAATTCGTCGAGCTCGAAGCGTTCAATGCTGTTACAGGCCAGTTCGTCGGCAACATCAGTCACGACGATTGGATGCCTCGGAACAGCACCCCGAATGGGTTCTTCGCGTTCCCCTGGGACGGTACGGTGAACCAGGATCGGAGACCGAATCGTTTCCGTCCTGTCCCAAACGGGCAGTACCGGGTAAGCGTGACTGTTAAAAAGGCGCTGGGCCAGGACATCAATCCGGCGCATTTCGAGCGGATAGTCGTACCGGGCGTTATCACGATCGCACGGCCTTAACGCGCGACAGATAGAGAAAGCCCCGCTGAGCAATCGGCGGGGTTTTTTTTCGCCCAAAGGGCGTTTGCGGGACTTATTTGCGGACGGGGCCGCCGGCTTCGGGGACGAGACCTGTCGGACAAAGCTTCCACGATCCGCGTTCGTTGGCGTGGTACTCGAAGGTCTTGCCGCCGCCTTCAATCCGAATCCGGTAGCCTGGTACTAATGCCTGCGTGTATGACTGTCCGGTAGCCCCGCAGCCCATCGATCCATCGTTCCATGTCACTGCTTCGGCGATCGCCACGCGCAAAACCTTTTCTTCTAATCCGCTCAGGCGAGAGGCGTCAGCGCGCACGGAATTAATGAGATCTTGAAGCCCGGATGGGTTTGCATGCGCGTCGTCAAGGTGACTCATGGCTAAACCACCGAAAAGAATAAAGACCGCTACCTTTGTAAGCATCTATCACTCCGGCAAAATACAAGCGAAGAGGTTCATAACGCATGATCCCTTTCGATCGTCGACCTCATTTTTAGCCTTAACTAAAGCGCAACACAGACGCGGAATTTCCCCGCCAGCGAAGTTGGCTGGCTTGCACTTAGAAGGCACGCATCGTTGACGGCCTCTTAGTCGCGGTCACAATGTAGCCGAATGGACACCCCTTCGATTGCTTACGAGCTGCAGACGGACGAGATTGAACTCATTGCTATCCGCGCGCAAGGCGCCGGCGGGCAGAACGTGAACAAGGTTTCGAATGCCGTGCATCTGCGGTTCAATATCCGTGCCTCTTCGCTGCCCGACACAATGAAGGAGCGGCTTCTCGCCAAGCGCGATCAGCGAATCAATGACGACGGTGTGGTGGTGATCAAGGCCCAGACGTACCGCAGCCTCGAGAAGAACCGGTCCGATGCAATTGATCGCCTCAAAGCGATCGTGGCGGCGGCCGCAACCGTGCCGCGCACGCGGCGGCCGACAAGACCGACGCTATCTTCCAAGAAAAAGCGGGTGGAGGGGAAAGTGCGGCGCGGTCAGATCAAGGAGGGTCGCCGCAAAGTGGACGAGTGACGCGATTCAGTTGACGAAACACAGAACGGCAACGAAGTGGCTCGCGCTGCCGCCCATCACGAACAGATGCCAGATACCGTGCGCATGCCGCCAGCGGCGGTCGTTCACATAAAAGAGAACGCCAGCGGTGTACAAAACGCCGCCAGCCGCCAACCAGCTCAGCCCTGCGAGTCCGAGTTTGTCGGCCAGCGGCACGAACGCAGTGACGCCCAGCCATCCCATCGCCAGATACGGCGTCGGTGACGGGTCGCTTCCATCGTTGCGCCGCCACGCCTGCCAGATTCCGTAAAGCGCCATGAACCAGATGATTGCAAACAGCGTCCAGCCAAAAGGTCCGCGCAGACTTACAAGCAGAAAAGGCGCGTAGGTGGCGGTGATCAGCAGATAGATCGCAGCGTGATCAAGCTTGCGCAGCAACGCTTTGGTGGGCCCTCGGAACGAGTGATACAGCGTCGATGCGGCATAGAGCAGCACCAGACCCAGTCCAAAAGTACTGAACGCAAGAATTTTCCAAGGATCGCCTTGTTCGCTCGCGCGATCAATCAAAACAGTGGAGCCCGCAATAGCAAGCACTGTCGCGGCCAGATGAGTAAGACTGTTGAATCGTTCGCCGTGATACATGCCGCAAACATAACGTGTTTACGTAATGGTCCGGTCGAGCAAGAAGAAGTGAAACACGGCCTCTCCACCAAGGGGTGGAGTGCCGTCTAATTCGACGTTTTCACCGAAGCCGCGGCAAGGGTGCGCGAACTAGCCGGCAGAGTCAGTTACGGGCGGAGCAGGCTGGACTTGCTGGTCGGCGGGCTGTGGTTCATCGGGCGCGCGCACCTTGCGCTGGCGCTTTTCATCCTGCTTTTTCTTGCGTGCGAGTTCTCGCTGACGCTTTTCAAACGAGTAGTTGGGCTTAGCCAGGGAAACTCTCCCAGAAACGTGGTTGGGCCGCGAAGCTTACCGCGGTTGCTCGATACAAGCGCATCGGATCGGACGCCTCCGCGTACCTTCGTTTTTGCCAAATCTTGTCCAGCCTGCGCTGCACTGACCGCCGCTGCGCCTACAGGCCTCTCTCTTGGTGCGCTGTCGCCTGATTAATCGCCTGGGGAGATAAGCATGAAGGCGCTGTGTTGGCACGGCAAACACGATATTCGGTACGACACAGTGCCCGATCCGGGCATTGAAGATCCGCGCGATGCCATTATTAAAATGACTTCGTGTGCAATTTGCGGATCGGACCTGCATCTGTTTAACGGCTTTGTCCCTGGAATGATGAGCGGAGACACCATCGGCCACGAATTCATGGGCGAAGTGGTCGAGGTCGGATCGGCCAACAAGAAGCTGAAGGTCGGTGATCGCGTGGTCGTCCCGTTTACAATCATCTGCGGTGAGTGCGAGCAGTGCCGCCGTGGCAATTTCTCGGTGTGCGAGCGCACGAACCGGAAGAAGAAAATCGGCGATATGGCTTTCGGCCATACCACCGCGGGCTTGTTTGGTTACACGCATTTGACCGGTGGTTACGCCGGCGGGCAGGCTGAATACATTCGCGTGCCTTACGCCGACGTCGGTCCAGTGCAAATTCCAGATGGATTGAGCGACGAGCAAGTTTTGTTTCTTGGCGATATTTTCCCCACTGGATGGCAGGCTGCCGTTCAATGCGATATTCATCCAACGGACACGGTGGCGGTGTGGGGTGCAGGGCCCGTTGGCCAGTTCGCGATTCGCAGCGCCCTGTTGCTGGGTGCTCAGCAAATCGTCGCCATTGACCAGCCCGATCGTTTGAGCATGGCGGCCGCGGGCGGTGCGATAACTATTAATTACGACGAAGAAAGCGTTCTAGAGCGCCTGACCGACTTGACGCAGGGCAGAGGCCCAGAAAAATGCATTGACGCCGTCGGTATGGAAGCGCATTCGTTGCGCTCGATTGATTCTGCAATTGACCGCGTTAAACAAGCCGTGATGATCGCGACGGATCGTCCGCACGTGCTGCGCGAGATGATCTATGTGTGCAGGCCTGCCGGCATATTGTCGGTGCCCGGCGTCTACGGTGGGATCGTCGACAAAATTCCGATGGGCGCACTGATGA
>Ga0183260_10000341_pt1 | contig 38427 bp, 43 predicted proteins | sample AntDrymUQ4972206_2_FD_129768 | JGI IMG/M metagenome (GOLD analysis project Ga0183260, IMG submission 129768) | Polar desert sand microbial communities from Dry Valleys, Antarctica - metaG UQ497 (22.06) (version 2) (version 2) | ecosystem: Environmental > Terrestrial > Soil > Desert | place... | reverse complement strand
GCGACCGCACGCGAGGCATTCCGCCTGGCCGCGGCCAAATTGTCGGTGCAAACCGCGTTCGTCTCCCGGACGGTGCTGTGATGGCCAAGACCAAAGTAGTCAAACCCAAGACGCCCGAGGATTTCGCGAAAGAGCTCCTCGAGCTGCGTCGTGAGCAGTTCAACCTCCGCATGCAGCAGGGTGCGGGACAACTGACCAAGACCCACCAGGTACGCAAGGTTCGCCGCGATATCGCGCGCACCAAGCAGCAGCTGGCCAACCAGCAACCCGTCAAGACCAAGTAAGGCAGAGCCATGTCGGAAGCAAGCACAACGCAGCGCGCGGTCGAAGGCCGGGTCGTGAGCAACAAGATGCAGAAGACGGTCACCGTGGTGATCGAACGCCAATTGCAGCATGGCCTTTACGGCAAGTTGCTGCGGCGCTCGACCAAGGTGCACGCGCACGATGAAAAGGGCGAGTGCCGCGAAGGGGACCTGGTGCGCATCCGTGAATGCCGGCCGCTGTCGAAGACCAAGAACTGGCAGGTCGTCGAAGTGGTCGAGCGCGCGCAGCAGTAAGCCGGAAGAGCCGAGGAGAACGCAATGATTCAGGTCGAAAGCCGGCTGGCAGCGGCAGACAACAGTGGTGCACGTGAGCTCATGTGCATCAAGGTGCTTGGCGGGTCCAAGCGCCGTTACGCGCACATCGGCGACGTGATCAAGGTATCGATCAAGGACGCGATTCCGCGTGGCAAGGTCAAGAAGGGCGAGGTTTACGACGCCGTCGTGGTGCGCACCGCAAAGGGTGTGCGTCGCGCCGACGGTTCGTTGATCCGCTTCGACGGCAACGCGGCAGTTCTACTCAACAACAAGCTCGAGCCGATCGGCACGCGCATTTTCGGACCGGTCACGCGCGAGCTGCGCGGCGAGAAGTTCATGAAGATCGTGTCGCTGGCGCCGGAAGTCCTCTGAGCCAGTCGCAACAGCAAGCGTCGCATTAGGAACGGGTAGACATGAAACGTATTCGCAAGGGTGACCAGGTCATCGTGATCACCGGCAAGAACAAGGGCCAGAAAGGCGAAGTGCTGCGCGTGGCGGGTGAGCGCGTGGTGGTCGCCAATGTCAACGTGATCAAGCGCCACACGAAGCCGAATCCGCAGGCCAACCAGCCCGGCGGCATTCTCGAGCGCGAGGCCTCGATCCATGGGTCCAACGTGATGTTGGTCAATCAAGCCACCGGCAAGCGCGAGCGCGTCGGTTTCAAGGTGCTCGACGACGGCCGCAAGGTGCGGACCTACCGTTCGTCCAGCGAAATCGTCGACGCCTGAGGTACACAACATGATTCGTCTCGAGAAATACTACAAAGACCAGGTCGTGCCGAAGCTCACCGAGCGTTTCGGCTACAAGAACCCGATGCAGGTTCCGCGCCTGTCCAAGATCACGCTCAACATGGGCGTGGGCGAGGCTGCCGCGAACAAGAAGGTCCTGGAGAACGCGGTCGCGGATATGTCCAAGATCGCGGGCCAGAAGCCGATCATCACCAAGGCGCGCACCTCGGTCGCGACCTTCAAGATCCGCGACGGCTGGCCAATCGGCTGCAAGGTCACCCTGCGCCGGGCACACATGTACGAGTTCTTCGATCGGCTGGTGAACATCGCGCTGCCGCGCGTCCGCGATTTCCGCGGCGTCGGTGGACGGTCGTTCGACGGCCGGGGCAACTTCAATTTCGGGATCAAGGAGCAGATCATCTTTCCGGAAATCGATTTCGACCAGGTCGACGCGTTGCGCGGCATGGACATCGCCGTAACCACCACGGCGAAGACGGACGCGGAAGCGAAGGCGCTGCTGGAAGGGTTCGGGTTTCCGTTCCGGAATTGACGGCAAGAACTCGTTTCGATCGAGTTCTTGCTTGGAGGCGCACGAGCGCTGCCGCAAAAGAATACGTCTCAGTAGCACGCAATTTGAAAGCCACTAGTAACGCAGTACCTCTCTCCATACGGAATACCGCAAGGCCATGGCAAAGACATCGATGATCGAGCGCGACAAGCGTCGCGCCAAGACAGTCGCAAAGTACGCGGTCAGGCGCGCGGATCTCAAGCGCCAGATCGCGGACCCGAAGGTCTCGTTCGACGACCGCGCTGCCGCGCAGACCGCGCTGCAGAAGTTGCCGCGCGACGCCAGTCCTTCGCGGGTTCGCTCGCGTTGCGCGCTTACGGGCCGTCCGCGCGGTGTCTACGCGAAGTTCGGGCTCGGCCGCAACAAGCTGCGCGAAGCCACGATGCGCGGCGACGTCCCGGGTCTGCGCAAGGCCAGCTGGTAACCATTCTCGTGGTCGCGCCTTGCGGCGCTGCCACGTAAAGCAGGAACTGTAGGAGCGACGCCAGTCGCGATCACAAGCTCCGGAAATCCGGGTCGGAAGCGACCGCATCAGAATTGAAGAAGGTGTACTCATGAGTGTCATGGATCCCATCGCCGACATGTTCGTGCGCATCCGCAACGGCCAGGCCACAGGCAAGCCGGCGGTACGCATGCCGTCGTCCAAGGTCAAGGTTGCCATTGCCGAGCTGCTCAAGGCCGAGGGTTACATCAACGACCTGGCCGTGCGCGACCTGGGCGTCAAAAAGGAACTGGAAATCGCCTTGCGCTATTACCAGGGCAAGCCTGCGATCGATCGGTTGAAGCGCGTATCGCGCCCCGGTCTTCGCCGGTACAGCGGCAAGGACGAGCTGCCCAAGGTTCTGGGTGGCCTCGGTGTCGCCATTGTTTCCACGTCGGCTGGCCTCATGACCGACGCACAGGCCCGTTCCAAGGGTCTGGGCGGCGAACTCATCGGCTTGGTCGCCTAGTCAGAACACGGGAGTTTCAAGATGTCGCGCGTTGCCAAGAAAATCATCGATCTGCCCAAGGGCGTCGAGTTCAAGCAGGACGAGACTGCGATCACCGTCAAGGGACCGAAAGGCACCTTGTCGATGCCCGCGCATGCCGGCGTCACCGTGGTGCAGGAGGACGGCAAGTTGAGCGTCGCCCCCGTCGCCATTTCGAACGACGCCATGGCGGGAACCCTGCGTTCGTTGCTTGCCAACATGGTGAGCGGCGTGCACGAAGGCTACACGCGCAAGCTCGAGCTGGTCGGCGTCGGCTACCGCGCCTCGGTGGCTGGCAAGAACCTCAACCTGGCACTCGGGTTTTCGCATCCGGTGGTCATCGTGGCGCCGGAAGGCATCACGCTCGAGACCCCCAGCCAGACCGAGGTGCTGGTCAAGGGCGCGGACAAGCAACAGGTCGGCGAAACCGCCGCGAAGATCCGTGCGGTTCGTCCGCCGGAGCCGTACAAGGGCAAGGGCGTCCGCTATGCGGGCGAACGCATCGTCATGAAAGAAGCCAAGAAGGCCTGATGGCCGGGCCGCGAGGGAGTTGACCGTGGAAAAGAGAATTCAGCGTCTGCGTCGCGCCAAGCGCACGCGCATGCACATCCGCAAGCTGGCAGTGCCCCGGTTGTCGGTGCATCGCAGCGGGCAGCACCTGTATGCACAGGTGTTTTCCGCCGACAACATGAAAGTGCTGGCGACCGCGTCGACCGTACAGGGCGACGTGCGCAAGGGCATCGACGGCGGTACCAAGAACAAGGCTGCGGCGACGGTGGTCGGACGGATGATCGCCGAGCGCGCCCTGGCTGCCGGCATCGACAGCGTCGCGTTCGATCGCTCGGGTTTTCTCTATCACGGTCGTATCCAGGCGCTCGCGGATGCGGCGCGCGAAGCCGGTCTCAAGTTCTGATCACGCTGTACGGGAATGATCGTTTTTCGGGCGTCGCAGGTTGCGATGTTCCGCAAGCACGGTCCCAGAAACGAGTTCACTAAGGGTTATCGATGAGCAACGATCGCGACAATCGCAACGACCGCAACGACCGCGACAGCGGCGACGGGATGCAGGAGAAACTGATCGCCGTCAACCGCGTGGCCAAGACGGTCAAGGGTGGACGCCAGATGAGCTTCACCGCCCTGACGGTGGTCGGCGACGGCGACGGCAAAGTCGGCATGGGTTATGGCAAGGCGCGCGAAGTGCCGGTCGCCATTGCCAAGGCCATGGAGCGCGCGCGCAAGAACCTGGTGTCGGTGCGCCTGGACAACGGCACGCTGTTTTACGCGGTGCATGGTCGTCATGGCGCTGCCAAGGTCTACATGCAGCCAGCGTCCGAAGGTACCGGCGTCATCGCGGGTGGCGCGATGCGCGCGGTCTTCGAGGTCGTGGGCGTCAAGAACGTGCTCGCGAAAGCGCAGGGTTCGCGCAATCCGATCAACCTGGTACGCGCGACGATCAAGGGCCTGACGGCTGTCGATTCGCCGAGCCAGATCGCCGCCAAGCGCGGCAAGACTGTCGAAGAGATCCGCCCAAGCCATGGTTAAGAAAGAGCAGCAAGACAAGACCGTCCGCGTGCGCCTGGTCAAGAGCCAGGCGAATTGCCAAGGTCGGCACAAACTGAGCGTCAAGGCGCTCGGCCTGCGCAAGATCAATGACGTGCGCGAGTTGAAGGACAGCCCGAGTGTGCGTGGCCTGATCAACAAGGTCGGCTATCTGCTGCGGGTCGAAGACTGAAATTGCGGGCAATCGAAGCGGGCGTTCGACGCACCACCTGAACTCGCGCAGCTAGTCCGCTCAAGGCAACCAATGGAGTCGCAAGCATGCAACTGAATACTCTCAAGCCCGCCAAGGGCGCGCGCAAGGAACGCACTCGCGTCGGCCGCGGCATTGGTTCGGGCCTCGGCAAGACTGCGGGACGTGGGCACAAGGGTCAGTACGCGCGCAGCGGTAAAGGCAAGATCAAGCCCGGCTTCGAGGGCGGTCAGATGCCCTTGCAGCGCCGTCTGCCAAAGGTCGGTTTCCGTTCGAAGATCAAGACCGACACGGCCGAGATCGCGCTGTATCGCCTGGAAAAGCTCGAAGACACCGCTATTACGCTGGCGTCGTTGCGCAAGGCGGGCCTCGTGCCGCCGCATGCCAAGCAGGTCAAGTTCATGAAGAAGGGTGAGCTGACGCGCGCCTACACGTTCTCCGGTTCCGGTGTGCTGCTGACCAAGGGCGCGCGCGATGCGATCGTCGCGGCCGGCGGCAGCGCGGAAGCGGCGGCGGAGTAGCGGGTGGCCAAGACCCCGAACCAGTCGCAGATGCTTGCGGGCATCGGCAAGCTCAAGGAACTGCAGCAACGCCTGTTGTTTGTACTGGGTGCGCTCATCGTGTTCCGGCTCGGTACGTTCATCCCGGTGCCCGGGGTCAATCCCGAGGCGATGGTGCGCCTGATGGAGCGCTCGCGCGGCACGATCGTGGACCTGTTCAACATGTTTTCGGGCGGTGCGCTGGAGCGTTTCTCGCTGTTCGCGCTCGGCGTCATGCCGTACATCTCGGCCTCGATCATCATCCAGCTCATGGCGCAAGTCGTGCCGTGGATGCAGGCGATCAGGAAGGAAGGCGAATCGGGCCGGCGCAAGATCAACCAGTGGACCCGCATCAGCGCGGTGGCGCTCGCCGCGTTCCAGGCTTTCGGCGTGGCGATGGCGTTGCAGGCTTCCGGCGCGTCGAACGGCATCCCGGTGGTCATCAGCCCGGGACCGGCATTCATCTTCAGTGCGGTGGTCGGTTTGACCGCAGGCTCCATGTTCCTCATGTGGCTCGGTGAGCAGATCACGGAACGCGGAGTGGGCAACGGCATTTCGCTGATCATCTTCGCGGGCATCGTGGCGGGGCTGCCCAGCGCCATTGCCGGCACGCTCGAGCTGGCCCGCAATGGCGAGCTCAGCGCACTCAGCGTGATCGCAATCCTGCTGGTGGTGCTGGCGGTGACGGCCTTCGTGGTGTTCTTCGAGCGCGCCCAGCGCCGCATCACGGTGAACTACGCCAAGCGGCAGGGCGGTGCGCGCGCGTACCTCAACCAGTCCTCGCACCTGCCGCTCAAGATCAACATGGCCGGCGTCATTCCGCCCATTTTCGCGTCGAGCCTGATCATGTTCCCCGCCACGGCGGCATCGTGGGGCTCGGACTGGTCGAGCGCGAGCTGGCTGCAGGCCGTGACGGCTGCCCTGTCGCCCGGCGAGCCGCTCTACATGATCCTGTACGGCGGGATGATCGTGTTCTTCGCATTCTTCTACACCGCGTTGGTGTTCAACTCGCAGGAAACTGCGGAAAACCTCAAGAAGTCCGGCGCGCTCATCCCGGGTATTCGTCCGGGCCGGGCGACCGCCGACTACATCGACGGCGTGATGACCCGCTTGACCGGCATCGGCGCGATGTACCTGTTGGCAGTCTGCCTGTTGCCCGAATTCATGCGGCTGGGCTGGCAGGAGTTGCCGTTCTACTTCGGTGGCACCTCGCTGCTCATCGTGGTGGTAGTGGTCATGGATTTCATCGCGCAGATCCAGGCGCATCTCATGTCGCACCAGTACGACAGCCTGCTCAAGAAGGCCAACCTGAAAGGCGGGGGGCGCCTCGGCACCTCGCGCTGACAGGGGATTGGCGGGCCGGCTGAAACCGGCCGGGTCTAAATGGTTCTGAAAAATTATGTATAATGTTTTGTTCACTGCGCCGTTCTTCACATCGGCGCCAGTCTCGGAGATGGCCTAGTTATGGCGCGCATTGCCGGTGTCAACATTCCAGTCCACAAGCATGTGTGGGTCGGGCTCCAGAGCGTTTACGGCGTGGGCCGTTCGCGTTCCAAGAAGATCTGCACGGACGCGGGGGTCCAGCCTTCGACCAAAGTGCGCGACCTGACCGAAGGCGACGTCGAGAAGCTGCGGGCCCAAGTCGGCAAATACACCGTCGAGGGCGACCTGCGTCGCGAAGTCGGCATCAGCATCAAGCGTCTGATGGATCTGTCCTGCTACCGCGGCCTGCGTCATCGTCGTGGTCTGCCGTTGCGCGGTCAGCGCACGCGTACCAACGCGCGCACCCGCAAGGGTCCCCGCAAGCAGATGAAGAAGTAGTCATTGACCAAAGCCGCCTCACTCGGAGACGGCCTCAGTTTCAGCTAGCAGACAGAGCGCGCGGCGCTCGAACCAGGAACTCATGAACAAGCCGGTCAAGGCAGCACCCAAGAAGAAAATACGGCGCATCGTCACCGATGGCATCGCGCACGTGCAGGCTTCTTTCAACAACACAATCATCACGATCACCGATCGCCAGGGCAACGCGCTTTCCTGGGCGACGTCCGGTGGCGCCGGTTTCCGTGGCTCGCGCAAGTCGACCCCGTTTGCCGCGCAGGTCGCGGCGGAGAAGGCCGGGCGCGCGGCGCTGGACTACGGTCTCAAGACCCTGGAGGTGCGCATCACCGGCCCCGGTCCGGGACGCGAGTCTGCAGTGCGTTCGCTCAATGCCGTGGGTTACCGCATCACCAACATCATCGACATCACCCCGATTCCGCACAACGGCTGCCGTCCGCCGAAGCGTCGTCGGGTCTAGATCCTATTGCGATCGTCCCTGATCGCGTGAATCAAGACCGGCCATCCGTGACCGGGAATTTCAAAAGAGCAGGATTCAATGGCTAGATATATCGGTCCAACTTGCAAACTCGCGCGCCGTGAAGGCGCCGATCTGTCGCTCAAGAGCCCGTCACGCGCGCTCGACTCGAAGTGCAAGCTCGAGCAGAAGCCCGGCCAGCACGGCGGCGCAGGCAAGCGCGTGCGCCTGTCGGACTATGCCGTGCAGCTGCGCGAGAAGCAGAAAGTCAAGCGCATCTACGGATTGCTCGAGAAGCAGTTCCGCGGCTACTACGCCAAGGCGTCGAACCGCAAGGGCAACACCGGCGAGAACCTGCTCAAGCTGCTCGAAGGACGGCTGGACAACGTCATCTATCGCATGGGCTTCGCGGTGACCCGCGCCCAGGCGCGCCAGCTGGTGTCGCACAAGTCGATCCGCATCAATGGGAAGTCGGTCAACCTGCCCTCATATCAGGTGAAGGCTGGCGACGAAATCGCCGTTTCCGAGAAGGCCAGGAGCCAGCTGCGGATCCAGGAGGCATTGACCCTTTCCACGGAGATGGACCTGGCCCCCTCGTGGGTCGAGGTGGACTCCAAGAAAATGAGCGGTGTGTTCAAGGCTTCGCCGGACCGCGCGGATCTTCCGTCCGACATCAACGAGAACCTGATCGTCGAGCTCTACTCGAAGTAAGGATTCTCTGAACTGGGTTCAGAGGTCTTACAGACTATTCCGGTGCAAGGTCGCACTTTTCGCAAGATTTCCAGGAGCGCAAGCCCCAATGGCTGGTAACGCAAATTCGGTGCTGCGTCCGCGCGGCATCACATCAGAAAGACTGTCGATGCACCGCGCACGTGTGGTGGTCGAACCGCTCGAGCGTGGCTTTGGCCACACGCTGGGCAATGCGCTTCGTCGCGTGCTGCTGTCGTCCATTCCCGGCGCTGCGATCGTGGAGGCCGAGATCGACGACGTGCTGCACGAGTACACGACGCTCGAGGGCATGCAGGAAGACGTGATCGAGGTCATGTTGAACCTGAAAGACGTCGCGATCCGCCTGCACAACGTCGAAGAAACCACACTCACGCTGACCCGCAAGGGTCCGGGTGTCGTGACGGCCGCGGACATCCAGGTCGACCACAACGTCGAGATCGTGAATCCCGAGCACGTCATCGCGCACCTCACCAAGGAAACCACGCTGTCGATGCGCCTCAAGATCGCGCGTGGCGTCGGCTACCAGCCTGCAGTGGCTCGTCGTCGCCCTGACGAAGAGTCGCGTCCGATCGGTCGCTTGCAGCTCGATGCCTCGTTCTCGCCGATCCGTCGCGTGTCGTTCGAAGTCGACAGCGCGCGCGTCGAGCAGCGCACCGACCTCGACAAGCTGATTCTCGATATCGACACCAACGGCACGGTCGAGGCCGAAGACGCGGTGCGCAAGGCCGCCGATATCCTCGCCGACCAGTTGTCGGTTTTCGGCGACTTCACCCGCCGCGAGTCTTCGGTGGTCGCCCCGGCCGTCAGTGGCGTGGATCCGCTGCTGCTGCGTCCGATCGACGATCTCGAGCTCACCGTGCGTTCGGCCAACTGCCTCAAGGCGGAAAGCATTTACTACATTGGCGATCTCATCCAGAAAACCGAAGTCGAGCTGCTCAAGACCCCCAACCTCGGCAAGAAGTCGCTGACCGAAATCAAGGATGTGCTTGCGCAGCGTGGACTCAACCTCGGCATGCGTCTCGACAACTGGCCACCGCCGGGCTTGTCACACGGCATGCAGATCGGCTGACGCCGGTTACGAAGAACAGAACCAAGGAAACGTGTCATGCGCCACATGAATTCGGGCCGCAAGCTCAACCGCACCAGCAGTCACCGCAAGGCCATGTTCCAGAACATGACCACGTCGTTGATTGTGCACGAAGCCATCCGCACTACCTTGCCGAAAGCCAAGGAACTGCGGCGCGTGGCCGAGCCGCTGATCACGCTCGCCAAGGTCGACGGGGTTGCCAATCGTCGCCTGGCGTTTGCGCGACTGCGTGACAAGGCCGCCGTGGGCAAGCTCTTCACCGAGATCGGCCCGCGTTACGTGGCGCGTCCCGGCGGATACCTGCGCATCCTCAAGGCAGGCTTCCGCAACGGCGACTCGGCCCCGATGGCCTACGTCGAACTCGTGGACCGCCCGCAGGCCAACGCGGCCGTGGACGACAACACCGACTGATCCGCGCTCGCGCGCAGCAGTGATATCGAAGCCCCGGCAATGCCGGGGCTTTTCGTTACTGCAGTTGATCCTCCACGTCCATCCTCGATCCCCTTTCGTGCGGCACAGCAGCCAAGTTGCAATGCATGCTGCGACGCGGCATCGTGTGTGACTCGACTCTCACGCGCGCCTGCAACCCATGGCTCTGTTTCACTCGTTTCGTGCGCAGTTCGCGCTCATCGCCTTCATCTGCGCGGCACTGCTGGCGTTTGCCTACTACGTGCAGTTCAAGCTGTTCATCGACCCGTGTCCGTTGTGCATCCTGCAGCGAGTGGCGTTCCTGGCACTGGGTGTGATCGCTCTCATCGCGGCGTTGCACGGCCCCCGCGGCGCGGGACGGAAAGTGTATGGACTGTTTGCCCTGGTTGTCGCGGCGGTGGGCGCGGGCATCGCGTTGCAACACGTGCGCCTGCAGAATCTGCCGCCCGACCAGGTTCCAGCCTGCGGGCCCGGCCTCAACTACATGATCGAGACGTTGCCGCTCGGTGATGCCTTGCGCAAGGCCTTCACTGGATCAGGGGAGTGCGTGAAAGTCGACTGGGCGTTCCTCGGTCTGTCGATGCCCACGTGGACCTTGATCTGGTTCGTCGCGCTCGGACTGTGGGCGCTCTTCGCGGCCATGCAGCGCCCGCCCGGTCCGAGGCGCTGTCATTGAACGTGCTCCCGCTCGCGACGGCCCAGGCACCACTCGAAGCCCGGAGTGAAAAGGCGTGGAGCCCGGGTAGCTGGGCCGCTTCGCCGGCCACGCAGCAACCGACCTACGCTGACTCTGCAGCGCTCGGACGAGTGCTCGAGGAATTGCGGACCTTGCCGCCGCTCGTCACCTCGTGGGAAGTCCTGGCGCTCAAGGAGCTGATCGCCGAGGCGCAGCGTGGCGACCGATTCGTCTTGCAGGGAGGGGATTGCGCAGAAAGTTTCGGCGACTGCAACTCGGCGACCATTTCTTCGCGCCTGAAAGTGCTGTTGCAGATGAGCCTGGTTCTGGTGCACGGCCTGCGCCTGCCGATCGTGCGCATCGGGCGCTTCGCCGGACAGTACGCCAAGCCGCGCTCGTCCGACACCGAGATGCGGGGCGACGTTTCACTGCCAAGCTATCGCGGCGACCTGATCAACGGTTCCGCGTTCGAGCCCGAAATTCGCCAACCCGACCCCCAGCGTCTGCTACAGGGTCACGCATGCTCGGCGCTCACCATGAACTTCGTGCGCGCGTTGATCGACGGTGGCTTTGCGGACTTGCATCACCCGGAATACTGGGATCTCGACTGGGTCCAGCACGCGCCGCTGGCCCGCGAGTACCGGGAGCGCGTCGTGTCGATCGGCGAATCGATCCGCTTCATGGAAACGCTGGCCGGCGCGGCTGTGCACAACCTCAATCGCGTCGACTTCTTCACGTCGCACGAAGCGCTGGTGCTGCATTACGAGGAAGCATTGACCCGCCAGGTGCCGCGCCAGCAGGGCTGGTTCAACTTGTCGACGCACCTGCCGTGGATCGGCGTCCGCACCGCCTCGCTCGATGGCGCGCACGTCGAGTACTGCCGCGGTATCCGCAATCCCATCGGGGTGAAAGTCGGCCCGGCGAGCGATGGCGATTCGTTGCGTCGACTCATCGATGTGCTGAATCCGGACGACGAGCCTGGCCGACTGGTTTTCATCCACCGCATGGGGGCCGCGGCTGTTGCTGCAAAGCTGCCGGCATTGCTCGACGCGGTGCGGCGCGACGGACGCAAGGTGCTCTGGATCTGCGATCCGATGCACGGCAACACCGAATCGCTCGCAGGCGGCGTCAAGACGCGACGGTTCGCGAACATCCATTCGGAACTGGAGCAGGCCTTCGACCTGCATTCAGCGGCTGGCACGAGACTGGGCGGAGTGCACCTAGAGCTCACTGGGGACAATGTCACTGAATGCATGGGCGGCGCGCGCGATTTGCTCGAAGCCGATCTCTCGCGCGCCTATCGATCCAGCGTCGATCCCCGGCTCAATTACGAGCAGTCGCTCGAGATCGCGATGCTGATCGTGCGCAAGCACGAGCAGTTGCGGAGTGGCGAGCGTCTGACGGCGCGCAGCGCCACCGCGCAACGTGTGTAGGAGCGTCTGACGGCGCGCAGCGCCGGCTGGCGCGATGGTTTCCCGAATGCGGTTGCGGTTTGCGATCGCGCCACACCGCGCTGGGCGCGGTGAGACGCTCCCACGAAGCGAAGGTCCGGGTGGTGCTGAGGACGCGCATGGCGGCAATCGCCGATCCGCACGCTCCGCTTCACGCACGCATGGAGCGCTTGCGGTCGATTTCGGTGCGCGCCTGCTTGCGCAGCCGGATCGCGACGGGAGTCACTTCCACCAGCTCGCCGTCGTCGATGAACTCGAGCGCCTGCTCCAGCGACATCTTCACGGCAGGCGTGAGCTGCACGGTCTCGTCCTTGCCGGCGGCGCGGAAGTTGGTGAGCTGCTTGGCGCGCAGTGCATTGACGGTGAGGTCGTTGTCCTTGGCGTGGATGCCGACGATCTGGCCCTCGTAGATCTCGTCGAGCGGCTCGATCATCAGGCGCCCGCGCTCCTGCATCATGATCTGTGCGTACGCTGGTGACGGCCCGGTGCCATTGGAGATGAGCACGCCGTTCGACCGCTTGCCGATTGCGCCTTCCTGCTTCGGTCCGTAGTGATCGAACACATGAAACAGCAGGCCGGTGCCCGCGGTCATGGTGCGGAACTCGTTCTGGAAGCCGATCAGCCCGCGCGCGGGGATGATGAAGTCCATGCGCACGCGGCCCTTGCCATCCGGTTCCATGTTCTGCAACTGCGCACGGCGTTCGCCAAGGCGCGACATGACGTTGCCCTGATAGGCTTCCTCGAGGTCGACCACCAGGCTCTCGAACGGCTCCATCGTCTGGCCGTCAATCTCGCGCAGGATCACTTCCGGTCGCGACACGGCCAGCTCGTAACCTTCGCGCCGCATCGTCTCGATCAGGATCGACAGATGCAGCTCGCCCCGGCCCGATACCTTGAACCTGTCGGCGTCCTCGGTCTCCTCGACCTTGAGGGCCACGTTGTGCTGCGTTTCGCGGGTGAGGCGATCACGGAGCTGGCGCGAAGTCAGGAACTTGCCGCCGCTTTTTTGCTTGTTCCCGGCGAACGGCGAGTCGTTGACCTGGAAGGTCATCGAGATGGTGGGCTCGTCCACCGTCAGCACTTCCAGTTGCTCGGGTGCGGACGGATCGCAGATCGTCTCGGAAATGCTCAGGCCCTCGATCCCCGACACGGCGATGATGTCGCCGGCGCGCGCTTCCGCGACTTCGGTGCGCTCGAGGCCATGGAAGCCGAGGACCTGCGTGATCTTGCCACTACGCGGCTTGCCGTCACGATCGAGCACAGTGACGAGTTGGTTGGTCTTGACGCGACCGCGCTGCACCCGGCCAACACCGATGATGCCGACGTAGTTGTTGTAATCGAGAGACGTCACGCGCATCTGGAACGGACCGTCGAGGTCGACTGGCGGCGGTTTCACGTGTTGGACGATCGTCTCGAACAGCGGTGTCATGTCGCCTTCGCGCACGTCCGGCGACAGCCCCGCGTAGCCGTTGAGCGCGGATGCGTAGACTGTGTGGAAATCGAGCTGCTCCTCGCTTGCGCCGAGGCGATCGAAAAGATCGAAAGTCTGTCCAACGACCCAGTCCGGACGCGCGCCCGGACGGTCGACCTTGTTGACCACGACGATGGGCTTGAACCCCATGCGGAACGCCTTTTGCGTGACGAAGCGCGTCTGGGGCATGGGCCCGTCCATCGCGTCCACCAGCAGCAGCACGGAATCGACCATCGACAGCACGCGCTCGACTTCTCCACCGAAGTCAGCGTGGCCAGGAGTGTCGACAATGTTGATGCGCCATTCCTTGCCGTCCGGATCCTTCCATCGGATCGCGGTGTTCTTGGAGAGAATCGTGATGCCACGTTCCTTCTCGAGGTCGTTAGAGTCCATCACCCGGTCAACCATCACCGCACGCTCGCGGAACGTGCCCGACTGTTTCAGCAGCTGATCCACGAGGGTGGTTTTGCCATGATCGACGTGCGCGACGATGGCGATGTTGCGAAGGTTTTCGATGGACATGTGAAGACGCCAGACGGCGGGCAGTGGGTAACCGCCCATTGTAGCAGTTGCGTGCAATTGGGACCCAGCGGAGCGCGCCGGCGGCGACGGGTCAGGCCTGCAGTCGGTTATCATTGCAGGCCCTCGCACCGGAGCGCACGCATGAGCGAATTGACTGCGACATTCCAGACTTCGCGCGGCCCGGTCCGAGTTCGGCTGACGCCGAAGGAGACGCCGAAGACCGTCGCCAATTTCGTCAACCTGGTCCAGCGCGGCTACTACAACGGCCTCGACTTCCATCGCGTCCTGCCGGATTTCATGATCCAGGGCGGATGTCCGGAAGGTTCGGGTCGCGGCGGTCCGGGTTACCGCTTCGAGGACGAATTCGTTTCCGGGCTGCGCCACGAACGCGGCGTTCTTTCGATGGCCAATGCGGGCCCGGGCACCAATGGTTCGCAGTTCTTCATCACACACGTAGCGACTCCCTGGCTCGACGGCAAGCACACCGTGTTCGGCAAGGTCGTGGACGCTTCCGATCAGAAGGTCGTGGACTCGATCCGCCAGGGCGACAAGATCGAATCGGTTACCCTCGAAGGCGATGCAGCCAGTGTCATTTCTTCGCAGGCTTCGCAAGTGGCAGAGTGGAACAAGGCGCTCGACGCGCGTTAGCGCAAGGGCGCCGCGTCGCGCATGGGCTGTTCGCCCCTTGCGGCGCTCCTGCAGCTCGGGTGCCCTTTCGCTCTTTCGTAGGAGCGCCGCATGGCGCGATTGCGCTCGTCGTGTCGTCCGGGGCGCTTGTGCTGCCCCGACTTTCTAAGGCAGCGGACGCGCGGAATCGAACATCGCTTCGACGAGTTTCCGGTCGCGCTCGAAATAGTGTTCGGCGGGCGCCAGGAACAGGATCACGTACAGGCGTTCGCCGTGCACGGACGCCTGCGCCAGACCGCGATACAGGAGACCGTCCTGGTTGGCGGTGTCGACCTCGAAGCGCACGCTTTCGCCGTCCCCGAATCTTGCCGGCCGCAGTGCGCGCGCCGCGGGTCGTACCGCACCGAGCTCGCCCAGTCCGTCGAGCACCAGCGCCTGCAATTCGACTCCGTTCATGCCCGCTCGAAAGTAGGGGCCGTCGGGACGCCGTTTCGTTTCGCGCCGCGAACGAAACACGTGCTGTCCGGGTTCGACCGCCCCGACAAACTGCAGTTGGTTGAGCAAGGTGCCGTCGCGCGTCCAGAGCTCCACGCGCGTGTCGCCCGAACGCGACCAGTCGACCGGCGTGACCAGCGCAATCGATCCAACCGCGCTGGCAGCGCCGGCGCGCACCAGCGGACTCGGCCCGCAACCCGCGAGCAACAACGCCAGACCCGTGACCACACACAAGGCTCGGCCAGCACGCAGGGGAGTTACCGGCCGTCGGACGCGCATCACGAATCCAGCTCCGCGAGGTAATGTTGCACCAGCGCACGATCCTCGGCCGCAGGATCAAGCTCGAGATAGCGAGCCAACTCCGCGCGCGCTTCCGCTTGCCTGCCGCGACTACGCAGCAGCAACCCGAGTTCGCGATGCGCCGCGGGAGGCGCGCCCCGATGCGCGATCGATTTGCGATACCAGCCCTCGGCTTCGACGAGGGAACCGGCGTTGTTTTCCATGCGAGCCACTTCGCCGCGGAAGTAGGCAAGTTCGGCCTGCTGATCGGGGCGCGCGCGCTTGAGCAGTGCATCCAGGAGTACGCGGCTCGGCCCCAGCTGTCGTCGCGACAGGTCCGCGCGGATCCACTCTGCCTGCCGCGGGGCGATGATCTCGTTGTAACGCTCCGGGTAACGTTGACCGCGCGCTTCGGGGCGCTGGCTGACCTCGATCGCGGCGCGGGACTTCGCCGCCGCCCGCATGTCCGCGAGCCGCTCCTGCGTCGGCGGATGGCTGGCGAACACGACCGATTTCCAGCGCGGCGGCAGGGCGGCTTCCTCCGCAGCGAGTTGTTCGTACAAGCCAAACGACGCGTTCAGCTCGTAGCCATGCTGCGCAAGTGTCGAGAAACCGAATTCGTCCGCTGCGCGCTCGTGGTCGCGCGAAAACTGGTTGATGGCCGCTGCGCCCCCGAGGCCCAGCGCGCCGCCGACCAGCGCGGCCCCCACTCCGGCCGTCAGCACCTGCATGGCGCCGAGCAGGGCCTGCGTGCGTTGCGCGCTTCGCCACAGCTGTATCACGTGACGGTGCCGATAGTGCCCTAGCTCGTGGCCAATAACGTAGGCGATCTCGGCTTCATCGCGCGCGCGCAGCAGCAGTCCCGCCCAGACCTGGAGCACCCCATTGGGCGCCATGGACGCGTTGGCATAGGGCAGGTCGATGAGATACACGCGGATCTCGGAACAGAATTCGCCAGCCAGGCGACACGTCAGTTCCTCGATGTATTTTTCGAGTTCGGGGTCGCGAATGCGCAATGGCGATGCACGCAGGCGCCGCTCCGCTTCGTCCATGGCGAAACGCAGACCCGCCTCATCGCTGTCGGCGCGATAGGTTGCGCCGGGGCGGGCCTCTTCCACCGGCGCGGTGCGGCAGCCTGCCAGGGCCGTTGCCACTGCGAGGCTCACGCCCAGCGCCAGCGCCTTCACAACGGAAAGCCTTCGAGTAGCTTGCGCGCGGTCACGTCCGCGCCCGCGGCGTCGCGCAGATCGCCGCGCTGGTCCACCAGCGTGTTGAACCACACGACCCGGCCATCGCGAAGATCCACCAGCGAGGCGAACCCGGTCTGCACACCTCCTGACATCCCGACGCCGACCAGCGCGCCGACGACCATCAACGCCACGCGGCCGCTGCTGGTGTAGCTGTCGCGGATGGTGACGAACAGGGCGTAGTCCGCCTTGCTCGCCGCACCCAGTACCCGCACGCCGTCGCCCAGTGTCCAGTCAAAAGTGTCGCCCTTGCTGGGCAATCTCCCGATGCCGTAACCGTGCCGCAGAATGCTGTATCCGACTGCGCGATGCAGGTGCAGGAGCTGGCGCACCGGATCCCCCGCAGGCAAGTCGTCGGGAACTTCGTAAGCTGCAAGCTCGACGGTGGAACCGGCCGAGAGGCGCCGCCGCAAGGCTGGCGGCAATTCGGCGCGGGCCTGCGCCGTCCAGTCCGCGCGCGGCTGCTGCGATCCGCCGGCCGTCACTTCCGACAGTTCGATGTCGGGTTCGATCAGGACCACGGTGCCACGCACCTTCTCGCCCGAATCCCGCGCACTGTCCGCGAGACGGCTCTGGGTACTCGCGCAACCCGCGAGCAGCCCGAAAAGAACCAGCGAGAGGATCGGTCGGAAGCTGTGCATGGCGCCTATCGTAGAACGGACGCGTGTGGGCGCTGTGATAATCTGCGCGGCTTGCGAACAGAACTGTCGGGGCAGTCGATGCCGAAGCTTGCTGCGCGTGTCGGACGGGCCCGGCCGAGCACCATCATGCTGGTTGCGGAACGTGCGAAACGGCTCAAGGCCGAAGGCCGCGACATCATCAGCTTCTCGATAGGCGTGCCGAATTTCCTGCCCGGCGAGCACGTGTACGAGGCCGCGCGCACCGCGCTGGTCAACGATTCGGGTCAATACGGCAGCAATCGAGGCAGCGAAACGCTTCTGGACGCGTTCCTCTCCCACATCGCCGCGATCGGCCTCGATGGTTACACCCGACTCAACGTCGCCACCGGAATTGGCGCCAAGCACCTGCTCTACACGCTTGCCGAAGTCCTGCTGGACGAGGGCGACGCCATCGCCTTTGCGACGCCGTACTGGACCAGCTACGTCGACATCGCCGAGATCGCCAACGCGCGCATCCAGTTGCTGCCGTGTCCGTCTTCGCAGAATTACAAGCTGCTGCCGGAACAGCTGGACGCGGCATTGCGCGAAAATCCGCGCGTGTTCCTGTTCAACAACCCCTCGAATCCGACCGGTATGGTGTATACGAAGGCGGAGGTCGAGGCGCTGGCGAAGGTCCTTGTCGGTTACCCGGACACCTGGATCATTACCGACGATATCTACAACCGAATGGTGTTCGACGGCATCGGCTATCACAACTTCGTGATGTCGCAGCCGTCGTTGCGCGAGCGCGTGATCTTCGTGGACTCGATCTCGAAAACCTACGGCATGCCCGGTTGGCGCGCCGGCTTCATGGCAGGACCGCAATCGGTCGCCAACGCCGTTGCGGTGATGAACTCGAACCACATCACCAGTCTGCCCGAAGTGGTGACCGCGGCTGCGCTGGCGGCCATGAGCGGGCCGCAGGACGTGCCGCGCGACCGTTGCCGGGAATTCGAGGCGAAACGCGACCAGGTGCTCGCTGTGATGGACAGCATCCCGGGCCTGGTGTGCCCTCGACCACAGGGAGCGTTCTATGTGTTCCCGGACGTGAGCTGCGCCTTTGGCAAGATCCACGGTCCGACCGGGTTGGCGATCGGCACCGACGTCGAGTTGTGCAACGCCCTGCTCGAGGCCAAGGGCGTGGCGTGCGTGCCGGGATCTGCGTTCGGCGAACCCCGCGCCCTGCGCGTCAGCTATACCTGCCCGACCGCGCAGCTGGCTCCAGGTCTCGAGCGGTTCCGGGAGTTTTTCGCGGAACTCGTGTGAGCGCCCGACCAGCGTGGGAAAATCCCGCAGTGTGTTTCCTCTTTTCCAACCGATCCTCCTGAGCGGAGCTGACTCATGAAACCTGTGGTTCGTGTGGCCGTCACCGGTGCAGCCGGTCAGATCGGGTACGCCCTGTTGTTCCGCGTCGCCGCCGGCGAGATGCTGGGGCCGGATCAGCCCGTGATCATGCAGATGCTCGAACTGCCGGTCGACAAGGCGCAGGCGGCTTTGCGCGGCGTCATGATGGAGCTCGAGGATTGCGCCTTTCCGCTGCTGGCTGGCATGGTCGGCACCGACGATCCGCTCGTCGCGTTCAAGGATGCGGACATCGCGATGCTGGTAGGGGCGCGCCCGCGCGGACCCGGCATGGAACGCAAGGACCTGCTGCTCGAGAACGCGAAGATATTCACCGAGCAGGGGCGCGCGCTCAATCAGGTCGCGTCGCGCAACGTCAAAGTGCTGGTGGTGGGCAATCCCGCCAACACCAACGCCTATATCGCCATGAAGTCCGCGCCCGACCTCCCGGCGAAAAACTTCACCGCGATGCTGCGCCTCGATCACAATCGCGCGCTATCGCAATTGGCGACGAAGACCGGCAAGCCCGTCGGTGACATTGAGCGGCTGATCGTCTGGGGCAACCACAGCCCGACGATGTATCCCGACTATCGCTACGCCACGGTGGGCGGCGAGAAACTGGCGCCACTGGTGAAGGACGAGGCGTGGAATGCGGAGAGTTTCATTCCCCAGGTCGGCAAGCGCGGCGCGGCGATCATCGAGGCGCGCGGGCTTTCCTCCGCGGCGTCGGCAGCGAATGCCGCGATCGATCATGTGCGCGACTGGATTCGTGGCAGCGACGGCAAGTGGGTGACGATGGGCGTGCCGTCGGATGGCAGTTACGGCGTTCCCGAGGGAGTGATCTACGGCGTGCCCGTCACGACCGCGGATGGCGAGTGGACGCTGGTAGGCGATATCGAGATAGATGCGTTCTCGCGAACACGCATGGACAAGACCCTGGCCGAGCTCGAGGAAGAGCGGTCGGGCGTCGCGCACCTTCTGACTTGAAAACCGCGCGACCCGCCATGGTGAGTCGAGATTTAGAGGCCTCGATTTCTTCGGACCCTCTCCCCAACCCCTCTCCCGGAGGGAGAGGGGCCAGGAGCGCGCGATGGTGAGTTCGAACGATTCGCCTGGTACCCGATTGCGCGAAGCCGTCGCGGCTGAATCCCCGTTGCAGGTCGTCGGGACGATCACTGCCTACGCAGCGCGCATGGCGGAGCGTTCCGGCTTCCACGCGATCTATCTGTCCGGCGGCGGCGTCGCGGCCAACTCGCTCGGTACGCCCGATCTCGGCATCAGCGCGCTGGAAGACGTGCTGGTAGACGTGCGACGCATCACGGATGCCTGCGGCCTCCCGCTGCTGGTCGACGCCGACACGGGCTGGGGAGGCGCGTTCAACATCGCGCGCACCGTTCGCTCGCTGGCGCGCGCGGGCGCCGCCGGCATGCACATCGAGGACCAGGTCGCGACCAAGCGCTGTGGACACCGGCCCGGCAAGGCCATCGTCCCGCGCGACGAGATGATCGACCGCATCAAGGCTGCGGTCGATGCGCGCGAAAGGGACTTCGTGATCATGGCCCGCACCGATGCAATCGCGGTGGAAGGCATCGATTCGGCGATCGAACGCGCCATCGGCTGCGTGGAAGCCGGCGCGGACATGGTGTTCCCCGAGGCGATTTATACGCTCGAGCAGTACCGGCAATTCAAGGACGCGGTGAAAGTCCCCATCCTCGCGAACATCACCGAATTCGGCGAGACGCCGCTGTTCACCACCGACGAGCTGCGTTCCGCCGGTGTCGACATTGCGCTGTATTGCTGCGGCGCGTATCGAGCGATGAACAGGGCCGCGCAGACCTTCTACGAAACGGTGCGCCGCGAAGGCACGCAGAAATCGGTCGTGCCGATCATGCAGACGCGCGCCGAGTTGTACGATTTTCTGGATTACCACAGCTACGAACAGAAGCTCGACGCGCTGTTCGCCAAAGACAACTGAAGGAAAGTGTCATGAGCGAAAGCGTGAGCACGTTGCCCAAACCCAAGAAATCCGTCGCGCTGTCAGGCACCACGGCAGGCAACACCGCACTGTGTACGGTGGGCCGCAGCGGCAACGACCTGCATTACCGCGGTTACGACATCGCCGATCTGGCCAACCGTTCGACTTTCGAGGAAGTCGCCTTCCTGCTGGTCCACGGGGCGCTGCCGAGCGTGGCGCAACTCCGCGCGTACAAGACCAAGCTCAAGCGCCTGCGCGGTATTCCGGCACTCGTGCAGGACGCGCTGGAACTGTTGCCGGCGAGCGCCCATCCCATGGACGTCTTGCGCACCGGCTGCTCGATGCTGGGCGCCTTGTTGCCCGAACGCGAGGGCCACCCGGTCGCGGATGCGCGCGACATCGCCGATCGCCTGATCGCGAGCTTCGTATCGATGCTCCTTTACTGGTGGCAGTTCACGCGCGGTGGCCGACGTCTCGACACGGAGACGGCGGACGATTCCGTCGCGGCACATTTCCTCCACTTGCTACACGGCGAGCCCGCCAGCGCTGCGCACGTGCGCGCGCTCGACCGATCGCTCGTTCTCTATGCCGAACACGAATTCAACGCGAGCACCTTCGCGGCGCGCGTGATCGCGGGCACCGGCGCCGATATGTACTCCGCCATCACGGGTGCCGTCGGTGCGCTGCGCGGACCCAAGCATGGCGGGGCCAACGAGGCCGCGATGGACATCATCGCGCGTTATGCGAGCGCTGATGCAGCGGAAGCCGACATGCGCCAACGACTCGCGCGAAAGGAAATCGTCATAGGCTTCGGGCACCCGGTTTACACGACAGGGGATCCGCGCAACCCCATCATCAAGGAAATCTCGCGCGAGTTGACGCATGCGGGCGGTAACCCGGTGCTGTTCGAAGTGTCCGAGCGCATCGAAAGGTTGCTTTGGGACGAGAAGCGGATGTTCCCGAATCTTGACTGGTACTCGGCGTCGACCTATCACATGCTCGGCGTACCCACGCCGCTGTTCACGCCGCTGTTCGTGGTTTCACGCACCACCGGCTGGTGCGCACACGTCATGGAGCAGCGTGAGGACGGCAAGATCATCCGCCCGAGCGCGAACTACACCGGGCCGGACGATCGCGCCTACGTGCCGATCGGCGAGCGCGGCTGATGGACGAGGTCTTCGATTTCCTGGTGTCCTGAGTTCGCGTCAACCCTGCTGATGGATCACCAGGATGGTCTGGTCGTCGCGACCGATGGGATTTCCCTGGTGCGCGATGAGTGCATCGCGTAGCGCGTGCATGATCGAAGTGGCGCGTGGCGGAGCGGACGCGATGATCGACGCCACGCGATCGATACCAAACGCTTCGCCCTGGGCATCGACCGCTTCGATCAAGCCATCGGTGTAGGCGATCACGAAGTCGCCCGCAGCGAGGGGGCAACTCTGGTTCGCGTAACGATGCTCGCGCAATACGCCGAGCGGTATCTCGCCGCCTTCCCCGATCCTCGTCACCGTGTCCCCGCGCCGCCGGAAGCTTGGCGGATGGCCGGCCGAGACGAACGACATCAAGCCCCGGTCGGGTTCGGCCAGCACGCTGAAGGCAGTCAGAAAATGCCGCCGCGGACGACGCGAGAAAAAATACCTGTTGGCGTAGGTGAGCACTCCCGCGGGGCCGCCGGGCGGTTCGTCGGCGCGATAGGTGCGCAGGATCGCGTCGAACTGCACTGCTTCCATGGCCGCGGCGGGACCGTGGCCGGAGACGTCGCCGACGATCATGCCCCAGGCATCGCGACCGGTGTCGGTGCTCGAGCCATCGCGCGCGCTCACGACGTGCGTCAGTGGCATGAGGTCGTAGTAATCGCCAGCGGCAATGTCGGCGGGCTGGTAGTGCACCGCGTGGTCGATGCCGCGAATTCGCGGATTCTCCGGCAGCAGCAATCGCTGCACGTCCGCAAGACTTTCGATCGAATTATCGTTGCGCATGCGGAACCGGACGCTACTCGCGGGTGCCGAGACTATCGCACCAGAATCCCCCGGGAGTGGTCCCAAGTGGGGGACAGCAAGCTACCGTGGTTGACGGTCAGTTGGTCAACTGCAGGAAAGAGTGTCCGCCGATGCGCGTCCCCTCGTGACCATCGCTCCACGAGGGACGCACGAGATTGAAGGCATAGAAATGATCCGCGCCCGGCACGACCAGCGAACGCTCGAGCAGCGGGCGCTGCCATTCTTCACGGGTTTCCGCGGCGATGCGCCACGCGCGATCCCAAGCCTGGTCGTTGCGGACCCGGAAATTCGGCGACGTATATGCCGGCGCAAACTGTTTGCGTTGCGTCACCACCGCGCAGACGTCCGCGCCCCAGGTACCGCGCTCCACCCTCCGCAACACGACTTCAGCGACAGCCTGCTGGCCGCGTACAGGCTGATCGCGAGCTTCCAGATAGACCGTGGTGGCGAGACACACCTGATCGGCGTGCGGTTGGGGAAGGATCGACGAAAGCCAGAGCAGCAGGGACAGTTTCAATGCGGTGTTCCGGGTAGACGGGCGTCGTCGTTGCTACGCAAAGGACGTGCCGGGGCACGAATTTCCAGAACGTGGGCGCGGATCGCCGATCTGATTTGCACGCGTGCGCCCTGAGACGCTTCGAGGATTGTTGTTGACGAACGGGTATCTGACCCGATTGAGAACGTGACTAAACGTCAAGGTTCGACACTTCGCGGCGCGTCCATTCAGCGGCCAGCGATTTTGTGCCGCACCTCGTTCTGTGACGAGGATGCGAGCGCGGCGCACCTTACCAGCAGCTCACTAGAGTCGCTATTCGAAGATGAATGCCGGTTCAGATGAATGCGGCGAGTTCGGTGCCTTGCCGAATGGCACGCTTCGCATCGAGTTCTACAGCGACATCCGCGCCGCCGATGAGATGTGCTTGCGGTTTTTCAGCGTCGACCGGCATCTGCAACTCATCGAACAGGTCGCGGCGCGGTTCCTGGCCCGCGCATATCACCACGTGATCGACTTCCAGAACGCGCGGCTTCCCGCCAACAATGATGTGCAATCCCGCATCGTCGATGCGCACGTACTGCACGCCTCCCAGCATCTCGACGCCCTTGTGTCGCAAAGCCGCACGATGCACCCATCCGCTGGTCTTGCCGAGGCGTTTGCCGGGCGCTCCGGGCGATCGCTGCAGCAAGATAATGTCGCGCAGCGGTGGTTCCGGGATCGCCCCGCCCTCCGCCAAGCCGCCACGCGCTGAAAACGTGGTGTCGACGCCCCACTCGCGAAGCCATCGCGCCGTGTCGGTCGACGGCGATGGCGCGGCCTGCACCAGGAATTCGGCAACATCGAACCCGATCCCGCCCGCACCGATGATCGCGACCCTGGCCCCCACGTGGAGTTGCCCTGTCAGTACCTCGAGATAGCCCACGACCTTGGGATGGTCCATACCCTCGATCGACGGCTGTCTTGCACGCACGCCCGTGGCGATCACGACGTGGTCGAACGCCTCGGCGCGAAGCGACGAGGCGGTCGCCGCCGTGCCGAGCCGCACGTCGACTCCCGTAGCGCGCAGTCGCTCGCCGAAATAGCGCAGCGTTTCGGAAAACTCCTCCTTGCCCGGCACGCGCTTGGCGAGGTTGAACTGGCCGCCGATTTCCGTCGCCGAGTCGAACAGGGTCACGGCGTGCCCGCGTTCGGCCAGCGTGGTAGCGCAGGCAAGTCCAGCAGGCCCCGCGCCGACCACGGCGATGCGCCGGGGGCACTCCGCTTTCGCGATGACAAGTTCCGTCTCGAAGCAGGCACGCGGATTGACCATGCACGTCGCGCGCTTCTTGACGAATACGTGATCGAGGCACGCCTGGTTGCAGGCGATGCACGTATTGATCGTGTGGGCCGCGTTGCGTTGCGCCTTGGCGACCCAATCCGGATCCGCGAGGAACGGACGCGCCATCGACACCATGTCGGCCTGGCCCGAAGCAAGGATCGCTTCGGCAGTGTCGGGCATGTTGATGCGATTGGTCGCGATGAGGGGCAACTTGACCTCGCGACGCATGCGTTCGGTGACCCACGCGAACGCGGCGCGAGGCACGCTCGTCACGATGGTCGGAACGCGTGCCTCGTGCCAGCCGATCCCGGTGTTGATCAAAGTCGCGCCGGCCTTCTCGATCTGGCGGGCCAGCGCGACGACCTCGTTCCAGTCGGAACCCTCGGTGACCAGATCGAGCATCGACAGCCGGAAAATGATGATGAAGTCGCGACCGACTGCCGCGCGGGTTCTACGAACCACCTCGACAGCAAATCTCGAACGGCGTGCCGCGTCGCCGCCCCAGGCGTCTTCGCGCCTATTCGTCCGCGCCACGAGGAACTCGTTGATGAGGTATCCCTCCGAGCCCATCACCTCGACGCCGTGATAGCCCGCGTCGCGCGCGAGCTCGGCGCTGCGCACGAAGTCACCAATGGTGCTGTCGATACCGCGCGCCGTCAGCGCGCTCGGCGAGAATGGCGTGATGGGCGACTTGATCGCACTCGGCGCCACGGAAAACGGGTGGTAGCCGTAGCGTCCCGCGTGGAGAATCTGCAGGCAGATGCGGCCGTTCTCGGCACGAACCGCGTCGGTCACCCGGCGATGCCGCCGCACTTCGGTGCGCCACGACAACTTGCCGCCGAACGGCGCGAGCCAGCCGCGCATCGATGGTGCGATGCCCCCGGTGACCATGAGCCCGACACCGCCGCGCGCGCGTTCCGCAAAATACGCGGCGAGTTTGGGGAAGTCGTGGGCCCGGTCCTCGAGCCCGGTGTGCATCGATCCCATGAGCACTCGATTCGGCAGCGTGTCGAAGCCGAGATCGAGGGGGCGGAGCAGGTGGGGGTAGGGCGAAGCGGGCGAGACCGCCTGGGTCATGGCATCGTCCTGGCCTGCGCAGAATCCGCACCTTGCCGTGCTGCGCACGCGGGCGCAAGCGCGATGTCTTCTGCACCGCGACCGTGAGCGCCGCGAACGCGACGGCCACGACGAGCAGCATTGAAGCGGACGTCTGGCAAACTATGCGGCTGCTCCCGCACCCAGGTCTGATCCAGATGAGCCACTTCGATATCCGTTCCGCGCAGCGGCCCGACCCCGACGCCCCGATGCTCGACATCGCGCGCTACACGCGGAACTTCGAGATCGCGTCCGACGAAGCCTTCGACACTGCGCGCTATATGTTGCTCGACTCGCTTGGCTGCGCATTGCTGGCGTTGCGCTTTCCCGAATGCGTCAAGCATCTGGGGCCCTTGGTGCCTGGCGCCACTCTCGCGGGCGGCGCGCGTGTTCCTGGCACCGCGCATGAACTCGATCCCGTGCAGGCGGCGTTCGCAATCGGCACTCAAGTTCGCTGGCTCGACTTCAACGACACCTGGCTGGCGGCCGAGTGGGGGCACCCTTCCGACAACCTCGGCGCGATCCTCGCGCTGGGTGATTACTTGTCCCGCAAGGCGATTGACGAGGGGCGCGCGCCGCTTACCGTCCGTGATGCGCTCGGCTGGGCCATCAAGGCGCACGAGATTCAGGGCTGCTACGCGCTCAGGAACAGCTTCAACAGGGTTGGGCTCGATCACGTGATCCTGGTCCGCCTCGCGTCCACCGCGGTCGCGGCCGCGATGCTCGGAGGCGGTGAGGAGGACATCGTCACCGCGGTTTCGCACAGTTGGATCGACGGAGGGGCACTGCGCACCTACCGGCATGCCCCCAACACAGGGCCGCGCAAGAGCTGGGCGGCCGGAGACGCCTGTCGCCGCGCCGTCACGCACGCAATCAACGCGGTGGACCGCGGCGTGGTCGGCTATCCGTCCGCGCTTTCGGCAAAGACCTGGGGCTTTTACGACGTACTGTTCAAAGGAAAGCCGTTCGAGTTCGAGCGCCCTTTCGGCAGTTACGTCATGGAAAACGTGCTGTTCAAGATCAGCTATCCGGCCGAGTTCCACGCCCAGACTGCCGTCGAATGCGCCATGGCGCTGCATCCGGCAGTGCGGGACCGCGTCGATGCAGTCGAAAGGATCGTGATCGAGACGCAGGAAGCCGGTGCACGCATCATCGACAAGACCGGGCCGCTGGCCAATTACGCCGACCGGGACCATTGCCTGCAGTACATGGTCGCCATTCCCCTGCTGTTCGGAAGGTTGACCGCCGAGGATTACAGCGATGAGACCGCCAGCGACCCCCGCATCGACGCCCTTCGATCGCGGATGGAAGTGCGCGAGAATCCGGATTTCACTCGGGATTACTTCGATCCGGCCAGGCGCTACATCGGCAACTCTCTGCAGGTTTTCTTTCGGGACGGCAGCAATACCGACAAGGTGTCGATCGATTTTCCGATCGGGCATCGCAAACGGCGGGCCGAAGGCATCCCGGTCCTGCTGCGCAAGTTCGAGCAGGCGGTGCGGGAGCAGCTGCCGGCACGCAAGGCTGCCCGTATCCTCGAACTCAGCCGGGATCCGTCCCGTCTCGACGCGCTCCCCCTCCACGAATGGATGGGAATGTTTGCCACGTGAACGGGAAGCTGGACCCCCGTTAAAAATATGCTAACCAGAGCTGAACGATTGGCTGACGCGCGTTAAAAAATAGCTATACTCGCCCCGTCGCGACGTCGGATCCCATTCTCCGGTTCGCGCAGATCACCTACACGAAGCTAAGGAGAACCCGATGAATCGCAAGAGCTTGTGTGTCCTGATCGCCCTCGGCCTCGGTGCGGCGAGTGTCCAGGCGATGGACTACGACGATCGCTTTTACTTTGCACCCTATATGGGTGTGTCCATCAATGATGATGATCGCTTTACCGACAGCACGTCGTTCCTACTCGGCGCTGGCGTCGGCAGGTTCATCAACCCGAACTCCGCGATCGATGTTTTCGTCGACCGCACCACCCGCGACAACCGTCCTGACGGCATCGGCGTGCCTTCGCGTGGCCAGTTCGCCAATACGGTGCTCGGCATTGCCCTGCGTCATCACTTCGGATCATGGGACGCCTGGCGTCCATATGTGATGGTCGGTGGTGGCGTGTCCTACCACGACCGCACCGGTTCCGAGGACGGATACGATCCGTTCGTGCAGGCGGGCCTCGGCATCTCCAACCACATCACCGATCGCGTCAGTTTCCGCGGCGAAGTGGCTTATCGCCATGACACTGACAGCGACTCGTTCAATTTCGGTGATGACGACGATGACATCTTCGATGGTGACTTCTTCGATAGTGACGACAGCTTCGGCGATATTCTCGTAACCTTGGGCCTTACCATCGCTCTCGGCGGCGCCGAGGAAGTGGTCGAAGTCATTGAAAGAGAAGGCGCTCCCATGGCCGACTGCTCGACCCTCGACGACGATCGCGACGGCGTCAACAACTGCGACGACAAGTGCCCGGACAGCACCGCTGGCCAGGTGGTCGGTCCGGATGGTTGCGCCCAGGATGTGGTCATCGACCTGCGTGGCGTCAACTTCAAGTTCGACTATCCGAAGCGTGGTTTCGACGGCACCATCGGGAACGCCGGCCTGGTCGAAGGCTCGATGGATATCCTGCAACAGGCGGTCGACGTGCTGAAGCGTTACCCGCAGCTGCGCGTGGCGGTTGATGGTCATACCGACGCGATCGGTACCGACGAGTACAACCAGAGCCTGTCCATGCGTCGTTCGAGCGTGGTCTACGACTACTTGATGGCGAACGGCATCGACTCAGGTCGCCTGGTGGGTCCGAACGGCTACGGCGAGAGCCGTCCGATCGACACCAACGACACGGCCGAAGGCCGCGCCCGTAACCGTCGTACCGAGCTGCCGGTCCAGAGGTAAGGGTCTGCGCTCCAAGTGTTGAAAAAGCCCGGCTTCGGCCGGGCTTTTTTTGTGCGCTGCAGAGGATGGAGGCAACCAAGGAGCCCCTTGATTCTCTCCATCCGCTTTTGTCCGGGCGAGGGATTCCCGTCACCTGAAGCCCTGCAGCCCCAAGTTGGCTCCAGTGCCTTCACGCACTTGACTCACCAGGGGTGTTGCGCCACATTTCACAAATGTGAAGAAGCGGGAACTGCCATGGTGCGGGACGAAAGTGCGGGACTCATTCTTCTGGTCGAAGACAATCGCCAAATCGCGGAGATGATTGGCGAATATCTCGAGCGACGCGGCTATTCGCTCGACTTCGCCACCGACGGGACCACCGGCTATCGTCTGGCGAGCGGCAACAGTTACGACGTCATCGTGCTCGACCTCATGTTGCCCGGTATGGATGGCCTGGCACTTTGCCGGCGCCTCCGGGAGGAGGCCAAGAAGGCCACTCCGGTCCTGATGTTGACCGCTCGCGACACCTTGAACGACAAATTGGTGGGTCTCGATGCCGGGGCCGACGACTATCTCGTCAAGCCTTTCGAGATCCGCGAACTCGAGGCGCGCATCCGTGCACTCATCCGGCGCGATCGCAAGCAGGTCAGCGCGCAGGTACTCAAGGTAGGTGATCTGGTACTCGACACCGCCACGTTGCAGGTGACTCGGGGCGGCCAGACGCTCGCGGTTTCCCCCATCGGGCTAAAGCTGCTCGCGATCCTGATGCGCGAGTCGCCGCGGGTCATCTCCCGACGCGACATCGAGCGGGAAGTGTGGGGCGACATGCTGCCCGACTCGGACACGTTGCGCAGCCATCTCTACAACCTGCGCAAGGTGATCGACAAACCCTTCCAGCGCCCCTTGCTGCACACCATCCACAGTGCCGGGTACCGCCTCGCGGATCTCGATTCGGAGACAGCGTCCTCGCAGGAAGATCACTGACGGAGTGTTACCTATGACGCGTTCCGCGGGGCTGCGTCGTGCGCCCGGCAGCGGACCTCGGTGATGGGTTCGAACAGGAGAGAAGGCTTGCGCGCGGAACCGGTGCCACGCAAGGCGGCTGGCGGACTCCGCGGCAAGTTGTTGAGCACGTTTCTGCTCCAGATTGGTGCGATCAGCCTGGCGATGTTGCTGTCGGTCCTCGGCGCGTGGGTGGTTCTGCGCGACGTGCTGATCCAGCGCGCCCTGGTCGAGGAAGCCCAGTACTTCAACCAGCGACTTGCGCGCGACCCCGCGGCACCGGTGCCCGACGTTTACAACATGCGCGGATACCTGGCGCGGGCCGACGTCGCGCGTCCCGAATTGCCGGCGCACCTGCGCTTGCTCGGTCCCGGGTACCACGTCATCGATATGGGCGTTGACGCTGACGATCTGGTCCATGTGAGTGACACGGCGGCCGGCCGGCTGTACCTGGTGTTCGACCAGAAACAGGTGGACCGCCTCGCGCTCTGGTTCGGGTTCGTGCCCCTGATCGTAGTGCTCGGGGTCATCTACAGCGTGTCGTGGCTGAGCTTCCGCACGTCGAAACGCATGGTGTCGCCCATCATCCGCCTGGCGGACATGGTGCAGCGCTGGGATCCGCGACACCCGGATCTCGACGACATCGCGCCGGGCCGCTTTTCCGACGACGAGGAGCAGGAGGTCCACGCGCTCGCCACGGCGCTGCATCACCTTGGCACTCGCGTCGAGAAACAACTCGAACGCGAACACAACTTCACCCGCGACGCGAGCCACGAGCTGCGCACACCCTTGACCGTGATCAAGCTGGCCGCCGACACGGTGCTCGCCGAGGAAACCCTCGAGCCGTTCGTGCTCAAGTCGGCGCAGCGCATCCGCCGGGCGGCGCGGGACATCGAGGCGCTGATCGAATCGTTCCTGATCCTCGCGCGCGAATCCGACGTGGGTTTGCCCGACGAGGATTTCGTCGTGAACGACGTGGTCGGCGACGAGGCCGAGCGAGCGGAAATGCTGGTCACGGGCAAGCCGGTTGAGATCCGCGTGGTCGAGAACGCGCGCTTTGCGCTGCATGCACCGTCGCGTGTCTTCTCGGTGATGCTCACCAACCTCCTGCGCAACGCGTGTTCCTACACCCAGGAAGGCAGTGTCACGATCGTGGTGGACCGCGACCGGGTCAGCGTCATCGACACGGGCAAGGGCATGTCGCCCGAAGTCATCGCGCGTGCCTGGGAAGCGTTTGACCGCGGTGGACGCATCGACAGCGACGGCTTCGGACTGGGCCTCACCATCGTGCGGCGGCTGTCGGAACGATTCGGCTGGCCGGTGCATCTCGACAGCGAGCCGGGACGCGGCACGCGCGCGGTCATCCAGGTCCCCGAACCGCACCCGGTGTGAGTCCTGTGCCCGGCCCTCGGACGGCTGCCGAACGGCGATCGCTATACTTTCACCCTTTCCGCGCCGGAGCCCAACGATGCGACGATGGCTTGCAACCATGGCGATTGCGGTGGCCGCGCTGTGGGGATCCGGAATGAGCGAAGCTGCGGAATATCGGCTCGTGGTTCACGGCGGAGCCGGCGCCATGCCGCGCGCCGACATGACCCGGGAACGCGAGGCGGCGGTACGCGCTGCGCTCACTCGATCGCTGGAGGCGGGCGTCGCGATCCTGCGCAGCGGCGGCAGCAGCGTCGACGCCGTGTCGGCGAGCGTGGTGGTGCTCGAGGATTCGCCGTACTTCAACGCCGGCAAAGGTGCGGTGTTCACGCACGAGGGGCGCAACGAGCTCGACGCGTCGATCATGGACGGTGCGACACTGCGCGCAGGCGCGATCGCGGGCGTACGACGTGTGCGCAATCCGATCCTGCTGGCGCGCGCCGTGATGGAGAAGTCGCCGCACGTGATGCTGACCGGTACGGGTGCCGAGCAGTTCGCGCGATCGATCGGCGTGCAACTCGTCGATCCGTCCTACTTCCGCACCGAAGAACGCTGGAACCAGCTCCAGGACGCATTGCGCAAGGCAAAGTCCCGGCCACACGCCCAGGCGTGGTCCGACGACGCGGCGATGTATCTCGGCACCGTCGGTGCCGTCGCACTGGACAAGCAAGGCCGGCTGGCCGCCGCCACCTCCACCGGCGGCATGACCAACAAGCGCTGGGGCAGGGTAGGGGACTCGCCGATCATCGGCGCCGGCACCTATGCGAACGCCCAGTGCGCAGTGTCGGCGACGGGTTGGGGCGAGTTCTTCATCCGCGCGGCCGTCGCGCACGACATTTGCGCCCGCGTTGCGTACAAGGGCGACAGCATCCGCACCGCGAGCGAGGAAGCGGTGCTGCGCGTGGTGCCGAAACTCGGCGGAGACGGCGGCGTCATCGCGCTTCATCGCAACGGCGAGTTCGCCATGCCCTTCAACACCGCGGGCATGTATCGCGGCTGGATCGACAGCGATGGCGAAGCGCACACGGATATCTATCCGGTCGAGTCCGTTTCTTGAGCATCGGAAGCGAAGTTCCCGAAGTTCCCGAAGAGCCCGAAAAGCCGCAAGTCGTACCAAAGTCTGCCGCGATACCCCCGGCGGTCATCCCGGGCGAATTCGCCGACGAAAGCCCGCGATCGAGCATCGACGAAGCGCCGCCAGCCCGTGCCCAGGGAATCGCGACCGCCGACTACGTGCTGGAGACTTACCTGCTGCATCCAGCCGCTGTACGCGTATGGGCGTGGACCCAGGGCCTCGTGATCTCCACGATCATCGTGCCCGCCTCGATCGTCGGCACCGCGTTGGTTGGGCCGTGGGCGCTGCTGGCTGCCGTGCTCGCCGGAGTCCTCGCCTGGCGCATCGGCTCCCGGCACCTGCGCAGGGCCGTGGAACGATTCCGTTGCGAACGCTTCGCGCGCGGCCTGCGTTATCGACACGGCGTGTGGTGGCAGTCGGAGACTTTCATTCCGAGCGCGCGCGTGCAGCACACCGAGGTCAACCAGGGACCGATCGCGCGGCGCTTCGGCCTCGGCACACTCAAGGTGTTCACGGCCGCCGTGCAGCTCGGTGCGCTCGAGATCGACGGCCTTGCGTACCCCGACGCGTTGCTGCTGCGCGATCGATTGCTGAGCCGGGACGTCAAGCTGCCGGGCGTCGAGTCACGCGACGGGCAGCACGCCGGGATCCCCGCGCCGCAGGACCTCGAGCCGAACATCGTGCATGACCCTGCCGCACACGATGCCTGATCCACTCCCTCCGTTTGCCTCGACCACCCCCGCTGCGGGCGGCGAACTGCGGCTGCACCCGTGGTCTTGGCTGTTCGTGCTGCTGACGCAGCTCCGGCAGGTACTCATTCCGTTGGTGGCGCTGCTCGTTTTCGGTCGCGGCGATCGCTGGGAATTTTTTGGCGTGGCCGCGGCGGTGGGTTTGTCGCTTTACGCGCTCGTCTACAGCATCGGATTCCGTTACCGGCTGCTGGGCGAAGAACTCATCGTGCGCGAAGGCATCTTCAACCGCACCGAACGCCATATACCCGTTGCGCGTATCCACAACGTCGTGCAGCGGCGCAATCCGCTGCATCGCGCATTTGGCGTGACGGAGCTGCGCCTCGAGTCCGCGGGTGGCGTCAAGCCGGAAGCCGTGATGAACGTGATCTCGCGCGCCGAAGCGGACCGGCTCGAGCGCGTGTTGCGCGAAGGCGCGGCACAGGCGTCCGGCGAGGATGCGGGTGACGGGCAGCCCGCGGAGATTCTTCACCGGTTGGGCCTCGGCGAACTCGCAAGACTGGGTATTTCCTCGAACCGGGGATTGCTCGCGCTCGCGGCACTGTGGGCAGCATCCTGGCAGTTCGATATCGACTGGAGCGACCTGCCACTCTTCCGGCGCGTAGCCTCCAGCCTCAAGCGCGGAGCCCTGGGATTCGTCGGCGACCACGGCTGGATCTCGGTGGGTCTTGCCGCACTCGGCACGTTGGTCGTGTTGTGGCTGGCGCTGCGACTGCTGTCGGTAGTCTTCGCGATCGTCACGTTCTACGGCTTTCGTCTCGAACGCCAGGGCCAGCGCATCGTCAGCGAAGCCGGTTTGCTGACACGCACGCGCGCCGGTGCGACGCCCCGCCGCATCCAGCGCGTCACCGTCCGTCAGAGTTTCCTGCTCGCACGCATGCGTCGCGTCAGCGTGCAGGTCACGCTTGCCGGTGGCATGGCCCAGGAAGGGGAAAAAGAATCTCGGCTGCGCTGGCTCGCGCCTATCGCCACCCTCGATGCGGCCCGGCGACTGATTGCGGAGGTGCGACCGGAGGCCGACTGGCTGCGCGATGACTGGCGGCCGCTGCACCCGCGCGCGGCGTGGCGGATGTTCAAATGGCCGGCCCTGGGTGTGTTCCTGGTCGTGGGCCTGATCGGCACCATCAATCCTTGGGCGCTGGCGGCCTGGGGGCTGGTGCCGTGGCTCTGGTTCGATGCGCGCGGACGCGCGCGCTTCGGCGGCTACGCTGTGGACTCTCAGACGTTTGCGGTGCGCGAGGGCTGGCTGACGCGAACGTGGGACAGCGTGCGCTTGAACGACATACAGAGCGTGCGGCTGCGGCGCACACCCGGCGACAGCCGCGCAGGGATGGCGCGCGTGGCGGTGGCCAGTGCAGGCAGTTCGGACCTCGTCGGATCGCCGGTCGAGGTGGCGTGCCTGTACCTCGCCGAAGCCGAAGCACTGTGCGATCGACTGCGCGACGAGGTGTCGTTCCGGGCGGAAAAACTCGACGGCATTGCGCTTCTGTAGACCGAGGAACTCTGGCGCCGAAGCCCGATGTGGCATCATGCGGCGGTCTTTCACCGCGCCTCCCGACATGCCCACTCTCCCATGCTGATTTTCGACGTCTCAACGCCGGGGCGCGTGTCCGGTGCGCAGCTGCCGAAGTCAGTCGCGGCACCGTCCGATGTGCCGAAGTCGCTGTTGCGGGACTCGCCGAACGGCCTGCCCGAGGTCTCCGAACTGCAGGCCGTGAGGCACTACACCAACTTGTCGCGGCGCAACTTTTCCATCGACACGCACTTCTATCCACTGGGTTCGTGCACGATGAAATACAACCCGCGTGCGTGCAACACGCTCGCGATGCAGTCGGGATTTCTCGCGCGCCATCCGTATGCGCCGGATTCGTTGTCACAGGGATTTCTTTCCTGCATGCACGATCTGCAGGAGATCCTCGCCGATGTGACGGGCATGCGCGGCGGCGTGTCCCTGTCGCCGATGGCCGGTGCGCAAGGTGAGTTCGCAGGCGTCGCGATGATCATGGCGTACCACCGCAGCCGCGGCGCGGTGGAGCGGACCGAGATCATCGTGCCCGACGCGGCGCACGGAACCAACCCGGCGACTGCGGTGATGTGCGGTTGCACAGTGCGCGAGATTGCCACTGGCAAGGACGGCGACGTCGACATCGAGGCATTGAAGAATGTGCTCGGCCCGAAGACCGCGGGCATCATGCTGACCAATCCATCGACGCTGGGCGTGTTCGAGCGGCGCATCGTCGAGATCGCGAAGCTGGTGCACGACGCGGGTGGTCTCCTCTACTACGACGGTGCGAATCTCAATGCGATCCTGGGCAAGGTCCGCCCAGGCGACATGGGCTTCGACGCGATCCACATGAACCTGCACAAGACTTTTTCGACGCCGCATGGCGGCGGCGGGCCAGGGGCCGGTGCGGTCGGCGTATCCGAAAGGCTGCGACCCTTCCTGCCGGTGCCGATGGTGGAGAAGGTGGAGGCCGGCGAGAAAAAAGGCGACGCGGTTTCCTATCGCCTGGTGCGCGCCGACGAGCGACCGCAGTCCATCGGACAGCTGTCGGCGTTCGCGGGCAATGCCGGCGTTCTGCTTCGCGCATACGTCTACGCAAGATTGCTCGGCTGCGAAGGCATGCGCCGCGTCGGCGAATACGCAACCCTCAACGCCAATTACCTGGCTGCGCGCCTGCGCGAAGTCGGTTACGACCTGGCCCTGCCGTCGCGACGCGCCAGCCACGAATTCATCGTCACCGCCGCGCGGCAGAAGAAAGCCAACGGAATCACCGCGCTCGATTTCTCGAAGTCGCTTCTCGACTACGGCATCCATGCACCCACCAACTACTTCCCGTTGTTGGTGCCCGAATGCCTGTTGATAGAGCCCACGGAGACCGAGGATCTGGCGACGCTCGATCGCTTTGTCGACGTGATGGCGGAGTTGCTGGTGAAATCGGCCGAGGATCCGGACTGGATGAAAGGGGCGCCCTACACCACGCCCGTGCGGCGTCTCGACGACATCAAGGCGGTGCGCGAGCTCGACATCGCGTTCGAACCCAAGTCGCCGCATCCGCAGGCACCCGCCGCAGTCGCCAGCGTCGAGGTCGCGACGATCTGATGGCTGACGGCAAGGCTGGACTCGCCCCACGCGGACCCCGGGGCGTCTGGAACGCCGCTCGATGGTCCTTCAAGGGCCTGCACGCGGCGTTCCGGACCGAGGGCTCATTCCGGCTCGAGGTTTATCTGTTCGTCATCGCGGCTCCGCTAGCGTTCTGGCTGGGCGAGAACCTGGTCGAGCGTGTGTTGTTGTTCGGCGTGCTGCTGCCGGTGCTGGCGATGGAACTCATCAACTCGGGCCTCGAGTGCGTCGTCGACAAGCTCATACCGGAGTTCGATGAACTCGCAGGCCGCGCCAAGGACATGGGTTCGGCCGCTGTGTTCGCCTGCATGCTGAATGTGGTGATCGTGTGGGCCGTGTTGTTGTGGCCCCATTCCTGAAGTTGTCGGAGTAACCCGCGTTGTTCGAATGGATATTCACGGCTGAAGGCTGGATCGCGCTGCTGACGCTCAGCACGCTCGAGATCGTGCTCGGCGTCGACAACCTGGTTTTCATCTCGATCGTGGTTTCGCGCCTGCCCGCGCATCAGCGATCCCGCGCGCGACGCTTCGGCATCGCGTTGGCCTGCGTCTCGCGCATCCTGTTGTTGCTGACACTCGCCTGGCTCGCCGGAATGACCGACCCGGTGCTCACCGTCTTCGGGCTCGGCCTCTCGGTGCGCGACCTCGTGCTGATCCTCGGCGGACTCTTCCTGCTGGTGAAATCCACCATGGAGATCCACGAGGCCGTGGAGGGCGGCGAGAACGACGGCACGCCGGGCGGCCGGGCTGCTGCAACCTTCGGCATGGCGATCACGCAGATCGCGATCATCGACATCGTCTTTTCGCTCGACTCGGTTATCACCGCGGTGGGGATGGTGAACGACAAGGCGATCATGGTCATCGCCATCCTGCTCGCCGTCGGCGTGATGTTGCTGGCTGCGGACTTCATCGGAAACTTCATCGACAAGCACCCGACCATCAAGATGCTCGCGCTGACGTTCCTGATCCTCGTCGGCGGTGCGCTGGTGGCCGAGGGCGTGCATCTCCACGTCCCGCGCGCCTATCTCTACTTTGCGATGGCTTTTTCGGGCGGCGTCGAAGGACTCAACATGGTGATGCGCGGCCGCCGGCGGCGTAGTGATCTTGCCAACCACGTGATTCGCGGGGGTCCCGGAATCGATCGACCGCCGTCCAAGGACACGACACTAACCGCCGCTGAATGACACGGCCCGGGACCTGCGTGGGATGCGGCACACTATGTGTCTCGTCGCTCTCCGGTGAACCCCATGAACTTCCTGCGCACGCTACTCGCGACTTTGCTGGTGATCTCGCTCGCCGGCTGCGGCTACAACGATTTCCAGCGTCGCGATGAAACGGTCAAGGGTGCGTGGTCGGAGGTCATCAACCAGTACCAGCGTCGTGCGGATCTCATCCCGAACCTGGTGGCGACGGTCAAGGGCTACGCGCAGCAGGAACAGGACGTGCTCGTGCGCGTTACTGAAGCCCGCGCCAAGGTCGGGCAGGTCAATGTCAATGCCGATGACGCGCAGTCGCTCGCCAATTTCAAGGCGGCCCAGGGGGAGCTTTCGTCCGCGCTCTCGCGCCTGCTCGTGGTCACCGAGAATTATCCGAACCTGAAGTCCGACCAGGGGTTCCGCGATCTGCAAGCGCAGCTCGAAGGCACCGAGAATCGCATCACCGTAGCGCGCAATCGCTACGTGCAGACCGTGCAGGACTACAACACGCTGGTGCGGACCTTTCCGCAAAACCTGACCGCGAAAATCTTCGGCCACAAGATCAAGCCCAATTTCACGGTCGCCAACGAGGCAGCGATCTCGACCGCGCCGACCGTGGATTTCTCGCGCCCCGATGCGCCGCAAGCGCTGCCTCCGCCGCAGCCCTTGCCCGCGCCGACGCCGCAGGATCACCTGCCCACGCCCGAGCCCGTGCCCGCCCCCGCCAGCTGACACTGGTGCTGCGAGCGAGATCGATGCGCCGCTTTCTCCGGATTCGCGGCGTCGCCATCGGGTTCCTGATTGTCGCGAGCGCGGTTTCGTCGGCACAGGTGCTGACACCTTCGAAGTCGCTGCCCAGTTCGCCGGCCTCCGCGCCGATGCCATCGGCGCCGCGTCCCGCAGATCCCGTCGCTGCACCCTCGCAGCCCGCGCCGCGTCCTGCAGATCCGGTCGCTCGCGAAGCCGCGCGGGACAACGCCGGGCGCGTCGCGATCCCGCCGCTCACCGATCGCGTGGTCGATACCGCGAACCTGCTCGGCCCTTCGGAGCAAGCCGACTTCGTCGCAAGATTCGCCGCGCTGGAGCAACGCAAGGGCAGCCAACTCGTGCTCCTGATCGTTCCCACCACGGAACCGGAGACCATCGAGCAGTTTGCAATCCGCGTCTTCGACGAGTGGCGCGTCGGGCGCGCCAAGATTGATGACGGAGTGCTGTTGCTGATCGCGCGTGACGACCGACGCGCTCGCATCGAAGTCGGCCGTGGCCTGGAGGGGATGATCCCGGACGCCGTGGCGAACCGGTTGATCGACGCCTACCTGGTGCCACGCTTCAAGGCCGCCGACTATCGCGGCGGAATCGATGACACGACGACCGCATTGGTGCGCCTGATCGACGGCGAACCCTTGCCGGCACCGACCGCTTCCCGCGATTCTTCAGCCGGTGGCTTCGGCGGATTGATGCCCGCCGTCATCATCGCCTTCATCCTTTCCACGTTCCTTGCGGCATTGCGTGGCGTGTGGCGGCCGCTGCTCGTGGCAGCCGGCAATGGAGGCTTGGGCTTGCTGCTGGCAGGCGGCGGCGCAATGCTGACGTGGGCCGTTGTTGGCGCGGTGGTGGCGATGCTGCTCGGTATTTTTGGCGGCGGCGGCCGCGGTC
>Ga0183260_10000340_pt1 | contig 38454 bp, 31 predicted proteins | sample AntDrymUQ4972206_2_FD_129768 | JGI IMG/M metagenome (GOLD analysis project Ga0183260, IMG submission 129768) | Polar desert sand microbial communities from Dry Valleys, Antarctica - metaG UQ497 (22.06) (version 2) (version 2) | ecosystem: Environmental > Terrestrial > Soil > Desert | place... | reverse complement strand
TCGCCGGGTCCATCGGTCGAGACCGACGAGCAGATCCTGGACTGGGTGGCCGAGGACGCGGAGACCGCGCTGCACCCGTCGTGCACCGCCAAGATGGGCGTGGGCGAGGCGTCGGTCATCGACCCGACCACCATGGAGGTTCATGGAATGACCGGGCTTCGAGTCGTGGACGCTTCAGCGATGCCGTTCGTGACCAACGGCAACATCTACGCGCCGGTGATGATGCTGGCCGAGAAGGCCGCCGACCGGATCGCAGGGAACACGCCACTCGGCCCGCTGCACGTGCCGTACTACAGCTACCGGGACGGGTCGCGTACGTACCCTCCGAACAACCCCGAGATGAGTAGGGAGAGCGTCGATGAGCACCACAGCTGAACATGAGGCGTCCCCACGGCTGAGCGATGGCGAGAGCGTGCCCGACGCTGCCCTTTCGGTGCGCGGGCTCTGGAAGGTGTTCGGGCCCAAGGGGGATGAGATCGTCGGTAGCCCCGAGGCTGACCTGCCCCGGCCGGAACTCCTGGCTCGCACCGGCTGCACGGTGGCGGTCAAGGACGTGTCGTTCGACGTTGCCCCCAGCGAGGTCTTCGTCGTCATGGGGCTGTCCGGCTCGGGCAAGTCGACTCTGGTGCGTTGTCTCACGCGGCTCATCGAGCCCTCGGCGGGTGATGTGCTGCTGGACGGCGAGGACGTGCGCAAGATGTCCGAGTCTCGCCTGCGTGAACTGCGTCGCACCCACGTATCAATGGTGTTCCAGCATTTCGGTCTGCTGCCGCACCGACAAGTCATCGACAACGTGGCGTACGGGTTGGAGATCCGAGGGGTCAGCAAGAAAGAGCGGCATGCCAAGGCGCAGGAGATGGTGGACCTGGTTGGGCTCACCGGCAACGAGCACTCGTATCCGGATCAACTCTCCGGCGGTATGCAGCAGCGAGTCGGCCTGGCCCGGGCGCTGGCCGTTGATCCCACCGTGATGCTGTTCGATGAGCCGTTCTCCGCACTCGACCCGCTCATCCGACGGGGCATGCAGAACGAGGTCATCCGGCTTCACGAGGAGGTCGGCAAGACCATGGTGTTCATCACCCACGACCTGCAGGAGGCGCTGAAGCTCGGCGATCGGATCCTCATCATGCGCGACGGTGCCGTGGTCCAGATCGGCAGCCCAGCTGAGGTGGTAGCCCGCCCCGCTGATGACTACGTTCGGGACTTTGTCAGCGACGTCCATCGCTCGGCCGTGCTCACCTTGCGCTACGTGATGCGGGAGCCGCTGCCGGACGACTCGTCTGAGGGCCCGATCATGTCTCCGGACACCATCGTCCGACAGGCCGCACGTGTCGCGCTCGCGTCCGCGCATCCGTTACGCGTGGTCTATGACGACATCCTCATCGGAATCGTCGACAATGATGCGCTCTTACGGGTCGTTGTGGCTGAGGAGTCGTAGTGACAACACTTGCGGCAGGGGCACAGCGCGTCCGGACGGTCGTGACGGTGCAGCGGAGCTGGCTTCTGCTTGGCGTGTTGGTCCTGTGGGTGTTGTTGTGGGCGGTCCTGCGCGGGCAGGACACACTGGCGCTCGCGCGGGCTGACCTCACTGACTTCCAAACATGGCTCAACGATCTCGATGATCGACTGCGTGGCACCTGGTTGCTCGATGTAACTGGCGTGATCAGCGACGCCCTTGATGGACTGCTCACGTTCCTTCGGGAGCTGGTCAGCACTCCCGCCTTCCCGCGCCCGGTACCCGAGATCGGCTGGCTGGGTGTGCTCTCCATCGCCACCTGGGTCGCCTATGCGATAGCCGGTTGGAAGCATGCCCTGCTGACCGCGGCGTCCTTCGCGGCCTTTGGCCTGCTCGGCTACTGGGAAGAAAGTATGGACCTTCTGGTGGTGACGTTCACCGCCGTTGCCGTTTGCCTCCTCATCGGCATCCCACTCGCAGTGTGGATGGGGCGAAGCCAGCGCGTCACCTCAGCGATCACGCCGGTTCTCGACCTCACCCAGACGATGCCGGCCTTCGTCTACCTGCTTCCGCTCACGCTCCTGTTCGGCATCGGCCCGCCGGCGGCCGTTGTCGTCACGGTGATCTATGCGCTTGCCCCGGTCATCCGCATCGGCGCACATGGCATCCGTTCGGTCTCTCCGACTGTCCTGGAGGCGGCAGCGTCGATGGGTACAAACCGCTGGCAGGTACTTCGCAAGGTACAGCTGCCGATGGCGCGTCGGACGATCATTGTGGGCGTCAACCAGACGGTGATGGCGGCGCTCTCCATGGCGACCATCGCGGCCCTGATCGCCGCGCCAGGCCTTGGAGAGGAGGTCGTCGTTGCGCTCGGCTCGCTCGCCGTGGGCACCGCCTTCGTTGCCGGTCTTGCAATCGTGGTGATGGCGGTGATGCTGGACCGGGTTACCACGGCCGCGTCCGAGCGGTCCGAGCAGTTGGCGCGTCAGACAACAGTGCATCCCCGGCGTCGCGTGGTCCTGCTTGCCGGAACCGGCGCCCTCGCCCTCGTCGGGGTGTACCTCTCCCGTTACTACACCTATCTTGCGGAGTTTCCGGACAACCCCGATCTCGGTACACCGTTGGGAAATGCCGTTGACGATGCGAGCATCTACATCCAAGACAACTGGTTCAACGTCACTAAGGGTATCGCCGACGCAGTGTCGAACGGGCTGATCAATCCGCTCGAAGCGCTCATCGCCGACTCCCCTTGGTACCTCACTTCCGCTGCGCTTCTGATGATCTCTGCCGTGCTCGGCGGGCTCCGGTCGGCGATCACGACCGCAGTCTGCCTGGGAGTGATCCTCGCGACTGGCCTGTGGCAGGACTCCATGGTCACGCTGGCAACGACGCTCGTGGCGATCGTTTTGGTCATGGTTCTCGCGCTGATCTTCGGCCTCATCATCGCCCGCAATAGTCGGGCAGACAGCGTGATTCGCCCCATTCTCGACGCCGCCCAGGTGATGCCGCCGTTCGTGTATCTGGTGCCGGCGCTTGGTCTGTTCCTGGCGACCCGCTTCACCGCGATCGTGGCCGCAGTCATCTTTGCCGCACCTGTTGCGATAAAGCTGGTGGCCGACGGCATCAAGAACGTGTCACCCACGACAGTCGAGGCTGCCGAATCGGCAGGCTCCAGCCGCTGGCAGGTGATCAGCAAGGTGCAGCTGCCGATGGCCCGGACCGGCATCGGGCTGGCAGCGAACCAGGGCCTGCTCTACGTGTTCTCGATGGTCGTCATCGGAGGACTCGTGGGGGCGGGCGGCCTTGGTTACCTGGTTGTATCAGGCTTTTCCCAGGCACAGCTCTTCGGCAAGGGGCTGGCCGCGGGCATTGCGATCGTTGCCCTGGCCATCATGCTTGATCGAATGACCCAGCACGCCAACATCCGCGCCGGCCAACGATGACCGCGCCAGACAGGCCGACCCGTCGGCTGTTGACAGAAGGAGTAACCGTGAGGAAACAGAAGTCCATGCGCCTGCTCGGTATAGGCGCGGCAGCCGGCCTCATCCTGGCCGCCTGTGGCGGCGGGGACATCGAAGAGGCCGATGCCCCGGCCGCCGGCCAGGAGGACTGCGGCGATTTCAACATGGCGATCAACCCTTGGGTCGGCTATGAGGCGTCTGCCTACGTTGTCGGGCAGATCGCTGCCAACGAGCTCGGCTGCACTGTGGAGTACAAGAACCTCAAGGAGGAAGTGGCTTGGCAGGGCTTCGGTTCAGGTGAGGTCGACGTCGTCATCGAAAACTGGGGCCACGAGGACCTGAAGAAGAAGTACATCGAGGAGCAAGGCACCGCGGTCGAGGTAGGCCCAAACGGGAACGTCGGCATCATCGGTTGGTACGTACCGCCGTGGCTCGCCGAGGAGCACCCGGACATCACCAACTGGGAGAACCTGAACAAGTACGCCGACGAGTTCCAGACCTCGGAGTCCGGTGACCAAGGACAGCTGCTCGACGGTGACCCGTCGTTCGTCACCAACGACGAGCCGCTGGTGAAGAACCTCGATCTTGACTTCAAGGTTGTGTACGCCGGGAGCGAGGCGGCGTTGATCCAGAGCTTCCGCCAGGCGGAGGCCAACAAGGATTGGGTGATCGGCTACTTCTACGAGCCGCAGTGGTTCTTTGCCGAGGTGCCCCTGGTCAAGGTGGACCTGCCACCGTACGAACCCGGGTGCGACGCAGATCCGGCAAAGATCGCCTGCGACTACCCCGAGTACATCCTCGACAAGATCGCCAGCAAGGAGTTCATGGACTCCGGGAGCCCGGCCGCGGACCTGGTCTCGGCCTTCCAGTGGACTAACGACGATCAGAACGTCGTCGCGACGTACATCGCAGTTGACGAGATGTCGCAAGAGGACGCTGCCGAGAAGTGGATCGAGGACAACCCGGACAAGGTGGAGGAGTGGCTCGCGGCCAGCTGACGAGTGGCTTCCAATGGCGGAGGGGCACTTCCAATGGGTTCGAACCCATTGGAAGTGTCCCTATCCCACGTGAACGTGGGATAGGGACGACAGACGCCTTGACGGGGTGTCGGAGCGTGACGGTATTGTCTCGCATACTGCACTGTGTTTCTTACTACGCAACATAGGGGGTGACCATGGCGTCGGCTCCAAGCGTCGCACGGGTGGTTGTCATCGGTGCCGGCATCGTCGGGAACAGTCTCGTCTACCACCTCGCCCGGCTGGGCTGGCGCGACATCGTGCAGGTCGACAAGGGCCCTTTGCCCAACCCCGGTGGCTCCACGGGACACGCGTCCAACTTCATCTTCCCCGTTGACCACTCCCGCGAGATCACCGACCTGACGCTCGACAGCATCCGGCAGTACCAGGAGATGGGCGTCTTCACCGAGTCGGGTGGCTTCGAGGTGGCTCGGACAGAGGAGCGCATGGAGGAGTTGCGCCGGCGGATGTCGTCGGCTCGGGCGTGGGGGATCGACGCCGAGTTGGTATCACCGGCGCAGGTGGCCGAGAAGGTGCCGTTCCTGGATCCGGCGGTCATCATCGGCGCCTTCTGGACGCCGTCGGTTGGCGTGGTCGACTCGCTGCGGGCAGGCACGATCATGCGCGAGCGGGCGCAGCAGCTCGACGCCCTGCAGGTCGTCTCGAACGCCGAGGTCACCGGCATCGACGTAGCCGGCGGCCGGATTCGGAGCGTTCGCACCACCACCGGTGACACCGAGACCGACACCGTCGTCATCGCCTGCGGGGTATGGAGCCCCGCGCTGGCGGCGATGGCCGGTGCGCATATCCCGCTCACCCCGGCAGTGCACCAGATGATCAGCGTGGGGCCGGTGCCCCAGCTCGCCGACAGCGTCGGCGAGATCTCGGTCCCGATCATCCGCGACATGGACACGTTCTGCTACGAGCGCCAGCACGGTGGCGACCTGGAGGTCGGCTCGTACGCACATCGCGCAATCCTGTACGACCCCGCAGACATCCCCTCGATCGAGCAGGCCAAGCTCTCGCCGACGGAGCTGCCGTTCACCGCGGACGACTTCGACGACCAGCTGGAGCAGGCGCTGGAGCTGATGCCGGAGGTCCTCGGCGATCCGCAGGTCGAGATCCGGTACGCCGTCAACGGGCTGCTGTCGCTGACCCCCGACGGGGCGCCAATCCTCGGCGAGACACCGGAGGTCAAGGGGTTGTGGTCCGCTGCCGCGGTTTGGGTCAAGGAGGGTCCCGGCGTGGGTCGGGCGGTCGCGGAGTGGATGACCGACGGTCAGCCGGAGTACGACCTGCACCATTCCGACATCGCCCGGTTCTACCCCCACCAGCGCACCCGAGCCCACATCAGGGCGCGCACCGGCGAGGCGTTCAACAAGACCTACGGAATCGTTCATCCCGGTGAGCAGTGGGCGAGTGACCGCAACGTTCGGCTGGCCCCGATGCACACCAGCCAACGGGAGCTGGGGGCGTTCTTCTTCGAGGCCGTCGGCTGGGAACGCCCGATGTGGTACGCCAGCAACGAGGCGCTGCTGGGCGAGTACGGCGATGCGGTGATGCCGCGCGAGCACGAGTGGGATGCCCGGTGGTGGTCGCCGATCATCAACGCCGAGCACCTCGCGATGCGGGAGCGAGCCGGGGTGGTCGACCTGTCCGCGTTCTCGATCTTCGACGTCGTCGGCCCCGCTGCGTTGGCCGCGGTGCAGCGGATCGCGGTGGCCCAGGTCGACGTGGCGCCAGGTCGGGTCGTGTACACGCCGGTGCTCGACGATCGCGGCGGTTTCCGGGCCGACCTGACGATCATGCGTCTGAGCGACGACCATTACCGGGTCGTCACCGGTGCCGCGACCGGCAACATCGACCGGCAGTGGTTCGCGGACCGGATGCCGGCCGACGGCACCGCTCAGGTCGTGGACCGCACATCGGCGTACACCACGATCGGCGTCTGGGGGCCCCGGGCCCGCGACCTGCTCGGCTCGCTCACATCGGCCGATATCAGTCACGAGGGCTTCGGCTTCGGCCGGTGCCGGGAGATCGAGGTGGGCGCCCTGACGGTGCTGGCGTCGCGGATCTCCTACGTTGGCGAGCTCGGGTGGGAGCTGTACGCGCCGATGGAGCAGGGCGCCCGGCTGTGGGACCTGTTGCTCGACGCCGGGCGACCGCACGGTGCGGTGCCGGTCGGCATCGGCGTGTACGGCACCACCGGCCGGCTGGAGAAGGGCTATCGCGCCCACGGTTCCGAGCTCGACACCGAGCGAACCATTGTCGAGGCCGGGATGATGCGGCCGAAGGTCAAGGACGCCGACTTCATCGGCTGCGAGGCTTACCTCAAGCAGCGCGCGGCGGAACCGGAGGCGGTGCTCTGCTCGATGACGGTCGACGATCACGCTTCGGCCGACGGGACCGAGCGCTACATGCTGGGCGGCGAGCCGATTCTTACCCGCGACGGGCAACCGCTCGTCGACGGGCATGGCCACCGCCCGTACGTCACGTCGGCGGGCTCCGCGCCGTCGCTGGGCCAGCACCTGCTGATGGCGTACCTGCCGCCTGCGGAGGCGGTCGCAGGCCGGCAGCTGGCGGTGAGCTACATGGAAGAGCTCTACCCGGTGACGGTGGCCGCTGCGGACGCCACCCCGTTGTTCGACCCCGGCAACGACCGGATCAAGGGGTAACTGCGATGGCGAACGTCCTGGTCTGCATCAAGCGGGTTCCCGAGACCTCCGGTCAGATCCTGCTGACCGACGACGAGCAGGCGGTCGACGCGCGGCACGTCGGCTGGACCGTCAGCGCGCACGAGGAGTGCGCGATCGAGCTCGCGACGCAGGTGGCGGGCGCCACGGGCGGTACGTCAACGGTGCTGACGGTCGGCAGCTCGGACGCCGTCGAGCAGCTGCGGGGGGCGCTGGCGGTCGGATGCGACTCCGCCGTGCTGATCGAGGCGGACACGGCGACGTACGGGCCGGCCGACGTGGCCGCGGCGATCGGGGACGTCGTCTCGGCTCATGAGGCGAACGGGACGACGTACGACCTGGTGCTGCTGGGCAACGACGCCGCGGACACCGGCGACTTCCAGGTCGGGGTCCGGCTCGCTGCCCTTCTGGGGCGCCCGGTGGTCACCGGGATCTCCGCCTGTGCCGTGGCGGACGGGGTGATCGTCGCCCGGGGGGAGGGGCCGGAGGGCACCGAGGTGTTCGAGCTACCGCCACCGGCGGTGGTCGCTGTGATGGAGGGCGGAGTGTCGCCGCGCTACCCGTCGATCCCGGGCCGGATGAAGGCCAAGCGGGCACCGATCGAGACGGTGTCACCGCATCGGGAGCCAGCTGGGCATGGTCGGGTGCGGTGGAAGCTGCCGCCGCAGCAGCCCAGCTCGGTGGAGATCCTGGGCACCGGTCCGGAAGCCGCACCCGCCGTGGTCGACCTTCTGGAGGAGCTGGGGGTGTTGTCCCGATGACCGCGGCCGGAGTCGGCGTTTTGGTCGAGACCGATGGACACGGGGCGACGCTGGTCTCGCGGGAGGCGCTGACGTTCGCCCGTGAGCTGGCCGGTGGGCAGCCGGTCCACGCGGTCGTGGTCGGCCCGCTGGACGCGGACGTCGAGGACGCGTTGCTGCCTCAGCTGGGGGAACAGGGCGTCGCCATGCTGCACCACGCCACGGCTGACGGGCTGGGCGCGTACTCCGCCGCCGCCTGGGCCGCCGCCGCCGTCGATGTCGTGACGAGAGCATCGGTACGCGCACTGCTGGCTGCCGGGACGCCGCGGGGCAACGAGGTGATGGCGCACGCGGCCGTCCGGCTGGGGGTCGCGATGGCGGCGAACGTGGTGGCCGCGGACGGTGTCGACCCGCTGGTCGTGTCTAGGCAGGTGGTCGGTGGAACCGTGCTGGAGGAGATGCGACTCGACGACGCGGTCGCCGTGCTGTCGGTCGCCGGTCATGCCCTGGATCCCGCCCCCGCAGCGTCGCCGACCGAGCCGGAGGTCACGGCGTTCACCCCGACGCTGTCCGAAGCCGACTTGGTGGCGCGAGTCGTGCGTACCGAAGTCGGCGCACCCGATGAGTCGGCCGCGCTGGGATCTGCGCGGGTGGTCGTGGGTGCTGGGCGTGGAGCCGGCAGCGCCGATGGATTCAAGGACCTGGTCTCGCTCACCGAGCTGCTCGGCGGCGTGCTCGGGGTCTCCCGGGTGGTGACCAGCCTGGGTTGGCGGCCGCATCACGAACAGGTGGGGCAGACCGGGAGCCGCATTGCACCCGACATTTACATCCCGTGCGGGATCAGCGGCGCCATCCAGCACTGGGCTGGCTGCTCGAGCGCGAAGACCATCCTGGCGATCAACACCGACCCCGAGGCGCCTATGGTCACCCGGGCGCACTACGCGGTCATCGGCGACCTGCACGAGATTGTGCCTGCGATCAACGACGAGATCCTCCGCCGCCGCCGCGGCTGACCCGGTGTCCCTATCCCACGTTCACGTGGGATAGGGACGCTTCCAATGGGTTCGAACCCATTGGAAGCGTCCCTTAGCCATTGGAAGTACGCCGGCCACTGTCGGTCGCGAGTAGGTCGAACCACGCCACGTCGGCGTACGAGCCATCGCCCAACGGCTCGGCGGCTCGGTTTCGACCCACCTCGGTGAACCCCGCCTGCCGGGCCACGTACTGGCTGGCGGTGTTGCCGTCGGCCGTACCGAGCGTCAGTCGGCGCAGCCCCAGGCCACCGGTCTCGGCCGGCGCGAACGCATGACCCACCACGAGCCGAACCGCCTCGCTCATCACGCCGCGGCCGCGAGCATCCGGATGAGCCCAGTAGCCGACCTCTCCAGACGTGGGATCCATCCCATCCAGACTCATGATGCCCACGTTGCCGAGCAGTTCGTCGGTGTCCGGGTTCGCGATGCACCACGTCACCGACGCGTCCACCGACTGCTGCACCTCCCGGCCGAGCACATACACCAGCCCGTCCGCCTCGGTGTACGGCCGAGGCAGCGCAGCCAGCCAATGTTGGGAGCGCTCGTCGGAGCATGCCTCGACGACGCGCGGCACGTCCGCATCGCGCAAGGGGCGCAGGACCGCCCGCGAGCCGGTCAGCAGCACCGGCTCGAGCCATCGTGTACGAGCCGTCATCTTCTGGCCGGGCGAAAGCGAGCCGATCCAGGCGTCCACGACCTCCCCACGCTCGGCGAGCAGCCGCGGCACGGCACCGTGGAACCGGAAGCCGGTCGCCCACGCCACCCGTCGTGAGGGCAGATTGCCGACTCGGGCACGCCAGTGCAGTGCGGCGACGCCCCCCTGCTCGAAAGCCCACAAGGCGGCCAACCGCACCGCCCGGACCATGACACCGCGCCCGCGAGCCCACGGGTGCAGCCCGAACCCGATGTCAGCGATGGGCAGGCCACGCACATCCACGTTGCCGGCGAACCGCAGCGTTTCACCGTCGTATGCCTCGATCGCCCAGCCGCGGTAGTCACCGCGTTCCCAGCCGGAGGCGACGATGTCCCGGATGAACCGCTTGGCGTCGTCGCGCGTGTACGGCGACGGCACCGACGTCCACCGGGCGAACTCGGGGTCGCGGCACATCTCCACGGCGGCGTCGATGTCGTCTTCACGGTGCGCCCGGAGCCGCACCACCCCGTCGTCGAGTTGTGGCACCCGTGGCGCGGCCACGTCAGGCCACCCGTCCAGCCCCGGCGGAGGCGGTCACTGCAAAGACGGACGGCTCTTCCCAGCCCGCTTCGGCGAAGGCGTTCTGGCTTCGCTGCGCAACCGCGGCGACACAGTCGTCCCGCACGAGCGCAATCGCGCTGCCGCCGAACCCGCCACCGGTCATCCGGGCACCCAGGGCACCGGCGTCGACAGCGGCCGCCACTGCGGTGTCGAGCTCGGAGCAACTCACCGCGAAGTCGTCGCGCAAGGATGCATGTGAGGCGACGAAGAGTCCGCCCAGAGCACTCCAGTCACTGCTCCGGAGGGCGGTCGCTGCTTCGCCGACCCGTCCGGTCTCGCTCACCACGTGCCTCGCCCGTCGCCGCAGCAGCGGGTCGTCGATGCCCAGCACGTCAGCCTCACTCGCGACTGCGAGCAGATCCACTCCGAGCGCGTCGGCGGCCTCCTCGCACTCCGAACGGCGTCGGCCGTACTCCCCATCACCTAGCGCATGGTGGACGCGGGTGTCGATCACCAGCAGCTGCATCCCGTCGTCGTTCCACCCTGCGGGGATCGCCGAGACCGATGGCACCCGGGTCTCGATGAGCAAGGCGTGGCCGGCCCGACCGCACACCGAAGCCAACTGGTCCATCGAGCCGGTGGGCGCACCAACGTAGTCGTTCTCCGCCCGCTGCGCGAGCAGCGCCAACGCGACGTCGTCGATATCCAAGCCAGCGAGGTCTCGCAGCGCCACCGCTACCGCACACTCGAAGGCGGCGGACGACGACAACCCGGCCCCGAGGGGTACGTCGGAGGTCACCCGCATGTCGAGCCCCGGTACGTCATGCCCGGCGTCGCCCAGTGCCCACACCACACCGGCGGCGTAGGCTGCCCAGCCGTCGACCTCACCGGGTTTCGTGGATACCGAGAAGCGCACAGCACCCAACTCGGCCTCCGAGGTGATGCGTATGTCGCTATCGGCGCGGATCGTGGCGGTCACGGTGGTGTGGCGGTCGATCGCGATGGGCAGCACCGGTCCGCCGTTGTAGTCCAGATGCTCGCCGATGAGGTTGACCCGGCCGGGCGCGGCCCACCGTCCCTCGCCGCGTCCCCGGTCCATTCCGCCAAGGGTACGGTCGGCAGCCATGGGCTCCGACGTGGTTTCCCTGCACCGCAGCGGGGTCAGCGTGGTCCTCGGGATGCGGCGCAATGCCCTGCCGACGGTTCTGCACTGGGGAGCAGACCTCGGTGAAGGCCACCTCGACACTCTGCTGACGGTGACCGAACCTCCGGTACCGCACAGCGCGCTCGACACGCCCACCCGCGTCGGGTTGCTGCCCGAGTACGCCGACGGCTTCGCGGGTCGGCCTGGGCTTCAGGTGCTTCGCGCCGGCCGCGGCACCAGCTGGTCGCCCCGGTTCCGCGATGTCCACGTCGACGTCGAAGCGAGTACGGCGGCGGTGCATGCCACCGACCCGGACACCGGCCTCGGCCTGACCAGCAACCTGGTGCTCGAGGCGTCCGGGCTGCTGCGCATGCGTCATCGCATCATCAACCTCGCCCACGACCCGGTCTGGGTGCTGGCGCTGAACACCGTCCTGCCGGTGCCGGTTCGTGCCGCGGAGGTTCTCGACCTCACCGGGCGCTGGTCGCGCGAGCGCAGCCCGCAGCGGCGACCGTTCTACGACGGCGCCGTCGTACGCGAGAGCCGGCGCGGCCGCACCGGCCACGACGCGTCGCTGCTGATGGCGGCCGGCACCGCAGGGTTCAGCTTCGAGACCGGTCAGGTGTGGGCGGTGCATGTCGCGTGGAGCGGGGACCACGTGACGTACGCCGAGCGGCTGCCCGAGGGTCATAGCGTGCTCGGCGGCGGTGAGCTGCTCGGTCCCGGCGAGATCGAGCTGGCGCCGGGTGAGAGCTACGACTCCCCGTGGCTGTTGGCTTCGTGGTCGGACGCGGGGCTCAACGGTGTCAGCGCACGCTGGCACGATTGGCTGCGGTCACGGCCGTCGCACCCTCAGCGCCCCCGACCCGTGGTGCTCAACACCTGGGAGGCGGTGTACTTCGACCACGACCTCATCCGGCTGCGCGAGTTGGCGGCGCACGCCGCCGCCGTCGGAGTGGAACGGTTCGTGCTCGACGACGGGTGGTTCCGCGGCCGCCGCGATGATCTGCGCGCCCTCGGGGACTGGACCGTCGATACCGAAACGTGGCCGCAGGGCCTGCATCCCCTGGCCGAACGTGTCCGCGATCTCGGCATGGAGTTCGGCTTGTGGGTAGAGCCGGAAATGATCAATCCGGACTCCGAGCTCGCCCGCGCCCACCCGGAGTGGATGCTGCGCGGCCGCGAGACTCTACCGCCGTCTTGGCGCCACCAGCAGGTGGTGGATCTGGCCTTGCCACCGGCGTACGCCTTCATCCGAGATGCGTTGCTTACTCTCTTGGACGAGTACGACATCGCGTTCTTGAAGTGGGACCACAACCGCGATCTCATCGACGTCGCGCACGGCGGCCGGCCGGCCGTGCACCGACAGACGCTCGCGTTCTATGCGATGCTCGAGGAGCTGAAGCGCGCCCAACCTGGGTTGGAGATCGAGAGCTGCGCATCGGGCGGCGGCCGCGTCGACCTCGAGGTATTGCAACGCACACAGCGCATCTGGGCGAGCGACTGCAATGACCCGCTGGAGCGCCAGCTGATCCAGCGCTGGACCGGGATGCTGGTGCCGCCGGAGCTGATCGGCGCTCATGTGGGGGCGCCGACCTCGCACACCACCGGACGCACGCACACGTTGGGATTCCGCGCGTCGACGGCGTTCTTCGGTCATTTCGGCGTGGAGTGGGACCTGACCAGAGCCAGTGACGTCGAGCGGGCTGAGCTCGCGGAGTGGATCGCGCTGCACAAGCGGGAGAGGGAGCTGCTGCACTGCGGCCGGATGGTGGTCGCCGACTCCGCCGACCCGTCGATGACCGTCCACGGGGTCGTGGCGATCGACGCCGCGACTGCGGTGTTCGCCGTGACCAGTCTGGCGACGTCCACCGGCTCGGTGCCGCCACCGATACGCCTGCCGGGACTGGATCCTGACCGCACGTACCAGGTGGAGACGATCGGCCAGCCACCGTTGTACAGCGCCCCGCCCGCAGGGTGGGTCGGCGCCGACCCGATCGAAGTGGGGGTCGGATCCTTCTGCTTGTAGGGTTGGCGGTCCCTGCGCTGCGGCCGGAGACGACCCTGCTGTTGAAGGTGACAGCGATTCCCTGACCGCTAGGTGCTTCAACTTGCCTAAACGGGGTAAAAGTCTCACGCTGAGCACAACCTTTGAGGTTTTACTGCTGGTCACGTGCTGGACATCGGCCCGTCACTGGGAGTAGACCTTGCCTGAGGCGATGAGTTCGACCGACAAGGGGATGGAATGAGACGAGACAAGTTCTTCCGTCTGGCGGCTCTCGCCGGCGTGGCAGCACTGGTAACGACCGGATGTCTATCCAGCAGTGACGAGGGCAGCACCTCCAGCTCCGGTGACGGGGATACTGCGGGTGCTGGTGGCAGCGATCCCGGGGACGGTGTCGTCGAGATCTCGGGGGCGTTCTCCGGGGCCGAGCAGGAAGGGTTCGAGAAGGCTCTGGTTAGTTTTGAAGAGGAGTCGGGCGTCGACATCGAGTACACCGGCAACTCCGACTTCACCACGTTCATCCGCACCAGCGTCCAGGGCGATCCGCCCGACATCGCGCTGTTCCCCCAGCCAGGGCTGTTGCTCGAGATCGCGTCCGACGCAGGCACCGTCGTCCCGATCGACGAGTTTCTCGACGCCGGCGCGCTCGAGGAGACTCTGATCCCGTCCCTCGACTCCAACACCGACTCGGAAGGCGTCATCTTCGGTGCACCGATGCGGATGGCCATCAAGAGCTTGGTGTGGGTGCCCAAGGCCTACGCGGAGGAGGGCTACTCCCTCGAGCCCGCGACGGTCCAGGAGCTCGAGGACATCGCAGGGGAGATCAAGGCGTCCGGGACGCCGCCGTGGTGCATCGCCTACGAGTCCGGTGCGGCCACCGGGTGGGTGGGCACCGACTGGATCGAGGAGTTCGTGCTGCGGACCTCTGGTCCGGACGTCTACGACCAGTGGGTCTCGCATGAGATCCCGTTCGACGCCCCGGAGATTCAGGAGGCGTTCGACGCGTACGGCGAGCTCATCGGGCCGGACGCTGACAACGTCCGCGGCGGGGTCGACGGCATCCTGAGCACGCCGTTCGGCGAGGCTGGGAACTCATCGTTCGACACCCCACCCGAGTGCTACATGCAGCGGCAGGGCAACTTCATCACCGGCTTCTTCCCTGCGGACGTCCAGAAGGACCTCGACGCCAACGTCGACGTGTTCGTGTTTCCACCGTACGAAGGCGGTTACGACGGACAACCGATTCTCGGCGGTGGCGACATCGCGGCGCTGTTCAACGGTGAGGACCAAGAGTCCAAGGACGTCATGGAGTTCCTGACCAATGACCAGTTCGGTGCCGAGTGGGCGGCGATCGGTGGCTGGCTGTCGCCGCACCGGACGTTCGACGCCTCCAACTACCCGGACGAGACGACGCGAAAGATCGCCGAGATCGCCGCAGACGCGGACGTATTCCGCTACGACGCGTCGGACCTGATGCCGCCAGAGGTCGGCGCTGACTCCTTCTGGAAGGGGTCTGTCGCCTGGGTCGATGGTAGTCAATCGACCGAAGAGGTCACCGCCGATATCGAGGCGTCCTGGCCGACTTCCTGATCACACTAGGGCCGGTGGCCTTCCCAGGCCACCGGCCCTAGTGTCAAGGTCCCTTTGCAGACCGGAGCGCTGACATGAGCACACTGCAGGAACCCGCCGGATCGACTGCCGTCGGCACACGTGGCGCTTCCGGGACGCCTCCGAGCGGACCGACGCACGGCGGGAAGAAGACGAGCCGCCGCACCAAGATGTTGGTGGGTGTCATTGGTCTCGTCGTCGTCATCGCTGCTCTCAGCATCGGCTTCCAGCTGCTGTACCTGAATCCGCCACCGAAGATCCTGCAGGTGCCGATCGGCCTCATTGGCGGGGTCGGCGGAGCAATGTTGCTCTTCTACTTTCTCAATATGCTCGTGGAGTCGCTACCCGGCGACTGGTCGCGGCGGATCATGCCCTATGCCTTCCTCCTGCCGGCCTTCGGCCTGATCGGCCTGTTGCTGATCTATCCGACGATCCAGACCATTGTCTACAGCTTCGCAAACTCCGACAGCACGGCTCTCGTCGGCCTCCAGAACTTCAAGGACGTCTTCAGCGACCCTGACATGCAGACGACGCTGGTCAACAACCTGCTGTGGTTGGCGATTGTGCCTGCCTTGACCGTCCTTCTCGGGCTTGCTGTGGCGCAGCTGTCGGACAAGCTTTCGCCTCGCTGGGAGAAAATCTCCAAGTCGATCATCTTCTTGCCGATGGCGATCTCCTTCGTCGGCGCCGCCACCATCTGGCGCTTCGTGTACGCCTCGCCTGACGGCGATAACCAAATCGGCTTGCTGAACGCGATCGTCACCAAGCTGGGCTTCGATGACGTCGCGTGGCTGCGTTTCACCGACTACAACGTCAACGACATGCTGCTGATGGTCATTTTGATCTGGCTGCAGACCGGGTTCGCGATGGTGTTGCTCTCGGCTGCCATCAAGAGCGTCCCGGAGGAGACCCTGGAGGCGGCCCGAATAGACGGTGCCAGCGAGTGGCAGATCTTCTGGCAGGTCGTGGTTCCTCAGATCATGGGCACAGTCATCACGGTTTTCATCACGGTGCTGATTCTCGTGCTGAAGGTCTTCGACGTCGTGTACGTGACCACGGGTGGTCTGTACGACACGAACGTGATCGGACTGCGGTTCTTCCAGGAGATCTTCCTCAACGGCGAGAACGGTCTCGCCTCGGCGATCGTGGTGATTCTGATGATCGCGATCCTGCCGGTGCTGGTCTACCAGGTTCGTCACTTCCGGGCAGAGGAGAGCGGCCGATGAGCACCATCACCGACACCAAGACCCAGGCCACCGACGCCAAGGCGATGCCGAGCAGCGCCCGCCGAGGTGGCGCGCTCGCGCCGCGCATCGTGCTGCTCATCGTCTGCGTACTGTGGACGATCCCCACCATCGGGCTGCTGGTCACGTCGGTTCGCACTCGCGACGCTGCCAGCACCAGTGGCTGGTGGACCTCGCTGGCCTTCTGGGACAGCAACTGGACACTCTCGAACTACGACAAAGTCATCGACGGCAACGACATGGGGACCGCGTTTCTGAACAGCTTCATCGTTGCCATCCCGGCCACGGTGATCCCCATCATGTTCGCGGCGTTTGCCGCGTACGCCTTCACGTTCATGCGGTTCCCCGGGCGCGACGTGCTGTTCATTGTCATCGTGGCATTGCTCGTGGTGCCGCTCCAGGTGGCGTTCGTCCCGATGATCAAACTCCTCGGCCCCGACGGTCTGGACGTGATCGGCCAGTTCCTTGCGGTGTGGTTGCTGCACACGGGCTTCGGCATGCCGCTGGCGGTCTATCTGCTGCGCAACTACATGGCCACGCTGCCACTCTCGGTGATCGAGTCGGCCGAGGTCGACGGGGCGACACACTTCCAGACCTTCTGGCGGCTTATCGTTCCCATGTCGGTTCCGGCACTGGCGGCGTTCGCGATCTTCCAGTTCCTCTGGGTGTGGAACGACTTGCTGATCGCGCTGCTGTTCCTGGGTGCCGGCGGGGAGAATCAGGTCGTCACGGCCAACCTGGCGCAGCTCAACGGCCGCCTCGGCGAGGGCTGGCAGCTACTGACAGCGGGCGCTTTCATCACGATGGTCGTCCCGCTGATCGTCTTCTTCAGCCTGCAGCGCTTCTTCGTCCGCGGCATCACCGCCGGCTCAGTCAAGGGCTGATCCTGGCCGACGATCCGGCTGAATGCCCGAGCGGCGCACACGCTGCTACCAGAGGGGGCCGAGTGGCGCACGAATGCGGTTGAAATTGCGGCACAGCAGCCGGGTTGCGCCATTCGAGGACGTGGCCGCGGTGATTACTCTGGGCGTCTCGCGGGCTGCCGAAGCATCCCCTGCCGTACTCTGGACGACATGAGCGATGGCTGTCATAGACAGCAGCCGCTGGATCCCGAGCTCAGGGCGAGGGGACAGCGGCGGTGAACGGCACGCTCCTCAACATTGCTCTGATCTTCACGTTCATCGTGGTCGGCGGTGTTTTCGCCGCAGCGGAGATCGCGCTGGTGTCGCTGCGAGAGGGCCAGGTTCGCGCCCTGAGCGAACGCGGGAGGCGCGGGGAGACCGTCGCCCGGCTGGCGGCCGACCCCAACCGGTTCCTCGCCGCCGTGCAGGTGGGAGTCACGTTGTTCGGCTTCTTGTCGGCGGCGTTCGGCGGCGCCATGCTCGCGAACGAGGTTGCCCCCTACCTCGTCAGGTGGCGGGTTCCCGAGCAGGTGGCCGACGTCTTGGCCCTGATCATTCTCACGTTGGTGATCTCGTTCTTCTCGATCGTCCTGTCGGAGCTGGTGGCCAAGCGGCTCGCGCTGCAGCGGACGGAGCTCATCGCGTTGGCGTTCGGGCCGATGATCGACCGTGTCTCGCGCTTCTCCAAGCCGATCATCTGGCTGCTGTCGGCGTCCACGAATATGGTCGTGCGTCTCCTCGGCGGGGATCCGCGGGCGGGCCGCGAGCAGATCAGCGACGATGAGCTGCGCCACCTGCTGAGGAGTCACGAGGCGCTCAGCACGGAAGAGCGGCAGATCGTCGAGGACGTCTTCGAAGCGGGCGACCGTCAGATCCGTGAAGTCATGGTGCCCCGTACCGAAGTTGACTTCCTCGACGCGTCGACTCCAGTGTTCCAAGCGGTCAGATTTGCCTCCGACGCGCCGCACTCGCGCTACCCGGTGGTGCGTGGCTCGGCCGACGAGGTTGTGGGATTCGTGCACGTCCGCGACCTCTTCGACCCCCGGGTCACCCGTGGTTCGATGCGTGTCGGGGAGCTCGTTCGGGCCACCTTGATGCTGCCCGGCACCCGCGAGGTGCTGGCGGCAATGACCGACATGCGGCGTGAGGGTGTGCACATCGCGATCGTGGTGGACGAATACGGCGGGACCGACGGCATCATCACCCTCGAGGACCTCGTCGAAGAGCTCGTCGGTGAAATCCGTGACGAGTACGACGCCGACCAGGCACACACGCTGCGTCTGGTCAGCGGGGATGTGGAGCTGGACGGCTTGCTCAACCTCGACAACTTCAGTGACGAGACGGGCCTCGAACTGCCCGACGGGCCGTATGAAACGGTCGCCGGCTTCATCATGTTCCGGCTCGGCCGCGTCCCGATGCTGGGGGACACATGTGCGATCAACGGGCATGACCTGACCGTCGTCGCGGTCGACGGCCGACGGGTGTCACGGGTGCGGCTCGGTATCGCCGCCGCGGACCGGGAAACGGTCCCGGCGGAGCCGGGAGGGGCGACGGCCGTGGATGTGGTGCCGGCCGAGTTACCGGAGTAGCCGGCGGCGACGTCCCGGCGGCTCGTACGGTTGCATCGCTGGCAGAATGCCGCACATGTCGAACGCGACCCCCGCGCCACGCGTCCTGTCCGGCATCCAGCCGACGGCGGACTCGTTCCACCTCGGCAACTACCTGGGTGCAGTGCGGCAGTGGGTTGCGATGCAAGACGACCACGACGCGTTCTACTGCATCGTCGACCTGCATGGGATAACGGTCGACTTCGAACCCGCGGTACTGCGGGACCGGACTCGTCGTGCGGCGGCACAGCTGCTCGCTGCCGGGATCGATCCCGAGCGGAGCACGCTATTTGTACAGAGCCACGTGGCGGAGCACGCCCAGCTGGGTTGGGTGCTCGGATGCATCACCGGTTTCGGCGAGGCCAGTCGGATGACGCAGTTCAAGGACAAGACCGTCAAAGGGGGCGCCGAACGGGCCACCGTCGGGCTCTTCACCTACCCAGTGCTGATGGCGGGCGACATCATGCTCTACCAAGCCGACCGGGTCCCGGTGGGTGGCGACCAGCGCCAACATCTCGAGCTCACACGCGACCTCGCCGCGCGATTCAACTCCCGCTTCGGTACGACGTTTCGGGTGCCGGAGCCTTACATCGTCAAGGAGACGGCGAAGATCCTGGACCTGCAGACGCCGGAGAAGCAGATGAGCAAGAGCCTTGCCGGGCCGGGTTGCCTCTTCTTGCTCGATAAACCGTCCGTCAATGCGAAGAAGATCCGTAGCGCCGTGACCGACTCTGGGCATGACGTGCGCTTCGACGAGGCGAACAAGCCTGGCATCTCCAACCTGCTCACGATTTTCGCAGCGCTGACCTCGACGTCTGTGGCCGACCTCGAGCAGAAGTACGAAGGGCGTGGCTATGGTGATCTCAAGAAGGATCTCGCGGACGTCGTGGTCGACTTCGTTACGCCGTTTCGTCAACACACGCTGGCGTTGTTGAACGATCCGGCGGAGCTGGATCGCGTTCTGGCGGAGGGGGCGAGTCACGCCCGGGACGTGGCGGGACCCACGCTGGCCGCCGTTTACGACCGCGTGGGCTTCATTCCAGCTCGGTGACTCGCGGCGCTATGGTCGAGACATGCCTACGATCGCCGTTGCCATTGCGGTCCCTGAGCCGTACGGCACTCAGCTTCGAAGCCACCGTGCCTCTTTCGGCGACGGCCAAGCGGAGATCGTACCGACGCACATCACGTTGCTCCCGCCCGCAGCCGTCCCGGACCGGAATCTTCCCGACATCGAGAAACACCTGGGTGAGGTGGCGGCCTCCCATCCGGTGTTTGACACGCACTTGCATGGCTCGGACACGTTTCGACCACTCTCTCCTGTGGTTTTCGTCGCGGTGATCAGCGGCTTCTCCGAGTGCGAGAAACTGGCCACCGACGTGCGCAGCGGACCACTGATGTGCGACTTGCCGTTCCCCTTCCATCCCCATGTCACTGTCGCTCATGACCTACCCGACCACGCGCTGGACCGGGCCGCCGAGGAGCTGTCCGACTTCGACTGCCACTTCGACGTGCGCTCGTTCGCGTTGTACGTGCACAACGACAGGTCGGGCTGGCTCGCGAAGCGGGAATTCATCCTCAACGGCGGGAAGCAGTCTGGGTGAAGGTCGTCGACGACGCCAAGGCACGCGTCGACAGTGCACGACGTCGCTTTGCTCTGTTGGATCATGCGGTGCGGGCGGTGAGACAGTACGTCGAAGTCCAGGGCAGCGTGCTCGCCGGCGGCATTACGTACTACGGCTACCTTTCGGTCTTTCCGGTGCTGGTACTGGGCTTCGCGGTGGTCGGTTTTGTGACGAATGGCGATCAAGGTGCCAGCCAGGTCGTCACCGACGCAATGAACAGCGTGCTACCAGGGCTGGTGGGAACCGACGACGGCCAGCTCAGCCTTTCCGCAGTGCAGGGGGCCGCCGGAACGGTTGGTGTCATCGGTGTTGTCACACTCCTCTACACGGGGCTCGGCTGGCTTTCGGCAGTGCGTCATTCGCTGCAGGATGTGTTCACGCTTCCGCAGGAGAGCGCCCGCAACTTCGTTGTTGGGAAGGCCGTTGACCTGTCGACGTTGGCGATTCTCGGGGCGGTGCTGGTCGTCAGTGTCGCTCTGTCCACGGGGGTGACGTCCTTCACCGATGAGCTACTTGATGTGCTGTCCCTCGACCATGTGCCTGGGATGGGTCTGGTCGTCCGGGGCATTGCACTGCTGCTCGGGGTGATCAGCAGCGGCGTGTTGTTCTTCGTCATGTTCCGGCTGCTGCCTCGGCCGGATCTTCCGCGGAAAGCTTTGCTGCGCGGAGCATTCGTCGCAGCTGCCGGGTTCGAGGCACTGAAGCTGCTGGCGACGTCGCTGATCAGATTCGTCTCTGACTTTCCGGCCACGGCCCTGTTCGGTACGTCGCTCGTGCTCTTGGTGTGGATCAACTACTTCGCTCGGGTCACGATCATCGGTGCGGCGTGGGCTGTCACAACCGAGCAGGCCCTGGAGGTGCTACCGGAGTTGCGTGCCGAGGCGAGGTCTCCCGCCGAGGGATGAGAATTCGTTGGTGTAGACGTCATCGCACCAACCTCGGCTCGTCAGTCGTCGGAACGTGATTCGCAAGGAGTCTACGCGTCGCAAGAACGCAGGGGCGCCGTACGCTGCCGGTCATGGACCCATCAACGGAGTCCGGCCTCGAGTTCGAGGCCGTATACGGTCCCGGTGCCCTCGACGACTGGGATCCGCAGGCGCAGCTCGGCGAGCCAGGCGACTTCCCGTACACCCGTGGCGTCTACGCCTCCATGTACACGGGGCGGCCGTGGACCATGCGCCAGTACGCCGGGTTCGGCACCGCCACGGAGTCGAACGCCCGCTACCACGAACTGATCGACGCAGGTACCACCGGCCTATCGGTGGCGTTCGACCTGCCGACCCAGATGGGGTACGACTCCGACGCACCGCTCGCGCGCGGCGAGGTCGGCAAGGTTGGTGTCGCCATCGACTCCATCGACGACATGCGGATCCTGTTCGGCAAGATTCCGCTCGACGAGGTGTCGACGTCGATGACGATCAACGCCCCGGCGGCACTGCTGATGTTGCTTTACCAGCTCGTGGCGGAGGAGCAGGGCGTCGACGGGTCCCAGCTCACCGGGACGGTCCAGAACGACGTGCTGAAGGAGTACATCGCCCGCGGCACCTACATCTACCCGCCCCAGGAATCGCTGCGCCTGATCACCAACATCTTCAGCTACTGCAAGGCCGAGCTGCCGCGCTGGAACACGATCTCGATCTCCGGCTATCACATGGCGGAGGCGGGAGCGACGCCCGTGCAGGAGGTCGCGTTCACCCTCGCAAACGGCATCGAGTACGTCCGCGCCGCGATCTCCTCCGGCCAGGATGTGGACGAGTTCGCCCCGCGGTTGGCGTTCTTCCTCGTCTCGCGCACGTCGTTGCTGGAGGAGATCGCCAAGTTCCGAGCTGCCCGGCGGATCTGGGCCCGAGTCATGCGTGAGGAGTTCGGTGCCACCAACCCCAAGTCGTTGATGTTGCGGCTCCACGTCCAGACGGCTGGTGTTCAGCTCACCGCCCAACAGCCGGAGGTCAATCTGGTACGGGTCGCGATCCAGGCGCTGGCGGCGGTGCTCGGGGGCACGCAGTCGCTGCACACCAACTCCTACGACGAGGCGATCGCGCTGCCATCGCAGAAGGCGGCCCGGCTGGCGCTGCGCACCCAACAGGTCCTGGCGTACGAGACCGACGTCACCAAGACGGTGGACCCGTTCGCCGGCTCGTACGCCATGGAATCGCTCACCGATGACATCGAGACGGCGGCTCGCGACCTGATGACACGGGTCGAGGACATGGGCGGTGCGGTCGCCGCGATCGAGCGCGGCTTCCAGAAGGACGAGATCGAACGGTCCGCGTACGCGATCGCCCAGGAGATCGACTCCGGTGAGCGCGCCGTGGTGGGGCTCAACCGCTTCACGGTCGGGGCCGACGAGCCGTACGAGCGGATGCCCGTCGACCCAACCATCGAAGCACAGCAGGCCGAACGGCTCGCGGTGCTGCGCCGCGATCGTGATAGCGGCGAGGTGACCAGGTGCCTCGGCGCGCTGCAAGACGCGGCCCGGGGGACCGACAACGTGCTCTACCCGATGAAGGAGGCGCTGCGTGCCCGCGCCACCCTCGGTGAGGTGTGCGACGCGTTGCGAGAAGTTTGGGGCGTCTACTCTCCGCCCGACGCATTCTGACCGCAAAAGGTGTCCGTCGGTCGGCGCGCCTGGCGGCGATCGACGGACAACGCGCGTTGGGAGGTCACGTCCGCGCTAACCTCGCAGGGTGCCCATATCCGCTGACCTGACGGCGGTCATCGACGACCGGGCCGCCGAGTTGGTCAGCCTGCGACGCGATCTGCATGCCCATCCTGAGCTGGCTTGGCACGAGCGGCGCACCACCGACGCGATCGCCGAATGCCTCGGCACGGCCGGGATCGGGTACGAGCGGCTGACCGACACCGGGCTGATCGCCGAGATCGGCGACGAGGACGGGCCGACGATTGCGCTGCGGGCCGACCTTGACGCGCTGCCGGTGGTCGATACCACCGGTGACCCTTGGCGCTCGACAGTGCCTGGGGTCTCCCACGCCTGCGGCCACGACGTGCACGCCGCAGCTCTGGTGGGCGCTGGGCTCGCACTCGCCCGGCTCGCCGAGACGCTCCCGATGCGCGTGCGGCTCATCTTCCAGCCGGCCGAGGAGATCATGCCGGGAGGCGCTCACGAGGTCATCGCCGCCGGGGCGCTGAAGGACGTGACGCAGATCTACGCCGTGCACTGCGACCCCTCGTTGGACGTGGGGATGGTGGGGTTGCGGGCCGGCGCAATCACCGGAGCCGCCGACGCGTTGTCGGTTCGCCTCAGCGGTCGCGGCGGTCACACGTCACGACCGCACCTCACCGAGGACCTCACGTACGCCATCGGGACGCTGGTGACGCAGCTCCCGTCGGCGTTGTCACGACGGCTGGACCCGCGCGCCGGCGCCAGCCTGGTATGGGGTCTCGTGCAGGCCGGAGAGGCGCACAACGTAATCCCCTCGACGGGGCGCGTGGCCGGCACCCTGCGCATGCTCGATGTCGCTACTTGGAACGACTCCGAGCGCTTGGTCCGCACGCTGATCGCGGATCTGGTCGCGCCCTACGGGGTCACCGCTGAGGTCTCGTACGTGCGCGGGGTGCCGCCGGTCATCAACGAGCGCGAGTCGACGGCCACAATGCACGAGGCGGTGGTCTCGGTGCTGGGACCTGAATCGGTGACCACCACCAGCCAGAGTCTTGGTGGGGAGGACTTCGCCTGGTATCTGGAGTCGGTGCCCGGGGCCATGGCACGGCTGGGCACCCGGACCCCTGACGAGTGGACGTACGACCTGCACCAAGGCAACCTGCGCATCGACGAGCGGGCGGTTGTGATCGGTGCCAAGGTGCTGGCCGCCGTGGCGTTCCTCGCAGGCAGCTGACCCGGATTGTCCTGGGCCGCCACTTCCAATGGCGCACGGTCACTTCCAATGGGTTCGAACCCGTTGGAAGTGACCCTTTCCCACGTTAACGTGGGATGGGGACGAGGCGGCGGCGCCCGCTAGCCCAGTGGCTCGGTTCGCCCCGAAGCGTGCCACAAGAAGTCGACCTGCTGCTGCTTACGCATGATCGCGTGCTCGAGCAGGTGCTCAAGCGCCTCGCTGCGCGGCTCCTGCCCGGAGTACTCGATCACAGCGTGAAGTGCCGCCACGGCGGCACACTCCAGCTCGATCAGGTCGTTGAGAGCCTTCTGCGGGTCGCGGCTCATCGTGATCGTCGGCACCTCGAGGGTCAGCTCACCACCTAGGGCCGAGTGCTTCTCTACCAGCAGGTACGTCTCCTCCAGCTCGTCGAGCACGAACCTTCGCAGCTCCTGCTTGACCGCGGTGCCGGGCAGGCCGCGAAGCGACCCTGCCAGCTGGGTCATCGTCAGGATCGACTGCGCCTGCAGCTGCAGGGCATCCTGCAGGGTCGATAACACCTTGTCGGTGTCGAGTTGCTCGTCGCTCATGGATCCCTCTCTGGTGTTGCGAAGCGCCCGACCGGGCGATGTGTCGGGCGCAGGGTCTAGTATCCCCTGCGACACACGGCTGCGTCGTCGCCGCTGGCCGCCGTTGCAGGGAGGCACTGTGCTTCAACAAGTTGTGCGCCAGAGGACTCGAGTCGCATCGGGGATCGCCGTCGCGGCACTGATTCTGGCCGGTTGCGCCGGCAACGACGAAGGCAGCAGCTCCACCGACGACATCTGTGAATCTGCGGATGGAGATGGCCCCAAGATCGGTCTCGCCTTCGACGTCGGCGGAATCGGCGACAAGTCCTTCAACGATTCGGCGTATGCCGGCCTGGAGCAGGTCGTCACTGACCTCGACGGTAGCTGCACCGATGTCGAGGCAGCGGACGGTGAGGACGACGCGGCCCGCGAAGAACGACTCCGTCAGCTCGCCGACGCCGACCACACCATCATCATCGCCGTCGGGTTCATCTACGGCGCTGCGGTCTACAACGTGGCTCCCGACTACCCAGATATCAACTTCGGCATCATCGACGGTGCGCCCCCCGAGGGAGTCGACCTGCTCCCCAACGTCGCCAACATCGGTTTCGCCGCCAACCAGGGGTCCTTCCTCGTCGGTGCTGCCGCCGCACTCACCACCCAGTCCGACAATGTGGGCTTCGTCGGCGGCCTCAACATCCCGCTGATCCAGGACTTCGAGATGGGGTTCGAGGCCGGGGTCAAGGAGATCAATCCCGACATCGAGATCCAGAGCGAGTACCTGTCTCAGGACGACGCCGCGGAGGGCTTCGAAAGCCCCACCAACGGTGAGACGGCGGCGACTGGCATGTTCGACAACGGTGCCGACGTGGTCTTTCACGCCGCCGGCAAATCCGGCCTCGGCGTCTTCGATGCGGCGGTGGCGGCCGGCGAGGGGATGTGGGCCATCGGGGTCGACTCGGACCAGTACCTCACCGCCAGTGCGGAGCAGAAGCCGCACATCCTCACCTCGATGCTCAAGCGGGTCGATACCGGCGTCATCGAGTACGTCACCGGCGTTGCCGACGCCGTCGAGGCCGGTGGCGAGGCGCCCAATGGCTTCGTCACCTATGACCTGTCGAGCGATGGTGTTGGTTACGCCACCTCGGGCGACTTCTTGTCCCAGGAGATCATCGACCAGCTCGAGGACCTGAAGCAGCAGATCATCGACGGCGAGATCAAGGTGCCGACAGCGTTCTGATCCCGACGCGCGGTACGCGTCTCCCGGGAGGCTGCATGAGCGACACGGCGACGGCCGCCGTCCGCCTCCAGGGGATCGTCAAGCGGTTCCCTGGCGTGGTGGCCAACCACGACGTAGAAGTCACCGTCCGCCCAGGCACGGTGCACGCCCTTGTGGGCGAGAACGGTGCCGGCAAATCCACGCTGATGAAGATCCTCTACGGCGTGCAGAAGCCGGACGAGGGCAGCATCGAGATCGACGGGCAGACCGTGGTGCTGGCTACCCCGGCGGATGCGATCGCACGCGGGATCGGCATGGTGTTTCAGCACTTTCAGCTCGCCGACAACCTCAGCGTGCTCGAGAACGTCGTCCTCGGGGCGGAGAAGCGCCACGGCATCGGTGACGCCGCCCGGCGCGAGATCCACCGTATTTCGGCCGAGTACGGTTTCGACCTCGACCCCGACGAGCTGGTCGAGACGCTGGGGGTCGGAGCGCGGCAGCGGGTCGAGATCCTCAAGGTGCTCTACCGCGGTGCCCGCATCATCATCCTCGACGAGCCGACGGCGGTCCTGGTCCCCCAAGAGGTCGAGGCATTGTTCGCTAATCTGCGCGAGCTCAAGCGGGAGGGCCACACCCTGATCTTCATCTCGCACAAGCTCGACGAGGTCCTCGCAATCGCCGACGAGATCACGGTGCTGCGAAGGGGCGCGACGGTGGCGACGGTACGGTCGGCGGACGTGACGTCACACGATCTGGCCGAGCTGATGGTCGGGTCCGAGCTGCCGAGCCCGAGCACCGAAGAGTCCACGGTCACCGACCGAGTCGTGCTGGAGGTCCGCGATCTGCGCCTGGAGGACAAGGTCGGTCGAGCGCTGCTCAGCGACGTCACGCTGCGGATCAGGGCAGGAGAGGTCGTGGGGATTGCCGGAGTGGAGGGCAACGGGCAGACCGAGCTGGTGGAAGTCGTCGTCGGCATCCGCCGCCCGAGCACCGGCACCGTCCAGATGCTCGACGCGGACGTGACAGCATGGGGCACCCGTCGGCGGCGGGCCGCTGGCGTCGGTTACATCCCGGAGGACCGGCAACGGCACGGCCTGCTGCTGGACGCGCCGCTGTGGGAGAACCGTGTCCTGGGGCACCAGACTCGACCACCCAGTGTGCGCGGCTACTGGATCGACCGCGCCGGCGCGGTCGCTGACTCCGAGCGCATCGTGGCCGAGTACGACGTACGGACCCCCGGTGTGGACACCACCGCTCGGGCGTTGTCTGGCGGCAATCAGCAGAAGTTCATCGTCGGCCGGGAGATGAGCGGTGACCCGGTGCTGCTGGTCGCCTCACACCCCACTCGGGGTGTCGACGTCGGTGCCCAAGCAGCGATCTGGGATCAGATTCGTGAGGCCCGGCGCCGCGGCCTGGCGGTGCTTCTCGTGTCGGCAGACCTCGACGAGCTGATCGGGTTGTCCGACTCCATCCGGGTGATTCTGCGCGGGCGCCTGGTGGGCACGTTCGACCCGCATACCGTCACTCCCCAAGAGCTCGGGTCGGCCATGACCGGGGCGGGGGACGAGGCGGTCGTCGACGAAGCGACGGTGCGGCGATGAACCTGCTGCCGCGCGTCGGCGTTGGACTGGCGGCGCCGATGCTCGCGATCGTCGTGGCCGGGCTGGTTACCAGCCTGGTGCTCATCGGTGTCGGGGACTCGGTGGCGGAGTTCTGGGGCGTGATGTTCACGGTCCCGAGCGCGCGGCTGACCGTCGGCATCGTCAACGGTGCCAGCATCCTCTACCTGTCCGGATTGGCGGCCGCCGTCGCCTTCCGGATGAACTTGTTCAACATCGGCGTCGAGGGCCAGTACCGCGTGGCGACGTTCGCCGCGGCGTACTTCGCGGGCCAGGCGCTGCTACCCGGGTATCTCAACACGGTCGTCACCATCTGCGTGGCGATGGTCGTGGGGGCAGCGTGGGCCGGCATCGCCGCGATCCTTCGGGTCACCCGAGGGGTGAGCGAGGTGATTTCGACGATCATGCTCAACGCCATCGCCGGTGGCATGGTGGCGTACCTGCTCCGCGAGCTCGGCGATCAGCAGGGACAGATCCGCCGCACCACGACGATCCCGGAGTCGTCCTGGGTAGGAGGTATCCCGCTGATTCCGGGTGAGTCCAGCCGGGTGTACGGGCTGGCCGTCCTGGCGGTGGTGGCGGGGATCGCATTTGCCGTGATACTCAACCGCACCCGCTTCGGTTTCGACCTTCGGGCGACCGGGCGGTCCGAAACAGCCGCTGTCGCCAGCGGCGTCAACGTCAAGCGCATGGTGGTCTCGGCGATGCTGCTGTCCGGCGCTGTCGCCGGACTCATCGGGATGCTGGACCTCTTCGGCAACTCCCACGCCTACGGGTCCACCATCCAGGTCGGTGTTGGTTTCACCGGCATCGCCGTGGCGCTGCTCGGCCGCAACAACCCGGCCGGCATCGCGTTGGGTGCGCTGGTGTTTGCGTTCCTGTCCGCGCAGTCCAACGCGCTCGGTATCGAAGCCGGGATCTCCCCCGAGATTGTCGCGGTCACCCAGGGCGTCATCGTCTTGTCGGTGGTGATCGCGTATGAGGTGGTACGCCGCTATCAGGTCCGGCTCGAGCAGAATGAGGTGGCCCGCGCACTCGAGCGTGACCGGGCTCGCGAGGCAGGGGCGCTCGCATGAGCACCGTTGTCATGGACCGCAGACCAACCTCAGCCTCGTCCTCGGGGCCAAGAACACGGCTGCGGGTGTCGTTGTGGCTACTGGTCGGATTGCTCGCGTTGGCAACCGCCCGGGTTGTCGCGGACGCGGACGACATCGACTCCCCGGGTACGCTCCGCGCCGGACTCGTGCTCGCGATGCCCATCGCGTTGGCCGGACTGGGCGGCTTGTGGTCCGAGCGCGCGGGCGTGGTCAACATCGGCCTCGAGGGCATGATGATTCTCGGGACCCTCGGCGCCGGCTACTACACGTACCACTGGGGGGTGTGGGCCGGATTGCTCGGCGCCATGGTCTTCGGTGCCATCGGCGGCGTGCTGCATGCCGTCGCCACCGTCGTCTTCGGCGTTGACCACATCGTCTCCGGCGTCGCCGTCAACATCATTGCCGCCGGTGCCGCAGCTTTCTTGGCGGAGGTATTCTTTTCCGGCCTCCAGGGTGGTGGACCCACCCAGTCACCGTCGCTGCCAGAACCGCCCAGCTTCGACTTTCCCGTGCTCGCAGACGCATCGACCGACCTGTCGGCAAAGGGCTGGTTTCTGTTGTCCGACGCCGGTTCGGTCCTGTCCGCGTTGACGAACGACATGTCAGTCTTCACATTGCTGGCTCTTGCGGCCATTGCTGGGTCGGGATGGCTGTTGTGGCGCACTGCGTTCGGTTTGCGACTGCGCTCGTGCGGAGAAGCGCCGAGCTCCGCGGAGACACTGGGCGTGAACGTCTACCGCTACAAGTTCCTCGCGGTCACGATCTCCGGCATGCTGGCCGGGTTCGCCGGGTGCTACCTGGCCGTCGTCGCATCGTCGGGCTATGCCAACGGGCAGACGAACGGACGCGGCTTCATCGGCCTGGCGGCGATGATCTTCGGTAATTGGCGCCCAGGCGGGTTGCTGGCCGGCTCGCTGCTGTTCGGCTACACCGACGCAGCCCGATTGCGTAGCGGCGGGGAGTCGGTCCATGCCCTGCTGCTGATCCTTGCCGTGGGGCTGCTGCTGCTCGCGGTGTGGCAGGTTCGTCGCGGCCACCGGACCAGTGCGATCGTCGCGATCGTGGCCGCTGTCGTCGTCGCGGTCTGGTTTGCCCTCACCGATGCCATCCCCGGCGACTTCACTCAGATGACGCCGTACGTCACGACGCTTTTGGTGCTCTCGCTGGCGTCGCAGCGGCTCCGAATGCCGGCGGCCGACGGGTTGCGATATCGGCGAGGTCAAGCCGGATGAGCGACGTTGGGTGGGCCACGTTGCATGAAGCCGCCCGCGAGGTGATGGCCCGCGCTTACGCGCCGTACTCCGGTTTCCTGGTGGGGGCGGCTGGGTTGGTCGACGACGGGCGCATCGTCACCGGCTGCAACGTCGAGAACGCGTCCTATGGCGTGGGGCTGTGCGCGGAGTGCGGGCTGGTGTCCGCCCTGCATGCCGGCGGCGGCGGGCGACTGGTTGCGGTCGTCTGCGTCGACCGCAACGGCGACGTGTTGATGCCGTGCGGGCGGTGCCGCCAGCTGCTGTTCGAGCAGGGTGGTGCCGAGCTGCTGCTCGATACAGTGAGCGGCGTTCGGGCGATGGCGGAGGTCCTGCCGGACGCCTTCGGGCCGGCCGACCTGACCGGACGGTGAGCGTGGCGCCGCTGATGACCAGCGCGCTCGACCTGGCGGCACCGGAGTTCGTGGCCGATCCGTACCCGCGGCTAGGCGAGCTTCGCCGTACTGCGCCGCTGGTGTGGCACGAGCCCACGCAGCTGTGGCTGGCCACGACCCACGTCGCGGTCAGCGAGACCCTGCGCAGCCGCGTGCTGGGACGGATCTGGACCGACCGCGAGCCGGTAGGGCGCTATGCGCCGTTCAACGCCCTGCACCGTCATCAGATGATGGAGAATGAGCCTCCGGTGCACACCCGGCTGCGTCGCTTGGTCGCCGGGGCCTTCGCCAGGGACCATGTGGAGCGGATGCGGCCACGGGTCGAGCGCATCGCCGCTGACCTGCTCGACGCGCTGCCGCAGAACCACGTCGACGTCGTTGCCCACTATGCCGAGCCGCTGCCTGTGGCGGTGATCGCGGACCTGCTGGGTGTCCCGACGGTAGATCGGGCACGGCTGCGCGACTGGTCGCAGGCGATCGTGCGGATGTACGAGTACGAGCGAACCGAGGCGCTCGAGAACGCGGCCATAGCCGCCAGCCAGGAGTTCAGCGAGTACGTCCGCGAGCTGGTTGGTGAGCGACGCCGCAACCCGGGGGAGGACCTGGTCAGCGACCTGGTCGCGGCGCGCGACGACGGCGTCTCGCTGACCGAAGACGAGCTGGTCGCCTCGGTCGTGCTGCTGCTCAACGCCGGACACGAGGCTTCGGTGAACGCCTTCGGCAACGGGCTGGTCGCGTTGCTGCGCCATCCCGAGCAGCAAGCCCGGGTGGCGTCCGGGGCGGTCGGCATGGAGACTGCGCTCGAGGAGATGCTGCGCTACGACGCACCACTCCAGCTGTTCGAGCGAACCGCGACGCAACAGGTGGCCGTGGCCAGCTGTGCGGTCGAGCCAGGACAGAAGGTGGCGGCGCTGCTGGGATCGGCGAACCGGGACGAGTCGGTGTTCGCGTCGCCTGAGCGGTTCGACGTGGGGCGCGCACCGAACCCGCATGTCGGCTTCGGAATGGGTGTTCACTTCTGTCTCGGCGCCCCGCTGGCGCGGATGGAGTTGGAGGTCTCGCTCGCCACCCTGCTCGATCGGTTTCCCGCTCTCGAACTGGCGGCGGAGCCCGCGCAGCGGGGCACGTTCGTGCTGCGTGGCTACGAGCGGATCGACGTCGACCTCGGGACACCGGCGTGATCGAGCCGTACGACGCCGTCGAGATCATCCGGAGCAAGCGCGACCGGGCGGAGCTGGACGACGCGCAGATCGACTGGGCGATCGACGCGTACGGCCGCGGTGTGCTCACCGACGAGCAGATGGCTGCACTGGCAATGGCGATCCTGCTCAACGGAATGGACCGTCGGGAGATCCGGCGCTGGACCCAGGCGATGATCGGTTCCGGGGAGCGGCTCGACCTGTCCGGGCTGTCTCGGCCGACGGCCGACAAGCACTCGGCTGGCGGTGTCGGTGACAAGATCTCGCTGTCTGTGGTCCCGCTGGTCGCGGCATGTGGGGTGGCGGTGCCGCACCTCTCTGGGCGCGGGCTCGGGCACACAGGTGGCACGCTCGACAAGCTGGAGTCGATCCCTGGCTGGCGGGCGTCGCTAACCAACGCGGAGCTGATGCGCCAGCTCGAGAAGGTGGGTGCGGTCATCTGCGCCGCCGGCTCCGGCCTGTCTCCGGCGGACAAGAAGCTCTACGCCCTGCGTGACGTCACCGGCACGGTGGAGGCGATTCCCCTCATCGCCAGCTCGATCATGAGCAAGAAGATCGCCGAGGGCACGGGTGCGCTGGTGCTCGACGTCAAGGTCGGGACCGGTGCGTTCATGAAGGACCTCGACTCCGCCCGCGAGCTGGCGACCACGATGGTCGCGTTGGGCACCGACGAGGGCGTGCGTACGGTGGCGCTGCTCACCGACATGTCGACGCCGTTGGGTCGTACCGCGGGTAATGCGCTGGAGGTACGCGAGGCGCTCGAGGTGTTGGCCGGCGGCGGACCCTCCGACGTGGTCGAGCTCACCTTGGCGTTGGCGCGCGAGATGCTCGGCGCCGCCGGGCGTGGCGACGTCGACCCGGCGGAGCGGTTGTCCGACGGTTCCGCGATGGACGTGTGGCGGGCCATGATCTCCGCCCAGGGCGGCGACCCGCACGCCGAATTGCCGCGTGCCCGAGAGACGCGGGTGGTGAGCGCAGACGTCGATGGGTTCGTGGTGCGCTTGGACGCTCTGGCCGTCGGCGAGGCCGCGTGGCGGCTCGGCGCCGGTAGGACCCGCCAGGGCGAGCCGGTGCAGGCCGGCTCGGGCGTCGAGATGCACGCCAAGCACGGCGATGAGGTCCGGGCCGGAGAGCCCCTGTTAACGCTTCACACCGACACTCCGGAACGTTTCGAGCGCGCCGTTGTCGCACTGGAGGACGCCTACGACATCGCCGATGCCCCCGTACCCCAGCCACCACTCATCCTGCAGCGGATCCGCTGACCGTGCACCGAACCCTTGACCGGTCGCCGCTGTGTTACGTGATGGTGTCCAAGGGATGTCGCGCGTACGGTATGGCCGGAGGGTGGTCAGCATCGTTGCCAACCTGAAGCCGATTGTTGCGGGCGTGGCAGTTGCCGCGTTGGCGTTGGGGGCGTGCAGTGGTGGAAGTGAAACGCCGCCGCCTGAGCCTCCGTTGGGGCGGGACGGGGCGGTTCTGCAGGGTCTAGATCCGGATCGGGCTGGGCCGGCTGCGCCGATTGAGGGTGCGGTGGCCGGTGGCACGGTCACCGCTCTTGGCGCGTTCGGCGTGGCCCCGGCCGACTACTCGTCCGGTCGGGACTCGATGGATCCGACCGACGCCTATTGGCCGATCCCGCTTTCGATCTTGAGCGGTTTGGTGACCCGGTCGTTGACCCAGTACGTGTATGACTCCGGTCAGGGATCGATGGTGCTGGTCCCGGACCTTGCCACCGACCTTGGCACACCGAATGCGGACTTCACGCAGTGGTCGTTCACCATTCGCGACGGTGTGCGGTTCGAGGACGGCAAGACGGTGACCGCCGAGGACGTGCTGTATGGGATCAAGCGTTCGTTCGACCGGGACACCTTCGTCGACGGCCCGCCGTACAGCAACGACTACTTCCTGAACGGTGACACGTACAAGGGGGTGTACACCGGGGGCACGGATTATGCCGGGGTTGTGGTGGAGGGTGACACGTTGACGATCAAGATGGCTCGGCCGTTCCCGGAAATGCCGTACTGGGGCGCGTTCCCGGCGATGGGTCCGGTCCCAGAACGCGGCAGCGAACCGGACAGGTATGCGCGGCATCCGTTGGCGACGGGGCCGTACAAGTTCGCCGACTACACCCCGGGTGAGTCGTTGACCCTGGTCCGCAACGACCAGTGGGACCCGGACACCGACCCCGGTCGGCACGCCTACCCCGACCGGTACGAATTCGACTTCACCGTGCCGCAGAAGCAAATCGACGCGACGATCCTCGGCGACTCCGAACAGGGGCAAACCACGGTGTCGCTGTCAAGGGTGTTGACGCAGGACTACCCCGAAGCCAAAGAACTGGACCGGTTGACCTCCGGTCCCGGACCGTGCACGTTCATGAGGTTCCCGGATTACCGGAAGATCACCGACATCCGGGTGCGCCAGGCCATCGGATACGCCTACCCGTACCAGGAACTGCCGAACGCACCTGGGGGCATCGAGGCTGTTACGTCGCTGCATGGCACCCCGGTCCTGCTGCCCGGTCTCCCCGGACGCCAGGACTACACCGTTCTGGAAACAGAACCCGTCGAGACCGACCCAGATAAGGCGAAGGCGCTGCTGCGGGAAGCCGGGTTCGCACCCGGGGAGTACGAGCTGAAGTTCGGTTACGCCCAGGACGACCCGTTCTATGTGGAGCGGAATGACATCCTCGTCGCTGCCTTGGAAGCCGCGGGCTTCAAGGTCAGCCCGTTTCCGACAGCCAGCGAGGATTTGTCCACACTGAATGGGGACCCGGATGCACCGATCAACCTCCGCAGCGGCGGGTGGTGTCCGGACTGGCCGTCGGGTACTTCATGGATCCCGCCCTTGTTCCACTCCAAGAGTGGTTTCAACCAGGCCTACTTCGCGGAGCCGGCAGTCGACGCCGAAATCAAGCGGATCAGCCGACTGCCGTTCGAGGAGCAGCCCGCCGCCTGGGGTGCCCTGGACAAGACGATCATGACCGACTACTACCCGGCAATCGTCACCGGCTACCAGGCCGAGCCGATACTGCACGGATCAAGGATCAGCGGCATCAACGTTGACAACATCCCCAGCGAAGCGATGCCCACCTGGGAGGATCTTCACGTCGTTCCGTGACCGTTCACGGCGCCAACAGCACCTCAGCCGCGCAGGAGCGTGACCGCCTCGGCGACGCAGGCTGGCTTGTCGACCCCCTCGATCTCGATCGTGAAGCGGGTCACGACCTGCGTCCCGGCCGGTACGTCGGTGATCTCGAGGATGACCGCTCGGCCACGTATCCTCGATCCGACCGGGAGCGGGCGGGGGAAGCGGACCTTGTTGAGCCCGTAGTTGAGCCGAGCGCCGCCGGTCTCATACGTCACGAGCTCGGTCGCGAGCATCGGAATGAGCGCCAACGTCAGGTAGCCGTGGGCCACCGTGTTGCCGAACGGACCGGCCGCGGCTCGCTCAGTGTCAACATGGATCCATTGATGGTCACCGGTCACCTCGGCGAAGGCATCGACACGGTCCTGTGTGATCGGTAGCCACTCGGTCGGTCCGAGTTCCTCACCGACAGCCCCGTGGATGTCGGCGCGACTCCGCAGCACTTTCACCGCCCAAACCTAACCGTCCTAACGAGCGGATCGTCGGGTGTTTCGCACGGCGACGGGGAGGGCCAGGGTCCAGGATTGCGTTAGGTCGGCGAAGCCGAGGCGGTCGTACACCGCGCGGGCGGTCGTGTTGTCGTCGGTGACTGCCAAGCTGAGCGCACCTAATCCCGCCGATCGCAAGCCGCGGGCAGCCTGGGCCAGCATTGCGGCGCCGATGCCACGGGCCGGATCGTCTGGGTCCCGGACGACATCGACCACCCACGGACCGCCATGCGGGGGATCGCCCGGCCGGTCCACCACCAGGCACGCCCCGATGGCCTGTTCGCCACGCTCGGCCAGCACGGAGGAATCGAGCAGCGGCCCGAGCACCTGACCGGCAGCGGTGCGCCGCATCGATGCCGCAGCCGCATCGTCGTCGGGCCATCCCTGCCCGTCCTCGCCATGGGCGCGGCGAGCCAGCGCACCGATGTCGTCGGCGCGGCCCCGCAGCATGTCGGCGGTCAGCGTGCGTAGCGAAACGCCGTCCGGCACATGTGCCAGCAGCGGCTCGCTAGTGAGGTCCAGCGACATGCTGTGGGCGTGACGCAGGGGACGTGCGCCCCTACCTTGGAGGGCATCGACCAGAGCCGGGTCGTCGGTCGACAGCGCCCACTCGGCCAACTGCGCCGCCACTGCAGCGGCGACGTCTTCGGGGACTGTCGAGGGCGGCCGCCAGGCGCCGTCGGCCCATCGCAACCCCGCGTAGTGACTGTCTCCCGGTGTGTAGACGAGCAGGATAGCTCCGTCCGGGCGGCCGCGCAGGCGCGTCCGGTCCGGCCAGTGCGCCAGCGGGTCGCTGACGGTCATCACGCGCGGATCATGGCGGGCTTGTGCACCGGTATGGGCAACGTCAGACACCGATCGGGTGCCACACGGTCTTGATCTCCAAGAACGGGGTCATCCGCTCGATGCCTGGGTCGTCGACATCCCACGGGGGCAGCGCCGGACGCAGCACTCGCTTGAGGTTGTCGGCCGCCGCCTGCTCCATCGCCGCCGCCAGCTCGGGATCCTCCACACCGGCCAGGTCGATGCCGTTGACGTCCATGTGCGAGGCCAGCCACGGCCCCACCTCGGCCAGGTCCCCAGCCAGGATGTTGATCACCCCACCCGGCACATCGGAGGTGGCGAGGACCTCCGCCAGCGTCATCGCGGGCAGCGGTCGCGGGTACGACGACACCACCACGGCGGTGTTGCCGGTCGCGACGACTGGTGCTAGCACGCTGACCAGCCCCAGCAGCGACGAGTCCCGCGGTGCGAGGATCGCGACGACGCCGGTCGGCTCCGGAAGCGAGAAGTCGAAGTACGGTCCGGCCACCGCGTTGGCCGAGCCGTGGACCTGCGCGATCTTGTCGGCCCACCCGGCATACCAGACCCAGCGGTCGATCGCCGCGCTCACTGCCTCGTCGGCACCGGCACGGTCGACCCCTTCCCCGGCTTCGAGCTGGGACCGGAACTGGTCGCGTCGGCCCTCGAGCATCTCGGCGACCCGATAGAGCACCTGCCCACGGTTGTACGGGGTCGCCCCGGACCAGCCGCCGAACGCCTTCCGCGCCGCGGAGACCGCGTCCCGGGCGTCCTTGCGCGAGGCACGGGCAACATTGGCGAGAAAGCGACCGCCGGAATCGAGCGCCTCGTACGTGCGCCCGCTCTCGCTGCGCGGGAAGGACCCACCGACGAACAGCTTGTAGGTCTTGCGCACCTCGAGCCGGGCGCGTTCGGAGGCGCTCATCGCAGGTACGCCGCCAGCCCGTGCCGACCGCCCTCGCGGCCGTGCCCGGACTCCTTGTAGCCACCGAACGGGCTGGTCGGGTCGAACCGGTTGAACGTATTCGCCCACACCACCCCGGCGCGCAGCCGGTCGGCCAGCCACAAGATCCGTGACCCCTTCTCGGTCCACACCCCTGCGGACAGACCGTACGGGGTGTTGTTGGCCTTCTCGACCGCCTCGGCCGGGGTCCGGAAGGTCAGGATCGACAAGACCGGACCGAAGATCTCCTCGCGCGCGATGCGGTGCGCCTGGGTCACGCCGGTGAAGATCGTCGGCGGGAACCAGAAGCCGTGCTCGGGCAGCTCGCACGGGGCCGACCAACGCTGCGCGCCTTCGGCGTCCCCGACTTCTGACAACTCGCGGATACGGGTCAGCTGCTCACGGGAGTTGATCGCCCCGACGTCGGTGTTCTTGTCCAGCGGGTCGCCGAGGCGCAGCGTCGCCATCCGGCGCTTGAGCCGGTCGAGCACCTCCGCGTAGACACTCTCCTGCACCAACAGCCGCGACCCGGCGCAGCACACGTGCCCCTGGTTGAAGAAGATCCCGTTGACGATCCCCTCGACCGCCTGGTCGATCGGCGCGTCGTCGAACACCACGTTGGCGGCCTTGCCGCCCAGCTCCAGGGTGACCCGCTTCGGCGCCCCGGCCACCGCACGGGCGATCGTCTTGCCGACCTCGGTTGATCCGGTGAACGCGATCTTGTCGACGTCGGGATGCGCGACCAACGACTGCCCGGTGGCGCCGGCGCCGGTGAGGATGTTGACCACACCAGGAGGCAGATCGGCCTGCTGGCACACCGAGGCGAACAGCAGTGCGGTCAACGGGGTGGTCTCGGCGGGCTTGAGCACCACAGTGTTCCCGGCCGCGAGTGCGGGCGCGATCTTCCACGACAACATCATCAGCGGGAAGTTCCACGGGATGATCTGGCCTGCCACACCGAGCGGCTGCGGGTAGGCCCCGAAACCGGCGTACGACAGCTTGTCGGCCCAGCCGGCGTAGTAGAAGAACCACGCGCTCGCCAACGGGATGTCGACGTCTCGCGACTCGCGGATCGGCTTGCCGTTGTCGAGGGTCTCGAGCACCGCGAACTCGCGTGCCCGCTCGGCCAGGATCCGGGCAATGCGGTAGAGGTACTTCGCCCGTTCCCGTCCGGGCATCGTCGACCAGACGGAGTCGTACGCTCGGCGCGCCGCGGTCACCGCCGCGTCGACATCAGCCGGTCCCGCTTCGGTGACTTCGGCCAGCACCTCCTCGCTGGCCGGGCTGATCGTCTTGAACGTACGCCCGTCAGCGGAGTCGACGAAGCCACCGTTGATGAACAGCCCGTACGACGAGGCGATGTCGACGACCGAGCGCGACTCCGGAGCCGGGGCGTACTCGAACATGGCGGGTCGCACCTTCAATCGAGGGTGAAGTAGTCGGGGCCGGAGTAGCGTCCGGTGGCGAGCTTGGTGCGCTGCATGAGCAGGTCGTTGAGCAGGCTGGAGGCGCCGAGACGGAACCAGTCCGGCGAGAGCCAGTCCGGGCCGGCAACCTCGTTGACCACGACGAGGTGTCGGATCGCGTCCTTGGCGCTGCGGATGCCGCCGGCGGGCTTCACGCCTACCATCCGACCCGTCGCCCGGCGGAAGCTACGGACTGCT
>Ga0183260_10000339_pt1 | contig 38484 bp, 34 predicted proteins | sample AntDrymUQ4972206_2_FD_129768 | JGI IMG/M metagenome (GOLD analysis project Ga0183260, IMG submission 129768) | Polar desert sand microbial communities from Dry Valleys, Antarctica - metaG UQ497 (22.06) (version 2) (version 2) | ecosystem: Environmental > Terrestrial > Soil > Desert | place... | reverse complement strand
GCTTGACGGTGATGGGCTCGAGCACCGCCTCTACCAAGAGCCGCTGGAATTCGATTCCCTTCTCGTCCCACAGCTCCTCGAGCGCCTCGTACGTCGTCGGAATCCGCACGAGCGTCTTCTGAGCGAGGCGGTCGGCGAAGGCGGACTCAGCAGCATGGAGCTCGGCATCGAGCTCCTGTATGGTCACGGCATGCGTAGTACCATTGATAAGGTAGGACGGTTGGTCATTCCCAAGCCATTGCGGGACCGGCTCGGCTTGCGCCCGGGCAAGGTCGAGGTCACGGCCGACGGCAACGCCCTGCGGGTGGAGGCCATCGCCGGCGAAGGGACGGAGGAACGGTCGGGCCGCCTCGTGATCCCGCCGTCGGGGGTGGCGATCAGCGACGATGACGTTCGAGCCCTCCGCGATGCCGACCAGAGGTAGCCGCCCGGACGCTCTCGGAGACACCAGCGTGGCGGTGGCGCTGGTCGTCGCCGATCACGAGCATCACGCGGTGAGCACCGAGGCTCTCGGCGATCGACGCCTCGGCCTGGCCGGGCATGCGGCGTTCGAGACGTTCTCGGTGCTGACCCGCCTGCCGCCACCGGCCCGCCGCTCGCCGAAGATCGTGGCGCAGCTGATCGCGGCGAACTTCCCCGAGAGCCGCTTCCTGTCGGCGGCCGCGGCGAAGGCGCTTCTCGACGACGTCGTCAGGGCAGGGATCGCCGGCGGCTCCGTCTATGACGCCCTCGTCGGGGCCACCGCGGCGGAGCACGGCATCGTCCTGGCAACCCGCGACAGGCGAGCCCTCGAGACATACCGCGCTCTCGGGGTGGGGGTAGAGCTCCTGCCCGACCGGTAGTCAAGTTGGCATCACCAACTCCCTCAACACCCCCATCGAGGATCTGCTCATGCTCGAGGACGTGACCGTCTCACTGATCACGGAGCGTCGTGTCTCACACCCGTGGGGGTTGGCCGGCGGCGAGCCGGGGGCTCGGGGCGAGAACTGGCCGCTACCCGGCGGAGACGAGACGAAGGCCGAACGGCTGCTGGAAAAGTGCACGATGCGAAGACGACAGCCTGGTTGGGGTCACCGGTGACGGGCGCCTCGAGATCCTCCTCGGGCACCCCGAACACGGCCCGGTACACAGGGCGTCGAGCACGCCACCCGCCAGGGGGGCGATCCAGAACAGCCAGAGCTGGGGGAGGTGGTCGCCGGTGGCGAAGACGGCCTGAGCGCTTGACCTGGCGGGGTTGAGGGAGGTGTTCGTGATGGGGATCGAGATGGTGGATCAGCGTCAGGGCCAGACCGATCGCGATCGGCGCAGTGCGAGAACTGTCGGCGCCGCTGCCAATGACAGCGAGCACGTCAGCGGCGGCGAGGCCGCCGAGCACCTGGGCGACGACATTCGAGGCCATACTCGGGTTGGCATCGACCACGAACGGGCTGGTGCCGTAGCCCGCCTGCTGAGATCTTCGCCGGCGACGAATAGCATGGGGCTACCGATGGCGAGCATCGGGTCGAGCGGGAGGGGACCAGAAAATGAGTGACGTGTCGCAAGGACCAGGGTGGTGGGAGGCCAGCGACGGGAAGTGGTACCCGCCCGAGCAGAGCCCAGCGGCCCAAGTCCCAGCCGCCGCCCCGACCGGCGCCTACCCGAGCGGCCCCTCGAGTGGCCCACTGGCGAGCTGGGGCACCCGTGTGCTGGCCACGCTGATCGACTCGGCAGCGTCGACAGCCGTGGTGTTCGTCGGCTTCATCCTGGCCCTCATCGTCGGCGCAATCTCCTCGACTCTCGGTATCGTTCTCGGCCTCGTGGTCTACGTGGTGGCTTTCGCCGCCGGCATCTACTTCGCCTACATGAACGGCGCGTGCGGCCAGAGCCCGGGCAAGAAGATCATGGGCATCAAGGTCGTGAGCGAGGAGACCGGCCAGGTCATCGGCGGAGGCCTGGGCATCGTGCGGGCGCTGGCCCACTTCGTGGACGGAATAATCTGCTACGTGGGGTTCCTGTTTCCCCTCTGGGACGCGAAGCGCCAGACCCTGGCCGACAAGATCATGAAGACGGTAGTCTTGTCCGATCTGCCGAAGCAGGAGCTCTCACCGGACTTGCTGAAGGTCCACTGAGCGCTGCTGTAAGCACGAGTCGGGCGGGGGCGGTCTCGAACTGCTCGTGAGTGTTGGCGATGACGACGGCAATGCGCGACGAGTGCGAGGAGCGCCGTGACGGTCGACGCCGTCGTGTTCGACTGGGGTGGGACACTGTCGCTGTTCGTGCAGTCGGAGCTGGTCGACGCGTGGCGGCTGGCCGCACGCCACCTGGCCCCTGAGCGCGAGGACGAGCTCACCGAGCGACTGGTGGCGGTGGAGGCGGCGTTCTGGGCCACAACCGCCAGCCACCAGCGCAGCGCGACCCTCGGCGACCTCCTGGCCGCGGCGGCCAAGGAACTGCAGCTCGACGTGGCCGAGGCTCTGCTCGAGGAGGCCGCCGTCCGCCACCTCGACGCCTGGACCGACCACATCCGCCACGATCCCGACGCCGCGCCGACCCTCACCGCCCTGCGCGAGCGCGGCATCCGCATCGGCCTGCTGTCGAACACCCACTGGCCGCGCACCTTCCACGAGCGCTTCCTCGAGCGCGACGGGCTGGCCGGGCTCATCGACGCCCGCCTCTACACGAGCGAGATGCCCTACCAGAAGCCCCATCCCGCGGCGTTCGCCGCCGCCCTCGGCGCCCTCGAGGTCTACGACGCCCGCTCGGCCGTGTTCGTCGGCGACCGGCCCTGGGACGACGTCTCGGGTGCCAAGGGCGCCGGCATGCGGGCCGTGCTACGCCCCAACCCCTTCGCCGAGCCCCACGACGTGAAACCTGACGCCGTCATCGAGCGCCTCCCCGAGCTCCTCGACCTGATCGACGCCTGGCGATAGACGAACCAAATGCTCAGCCGACGGTGACCGTTCCCCGCATGCCGTAGGCCCAGTGACCGGGGAGGTGGCAGCCGAACGGCACGCGTCCAGCCCGGGAGAACGTCCGAGTGGTGACCGCCGTCGAGCGGGCGGGCACCGAGATCTCGCCGGGGCGGTCGCCGTGACGCGCATCGGTTCCCAGCTCGTGGCGGTCCTGCACCGAATCGTCACCCACGATCAACTCATGGGCGATGGGGTCGGCGTTGCGAACCTCGAAGCGCACGGTCGTACCCACCGGCACCTCGACCACCGACGGCGAGAAGCGCGACCAGCGCACGTCGACGACGACGGTTCGCTCCCCCGCCGGCGGGGGCTCGTTGCCCCTGGCGGGCACCGAGCACCCGCCCAGGCCGGCGGCGGTCGACACGACCACGGCGGCCAGCGCGAGCGACCTCACGCCGAGGCCCGCCCACCGGCGCTCAGACGCACGGCCACGGCCGCCGCCGCCGCCGTAACCACGGCGACGCCGCCGGCGATCGTCGCCCACAGCATCAACCGGCCAGGACCGTTCCCGGCTCCCCCGCCGGTCACCGGATCGACCACACCGTCGGACAGCCCGGCGGCGACCACTGACGGTCGTCCGGCCTCCGACGCGTCGACGGCCAAGTCGTAGGTCAGGTCGGCCGGTGAGGCCGCCACCTTCACGTGGGACAGCAACATGTCCTCTGGCATCCAGCCCATCCCCGCGTCCGACCGGAGGTCGGCGAGCAACGAGCGGGACGCCGGCTGCTGTCGCGCCACGTCGATCCCGCGCGCGCCGTCGCCCGGGAGCAGAGCCGGACGGCGCTCGGTGAGCAGGAAGACGTCGGCGTCGACCCGCTCGTTGGCCTGGCGACCGAGCCCGAGGATGCGCAGCGGCACCCACGGGTTCGCCGTGGGAATGGTGAGGTGCACGGGGATCCCCTCGCCCAGCCCCAGCCCTCGCTGGCGGGCGGCGTCGGCGTCGAACCGGGCGGCGAGGAAGATCGGGCTGCGGCGGGCGTAGAAGTCGAGCACCTGCGGTGCGTCGGGCGACAGGTCGAACCCGTTCTGGGTGGCCCACTCGCCGACGGAGTCGCCGCCGCCGCGCAGCACGGTCAGGTCCAGAGCGTCGACCCGGGCCTCGAGCAGCACCTCGGCGGGTGCGGCGGCGAGGGTCTCCCGAGCGGCGTCGGCTCGCGCCGACAGGCGGACCGGCGACACCTCGCGGACCAACCGTTGCAACGTCCAGTCGCCGCCCCGCTCGACGGCGGTAGGCACGTCGGGCAGGGGGACGATCGACCCGAAGGCACCGCCCGCGCCGGCGAAGCGGAACGACGTCACGTAGTGCTCGACGCCGTTCTCGTAGGCGGCGAGCGTCGTGGTCTTCACCAGGCTGACGGTGCCGTTGCGACCGATCAGCCCCCCGCACCCGAGGGCCGGCCCCGCCCCGAGCACCACCGCCGCCGCCACCGCCACTGCAGCCACGAACCTTCGCATCGTCGGCACCTCCCGGACGGGCGCCTCTCACCCGGTCCGCAGCCTTGGACGACTTCCGGACGGTGCCGGTTCCCGGCTTGTCACGCCGGCGACAAGCCCGACGGCTCAGGCGGGGTGGGGCTCGCGGCAGCGGGGGCCGATGGTGTCCATCCAGACCGGGTCGTAGCCGGCCCGGCGAACGGCGGCGGCCACCTCGGCGGGCGAGCGGTCGTCGCTGATCTCGAACTGCGGCTCGGCGTCGCTCTCCGACGCGTACCCGCCGGGCTCGGTGTGCGAGCCGGCCGACATGCGGGTGACGCCGAGGGGCAGGAGCCCGTCGCGCATCGCCGGGGCCTCGCGGGTGGACATCGACAGGCCGACGTCGGGCAACACGAGCCGAACGGCGCACACGAGTTGGGCCAACTCGACGTCGGTCACGGGCACGGCCGGCTCGAACCCCCCCGCCGCCGGGCGCAGCCGGGGCAGCGAGACCGACACCTCGCAGCGCCACCAGCGCCGCACGAGCGCCGACGCGTGGGCGGCAACGGCGAGCGCGTCGGCCCTCCAGTCGTCGTGCAGGCCGAGAAGGGCACCGATCGCGAGCTGGCGCATGCCGGCCTCGGCGCCCCGATCGAGGGCGGCCAGCCGCCAGTCGAAGTTGCGCTTCTTCCCGCGCAGGTGGGTGGCGCCGTAGGTGGCCCGGTCGTAGGTCTCCTGGTACACGACCAGGCCCTCACAGCCGGCCTCGACCAGGCGGCGATAGGTGGGCGTGTCCCACACCTGGACCTCGACGGACACCGACGGCACCTCGGCCGCAACCGCCCGCACGCACTCCACGAGGTAGTCCTTGGACACGATGCGGGCGTGCTCGCCCGACACCAGCAGCAGGGAGCGGAACCCCCGGTCGCGCAGGGCCCGGGCCTCGGTTCCGACTTCGTCGGGAGAGAGCGTGCGGCGGGCGATTTCGTTGCCGGCGGAGAAACCGCAGTACGTGCACGTCGACACGCATTCGTTCGACACGTAAAGGGGGGCGAACAGGCGCACGACCCGGCCGAAGCGCCGCAGCGCCACCTCGTGGGCGGCGACGGCGAGGTCTTCCAGGCGATCAGCGGCGGCCGGCGACAGGAGGACGGCGAGGTCGTCGAGGGTGCGGCGCGGCGCCCGGAGTGCCCGGTCGACGTCGGCCGCGCCCGCCGTCGCCGCCCGTTCGAGGAGTCGACTCAGGTCACTGTCGAGAAAAGCGAGGAGATCGGCGGCCGCCGATGCCGCCGGCACCCCATCGGGACGTGGCTCCTCCAGAGTGACGGGGACGTCGGCCACGGGAGCGCTCAGGACAGGAACCCGGTCAGGGGCGAGGAGGCCTCGGCGGCGCGCCCCACGGCGGGAAGGCCGGCCAGGAAACCCTGGCGCCCGGCCTCGACGGCCATACGGAACGCCCCGGCCATGGCCGCAGGGTCGCCGGCGGTGCCGATGGCGGTGTTGACCAGGACGGCGTCGGCACCCAGCTCCATCGCCTCGGCCGCCTGCGACGGGGCGCCGATGCCGGCGTCGACCACCACGGGCACCAGCGACTGCTCGACGATGATCTCGAGGGCCCCCCGGGTGCGAAGGCCCTGGTTCGACCCGATCCACGATCCCAGGGGCATGACTGTGGCGCAGCCCGCCTCCTCGAGGTGCTTGCACAGGACGGGATCGGCGTTGACGTAGGGCAGGACGGTGAACCCCTCCTTGCAGAGCACCTCGGCGGCGCGCAGCGTCTCCACCGGATCGGGGAGCAGGTACCGGGGGTCGGGGGTGACCTCCAGCTTGATCCAGGTCGGTAGGCCGGCAGCCCGGGCCAGCCGGGCCAGGCGCACGGCCTCGGCGGCGTCGTCGGCCCCGCTGGTGTTGGTGAGCAACAGGGGGCCGGGGTCGGCAAGGGCGTCGAGGATGTCCTCGTCGGCGGTGGGGTCGACGCGCCGCAACGCCACCGTCACCATCTCGGTGCCCGAGGCCTCGATGGCGGCGGAAAGAGCGGCGTTCGACGGGAACTTTCCGGTGCCGAGGAACAACCGGGACCCGAACTCCCTCCCGGCGATAACAAGCGGATCAGCCACCTACGCTCCCTTCGCCCGCATTACCAGGCTGGTAGAGGAGGGTCGCGGGCTGGTCGTGCCCACCTCTCAGCCCGGCGCCCCGAGCTCCCCTGCGTCGCTGACAACACTACCTGCGCCCTACGGTGGAGCCCGTGCGTCACTTGACGGGTCGGGAACGCCCGCCCTCCGCAACGAGCGTCCACCGATGAGCACCCGGATGCTGATCCTCGCCGCCCTGATCTGCGGGCTGGTGATCCTCGTGGCCTTCGCCCTCCAGGTGACGATGGCCACGAATTGACCCCGAGATAGCCGAGCTCGGCCGGTCACCCTCCGGGTGGTCTCGGCGATAGAGGGGGCAATGATCGGTAATGTGGGCCCGGTGACGACGGCCCAGAACTTCGACCTGGTGGTGATCGGAGGCGGGCCGGGCGGCTACGCCGCCGCCCTCTACGGCGCTGCCGCCGGCCTCACGGTGGCCGTCGTGGAGCGCGACAAGGTGGGCGGCACCTGCCTGCACCGGGGCTGCATCCCGGCCAAGCAGTTCCTCGAGACGGCCACCGTGTTCCGTACCGTGTCCTCGGCCCGTGAGTTCGGCGTGGCCGTCGACCAGCCATCGGTCGACTTCGCCACCGCCCAGGGCCGCAAGCAGCGGGTCGTCGACCAGCTGTGGAAGGGCCTGCAGTCGCTCCTGAAGAGCCGCAAGATCACGGTCTTCAACGGCACCGGTGTGCTGCGCCCGGGCCTGAAGGTGCTGGTCGACGACGGCACCGAGCTGGTCGGCGAGCACGTCGTCCTGGCCAGTGGCTCGGCCCCCCGCACGCTGCCGGGATTCGACATCGATGGGCGCTTCGTCCTCACCTCCGACCAGCTGCTCGACCTGGAGCGCCTTCCCGCCTCCGCGGTAGTCGTGGGCGGGGGTGCCATCGGCTGCGAGTTCGCCTCCATGATGAGCGACCTGGGCACCCGGGTGACGGTGCTGGAAGTCCTCCCCCGGCTGCTTCCCGGCTGCGACATCGACGTGGTCACCGTGCTCGCCCGCTCGTTCGAGAAGCGGGGCATCGATGTGCGCACCGACGTCGAGGTGCGCTTCCACGCCCCCGAGGGCGACACGACCACCGTCCACTTCGGCGACGGCGAGACGGTCACCGTCGAGATGGTCGTGATGTCGGTGGGCCGCCGGCCGCTCTCGGAGACCCTCGGGGGAGAGGGTACGGCGGTCGAGGTCGACGAACGGGGCTTCGTGGTGGTCGACGACCACCTGCGCACGGGCGAGGACGGCGTGTACGCCCTCGGCGACCTGGTGAACACCCCCCAGCTGGCCCACGTGGGCTTCGCCGAGGCCATCGTCGCCGTCAAGGACATGATCGGCGAGAACCCGGTCGCCGTCGACCACCAGAAGGTGCCGTGGTGCATCTACTGCTTCCCCGAGGTGGCCTTCGCCGGCCTGTCGGAACAGGCGGCGCGCGACGCCGGCCACGACGTGGCCGTGTCCAAGCACCGGTACTCGGCCAACAGCCGGGCCATGATCGTGGGCGAGCCCGACGGCCTGGTGAAGGTGGTGGCCGAGAAGATGACCGACGGAAAGGCCGGGCGCCTCCTCGGCGTCCACATGGTCGGGCCCGCAGTCACAGAGCAGATCGCCGAGGGCTGGCTCTCGGTCAACTGGGAGGCGACGCCCGACGACATCGGGCAGTACGTCCACCCGCACCCGACACTTTCCGAGACGTTCGGTGAGACCGTCATGTCTCTCACCGGAAGGGGACTGCACGGCTGATGGATGACATCACGATGCCGCAACTCGGCGAAACCGTCACCGAGGGCACGATCATCAAGTGGTTCAAAAAGGTGGGCGACGAGGTTGCCCAGGACGAGAACCTCTTCGAGGTGTCGACCGACAAGGTCGACTCCGAGGTGCCCTCGACAACCGCCGGCTACCTGGCCGAGATCCTCGTCGACGAGGGCCAGACGGTCGACGTGGGCACGCGCCTGGCCGTGATCAGCGGCCAGCCACCGGACGGAGGGGGCGGCTCGCAGGACGAGGGCGCGACATCCGAGGCCGAGACCGACGAGACGGATGGGGCCGAGGACGGCGACGCCGACTCCGAGAGCGACGCCGAGGACGGCGACGCCGACTCCGAGAGCGACGCCGAGGCGTCGGCGACACCCGGCCCGTCGTCGGAGACCGAGGCCGCGGCCGATGAGCCCGACCCCGACAGCGAGTCGCGGCCGCAGAAGGCGGAGGCCGAGGCGACCGCAACGGGAAGTGACGCCGCGTCCGGCTCACGCCGGCAGAAGACCAAGGAGCCGGCACAGGCCGAGCCGCCGACGTCGGCGGGCGCCGCCAAGGACAATGGTGAAGGCGGTCGCTCAACGTCGCCTTCCGGCGGCCGGCTCCTCTCGCCGGTGGTGCGCAAGCTCATCGCTGAGCACGGCCTCGACCCCAGCAAGATCCCGGGCACGGGTCAGGACGGCCGCATCACCCGCGCCGACGTGCTCGGCCAGATCGACCAGGACGCCTCGGGGGGACCCGAACGGGACACCGCACCGGCGCCGGCGAAGGCCCCGGCCAAGGCCCCCGCGGTCCCGGCGGCCAAGCCCGGCGCCGACGACATCGTCGTCCCCTTCTCCAACATCCGCCGCCGTACGGCCGAGCACATGGTCCGCTCCCAGGCCACCTCGGCCCATGTCCTCACCGTCACCGAGGTCGACTTCGAGGCCGTCGAGCGGGTGCGTCAGGCCGCCAAGAAGGACTTCAAGGCCAAGGAGGGCTTCTCGCTCACCTACCTGCCCTTCGTAGCCCGGGCCGTGGTCGACGCCATCGAGGACTTCCCGCACGTCAACGCCTCGGTGAGCGACGACTCCCTCATCCTCCACCGTCCCGTCCACCTCGGCTTCGCCGTCGACCTCAACTTCGAGGGCCTGATCGTGCCGGTGGTGCACGAGGCCGAGAGCCGGCGCCTGGTGGCCATCGCCCAGTCGGTCGCCGAGCTGGCCCGGCGGGCCCGGTCGCGCGAGCTCACGGCCGACGACATCTCCGGGAGCACGTTCACCATCACCAACCCCGGGCCCTTCGGCACATTCATCACCGCGCCGGTGATCAACCAGCCCCAGGTGGCGATCCTGTCCACCGACGGCGTGCGCAAGCGGCCGGTGGCCATCGAGCTCCCCGACGGCTCCGATGCAGTGGCCATCCACCATGTGGGCAACCTCGCCCTGTCGTTCGACCACCGGGCGTTCGACGGCGCCTACGCCGCCGCCTTTCTCGGCCGCATCCGGCAGATCCTGGAGACCCGCGACTGGTCAGCGGAGCTCTAGTGGCCGGGACCCTGCGGGTCCGGTGGCTGGGCAAGGTGCGCTTCCACGACGCCCACGCGCTCCAACAGGCGCTCTTCGAGCGGGCCGACGACGACCACCTACTCCTCCTCGAGCATCCCCACGTGTTCACGATGGGGCTGCGGGCCTCGCCGGTGAACGTGCTCGTCGACCCGAAGTCGGTGGGCGCCGAGCTGGTGGCCACCAACCGGGGCGGCGACGTCACCTACCACGGGCCCGGCCAGCTCGTCGGTTACCCCGTCCTGTCGATGCCCAACCGGCCGGGGGCCACGCCCGCCTACGTGCACTCCGTCGAGCAACTGGTGATCGACGTGTGCCGCGACCTCGGGCTGTCCGACGTCGGGCGCCTCGAGGGCTACCCGGGTGTGTGGGCCTCGCCCGCCGGTCCCGACCCCCGGAAGGTGTGCGCCATCGGGGTGCGCCGCAGCCGGGGACGCACCATGCACGGCTTCGCCCTCAACGTCGATCCGGATCTCGGCTTCTTCGGCCACATCGTGCCCTGCGGCATCGCCGACAAGGCGGTGACGTCGTTGGCCGCCGAAGGGGTGCGGGCGTCGATGCGCGACGTCGTCGACGCCGTCGTGGTGCGGGCCGGCGAACGGTGGGCGGGCGACGGACGGCGGGTGGAGCGCCAGGACATCGCCTGGCACGTGCGTCCCGAGGACCTTTCCGCCTTCTCCCGGGGGGAGGGAGACGACCCCGTGCCCGTGCGCCTGCTCGGCCGTCTGGCCGAGGCCGGGGTCGACGCGTCGGCCGGGCTGCCCCTCGCCGAGGCCAAGCCGCCGTGGCTGCGGGTGAAGACCGATCTGGGCCCCCGCTACCGGGAGATGCGCTCGACCATGCGCTCGCTCGACCTGGTGACGGTGTGCGAGGAGGCGGGCTGCCCCAACATCTTCGAGTGTTGGGCCGCAGGCACGGCCACGTTCATGATCAACGGGGAGCGCTGCACCAGGGCGTGTGGCTTCTGCCTGGTCGACACCCGCCATCCCCAGCCCCTCGACGCGGCCGAGCCCGAGCACGTGGCCGACGCCGTGGCCAGGATGGGGCTGGCCCACGCGGTGGTCACCGCCGTGGCGCGCGACGACCTAGCCGACGGCGGGGCGGCGGCGTTCGCGGCGACGATCCGGGCCGTGCACACCCGCTGCCCGGGCACGGCGGTGGAGGTGCTGGTACCCGACTTCAAGGGTGAGCCCGAAGCCCTGGCAACCGTGTTCGAGGCCCGACCCGACGTGTTCAACCACAACCTGGAGACGGTGGCCCGCCTGCAACGGGCGGTGCGGCCGTCGGCGTCCTACGCTCGCAGTCTGGCCGTCCTGGCCCGGGCCCGGGCCGCGGGACTGACCACCAAGTCGGGGATCATCCTGGGCATGGGCGAGACCTACGTCGAGGTGCGGGGGGCGATGGCCGACCTCCGGGGCGTGGGGGTCGAGATCCTCACCCTCGGCCAGTACCTACGGCCCACCGCCCGCCACCTGCCTGTGGCCCGCTGGTGGCGACCCGAGGAGTTCGACGACCTGGCCGAGGCCGGCCGGGCCCTGGGCTTCGCCCACGTCCAGGCCTCCCCCCTCACCCGCTCCAGCTACCACGCCAAGGACGCCGCCAGCGCCGCCCGGAGCGGCTGACCCTCCCAACCGGCGGTGGATATGTGGGCGCTGGGCCACCTATCCACCGCCGGTTCGAGGGGGTCATCGCCGGCGGATCAGGGTGAGGCCGTCGCGGATGGTGACCATCACCGCCACCACCCTCGGGTCGGACGCCACGTAGTCGTTGAACGCCCGGATGGCCACGGTCTCGTCGCTGCGATCCTCGGCGTCGAGCACCCTGCCGCTCCACAGGACGTTGTCGACGGCGATCACCCCGCGCTCGGACAGCAGCGGCAGGACAGCTTCGTAGTAGTCCCGGTACTGGGTCTTGGCGGCGTCGACGAAGACGAGGTCGAACGGCCCTTCGAGGGCGGCGATCGTGTCCAGCGCGGGGCCCATGCGGATCTCGATGCGGTCGGCGTAGGGGCTGGACCCGACGTGACGGCGGGCCAGATCGCCGGCCTTGGCGTCGACCTCGCAGGTGATGATCCGGCCGCCGGGTGGCAGGGCGGCGGCCATGGATAGCGACGAGTACCCGCTGAACGTTCCGATCTCGAGCACCCGCTCGGCGCCGGTGAGGTACACGAGCATCTCGAGGAACCGCCCCTCGAGCGGCCCCACCATCATCTCGGGAGCGTCGAGCGACTCACGGGTGACAGCGGCGACCGCGGCGAGAAGCTCGGGTTCGGACGTGGTGTGCTCGGCGGCGTAGCGGTCGAGGTCGGGCTCGACGACCGGGCTCACCGGGCGGACGGGGTGCGGCTCAGCGGCCGGGATCCGGGCGGGAGCCGGTCGGCACAGGGGCCGGCTCGCAGAGGCAGCAGTCGGTCGGGAGGTCGCATCCGTCGCAGGCGACCCGGCCCGCTTCCCAGTGGACGCCTCGGGAGCACATGACGCAGACGGCCCCGGTCAACATGTCCATGTGCACCCTCCTTGTCAGAGCCCGGCCCATGATAGGAGAAGGTCGGTTCTATGCTCGGCGGTGATGCCCGTGGCCCACGCCGACCTCGCCCGCGGTGACCGGTGGGACCGGGTGCGCCGGCGGATGTCCGACCTCCGCGTCGACGCCCTCCTCCTCTCTCTCGGGGCCGACCTGCCCTGGCTCAGTGGCTACCAGGCCATGCCTCTCGAGCGCCTGACCATGCTGGTCCTGCCGGCCGAGGGCGAAGCCACGCTCGTGGTCCCCCGGCTCGAGGAGCCGCGCGTGAGGCCGCTCCCCGACCTGTTCGCCATCCGCGCCTGGGAGGAGTCCGAGGACCCCACCGAGATCGTGGCCGGCCTCGTGGGGTCACGCCCGTCGCTGGCCGTGTCCGACCGCACCTGGGCCACATTCATCCTGGCCCTGCAGGCCCGCCTTCCCGACGCCCGCTGGCACATGGCGTCGACGGTCACCGCACCGTTGCGGGCGGTGAAGGACCGGGAGGAGGTGGCGATCCTGCGGCGGGCGGGCGCCGCTGCCGACCGGGTGGCCGAAGCCCTGGTGGGCGGCCACATCCCTCTCGTGGGCCGGACCGAGGCCGATGTCGCGCGCGACCTCGCCGACCGCCTCGTGGCCGAAGGCCACCAGCAGGTGAACTTCGCCATCGTGGGCTCGGGGCCCAACTCGGCCAGTCCCCACCACGATCCCGGCGGCCGCCGCATCCGGGCGTCGGAGGCGGTGGTCTGCGACTTCGGCGGGACCCTCGACGGGTACTGCTCCGACATCACCCGCACCGTGTTCACCGGCGAGCCGCCGACCCGGTTCCGGCACCTCTACGGCGTGCTGGAAGCGGCTCAGGCCGCCGCCGTCGACGCCGCTGTCGTCGGCACGCCCTGCGAGGACGTCGACGGCGTGGCCCGCAGGGCGATCACCGAAGCGGGATACGGCGCCCACCTCGTGCACCGCACGGGCCACGGCATCGGCATGGAGGAGCACGAGGACCCCTACCTGGTGGGCGGCAACTGCGAGGCGCTGGCCCCCGGCCACGCGTTCTCGGTGGAGCCCGGCATCTACGTGAGCCGACGATGGGGCGCCCGCATCGAGGACATCGTCGTGGCCACCGATGCCGGCCCCGAGCGGCTGAACAGCGTCGACCACGGTCTGGCCGTGGTCGAGGCCTAGGCGATGGAGCTGGGCCTGTCGGGCAAGGTGGCCCTGGTGACGGCGGCGTCGAAGGGGCTGGGCCGGGCCAGCGCCCTCGCCCTGGCCACCGAAGGCGCCCGGGTGGCGATCTGCGCCCGGGGCGAGGAGGCGTTACGGGAGGCAGAGGCGGAGCTGTCCGCCCACACCCAGGTGCTGGCCGTGGTCGCCGACGTCACGCAAGCCGAGGTCCCCCGGCAGCTCGTCGACGCCACGGTCGAGCGCTTCGGCGCCCTCGACGTGCTCGTGGCCAACGCCGGTGGCCCTCCGCCCGGCCGTTCCCTGGAGGTCGACGACGAGGCCATCCACGCCGCCCTCGATGCCAACTTCGTCACTTCGGTGCGCCTCGTCCGCGAGGCACTCCCCCACATGCGGACCGGAGGGTGGGGGCGCGTCTGCCTGATCACGTCGTCGTCGATCAAGCAGCCGATCCCGACGCTGGCCATGTCGAACAGCGCCCGGTCCGCCCTGTGGTCGTGGGCCAAGACGGCGGCCGCCGACGTGTTCGGCGAGGGGATCACCCTGAACTTGGCCTGCCCGGGAACCCACGCCACCGACCGCATGCGCCAGCTCGGGCTCCCCGAGACCACGCCGATGGGGGACCCGGCCGACTTCGGCAGGATCGTGGCCTTCCTCTGCTCCGAGCCCGCTGCCTTCGTGAGCGGTGCCGCCCTCTCGGTGGACGGGGCCCGCTCGCTGTGCCTGCTCTGAGTACCTTCTGACCGCTCGGCAGGTGTGACTGCGGGGTCAGACAGAACTGGTCGTACGGACGGGCCACCGGGGCCCCGGGACACCCCCGGTGGTCCCAGACCTCATGGGAGACTCGGCCGGTGATCCGCCTCGACGCCGCCACCGTGCTGCTGCAGTGGGCGACCGGCGGGCTGCTGTTCCTGTGGGTCACCACCCGGCGCCGGGAGGTGGGCATCGGCTACGGCTGGCTCCTGCGATCGGTCTTCGCAGTGTTGGCCATCGGGTCGGTGCTAGCCGGTCGCCTCGTCCGACCGGACTCGGTCCGCGATACGTGCGCCGCGGGCGTGGCCCTGACGGCGAGCGTGGCCCTCGCCATGTCGATCGTCCGCCGCAGAGCCGGTGTCGCCGGGGAACGGGCCCGCAAACAGCGCCGCTCGGGCCGGGTGGCGGCCATGGTCGGCTTGGGCGAGGGGAGGCGCCCGGCGGCGCCGGAGGGCGGGACGCACGACGCTGTTCCCGTCCGGCCGTCGGTCCGAGAATTCCCTCCCGCGCTCGACGTCGTCGCCCCGCTGATCGGGATGATGGGGCTGATCGCGGGTGCCCTCGACGCCGGCGGCCCCCACCTCCTCGCCGTCGTCCGCACCCTGGTCGGTGCCGCCTTCCTCGGAGCGGTGACCGACGCCATGCTGCTGGGCCACTGGTACCTGGTGCAGCCCGGGCTGGGGCGGGACCCCATCTTCCAGCTCAACCGGTGGCTGGCGCTGCTGTGGCCCGCGGAGGTGGCCGCGCTGGTGTGGCCCACGGGCATGCTCTCGGTGCTGTCCGGCTCGGTCGACGACGGCTGGAACGGCACGCTCGGATGGTTCTGGGTGGCCTGCGCGCTCACAACGCTGGTCCTGACGGGGGTGACCAGGGCCGCCCTCAGGGAGCGGTCGTACTCGGCGGTGATGGCCGCCACCGGCCTGCTCTACCTCGCCATCCTCACCGGCTTCGGCACCGACCTCGTGGCCCGCGCCGTGCTGGCGGCATAGCGGGTCGCGCGTGCGGTAAGTGCCGTGATCGCGGTCGATCGCTCGGATCACGACGCCAGGTGCACACCGATGGAGGGCGCTGAGATTGCGAAGCGACCCCGGAATCGACTTGCTGAAGACGTGCAGGCGGTGACAGGTCGACCCAAGGGCCGTCACTCCCCTCGGGGATCGCCTCCGGCCCACGGCCCGGCGGCACACGGCCAGGTCGCCTACGGCCCGGCGGGCTTCTCGGCGTGGCCGCCGAACTCCTTTCGCATCGCGGAGAGGACCCGCCCGATGAAGTCGGCCTCGCCCTGGGAGCTGAAGCGCTCGTACAGCGCGGCGGTCAGCACGTGGGCGGGAACGCCCTCGTCGACCGCCGCCTGAACCGTCCAGCGGCCCTCGCCCGAGTCGGATACCCGGCCGGTGAAACTGCTCAGCTCGGGGTCCTTGGTCAGGGCCGACGCGGTCAGGTCGAGCAGCCAGCTGCTGACGACGCTCCCGCGCCGCCATACCTCCGCCACCGCCGGAACGTCGATGTCGTACTGGTAGTTGGCCGGGTCGGCGAGCGGTGCCGTCTCGGCGTCGCCCGCCTGCGACTGCTTGCCGATGTCGGCCCGGGCCAGGATCGCGAAGCCCTCGGCGTAGGCGGCCATCATCCCGTATTCGATCCCGTTGTGGACCATCTTCACGAAGTGCCCGGCGCCGGTGGGGCCGCAGTGCAGCCACCCCTGCTCGGCCGGTACGCGCTCTTCGCCTCGCCCCACCGTGCGGGCCACGGCGTCGACGCCGGGGGCGATGGTGGCGAACAGCGGCGCCAGGTGCTCGACGACCTCGGGCTCTCCGCCCACCATCAGGCAGAACCCCCGATCGAGCCCGAAGACGCCACCGCTGGTGCCGACGTCGACGTAGTGGATGCCCCGGGGCGCAAGCAGCACGGCACGCGCCAGGTCGTCGCGGTAGTACGAGTTGCCGCCGTCGATGATGATGTCGCCCGTCTCCATCGACGTGGCCAGGGAATCGACCGTCGGCCCGGCGAAGGCGGCGGGCACCATCACCCACGCGGCTCGGGGCGGAGTGAGCTTGTCGATGAAGTCCTCCACCGACGACGCCCCCACCGCGCCCTCCGCTTCAAGGGCGGAAACGGCCTCGGTGCTCACGTCGAAGACCACGCACTCGTGGCCCCCACGCATCAGCCGGCGCACAAGATTGGCGCCCATGCGGCCAAGTCCGACCATGCCCAGTTGCATCGTCACGCTCCGTTCAGGAGGTCGTCGAGGCTCACGCGGGCGGCTCGCAGGCCACGGGCGCGCAGGGTGCCGAGGTCGCCCGCCGCCTGGGCCCGGATCAGGGTGGCGAACCCGAACGGCTGGCCGGGGATCGGGAGGTCCTCGACGTCGTTGTCGATGCCGACGACCTGCACGAACACGCCGGTGGGTGGCCCGCCCTTGTGGAGCTGGCCGGTCGAGTGCAGGAAGCGGGGGCCGATCCCCAGGGTGGTGGCCACCCCCAGCTCGTCCCGTAACCGCAGTCGCGCCTGCTGGAGCCGCTCGACGACCTGCGACCCGGGGTCGACGTAGGCCTGGAGGGCCAGGTAGTCACCCGGTCGGACCTGGGAGAGCAGGTCGGCCAGCGGCTCGACGGCGACGTCGGGCAGGCCCTCGGCGAGGACCTGGCTCGTCGCCGCCTTGGCGAAGGCCACGTCGGGCTGGTCGAAAGGGTTGATCCCGAGTACGACGCCGGCCAGGGCGGTGGCGAGCTCCCAGCGCAGCACCTCGGCGCCGATGTCGGACCGGTCGGTGTAGGGCAGCTGGACGACCGGGTGGCCTCTGGCGGCGAGGGCGTCGAGCCGGTCGCCGGCGAAGGGGCCGACGGCGACGAAGAGCCGGTCGTCGCCGTAGACCTCGGGCGGGCCGAGGGTCTCGGTGACCACGGGCACGATGCCCCTTCCCTGCTTCCCGGTGGACTCGGCGATGAGCTGCTCGAGCCAGAGACCGAAGCTCACGATCTCGGGGGGCAAGACGATGGTCAGCTTGTCGCGGCCCCCCCGGGCGGCGGCGACCATGACCGCTCCCAGTCGGAGCGCAGGGTTGCGGCCGGCGGGCACGCACCGGGCGGTGGCGGCGGCCATGTGGCCCGCGCGATGGAGCAGTTCGCGGACGTCGACGCCGAGCAGGGCGGCGGGCACGAGGCCGAAGTGAGACAGCGCCGAGTAGCGGCCACCGAGGTCGGGGCGGTTCTCGAACACCTTCCGGAAACCCCGCTCCCGGGCCAGCCCACCCAGGTGCGAGCCCGGGTCGGTGATCACCGCGAACTGCTCGGGGCGGCGCGTCCGGTCCCAGAACAGCTCGAGCTGGCTGCGCGTCTCCAGCGTGTCGCCCGACTTCGAGGCGGCCAGGAAGAGCGTGTGGTCGAGAGGGAGGGAATCGAGCGCCCGGGAGACGGCGGCGGGATGGGTGGTGTCGAGCACCAGCAGGTCGAGGTGCCCGGCCCGTGGGCCGAACGTCTCGACCATCACCTCGGGGAAGAGGCTCGAGCCGCCCATTCCCATGAGCACGACGTTGGTCATCCCGTCGGCCAGGCACTGCTTGGCGAAGTACTCGAGCTCGTCGACCAGGTGCTCCATCTGGGCTGGGCTGAAGAGCCAGCCCAGCCGGTTGGAGACCTCCGTGGGGTCGTCCTGCCAGAGGGTGTGGTCGCGCTCGTAGGCCCGGCGGACGGCATCGCGGCCGGCGAGGTCGCCCACCGCCCCCTCGACCGCCGGCGCGAGGGGACCGAGGCGTTCGGTGGCGTCGGCGGTGGCCGACAACGGCCCGTTGTCCGGCGAGGTCTCGTCGACCGCGCCGCGCAGGACGGCGGCCTTGCTCTCCAGCTTCAGCAGGAGGCGCTCGAACGACTGGGCGAACGAGCCCACACCCTGGTCCTGGAGCCGGGCGGCGAGCTCCCGCAGGTCGATCCCCGCTGCTTCGATCCGTGCCACCACGGCCTCCGCCGTCCCGCGGTCGGCGGCCATGAAATCGCCGGTCTCGCCATGGTCGGCGAAGGCGAGCAACGTGGCCTCGGGCATCGTGTCGACGGTGCCGGGCGCGGCCAGGGCCGACACGTAGTACGTGTCGGGAAGATGGGGGTCCTTGGTGCCCGTGCTGGCCCACAGCACGCGCTGGGGCCTGGCCCCCTTGGCCGCAAGGGCCCCCCACCGCTCCCCGCCCAACAGCTGCCGGTAGGCGGCGTAGGTGAGCTTCGCCGACGCCACCCCGGTGCGGGCCCGGAGGTCGTCGGGCAGAAGGGGGTCGGCGGCGGAGTCCCAACGGGACACGAACACCGACGCCACCGACCCCGCGTCGAGGGAGTCTCCCGAGGCGACCCGCCGCTCCAGGCCACGCATCCAGGCGTCGGCGGCGGCCAGGTACTGCTCGGTCGAGAAGAGGAGGGTGACGTTGACGTTCACCGCGTCGGCCGACAGCTGCTCGATGGCGTCGAGCGCCTCGGAGGTGCCCGGCACCTTGATCATGACGTTCGGGCGCCGGACGCGCGCCCAGAGGTTCCGGGCGGCGACAACCGTGCCGCCGGCGTCGTAGGCCAGCGTCGGGGACACCTCGAGCGACACGTAGCCGTCGAGGCCGTCGGTCTCGTCGTAGATGGGCCGCAAGAGGTCGGCGGTGGCCTCGATGTCGTCGACGGCGAGGGCGAAGAACAGTTCCTCGATGGTGGTCACCAGCGACTCCGCGAAGCGGATGGCGTCGTCGTAGTCGGCACTCGAGGAGATTGCCCGCTCGAAAATCGTGGGGTTGGAGGTCACCCCCGTGACGGCGTAGTCGTCGAGGTAGCGGGCCAGCTCGCCGCTCTCGAGCAGTCCCCGCCGGATGTTGTCGTACCAGATGCTCTGGCCGGCCTGCCGCAGGCGGTGGAGCGGGTTCATCGGCCGGTCCTTTCGTCCGGTGGGCGGCTACCGGCCGTCCGCGGCCGATGCTACGCCGAGGGCCGCAAAGACCACGTGTGGCGTCCACACGAGGCTGGCAGGCGCCGTCGGTTCGGCTCGGGCCGCCGGGCCGAGCTCAGCGACTCGCGGAGGGTGATCGACGGTCGTTGTTACGACCGCCCCCGCCACAGGGCAGGTCCCCCGCCACGACACGACGATCATCCCCCCGTGCGACCCCGCCGCCCAGGCCGCAGGGTGCATACTCGGACAGGTTGGTCCGCCGGTCAATACGTGATTTTGACACTTACCGCGCGTGGGTAAACCACCGAAACACCCCCGGCAGGCGCGACTCGTCGAGGAGCTCGGCCCGCCCGGTGATCTTGGCGTCGCCCTCGGGGTCACCGGCCTTCACCTCCACCCACGACGCCATCGCTACCGGGCGATGAAGTACTTGGCCCGGGGGTGATGGCAGATGAGGGCCGAGGTCGTCTGTTCGGGGTGGAACTGGAAGTCCTCGCTCACCTCGACGCCGACGCGCTCGGCTCCGAGCAGCTCGGCCACCTTGGCGTTGTCCTCCAGGTCGGGGCACGCGGGATAGCCCCACGAGTAGCGCCCACCCCGGTAGTGCTGGCGGAGGAGCATGTTCACCAGGTCGCCGTCCTCGTCGGCGAAGCCCCACTCCTCGCGGATGCGGCGGTGCCACAGCTCGGCCAGGGCCTCGGCCATCTCCACGCCGAGCCCGTGCAGGAGCAGGTACTCCTGGTAACGGTCCTGGGCGAAGAGCTTGGCGGTGGCCTCTGAGGTGGCCGAGCCCATGGTGACGATGTGGAAGGCGGCGTAGTCGACCTCGCCCGAGGCCACCGGTCGGAAGAAGTCGGCGATGCACAACCACGGCTCGGTCTTCTGGCGCGGGAACGAGAACCGCATCCACTCCGACGTGCGGGTCTCGTCCTTCCAGACCACCAGGTCGTTGCCGTCGCCGTTGGCCCCGTAGTAGCCGTAGACCACCTGGGGCACCAGCACCCCCGCCGCGGTGGCCTTGGCCATCTCCTCGCGCAGGGTCGGGCGCATCCGGGCCTTGAACTCGGCGTCGGGTTCGCCTCCCTGGGGCCGGAACTGCCACTGGTTGCGGAACAGCGCGGTCTCGTTCAGCCAGCCGGCGATCTCGTCGACGGGGAGGCCCTTCACGACCCTGGATCCGAGGAACGGTGGGACGAAGACGGGATTGTCGATGGCGACCTCGGGCGAGCGCGAAGGGACACCGGAGTCGCCCTCGACGCCGTCGGTGTCGGACTCCGCCCTCAGGCGCGACCGCGACCGGGCGGCGAGCTCGCGGCCGAAGGCGGGGTCGTCGCCGCCGGTGCGCTTGAGGTCCATCAGGCGGTCGAGGGTGCGAAGGCCCTCGAAGGCGTCCTTGCCGTAGAAGACCCGGCCCTCGTAGACCTCACGCATGTCGTGCTCGACGTAGGAACGTGTTAGGGCGGCCCCGCCCAGGAGCACGGGGATGTTCGACAGGCCCCGGCTGTTCAGCTCCTCGAGGTTCTCGCGCATGATCAGCGTGCTCTTGACCAAGAGGCCGCTCATGCCGATGGCGTCGGCGCCGACCTCGGCGACCTTGGCCACGAGGTCGGACACCGGCACCTTGATGCCGAGGTTGTGCACCTCGTAGCCGTTGTTGGTGAGGATGATGTCGACCAGGTTCTTGCCGATGTCGTGCACGTCGCCCTTCACCGTGGCCAGAACCACCCGGCCCTTGCCCCCCTGGTCGGACTTCTCCATATGGGGCTCGAGGTGGGCCACCGCCGCCTTCATGGCCTCGGCCGACTGCAGGACGAAGGGGAGCTGCATCTCGCCGGAGGCGAAGAGGTCGCCGACCACCTTCATGCCCGCCAGGAGGGTGTCGTTGACGATGGCGAGGGCGGGCGTCGTTCTCAGCGCCTCGTCGAGGTCGGCCTCGAGCCCGTCGCGGTCGCCGTCGATGATGCGCCGTTCGAGACGTTGCGCGACCGGCCACCCGCTGCGGTCCTCCTTCTCGACCGTGGTGGCCGAGACGCCCTCGAACAGCGCGAGCAGCTCCTGGAGGGGGTCGTAGCCGGCGCGGCGGCGGTCGTAGACCAGGTCGAGGCACACCTCGCGCTGGCGCTCGGGGATGCGGGCGAGAGGCATGATGCGCGCCGCGTGGACGATGGCGGCGTCGAGGCCGGCCTGGACGCACTCGTGCAGGAACACCGAGTTCAGCACGTGGCGGGCGGCCGGCGTGAGCCCGAACGACACGTTGGACAGGCCCAGCACGGTGTGCACGCCGGGCAGCTCGGCCTTGATGCGGCGGATGCCCTCTATGGTCTCGATGCCGTCGCGCCGGCTCTCCTCCATGCCCGTGGACAGAGGCAGCGCGAGGGTGTCGAACAGCAGGTCGGACGGCTCCAGGCCGTAGCGGCCGACGGCGAGGTCGTGAATGGCCCGCGCCGCCCGCAGCTTCCATTCGGCCGTGCGGGCCTGGCCCTCCTGGTCGATGCACGTGCAGATCACCGCCGCCCCGTACTCTCGGGCCAGCGAGAAGAAGCGGTCGAACCGTGTACCCGGGGCGTCGCCGTCCTCCAGGTTCACCGAGTTCAGGACCGCCTTGCCCCCGATCCAGTGCAAGCCGGCCTCGATCACGGCCGGCTCGGTGGAGTCGAGCACCAGCGGGAGGTTGACCTGGGTGGCGAAGCGGCTGGCGACCTCGTCCATGTCGGCCACGCCGTCCTCACCCGTGTAGTCGACACACACGTCGAGGAGGTGGGCTCCCTCTTTCACCTGTTCGCGACCCATGGCCACGCAGGTGTCCCAGTCACCGGCCAGCATGGCGTCGCGGAACTTCTTGGAGCCGTTGGCGTTGGTGCGCTCGCCGATGACCAGGAACGAGGTGTCCTGGCGGAACGGCACGTGGGAGTAGATCGACGCCGCCCCCGCCTCGTGCACCGGCTCCCGGGCCGCCGGTGCCAGGTCGCGGCAGCGCTCGACCACGGCCCGGAGGTGCTCGGGCGTGGTGCCACAGCAGCCGCCGACCACCTGCACACCCAGCTCGGACACGAACCGGGCGTGGAACTCGGCGAGCTGGTCGGGCGTGAGGTCGTAGTGCATCTTCCCGTCGACCACCGACGGGAGCCCGGCGTTGGGGAGGCAGGAGATCGGCACCCGGCAGTGGCGCGACAGGTGGCGCAGGTGCTCGTGCATCTCGCCCGGGCCGGTGGCGCAGTTGAGCCCGACGACGTCGGGGCGGAGCGCCTCGAGCGTGGTGAGGGCGGCTCCGATCTCGGTGCCGGGGAGCATGCGCCCAGTGAGCTCCATGGTGACCTGCACCTGGAGCGGCACCTCGCGGCCCTCGGCGGCCATGGCCCGCCGGCACGCGATGAGAGCGGCCTTGGCCTGCAGGAGGTCGAAGACGGTCTCGATGATGAACAGGTCGACCCCACCCTCGAGCAGGGCCCGGGCCTGGGCCTCGTAGGCGTCGCGCAGCTCGGCGAAACGGATCTGACCGAGCGACGGGAACTTGGTGCCCGGCCCTATCGAGCCGGCCACCCACCGGTACCGGTCGGGGGTCGAGTAGCCGTCGGCCACCTCGCGGGCGATGCGGGCGGCGGCCAGGTTGATCTCGTGGGTCCGGTCGGCGATGCCGTACTCGGCGAGGGGGATGGCGAAGGCGCCGAAACTGTCGGTCTCGACCACGTCGACGTCGACCTCGAGGAACGACTGGTGGAGGTCGGCGACCACGTCCGGGCGGGTGACGACGAGGATCTCGTTGCAACCCTCGAGCGCCGGCCCGCCGAAGTCGTCGGCCGTGAGATCCCGTGTCTGGAGGTTCGTGCCCGTGGCCCCGTCGTAGATGACGACCCGCGCGCGCACCGCGTCGAGATAGGTGCTCACGCCGGAAAGGCTACTGGTAGACATGCTCGGGCCGTTCGGTTTCTGCCTCGAGACGCAGAGTTGTCCATGCGTGACGGAGCAGGCATGCAACAGAGAAAATGCAGGAGTCTCCTCCCCGGTGGTAGAAGTTGGTCCCCCTATGAGTGTGGAAGCCCGCCCGTGACCGCTCTCGGCCTGGTGGTCGTGCTGTGGCTGGCCGTGCTCGTACCTCCGGCGTTGAAGCGACACCACGAGCGCCGCCAGGAGTTCCTCGAGAGCTTCCAGAAGGGCCTGGGCGCCCTCGGCGCGGCGGCACCATCGGCCGTGGTGTTCGACCGCGACGGCGCCTCGCCTCTGCCCGTCGACGAGCCACGCCACCGACCGGCCAGCGCGCCCTCGCCCGCTCAACGCCGGCGGACGATCTTCGCCCTGCTTCTGGTCTCCATGGCCATCGCCGCGGTGCCGGCGGTGGTCTTCGGCGGCAAAGCCACGCTGGCCGTCTTCCTGGCCTTCACCATCGCCTTCCTCGCCTACGTGGGCCTCGTGGTCCGCTGGCGCGACGAGCGAGCGGCGGCGGCGCGGCCGGTGACGCCGGTGCCCGCCGGCGAGCCCGAGCTGCTCTGGGACGACGAGGACGAGCCACTGATCGTCTCCGCCCCCCGGGTACGCGCCGCCTTGTAGATCGGCGGCGGCCAGCCGGGTTCGTCGAACCATGCCCGCGGCGTCCGCCGGGGACCCCAACCCCCGCCGCCTTCGCTCCCGTGTCGGCCGGAGCCGCCGGTAGGCTCGCCCGGACGTGAAGATCTACACCCGGACCGGCGACGACGGAAGCACGGGACTGCACTTCGGTGGGCGGGTACGCAAGGACTCGCCCCAGACGTCGGCGTGCGGCGACGTCGACGAGGCGCAGGCCACGATCGGCCTGGCCCGCGCCGGTGCCGACGAGGATCCCGAGCTGGCCAGGCTGCTCGTCCGTCTCCAGCGTGAGCTGTGGGTCCTCATGGCCGAGCTGGCCACGTCGGTCTCCAATCGCGACAAGCTCCGGCCAGGCGAGACGCTCGTCACCGCCGAGATGGTCGAAGGCCTCGAAGCGCTGATCGACGACCTGTCAGGGCGGTTCGACCCCCCTAAGGAGTTCGTCGTCCCCGGACAGTCGCAGACGTCGGCCTACCTCGACCTGAGTCGCACCGTCGTCCGCCGGGCCGAGCGAGGGGTGCTGGCGATGACCGCCCACGGCTCCTACATCCTGCCCTACCTGAACCGTCTCTCCGACCTGCTCTGGACCATGGCTCGCTGGCAGGAGGACGAACCCCTGCCGGCGCGCCCGAGGGAGTGACCGCCACATGCCGATGACCTTCACCCTGGCCGCCCAGCCACCCGCCGACGTGGGAGTCCTCGGGGTGCCCGTCTACGCCGGACTCGACCTGCCGACGGGCGCCGGCGCCGAGCTCGACGCCGGGTGGTTGGCCGAGCGCCACTTCGAGGCCAAGGTGGGGGAGACCGTCGTTCTGCCCGCCGACGACGGATCGACCATCATCGCCGTGGGCGTCGGGAAGCGGGGCGAGGTCACGGCCGAGACGCTGCGCCGGGCGGCGGCAGCATTGGTGCGGGCGGCGTGGCACGACCGGGCGGCAGCGACGACCCTGCTCGCCGCCGGCCCGACCGGTCTCGACTCCGCGGCCGCCGCCCAGGCAGTTGCCGAGGGGGCGGCGCTCGCCTCCTACCGGTTCACCCGCTACAAGGGCGACCCCAAGCCGTGCCGGCTCGAGTCGCTCGCCGTCGTGGGCCGGGGAGACGCCGCCCGGCGGGGCCTGGCCCGGGGGGCGCGCGTGGCCGAAGCGGTTTCCATGGCCCGCGACCTGGTGAACGAGCCCGCCGGCGCCATGACACCGTCGCGGTTGGCGGCGGTCGCCGCCGAGGCGGTTGAGGCGAGCGGCGGTGCGCTGGAGCTCACCGTCTGGGACGAGGTCGACGTGGTCAACGAGGGCCTCGGTGGCCTGGCCGGGGTCGCCCAGGGCTCCGACGAACCGCTCCGCCTCATCCGCCTGTCGTACGTCCCCGACGACGCACGGGGTCACCTCGCCCTGGTGGGCAAGGGCATCACGTTCGACTCGGGCGGGCTGTCCATCAAGACGGCCGACGGCATGGAGACGATGAAGACCGACATGTCAGGCGCGGCTGCAGTGCTGGCCACCATGGCCGCCCTTCCCGACCTGGCCCCTCATGTCGCGGTCACCGCCATCGTCCCCGCCACCGAGAACATGCCTGGTGGCCGGGCGGTGAAGCCCGGCGACGTCCTCAAGATCCGCAACGGCAAGACGGTCGAGGTGCTCAACACCGACGCCGAGGGCCGGCTGGTGCTGGCCGACGGCCTCTCGCTCGCCGTCGAGGAGGGCGTCGATGCGGTGATCGACCTGGCCACCCTGACCGGGGCGTGCATCGTCGCCCTCGGCCCGAACGTCGCCGGGCTGATGGGCAACGACGAGGGTTGGACCGGCCAGGTGCGGGCCGCCGCCGACCGGGCGGGTGAGCCGGTCTGGCCGCTGCCGCTGCCCGACGACTACCGCAAGTTGATCGATTCCGACGTGGCCGACGTGAAGAACATCAGCTCCGGCCGCTACGGCGGGGCGCTCACCGCCGGGCTGTTCCTGAAGGAGTTCGTGGGCGACGTGCCCTGGGCCCACCTCGACATCGCCGGCCCCGCCCGCAGCGGCGAGGACGACGGCTACCTACGCAAGGGCGGCACGGGCTACGGAGTGCGGACGCTGGTCGAGCTGGTGGCCTCCTTCGAGAAGCCGTTGGCCTGACCGGGACACTGTTACGGCGACGAGGTGCGCGGTGCGACGATCCTCGGCTGGACGTGGCAGCTCGATGGCCACCCCGCGGCCTGAGGTTTCCTACGCTCCAAGAGCTGTGATCCCGCCCGAATTCGCCCAGATCACAGCTCTACGGACGCATGAAGCTGCGGGAGGCCGGCGGCCGGGGGGACATGGGAGGGGGCCCCGGCCGCCGGCGATTGGGGGAACGACGGCTCAGGCGGCCTCGTCGCCGTCTCCGTCGCTGGGTTCGATGTCGCGACCCTCGGCGGCGGCGAGCGCCCGGCGGTGACGGTCCCAGGCCCAGGCGGCAGCCTCCCGAGACAGGACGGGATGGAACTTCCACCGGTGCAGCTGTCGTTCGGTGGCCTCGAGGTCCTCTCCCAGCTCGAGCAGACTGAGGGCCAGACGACGGCACCGGCGACGGAGCTGTTCGGCGGCGGGAGTGTGCAACTGCTCCTCCTGCCACTCCTGGTGGGCGGCCTGCACACTGGGCGGGAGGCGCACCAGCTGACGGCGGTTCACGGGCGGCAGCTTGCGGCGGACAGCCAGCACGCCGCCCGGCCGGGCCTCGGCCAGGTCGAACTGGCAGCACCGGCCCAGGGCCCGCATGAACGGGGAGTGGCGACCGCCCTTGCTCCCCAGCCCGAGGGCCTGGGCGGTGTCGGCGAGGGGGAGGTCGAACCCGGCCGGGCTCGTCTCCAGGCCGGCGGCCAGGCGGCGCAGGAGCCATGTGGTCGACGGGCCGAGGACCCCGAGCCAGAACTGCTCGACGTAATTGGAACGGGGGTCGTGGCCGAGGGCGTCGATCACGCCGTCGGGCCAGGGCCGGATGGCCAGGGTGGGGGGAAGACCGAGCGGCTCGGCGGCGGCAGGGGTGAGGGGGGGAGCGACAGCGGGGAGCAGTTCGGTGCTCATGACGCCTCCAGGGCGGGGACGGGCACGATCGGGAGAAGCGGTGCACCACTGTGCTGTTTCATACCTTGTCAGTATTCTCCATGTCACGGGATCCGTCAAGGGATCCGGCCTTTCGTCGGGCGGGCGGCTGAGAACCGCTGCGGTGAACGTTGCTTGTTCGCGTCGAACAGCCGGCCCAGAATCAGACCACACCGAGTAAGGGGTGACCGTGCCGACACACGGCTTTGAGGCCGCGATCTTCGATGTTGACGGCGTGCTAGTCGACTCCCCGCACGAACGGGCGTGGAAGGACTCGCTGCGTGAGCTGATGGAGAACGATTGGGCCGACATCGCGGACCAGACATCGTGGTCAGACGAGCGCTTCACGCCGCAGGTCTACCAGCGGATGATGTCGGGTAAGCCCCGAACGAGCGGAGCGCTGGCGGCCTTGGAGTACTTCGAGGTTCCCGACGCCGCCGAGCGGGTGGGGACTTACGCCGCAAACAAGCAGACCATGGTCATCAAGCTCATCGAGGCCGGCGAGTTCGAGGCTTACCCCGACGCGTTGCGTTTCCTGCTGGCTGTGCGCGACGCGGGCATCCCGGTGGCGGCGGCGTCGTCGTCGAAGAACGCCGGGCTGTTCCTCCGCCAGATCCGGCTCGACACCTTCGCCGCCGAGCAGGGCCTGCACTACGACTTCCTGCGGCCCGCACTGAGCCTGCTGGAGTTCTTCGACGTCGACATCTCCGGACGCGACTTCGCCCAGGGCAAACCGCACCCGGAGATCTTCCTGACCGGAGCCGCCGAGCTCGGCGTCGCCCCGAAGCGCTGTTTCGTCGTGGAGGACGCAGACAGCGGCGTGCAGGCGGCCAAGGCCGGCGGCATGGCGGCGTTGGGTCTGGCCCGAGCCGACGACGAGGAACTCCTGGCGGCCGCCAATGCCGATCTGGTCGTCACGTCGCTGGATGAGGTCGACGTGGCCGGCCTGGGCGAGCACCAGCTGCGGCGGCGGACGTCGTGAGCCGCTCGATCCAGCAAACTTCCCGTGGGCATCGGGCTCGGCCCCGGGCTTGTCGGTAACTCATGTCTCCGCCTAGCCTCCGGTCCCGGCCGGATCTGCGCGGGGAGTGCTTTGATCGAAGTTGTCGTAATCGGCTGGGACGCCGTCCTCTCCAGCGCGGGAGTCGAGCCAGTGGATCTTGTTCGACGCCTGAGCCGTCTCAGCGCGGTCGGCGTGGACGCCGTGGTGATCACGTCCGACGGCGTGGGCGAGCTCAACGAACGACATCGGCTGCGACCGGTTGGGCCGGGAGCAGTGTTCGTCTGGTCCGGCCAGCCGGCCGAGGTCTTCGAGGTCGCGGGCAGCGGGCCGTCGCGCCTTGGGCCACCGGAACCGTCTGCGCCAGAGGGGGTAACACCGCCGACGGATGGCCGCGTTACGCCGTCCCGCCCCGACCCTGCCGCCTGGGCCCGGCACTGGCTTGCCGGCGGCCGCGACGCGGTCCTCGTGGTCGGCAGCGCCACGTCGCTGGCCCTGGTCGATGAGGTCGTGCTCGGCCACTCGCGCTTCCCCGCCGTGGTGGACGACGCCTCGTGGAAAGTGGACGTGGGCGGGTTCGGCCCACAGCGAGAGACCGACTTGGAGGCGTGGCTCACTGTCGCCAACGGCCGAACCGGCACCCGCGGGTCGCTGGAGGAAGGGAGCGCCGAGCCGTCCTGGGCCGTGCAGATAGCGGGGGTGTTCGGCCGGCCGATGGACGACGAGCTGAACCCGGAGCCCGTTCCCGGGCCGGAGTGGACCCGTCTGCATCCGCGCGTCGACGGAGAGGCCGTTCATCTCGAGCGGGACAAGGCCATCGAGCACCGGCGGGTCCTTGATCTCCGCCAGGGAATGGTGTTCCGCGAGTGGCGACAGCCGCTCTTCCCGGACATGGAGTGGCGCTTCCGCTCGGCCCGCTTCGCTTCGCTTGCCGATCGGGACATCCTCGCCATCCAAGCCGAGGCCGAGGCCGCGCCCGAGCTGCACGACACGGCGCTGACGCTGGCCGATGGGATCCCCGTTCCGGCCGCCGACCACGCCATCGATTCGGTGAACGAACGGCGCGTCGGCGACCGTGTTTTCGTCTCCGTGCGGGGTCGCAAGGGAGGAGCGGCGTCGTTTGCCATCTCCGACACCGAGGAGGGGGGCAAGCTCGAGCGACTCGTCGCCGTGTCCCGCGTGCTCGGCGCGGGCCGGGCCGACGGACACGAGGCGGGGCTGACCCGGGCCGAAGCCGTTCTGGCCAAGGCCGAGGCCGCCGGCATGGCCGTCCTGCGCGCCCGTCACCGCCGGGCCTGGCGCGACCGCTGGCGGGACGCTGACGTGACCATCACCGGCGACTCCGACATGCAACGGGCGCTCCGCTTCGCCCTCTACCACCTCATCTCCTCCGGCGACCCCGAAGGCGACGGGGCGTCGATCGGCGCCCGGGGGCTGACCGGTCCCGGCTACCGGGGCCATGTCTTCTGGGACACCGACGTGTTCGTCCTGCCCTTCTTCATCTGGACCCATCCCCCAACGGCGCGAGCCCTCCTTGCCTACCGGTATCGCACCCTGCCTGCGGCGCGGGCCAAGGCCGCCCGCTTCGGGTACGCGGGCGCCCTATACGCCTGGGAGTCAGCCGATACCGGAGAGGAGGCCACACCCGACTACGTCTGGCTTCCCGACGGCACCCGCCTGATGACGGTCACCGGTCTCCAGGAGCATCACATCTCGGCCGATGTGGCATGGGCCTCCTGGCAGTACTGGCAGGTCCATGCCGATGAGGACTTCCTGGTCGGCATGGGCGCGGAAATGGTGATCGAGACCGCCCGATTCTGGGCATCACGCGCCGGGCCGGGCGACGACGGCCGCAGTCACATCAACGGAGTCGTCGGCCCCGACGAGTACCACGAGGGTGTCGACGACAACGCCTACACGAACGTGCTGGCCCGCTGGAACCTCCATGCCGCGGCCGAGGCGTGCGAGGCGGTCCGAGCACTCGACGCATCGGCTTGGAGGGATCTTGCCGAGCGACTCCAGCTCCGTCCCTCGGAGCCGCAGCAATGGCGGGCGGTGGCGGACAGCCTTGTCGACGGGTTCGATCCGAAGTCCCTCCTCTTCGAGCAGTTCGCCGGCTTCTTCGGTTACGAGAACATCCGAGCCGTCGACCTGGCACCCCGGCCCTTCACCGCCGAGATGGTCGTCGGGGTCGAACGCCTCCGGCACAGCCAGATCGTGAAGCAACCAGATGTGCTCATGCTGGCCCACATGCTGCCCGGGGTCGTCCCGCTCGAGGTTGCCGAGGCCAACTACCACTACTACGAGCCCAGAACATGCCACGGGAGCTCGCTCTCCCCAGCGATCCACGCCGCGGTGGCGGCCCGGGTCGGAGCACTCGACGACGCGGCGCGCTACTTCGCCTTGGCCGCCGGCATCGACCTCGACGATCGAATGGGAAACGCGGCCAAGGGCGTGCACGTGGCCACCATGGGCGGCCTGTGGCAGGCAGCGGTTGTCGGCTTCGGGGGCGTCCACGCCGGCGACGGGTTCCTTCGCATCAACCCCCGTATCCCTCCCTCCTGGGAGGGACTGACCTTCCCCTTGCAATGGCGGGGGACCCGAGTCGAGGTCGCGGTGGGTGAGGAAACGCTGTCCATCCACCTCAACGGCCCGGCCACGATCGCAGTGGGCCGCGGGCCCCACGCCCGCCTCGACAGCGGGCACTTCGTCTTCACCCGCCAGGGCGACAGTTGGTCCCCGGTCGAGGCGGCGGACATGATGTGATCCATGCCGGATCTCATGCCGGGCGAGCCCGGCCCGGCTGACCGGTATGTTGAGGTGGAACCTCCAGTACGTTCCCACACCCGCCGACACATGGTCGCCCCGTTGCTCCGGGGACCGATAGGGTGAACGATGGGGTCGTGATCACCGTCCTGCTGGCCGACGACAACCTCATCGTGCGAGAGGGTGTCCGGGCGTTGCTCTCGCGGGAGCCCGACATCGAGGTGATCGCCGTCGCCGCCGACCGCGACGAGCTCCTCGCCGAGGCCGAGCGCACCACCCCCCAGGTGGTCGTCACCGACATTCGCATGCCGCCCGACTTTCGGCGCGAGGGCATCGACGCCGCCCAGACCGTGCGCAAACGCCAGCCCGGCACCGGCGTGGTGATCCTCTCCCAGTACGACGACCCGGAGTACGCAGTGTCGCTGCTGGCGGAGGGCTCCGCCGGGTACGGCTACCTCCTGAAGCAGCACGTGGCCGACGGCGACCAGCTCGCCGAGGCGGTGCGAACGGTGGCGACGGGCGGCACGTCGCTCGACCCCGTCATCGTCGACGCCCTTCTGAAACCGGTTCAGGACGACTCCCTCTCCGATGCCGACCAGGAGCTGCTCGCCATGGTGGCGAGCGGCATGCCCATCAAAGCCATCGCTGTCACCCGCAAGGTCCCGGCCGAAGCGGCAGCATCGGATGTCGAGCGCCTTTTCCAAATACTGGCCACCGATGCCGCGGCCGGGAAGGCCCAGGGCCTGCAGTGCCTGCGAATGCTCCACCGGGCCATCGTCGACCGCGAGGAGCAGGGCGAGACGCTGTCGCGCATGCTGCCGAGCGGCCTGGCCGACAAGCTCCGGTCCGGCGGTATGTCCACGTCGGGCGAATCGGAGCTCGTCGACGTGACCGTGCTCATGTCCGACATCCGCGGCTACACGACCATCGCCGAGTCGACCCCGCCCTCCGAGCTGGCCCGCCAGCTAAACGAGCACCGGGCGGCGATGAGCACGGCGATTCTCACCGCCGGCGGCACGGTGATGCAGTTCGTCGGCGACGCGGTGATGGCGGTCTTCGGTGCGCCTCTCCCCCAGCCCGATCATCCGGTGCGGGCGCTCACCGCCGCGTTCGCCATGCATGCCGCGCAGGACTCGGTCAACGGGGTGTGGCGCGATGTCGGCTCGCCGGAGTTCCCGATCGGAATCGGCCTGTCGACCGGCCAGGCGGCGGCCGCCCTTCTGGGCTCCAGAGAGCACCTCGAGTACACCCTGGTCGGCGACACGGTGAACCTGGCGCAACGCCTCCAGCAGTGGTCCGAGGGGGGCCAGACGACCCTCTCGGAGCCGACGTGGCAGGCCCTCGACGACAAGCCCGCGGCCGAGGAGCTGCCCGTGGCCGAGGTCAAGGGTCGGGCCACCCCGGTCAGGGCATGGCGCGTCGGAAGAGCAGCGGGGAGTGCGGACGAAACGGGCACGATGGTGGAAGGGGCACGATGACCTCGACGACAGCACTGCGCGTGACCGGGTTGCGGAAGAGCTACGAGACCGACCGCGACGTACCGGTCAGGGCGCTGCGGGGCGTGGAGCTGGAGGTCGAGGCTGGGCAGTTCCTGGCCGTCACCGGTCCATCGGGCTGCGGGAAGTCGACCCTGCTGAACATCGTGGCCGGGCTCGAAGCGGCCGACGAAGGCGCGGTGTCGATCGCCGACGAGCAGGTCACGGGCCGCAGTGAGGCCGAGCTGGCGCTCCTACGGCGCAAGCACGTGGGGATGGTCTTCCAGTTCTACAACCTGCTCGACGAGCTCTCGGTGATCGAGAACGTCGCCCTGCCGGCGATGCTCGGCGGGCGCAAGCGAAAGGCCGCCGAGGCTCGAGCCCGCGACCTGCTCGGCCTCCTCGGTCTCGTCGACCGGGGCGGGGCCAGCCCCGCCGTCCTGTCGGGCGGCCAGCGCCAACGGCTCGCCATCGCCCGGGCCCTGGCCAACGATCCGACGCTCCTGCTGGCCGACGAGCCCACCGGCGCCCTCGACTCCGACGGCAGCGCCGAGATCGCCGAGCTGTTCCGGCGGCTCAACGCCGACGGTCAGACGATCGTGATGGTGACCCACGACGCCGGCCTGGCCACCATCGCCACCCGCGTCGTCCGGATGGCCGACGGCCGAATCGCGGATCTCCCGCCCGACGATGGCCAGGCCGTCGCCGACGCGGTCGCCACCCCGGGCCTTTCGTGAGAAGTGCCACGCTGCTGCTGTGGCGAGCCCGACTTCGGGGTTCGCTCCGGCGGGTCGTCGCCCTCGCCCTGCTCACCGCTCTGGGCGGCGGTATCTCCCTGGCCGTCGCCGCCGGTGCCCGCAGGACCGCCGGCGCCAACGACGCGGTGCTCGACCTCACCGACACGCCCGAGCTGAGCACCAGCTACGTGCCGACAAACCCGGACGAGGCGCGGGAGCTCGCCCGCACGATCCCGGCCGCCGGCGACTTCGCCCAGCTGGTCGGTTACGTGGCCCTCCTGCCGGAGACACCGCTCGCCGGTTTGAACTCTGCCGCCTACTACAACGACCCGGTCGTGGTCGACCGGCCCGTCGTGCTCGAAGGACGCATGCCCGATGCCGCCAACGAGGTGTTCCTCAACGAGGCGGCCGCGGCGGGGACCGGGGCCGCCATCGGCGACGAGATCGAGGTCGTGATCGCCAAACCGGACTTCACCGAGTTCTTCCCGGAGACCATGGTGGTCGTCGGGATCGGCGTGATCTCCGACGCGATCTACCAGGACGAGACCGAGCTCAACGCGCTACTCGTCTACGCCAAGGAGTTCGTCGACTCTCACCGGGAGCTGAACGTGTGGGGCGGGGTGGCGATGACGGTGGCACCGGGTGCCGACCGGGACGACCTTGCCGCCCAGATGCTCGAGCGGGGGATGGTCATCGACAACGACCGGGCGCCTGAACGCGCCGAGGCGCGTGCCGCCATCCGCCCGCTGGCGGTGACGCTCGGGGTGCTCGCCCTCCTCGCCGCCCTGGCGACCATCGTGGTCGTCGGCCAGGCCCTCCACCGGTTGGTACGGCGCAGTCCCGCCGAGGCCCGCAGCCTGGCAGCCACCGGGTGCAGTCGCAGGATGCTGCTGGCGGCCGACGTCGGAGTCGCGGCGACCGTCGGTGTCGCCGGCACCATCGGTGCCGTCGGTGTCGCCGTCATCGCCTCGCCCCTGTTCCCCCAGGGTCGGGCGCGGAGGATCCCCGCTCTTCGGGGCGTCGACGTCGATCTCGCCGTCCTGGGCCTCGGGGCGGTCGCCATCCTCGGGGCGTTGACGGTGGTCGTCGCGGCAACGTCGCGGCGCCCGGCGGGCAAGGGCGAGGTGCGCCCTGGATCGGCGCCCGGCGTCCTGGGGATGAACCCGGCGGTCGCCACCGGCGTTCGCTTCGCCACCGGCCGGCGGGGGCTGCCAGGAACCGTCGGTGGTGTCGCCGTCGGGCTGATCGCCATCGTCACCGCCGTGGTCTTCACCGGGTCGATGGACCGTCTCGTGTCCCGGCCGGCGCTGGCCGGCTTCAACTGGGATCTCCTGGGGACGAACGGATACGGGCAGATCGACACCGCGGCCGCCGCCGACCAACTTCGCGACGACCCCGACGTCGAGCGCATCACCGGGCTCACCTTCGCCGATGTCACCGTCGACGGCACCCAGGTGCCGACGACCGCCTGGGCCGCCATCAAGGGGTCACCCTGGCCCCCGCTGACCGCCGGGCGGGCGCCCGAGGGCCCGAACGAGATCCTCCTGGGCCCGGGGACCCTCGACACCCTCGGCCGCAGGATCGGCGACACCGTCACCGTCGCCTTCAATGTCGATTTCGACGCCGGCAAGACCGAGCGGATCGAGATGGCCGTCGTCGGGACAGCGGTGTCGCCCGCCATCGGGCTCACCGGCACCGACACCCCTCGCCTCGACGTGGGTGTGCTCGTCCGCCAGGACGACATCGCCGGCCGCGGCTTCGAGTTCGGGGGCGCGATGCTGTTCGACCTCGCCGACGGGGCCGACCCGGGGTCGGTCAGGGCCCGGTTCCCTGAGGGCCTCCCCGACGACATCCAAGGGGTCACCGGGTGGTTCGACACGGCTCGGCCGGCCGAGGTGATCCAGACCGGTGCCGCCGTCGATGTGCTCGAGCTGGCGATCGTGGCGCTGCTGATCGGGGTGATGGCGACGGTCGCCCACAACCTGCTCGGCTTCGTCCGGGAGCGCAGGAACGCCTTCGCCGTGCTCAAGGCGCTGGGGTTCACGCCCCGCCAGATCCGCTCCACCGTGCTCTGGCAGAGCGGGCTGGTCGTGGGCGCGGCCCTGGTGGTGGCCGTCCCGCTGGGCATCGCCGCCGGGCGATGGCTCTACCAGGGCTTCGCCGGCGGCATCGGGGTGATCGTGCAGCCGGTCGTGCCACCGCTGGCCTTGGCCGCCGCCGTGCTCGGAGCGATGGCGCTGGTGCAGGTCGTCGCCCTCCTCCCCGCCCGCCAGGCTCGGCGGACCGACGCCGCCACCGAGTTGAGGTGGGAATGACCGGTATCGACACGATGCCCGCGACCGATGGTTCCCGGTTGACGTTCTCCGCCCGGCTCGCGGCCGCCGGCGCCGTCCTCGCCACCGTCTCTCTCGCCATGCTCACGCTGACCCGCGTGCTCATCGGCTGGCCGGATCGTCTCGGGGCCGCCTTCGTGATCGCCGTGGTCGTCGCTGTGGCCGGCGCGCTCGCCGGCCTGCTCCCGTCGGTGGCCCGGCGCGGCGACCAGGTGCTGGTCCATGCTGCAGCCGCCGCCGGCGCCTTCGCCGTCGTCCTCGCCCTGTTCCTGCTGACGGTCGTGGGCCTCGGACGCATCCCGGAGGAGAGCGAGCGGTCGCTGGTCATCCTCGCCATGGCGGGCGCGGGCGCCGGGGCGTTGGTGTTCGCGCCGGTCCGCGAGCACCTCGCCCGAAGGGTGCGGCAGATGGTCACGTCGTCGGAAGGCCAGCCCGACGACGTGCTCACGGTCTTCAGCCGGCGCATCGCCAGCGACGTCCCCATCGAGGAAGCGCTGCTCCAGTCGGCCGAGACCCTGCGGCGGTCCATGAACCTCACGGCCGTCGAGATCTGGGCCGGTGCCTCCGGTCGTCTCACCTGCTCCACCTCGGTGCCCGAGCGCCACCACACCCCGCTCCTGTTCGAGGAGAGCGCAGTGGCCGTCGCCGTCCGGGCGGGCGTGAGCGGACCGGCCTGGCTCCGGGTGTGGATGCCCGAGCTCCTGGTGGGACGGGCCGAGAGCCTTCGGGTGGCCCCGCTCGGGTTCGGCGGCGAGTTGTTGGGCCTCGTCGTCGTGGAGCGCGAAGCGGGCCGGGACTTCGGTGCCGAGGAGGAAGCAGTTCTCACCGAGCTCGCCCGGCGCCTGTCGCTCGCGCTTCACAACACTCAGTTGGATCACGCCCTGCAGGGAACCCTCGAGGAGGTGATGCGCCAGGCACGGGAGCTGGAGGCATCGCGGCGTCGGCTGGTGAGCGCCTCCGACGAGGAGCGCCGTAGGATCGAACGGGACCTTCACGACGGCGCCCAGCAGCACCTCGTGGCCCTGTCGGTGGGGCTGAACCTGACCGCAGGGATGATCGAAGACGACCCCAAGGCAGCCTCGGAGATGCTCGGCGAGCTGCAGTCGTCGGTACGGGACACGATCGAGGAGCTCCGGTCCCTGGCCCACGGCATCTACCCCCCTCTCCTGCGCGACGGAGGGCTCGAGCCCGCTCTGCGGGCCGCCGCCGGCCGGAGCCCGTTGGACGTCGTTGTCGAGGCCTCGACCGGTCGCCAGTCCCCCGAGGTGGAGGCGGCCGTCTATTTCTGCTGCCTCGAGGCGCTGCAGAACGCGGCCAAGCATGCCCAGGGCTCGTCGGTCGCGATCAAGGCGTGGATCGAGGAGGGCGGCCTCTTCTTCGAGGTCACCGACGACGGGCCCGGCTTCGATCCCGCCTCGGTCACCCACCACGCCGGCTACACCAACATGGCCGACCGGTTGGGAGCCATCGGCGGGCGGGTGGAGTGGCGGAGCACGCCGGGGGCGGGAACAACCGTGGCCGGCGTCGTCCCCTTGACCTAGAGCGTTGTCAGACCCGGGAGGCCGCGGTCGGCCCACAAACGGGTGAGGGCGTCGGGGGAGAGCTGCTCCTTCTGGAGGTAGGCCGCCGCCCCACAGTCCCTCGCCCCGACGGGCAGCTCGTCGAGCGGGTAGGTCGAACAGAGAAACACGGTGATGTCCGGATGGGCGCGGGTCACCTGACGGGTAGCCTCGATGCCGTCGAGGTTCGGCATGTAGATGTCCATCAGCACGAGATCGGGCGCGGCACCGTTGATCGCACCCGCGACCGCGTCGCCATCGTCGAGCTCGCCGATGACCGTGAACCCCGGAGTGTGGGAAACGACCGTTCGGGCCGCGACCCGAAAGGGCAACTGGTCGTCGACATGAGCACCGACAGTTCTTCCACGATCGGCAGTCTCGCGATTATTCGGCCCTGTCGACAGGGTGCTCCCAGGCGTCAGACCGTGTGGTTTCCCTCACCGAGGTAGATCAGCACGGCAGAGACCCGCCGGTTGAGGTCCTTCTCCTCGGAGAGGCCCAACTTCGAGAAGATCGAGGTGGAATGCTTCTCGACCGCTCGCTCGGACAGCACCATGCTCGCCGCGATGGCCACATTCGACTTGCCCTCAGCCATCTGGCCGAGAACCTCGGTCTCCCGTGAGGTCAGATGATCGATGGGCGACACGGGTCTCGTCCGGGAAGCCGAGACGAGTGCATCCACAACTGAAGGATCCAGCACCGACCCCCCCTGCGCCACCTTCCTGATCGCCGCCGCAAGGTCGTCGACGTCACCGACACGCTCCTTGAGCAGATAGCCGCGCCGGCCGGTGCCACCCGCGAGCAGGGCGACGGCGTACGCCGGGCTCACGTACTGGCTGAGCACCACGACTCCGATCCCGGGATGGTCCGCGGCGATCCACGCGGCAGCCTGAATCCCCTCATCCGTGCGCGTTGGCGGCATCCGGATGTCGGTGACGACGACATCCGGATCGAGCTCGTCGACCACGGTCCGCAAGCTCGGGAGGTCCGACGTCTCGCCCACCACCTCTATGTCGTCGACGCGCTCCAGAAGACGTACCACGCCCTGGCGCAGCAGAGCATTGTCCTCGGCGATGATCACCCGTTGCACCGGCGCCATCATGACAGGGAGCATTCGCCCGACGCCGATCGAGCACCAGCTTGACGGAACGCAGCCCTACGTCCGCGGTTCAGAGGCCGATGACCCGACGGCGCCCCTGTCCCTTTGGCCCTTGGGCGCGCCTGGGTTGAGTTCATGACCCCGCTGGCAGCGGCGATGCGTGACGACCTGAATCGGTCGGTCGAGGTGTGGGGCGACTTCAGGAGGTGGGGCGCCGGCGGATGGCCCGCCGGTCTCGCGTCTCCGTGCCCTCGACATCGTGGCCTGGCGCCATGGCGAGTCACGCCGAAGCGACGGTGGCCAGCCGGATGGTGACTCGAGAGGCGTCCGCCTGGCGTGCAGCACTCCCGCGGCCAGGCCCCAGGTGCGGGGCGTAGAGGCGAGCGGGCGGTTGCTCGACGACGGCTTGGTGGGCACCCACGAACGCGTGACCGACCGTCGCGCCGCCAATGAAGGTCTCGACAGACACTTGCCAGTGTCGTACGGCCCTGCTAAGGTACGAACACCAGTTCGAGTACGCCCTGTGGATCGAGAGGACGGGCCCTCTCCCAGGTCAGTCGGCCATGCCGGGAGTGCCCGCCATGTGCGACACGTTGTTGGAGCTACGAGCCGGGATGCGTCGCTGTGCCGCCGGGTTCGACGCCGCCGTGCTGTCCGTTTCGCAGGCCGAGAGCGCTCTCGAGGCGGCCACCGCCGTAGAGCGGATTGCCGCGAACCTCAAGGCCAAGGCCGCCGCCCGGGTGGCCGATACCTGGGCGTGGAAG
>Ga0183260_10000338_pt1 | contig 38518 bp, 35 predicted proteins | sample AntDrymUQ4972206_2_FD_129768 | JGI IMG/M metagenome (GOLD analysis project Ga0183260, IMG submission 129768) | Polar desert sand microbial communities from Dry Valleys, Antarctica - metaG UQ497 (22.06) (version 2) (version 2) | ecosystem: Environmental > Terrestrial > Soil > Desert | place... | reverse complement strand
GCGGCGGCATGGGCCAAGACCATGGCCTTCCTGGCCGAGCACCTCCCCGTCGGGGTGCCCGCGTCGGGATGACACCGCGTCGGTGGCTCGTCGCCGCCGCGCTCGTGGTGGGAACCGGTGGCGGCGGCGACAACGGCGCGGCCACGACCGCGGGACTGACCAGCCCCACCGCCGTGCCCCCGGCGACGACGGAGGTGACATCGGCATCGACCGCCGTCGCCTCGAGCGCCGTCGCCGCGACCGCGACCACCGTGGCGTCGGCGGCGCCCGGCCTCGACGCCCTGCTCGTCCAGCCGGCCGCGCTGCCCCGCCCGTTCACGGCCACCGTCCAGCCCCGACCCACGGTTGCCTGCGGGACGACGCTGAAGGTCGTCCCGCTCGACGGCCGGGCCGTCGGTCTCGACGATGGCGCCGGCACGACGATCGGTCACGTCGTCAACATCCACGCCGGTCCGCCCTGGCCACGTCCGCCTACGAGGAACTGGTGACCGCCCTGACCGAGTGCGACTGGGCCCGCCAAGTCATCGACCTCGGCCGGCCGACCGAGACGGCCAGCACGTTCGTCGCCGCCCCCGAGCTGCTGGCGACCACTCCCGGCTGCGACCAGGCTGTCAATGGCGCCGTGACCACCCGGACGACCGACGACGGCCCGCTCGATCAGCGCGAGACCCGCGTCGTCGTCGCCCAGTGCGGCCGGCTGGTCACGGCCCTGCGCGTCGACGCCGCCAGCCTCGCCCCGCTCGACGAGCAGGGCTGGCTCGGCCCTCTCGTCACCACCGTCCTGGCGAGCGTCGGGGCCGCCGGCGGCTAACTCTCTCGGGCTCCGCCGACCGGCCAAGCTGGATCGGCTGCGCCTCCGTGCTCGCCGCCGACCCTGCGGATCGGCGCTCGCCCAACCTTGAGTTCGCGGTCCCGCTCAGCGCCGCCAGCGGAACAGGCCGCCGATGCCGTACGCCTTCACGACGAGGGCGCGCGCCGGTTCGACGGCGATGAACGCGGTGGCGGGCGACTCGGGGCCGTCGGGGGCGAAGTCGTCGAGGTTGTAGTCGAACACGCCGTTCCAGAGCCGACGCTTCGTGTCGATGTCGGCGTGGACGCGAGCCGTGCCCCACACCTCGACGCCGTCGCCGGCTTCGGTGACCTGCCAGTGCAACGCCACTTTCGGCTGTCCGGCGACGTTCCGAGCCTTGATCGAGTCGGCACCGACCATGACCCACAGCGTGTCGTCCTCCCAGGCCGGGTGGACGGGCACGACGTCGGGCTCACCGTCGGCACCAACCGTCGCCAGATGGGCCCACGGGCTCAGCGCGGCGGCGGCCTCCTGCACCTGGGCGAGCGTGACGGTGGTGTCGTTGGCGACCATGACCCAACGGTATCGGCGACTGGAGATTGGGCGAGCGCCGATCCGGAGGGTCGGCTCGAGCTCGGAGGCGCTGCCGATCCGGCTCGGCCGGTCGGCGGAGCCCAAGCGATCAGCCGAACAGGTTGGGCGGCGTCGGCCGGGACGGCGGCGGGGGCAGGCCGAGGTGGGCGTAGGCGGCGGGCATGGCGACCCGGCCGCGCGGCGTCCGGGCGATCAGGCCCTGCTGGATGAGGAAGGGCTCGTACACGTCCTCGACCGTCTCCGGCTGCTCGCCGACCGAGATCGCCAGCGTGGAGAGCCCGACCGGGCCGCCGTGGAACTGCTGGCACAGCGCACCGAGCACGGCCCGGTCGAGCTTGTCGAGGCCGCGGTCGTCGACGCCGAACAGGGCCAGGCCGGCCTCCGCCGTCACCGCATTGACGGTGCCGTCGCCGCGCACCTCAGCGAAGTCACGCACCCGGCGAAGCAGGCGGTTGGCGATGCGCGGCGTGCCCCGGGAGCGGCGGGCGATCTCCCACGCCCCGTCGTTGTCGATGTGCACGTCGAGGATGCCGGCGGCCCGCTCGACGATCGCCTGCAGTTCGGCGTCGTCGTAGTAGTCGAGGCGGGCGACGAGGCCGAAGCGGTCACGGAGCGGCCCGGTGATCATCCCCGTGCGCGTCGTCGCCCCGACGAGCGTAAACGGGGGCAGCGTGAGGCGGATGCTCGATGCGGCGGGGCCCTTACCGACGACGATGTCGAGCTGGAAGTCCTCCATGGCCGGATACAGGATCTCCTCGACGCTGTTCCCGAGGCGGTGGATCTCGTCGACGAACAGGACGTCGTGCTCATCGAGCTTGGTGAGGATGGCCGCCAGGTCGCCGGCGCGCTCGAGGGCCGGGCCCGACGTGATGTGCAGGGCCACGCCCATCTCGGCGGCGACGATGCTGGCCAACGTCGTCTTGCCCAGCCCGGGGGGGCCGGCGAACAGCAGGTGATCGACGGCCTGGCCGCGGCGGCGGGCCGCCTCCAACACGATGTGCAGGTGCTCCTTTAGCTCGCGCTGGCCGACGAACTCGGCCAGGTGGCGCGGGCGCAGACCGGCTTCGACGGCTTCTTCGACGTCGTCGCCGACGCCCGGGTCGAGGAACTCGTCACGCACGTCGGGCCCCGAGCAGCTTGAGGGCGTCGCGCAGCAGCGTGGCGGCGTCGACGCCAGCCGGCAGCTCGCGCAGCACACCGCGGATCTCGTCGGCCTGGTAGCCGAGGCCGGCCAACGCCTCACGGACGTCGCCGACGACCGAGCCGCTCGCCCCGCTGGTCCCGCCGCCGACGGCGTCGAGCACGGGTACCGTCAGCCGGCTCTTGAGCTCGACGAGCAGCCGTTCGGCCGTCTTCTTGCCGACCCCGGGTACCAGCGTGAGCGCGGCGAGGTCGCCGTCGGCGACGACATCGGTCAGTGCCGCCGGCGGATGCGTCGCCAGGATGGCCATCGCCAGCGCGGGCCCGACGCCGTGGGTGGCGATCAGCGTCTGGAACGTCAGGCGCTCGTCGCGGGTGGCGAAGCCGAACAGCGTCTGGGCGTCCTCGCGGATGTGGTGGTGGACGTGGAGGAAGACCGTCGTCGTCGGCTCCAGTTCGGCCAACGTGCGCGGCGTCACGGCCACGACGTAGCCGACGCCCCCGACCTCCAGGAGGACGGTGCCGTCGAGCGAGCGCTCCAGCACCTGGCCGCGCAGCGAGCCGATCACCGCCGACCTCCGGCCGTGGCGGCACCGACGCGGGCGAGCATCGGGGCCATCGCCAGGTGGCACAGCGCCAGTGCGGCGGCATCGGCGGCATCGGGCGGGCTGGGCAGCGTGCTCAACCTGAGGCGCACCTGCACCATCTTCTGGACCTGCTCCTTGCTCGCCCCGCCGTAGCCGGCGACGGCGTCCTTCACCTGCGTTGGCGTGTACTGGGCGACGATGCACCCGGCGGCGGCCGCCTCGGCCAGCGCCAGCCCGCTGGCCTGGCCGACGCTCATGGCCGTACGCACGTTGACCTGGAAGAAGACGGCCTCGACGGCGACCGCCTCGGGCCGGTACTCGGTGATCAGCGCGGCGAACTCGGCCTGCAGGGCGGCCAGGCGTTGCGGCAGCGGGTCACCCGGCGGGGTGCGCACGACCCCGAGGGCGACCGACGTGGCATCGCCTGGACCCCGGCCGTCGATTACGGCGAAGCCGCAGCGCGTCAACCCGGGATCGATGCCGAGGATGCGGATCGGTCCGGTGGCGGCCCGACGACCGACAGCGTTGGCGAACACAAGTTCGCAGTGTAGATGCCGCGCCCCCGCCGGTGGCGGACCACCGCCCTTCCACCCGAGTATCTGCCGCACCCCGAGTACCTGGCGACGCGATTCGCGTGGTCCCATACTCGGGGTGCGCGAGATACTCGGGTGTCAGGCCGGGATGGGCGGGGGGACGGTCGACCAGACTTGGTGGTGGCCGGACTCGGCGGGTGCCACCGGCTCCTTGTCGATGACACCGATCAGGTCGTAGCCCAGGCGCTGGGGTACGGCGGCACTGGCCGTGTTGGACACGTCACAGTGGATCTCGACCCGGGCGACGCCGGGCTGGGCCAACCCGATGTCGGTCAGCGCCCGGGCCATCGTCGTGACGAGTCCCCGGCGGCCGGCGTCGACCCGGCGCCAGTACCCGATCTCGAGCACGTCGGACTCGCCCCGCCGGTGCAGACCCCCAGCCCCGAGGACCGACTGGTCGGCGTCGTCGACGAGCACGTAGTTGAAGTTGCGTCCGGCGTCCCAGTCGGCGACGGCCTCGGCCAGGAACCGCTCGGTGTCGGCTCGCGGTTGGTCGGCCCAGACCATGAACGGCCGCAGATGCTCGCGGCTGGCCTCGATCGCCGTCTGTAGCCGATCGAGATCCGTCCGCCGATAGCGCCGCATCACCGCGCCCGTTCCGGCCAGCGCGACCTCCTCGGGCACGGCCATGGGCGCGCCGTTCACGAGCGCGACGGGGGCAGTTGCTCCAACGCCTCGACGAGCTCGCTGACGGGCCGGTAGGTGAGGCCGGCGATGGCCCGATGGGCGTAGCGGATGACGCCATCGCCGTCGATGATGAACACGCTGCGCCGCGGAAACCCGATCGGCCCGAGCGTGCCGTAGGCGCCGGCCACCGCCTTGTCGGTGTCGGCCAGCAGCGGGAAGGCGAACCCGCCGTGCTTGGCGGAGAAGCGCTCGTGGCTCGGGATGTCCTGCGCCGACACGGCCAGGACCTGGGCCCCGAGCGCCCGGAACTGGTCGAGCCCGTCGTTGTAAGCGTTGAGCTGCTTCGTGCAGACCGGGGTGTCGTCGCCCGGATAGAACACCAGCACGATCGGCTGTCCGGCGAACTCGGCCAGCGAGTACTCGCGGGAGCCGCCGTCGGCGTCGGTCCCCGCCAGCGTGAAGTCGGGGGCCCGGTCCCCCACCCCCACGCTCACTGCTCCACCATTACGGCGTCCATCACGTCCTCGGCGATGTCGAAGTTGGCGAACACGTCCTGGACATCGTCGTTGTCCTCGATGGCGTCGACGATGCGGAGAACCTTCTTGGCGTCGTCGCTCGTCGTGATCGGTACGACGTTGTCCGAAACCATCGGGCTGTCGGCCGATTCGACGTTGAACCCGGCCGCTTCGAGCGCCGCCTTCACATCGTAGGCCCGGGACGGGTCGCTGGTGACGCGCCACGTGCCGCCTTCGTCGGCGACGTCGTCGGCGCCGGCGTCGATGGCGGCCATGAGCAGCTCCTCCTCGTCGGCGGCGCCGTCGACGAGCACGATCCCGCGGCGAGCGAACTGCCAGCCGACCGCACCTGGCTCGGCCAGCGAGCCGCCGTGCTTGCTGAAGATGCCGCGGATCTCGGCCCCCGTGCGGTTGCGGTTGTCGGTCAGCACGTCGATCAAGAGGGCGACCCCGCCCGGCGCATAGCCCTCGTACATGATCGCCTCGTACGTGCCGGTGTCGCCCTCGCCGGTGCCCCGCTTGATCGCCCGGTCGATGGCGTCGTTCGTCATCTGGGCGCCCTTGGCCTTCTGCACCGCCGTGCGCAACGTCGGGTTGGCGTCGGGATCCCCGCCGCCGGCCCGGGCGGCGACCTCGAGCTGGCGGGCGAGCTTGTTGAACAGCTTGCCGCGCGCCTTGTCGACGGCGCCTTTCTTGTGCTTGATCGTGGCCCACTTGGAGTGACCGGACATGACCTCAGTGCTCCTGTTCGGAATCGTCGACGGTGGCGGTGCGATGACGGGTGACGAGCTCGACGAAACGGGCATGCAGCCGCGTGTCGCTCGTCAGTTCGGGATGGAAGGCGGCGGCCATGATCGCGCCGTCGGCGACGAGCACCGGCACGCCCTGGTGCTCGGCCAGCACGTCCACGCTCGGCCCGACGGTCTCGATCTTCGGGGCGCGGATGAACACGCCGTGCAGCGGCGCGTCGAGGCCGTCGACGTCGAGTTCGGTCTCGAAGCTGTCGAGCTGGCGGCCGTACCCGTTGCGTCGCACCGTAATGTCCAGGGCGCCGAAGCAGCGCTGGTCGGCCCGCCCGTCGAGCACGTCGGTGGCCAGCAGGATCATCCCCGCGCAGGTGCCGAAGACGGGCATGCCGTCGGCGAGACGGGCCTTGACGTCGTCGAACAGCCCACTGGAGGTGAGCAGGTTGGACATCGTCGTCGACTCGCCCCCGGGCATCACCAGCCCGTCCACGGCGGCCAGGTCGCGAGGACGGCGGGCCTCGACGGCCTCGACGCCGAGCTCAGCGAGGCGACGAACGTGGGCGCGAAACGCCCCCTGGAGGGCCAGCACGGCGATTCGCAGGGGCTGCACCTGGGGGCTCCACGACGCTCACGGCGTTCCCCGGCCACGCAGACCGATCGTGGCCGCTCGCTCGCTGGCGCTCGCTCGCTCGGATTGGATCACGCGCTCACCAGCCTCGGTCGGCGTAGCGCTGGGTGACCTCGTCCATGGCGATGCCGGTCATCGGGGTGCCGAGCCCACGGCTGACCTTGGCCAGGATGTCGGCGTCACGGAAGTGGGTCGTCGCCTCGACGATGGCCTTGGCCCGCGGCGCCGGGTCATCGCTCTTGAAGATGCCGGAGCCGACGAACACGGCCTGCGCCCCGAGCTGCATGGCCAGGGCGGCATCGGCCGGCGTGGCGATGCCGCCGGCGCAGAACAACGGCACCGGCAGCGACCCCGTCTCGGCGACCTCCTGGACGAGCGGCAGCGGGGCCTGCAGCTGCTTGGCCCAGTCGAACAGCTCGGCCGAGTCGGCCTGGCCGATCTTGCGAATGTCGCCGAGGATCGAGCGCAGGTGGCGAACCGCTTCGACGATGTTGCCGGTGCCGGCCTCCCCCTTGGAGCGGATCATGGCCGCACCTTCGGCGATGCGTCGCAACGCCTCACCCAGGTTCGTGGCGCCACACACGAACGGCACGTCGAAGGCGAACTTGTCGATGTGGTGGGCCTCATCGGCCGGCGTCAGCACCTCGGACTCGTCGACGAAGTCGACGCCGAGCGACTGCAGGATCTGGGCCTCGACGAAGTGGCCGATGCGGACCTTGGCCATCACCGGGATCGACACCGCCGCCTCGATCCCGTCGATCATCTCCGGGTCGCTCATCCGGGCCACCCCGCCGTCGCGGCGGATGTCGGCCGGCACGCGCTCGAGCGCCATCACGGCGCAGGCGCCGGCGTCCTCGGCGATCGTGGCCTGCTCGGGGGTGACGACGTCCATGATGACGCCGCCCTTCAACATCTCGGCCAAGCCCCGCTTGACCGGGAACGTGCCCGTCGAGTCACCGCTGCTGGACTTCATAGACCACCAGCGTACCGACGCCCGGCGTGGGCTGGCAGGTGGTTGCGCCACCACCCCGGCGCCCGTTCAGCCGGTCGTGGTGGCGTGGTTGGCGGTGTCGGCCAGTTCGACCCACGTGCGGCCCGGCGCCAGCGGCATCGGCGAGCCGTCGGCGGTGACGAGGTTGATGGGCGCGCGGTTGTCGGCCCGTGACCAGCCACCGATCTGCACCATCCCGTCGCTCAACACGTAGGCGAGGCCGTTGCCGACGGTGACCGCCTCGGGGCTGCGGGCATCGGCGACGCTCGGGCGATAGTTGCACAGCAGGACGACGACGTTGTCGGCGCTGGCCCGGCCCTCGGCCAGCTCGTGGGCCCGCCCGTTCTGCGAGCGCAGGTAGAGACCGCTGGCCGGGTCGTACTCCCAGCGCACCGGGTTCTTTCCCATCTGCACGTCGAGTCGCCCGGCCGGCGCCCCCGGCATCGCCTGGCCGGGTGGCAGGTAGGTGAACAGCGGTACCGGCCGGCCGATCGACCAGCCGAGCTGCTGCCAGAACGGGTCGGTGTTGCTGTACAGGTTGTGCGGCTTGGGCCGGTCGGAGGAACGGTAGAACAGCCTCGTGGCGGCGCCGACGTGGCTCATCGACACGAAGTCGGAGTCCTCGATCGCCCGGGTCACGTTGCCGTTGCCGCCGCTCCACACGAAGATCGGCGAGTTCAACCCGCTCAACAGGTCGATGTCCTGCGTGCGCCCGGAGCGGATCGGGCCGACCGGGTTGGCCCCCTGGGAATGGAAGACGGCCGCGAAACGGGTGGCCTGGCCCTCGACGATCTCCTCGAACACGACGTCGGCGAGATTGAGGCCGGTCTGGTTGCGACCCTCGTCGACGTTGTCGATCTTGACGACCAGCGCCGAGCGATCCGGCGGCGTCTGTCCGAAGCCGAGCGGCACCCCGGTGAGGGGCATGCGCGCCGGTGCCGGGATGGTCGTGGTCGTCGCCGGCAGCGTCGTCGTCGGAGCCGGCAGCGTCGTCGTCGGGGCGGCGGTGGTGGTGGTCGAGGCGGCGGTCGTGGTGGCGAGGCGCGCCGCCGTCGTGGCGACGGTGGTCGAGGCGGCGGTCGTGGTGGCGAGGCGCGCCGCCGTCGTGGCGACGGTGGTCGCCACCGTCGTCGGGGCCACGGTCGTGGCCGATGCCTCGGTCGTCGGGGCGGCGGTCGCCGGGGCTGTCGTCGTGGGCGGCGCCTCGATCGAGGGGGGGAGTGTCGTCTCGTCGTCGGTGGCGACGTCGTCGCGGCCGCTGTTGCACGCCGCGGCGGTCGTCGTCAGCGCGACGGCGGCGAGGGCAGCGAGGGCTCGGCGGGGGGACATGTGGATGCTCCGGGCGATCAGAGCTCGCGGAGCAGGGAGATCCTCTCGTCGAGCGGCGGATGGGTGTCGAACAGGCGGTGGACGGAGCCGAGCCGGCCCCGATCGCCGACGCCGGCCATGGGCTGTTCGATCCACAGGTGGGCGGTGGCGGTCGACGCCGAGTGAGTCACCGTCGTGTCATCGCGCAACTTTTCCAGAGCCGAGATCAGTCCGGGTGGATACCTCGTCAGCTGCACCGCACTGACGTCGGCCAGCGTCTCGCGCCGTCGCGAGATCGTCGCCTGCATCGCCTTGGCGATGATCGGGGCGAAGATCAACAAGGCGAAGCCGACGAAGGCGAGCGGGTTGGCCCCGTCCCCGTGGTCGCCCTCGCGGCGCACCCGGCCCCCGTTCCACCACATCATGCGGATGGCGACGTCGGTGAGCAGGGCCACGAAGCCGACCAGCGTCACAGCCAGCGTCGACACGAGGATGTCGTAGTTGCGGATGTGGGCGAGCTCGTGGGCAACGACGCCCTCCAGCTCGACGCGGTTGAGCTTGTCCAGCAGGCCGGTGGTGACGGCGATGGCGGCGTGCTTGGGGTCGCGGCCCGTGGCGAATGCGTTGGGCGCCGGGTCGTCGACGACGTAGACCCGCGGCTTGGGCAGGCCGCTGGCGATGCACAGGCCCTCGACGAGGTTGTGCAGGCGGCGGTACTGCTCGGGGTCGGCCGGTTGCGCCCGGCTGACGGCGAGGGCGATGGCGTCGGCCTTCCAGTACGACACGAAGGCCACGCCGGCGGCGACGACGAGGGCGATCACCGAGCCGACCCAACCGAACCCGGCGACGTACCCGACGGCCAGCCCGACGAGGGCGGCGACGACCACGAAGGCGACGATCAGGCCGACCGAGCGCCGCTTGTTGGAGCGGATCAGCTCGAACATCAGGTCGCCGGGTCGGCCAGGCGCGCCGGGTCGAGCGGGCGGTGGGGAGCGGTCATCGGTCGCCTCAAGAGTTGCGGATGGTCAAGGTGGGTGAGCGCCGATCCGAAGGGTCGGTGGCGAGCTCGGCAGGCGCAGCCGATCCGGCTTGGCCGGTCGGTGGAGCCCGAGAGGTTCAGAACTCGACGGTCGGCACGCTGCGGGCGGCCTCGTCGGCCTCGAAGTACTCGCGCCGCTCGAACTTCAGCATCCGGGCGAAGAACATCGTCGGGAACTGCTGGAGCTTGTTGTTGTAGTCGAGGACGCTGTCGTTGTAGAACTGCCGGGCATAGGCGACCCGGCCCTCGGTGGCCGTCAGCTCCTCCTGCAGGGCGAGGAAGTTCTGGTTCGCCTTGAGGTCGGGATACGCCTCGCCGAGGGCGAACAGCTGGCGCAGGGCGCCGGTGACCTGGCCCTGGGCCTCAGCCTGGGCCTGCGGCGTGTCCGGCGCGGCGACGGCGGCGTTGCGCGCCTGGATCACGGCGTCGAGGGTCTCGCGCTCGTGGGCGGCATAGCCCTTGACGGTCTCGATGAGGTTGGGGATGAGGTCGAGGCGGCGCTTCAGCTGCACGTCGATCTGCGACCAGGCGTTCTCGATCTGATTGCGTCGACGGATCAGGCCGTTGTAGGCGGCGATCACGTAGATGACGAGCAGCGCCAGCACCACCAGGACGATGATGAGGACGACGGTCATGGCGGCAGTGTACGAGGCGGGGTGGCGCCGCGGTCGGGATGCCGGCGCCGGCCGAACCGGCCCGTCAGCGGGGGGCGCCGGCGGCGGCGCGCAGGGTGCGCACCAGGCGGCGCAGCGCGGTCGGCGGGGCGACCACCGCCGTGGCCAGCATCTCCTCGTAGATCTCGACGTAGGCCTGGGCCAGCGCGGTCATCGAGAATCCTGTTGCCCGCACCCGCCCGGCTCGCTGCAGCCGGTCGGCCAGGGCGGCGTCGTCGAGCACACGGCGCAGCGCCGCACTCAGGGCGTCGACGTCGCCGGGGGCCACGAGCAGCGCGTCGACGTCGTGGGTGGCGACGTTCTGGTAGCCGTCCAGGCTGCTGGCGACGACGGGTGTGCCGGCCGCCATCGCCTCGATCAACACGACGCCGAACGATTCGCCGTGCAGCGACGGCGCGCAGAAGACGGTGGCGCCGCGCAGGCGGGCGAACTTCTCGCCGTCGCTGATGCGCCCGAGCCACGTCACGCGGTCGTCGTGGGCGTGTTCGGCCCGTAGGGCCGGTGAGTCGGGGCCGTCGCCGGCGACCCACAGCCGTACGTCGTCGGGCAGCGACCGCATCGCACGGAGCAGGACGGCGAGGCCCTTGCGCTCCTCGTGGCGCCCGATGAACAGGATCGTCGGCGCCCGGGTCGGTGTCGGGCGGGCCTCGCCGATGGCCTCGATCTCGACGCCGTTGAAGAGGATGTCGTAGTCGCCGCCGAGGTGGGTGTGGACGAGCTCGTGGGCGTCCTTGGACACCGCGACGCGACGGTCGAGGCGCTCGGTCCACCGGACCAGCACCGGCTCGAACACCTGGTAGCTGGTCGAGTGTCCGGCGGCGTGGAACGTGCCGACCATCGGCGCCGGGTGCATCAAGAGCGTCGTCATCGTCGGACCCGGCGCCAGCGGCTCGTGCAGGTGGACGACGTCGAAGGCTTCGTCGTTGAGGGCGCGGATGGTCCGCAACGCCGCCGACGCGTCGGGCGCCAGCGGCGCGATCGACCCGTTGGCGGCTGTCGGCAGGCTGTTGCCGAGCGGGGTCACGAACGGCTCGGGCGGTGGCCCGTCGCACGGCCCCAGGGCGCGTGCCTCGTGGCCGAGGCGGCGCAGCTCGCGCACCAGGCCGAGCACCTGGGCCTGAACCCCACCGGGGACGGTCAGGCTGTAGGGGCAGACCATCCCGATGCGCAACGGACGGCCGGCCACGACGACGCAACGTATCCGGCCCGGCCGCGGGCGAGCCGCCGACCGGTGCGGGGCGGGGCCGGCTGACCCCCGTCGGGGGTACAGCCGTGGTAGACCGCCTCCGTGCCGTGCCCTCGCGCGACCAGGTGGAGCTCGGTGATGGCGGCGACACTGGTCGTGGTCGGTTCGTCGCCGGCGGTGGCCGGCGAGGCGCCGGACGAACCGGTGCCGGTGACGCTGACGCTGACGCCGACCGTCGGCAGCGGCGGCGAGCAAGGAGACCACATCGTGATGCGCGTGGCCGTCACGGCCGCCGAACTGGTGGAGGGCACGCTGAGCGTCGGGTTGGACAGCGGCAACCTCGTCGTCAACCAGCCGCTGCAGGTACCGGCCGGCACGACGAAGGAAGTCCTCGCCGTGATCACCCTCGACAACGAGGGGTGGGTCCAGGCCGAGCTCTCCGACGGCGACGAGGTCGTCGCCGAGGAGCGCCAGCGGATCCGTATCGAGCCCGGCGTCGAGCGCGTCGGCGTCCTGGCCCAGCTGGCCGCCCGCACGGCCGAGCGTCCCGAGCAGCTGACGATGGCCACCGACCTCGGGCGGGCCGAGCTGGCCGCCCTGCCGTCCGAGGTGCTCGATCTCGGCGTCATCGCCCTCGATGCCTTCGACATCGTCGTCGGCACCGGCGACGACCTGCGCGACCTCTCCGCCGACCAGCGTGCCGCCCTCCTGCTCTGGGTCCATCTCGGCGGCCGGCTCCTGCTCGACGACGCCGGCGGTCTCGACGCCCTGCCCGAGCCCTGGCGGCCCGTCGCCGGCGCGACGTACGCCTGGGCCGGTCGGGGCGAAGTGCGGCTGGTCGACGGTGCGGCCAGCGCCGGCGAGTGGGCCGAGCTGATCCAGCCCACTGGCGTGCGCTCCGAGCGCCTCGACTTCGGCAGCGACGTGATGCTCGATCCCCAGAGCGGGCTGGCCTCCCGGGCCGGCTTCGAACTGCCGAATCTGACGCCGCTGATCGGCGGTCTGCTGGTGTACGGGTTCGTCATCGGGCCCGTCGTCTACCTCGTGCTGCGCCGACGCCGCCGCCTGACGTTCGGCTGGGTGCTCATTCCGGCGCTGGCCGTGCTGGCGGCGGGGACGATCGTCGTCGCCGGGGACCACTTCCGCAGCGGCGGCCACGCGACGTCCTCGACGTACGTCGAGACGTCGCCGGTCGGCGCCGTCGCCCTGACCAACACGTTGACGATCAGCAGCGGTGGCGGGACGAGCGCGGTCGGCTTGCCGGGCGGCTGGCAGCCGCTCGGTCTCGACTTCTTCTTCGGCGGAGCCGGCCTCCCGGCCTCGATCGAGACCGCCACCGTCGGGTTCGAGCATCGTCAGACGCTCGAACCCGGTCAGGTCGCGGCCAACGGCTTCAGCGGCCCGTGGGCGACCACGGACCTCCAGGTGACGGCCGCCGTCGACGGCCGCCAGATCACCGGCACCGTGATCAACCGGACCGGCGCCGATCTCCACGACGTCGCCGTGTTCGCCGGTACCTCGGCCGAGCTCGTCGGCGACGTGGCCGCCGGCGCGTCGGCCACCTGGGCGGTGCCGATCCCCCGCGACCTCGGGATGTTCGGACAGCGGGCCGGCGCCGTGTGGCCGCCGCCGTTCATGGCCGAAGGCCAGCCGGGCGCCGGGCTGGTCGAGTGGGGCGTCCTCGGGTCGGCCAGCTCACAGTGGGAGCCGTATCCGACCGGCCTGGCTCGCGCCGTCGGCTGGCACGAGACGCCGGCCGGCCCGATCGAGCTCGGCGACGAGGCCACCCACGTCACCGCCGTCGCCGCCCTCGCTCCGATCGACCCGGGTGGCGCCGCTCCCTCGGTGGCGACAATCCGGACCGTTGTCGTGCGCAGCCCGATCCTGGCGATCAACGCCAACGGCTTCGGCGGCGGCGACGTCGTCATGCGCTACCTGCTCCCGCCGGGGGCGTCGCCGGCCGGTCTCGTGCTGAGAACGGCCGACGGCTTCGACTTCGGTGATGAGATCGACGTCGAAGCGTGGGACGGGACGGCGTGGACGGACCTCGCTGACGATCGCGACGACGATCGCGTGGTGCCGGTCCCGGCGGCGGCCGTGGTCGACGGGGTCGTGCTCGTGCGCCTGACCAACGAGATGGGCGACCCGAGCCTGATCCCGATGCTGACGAACGCCGACGAGGAGTGATGACTGACTCCGGCCTCCATCCGCCCGAGGCGCCGGCCGCCGCGGCGATCGGCGCGATGGCGGTCGAGGCGGTCGCCCTGACCAAGCGCTACGAGCGGCTGACGGCCGTCGACCAGCTCGACCTCGTCATCCCCCGCGGCTCGGTCTTCGGGCTGATCGGGCCGAACGGCGCCGGCAAGTCGACGACGTTCTCGATGATCGCCACGTTGCTGCGCCCGACGAGCGGGACGATCATGGTGATGGGCGTCGACCCGACGCGGGACCCGGTGGCGGTGCGTCGCCAGCTTGGCTACATGCCCGACATCCTCGGCGTCTACGACAACCTGCGCGTCGACGAGTACCTGCAATTCTTCGCCGCCAGCTACCACCTACCGCGGCGCGAGTGGCCGGGCCTGGTCGACAGCCTGCTCGAGCTCGTCGACCTGACGACGAAACGGGCGGCGATGGTCAACTCACTCTCGCGGGGGATGAAGCAGCGCCTCAGCCTGGCCCGCACGTTGGTCCACGATCCCGACCTGCTCGTACTCGACGAACCGGCGTCCGGGCTCGATCCCCGAGCGCGCGTCGAGCTGCGTGACCTGCTCCGCCAGCTGCGCGACCTCGGCAAGACGATCGTCATTTCCAGCCACATCCTCGCCGAGCTGGAGGAGCTGTGTTCGGACGTGGCGATCATGGAGGCCGGGCGGCTGCTGGCCGCCGGCCCGCCCCGCCAGATCCTCGATCAGCTCGGGCACGGTCGGCGGGTGCGCGTGCGCTTCGCCGACGGCACCGTCGAGCACCACGACGTCGCCGACGCCGACGCCCAGGCGGACCTGCTGCGCCGCCTCGTCGTCGACGACCAGCGGACGGTGGTCGAGTTCGTCGAGGAGGACGGCGGGCTGGAGCACGTGTTCATGTCGATCACCGAGGGAATCGTCCAATGACCGAGGTCGAGTCATGAGCATCGGCCTGAGCAACCCGGTCGTCGGGCGCGAGGTCACCGAGCGGCTGCGCGGGTTGCGCGCCTTCGTCGTCATCGCCGCCTTCGTGCTCGTGCTGACGCTGACGCTGTTCCTCGTCTACGAGGCGATGAGCTCGCAGGCCTCGTTCGACCTGGCCACCCGAACCCGCGTCGGGCGCACGGTGTACGAGGCGGTGTTGCTGATCATGACGCTGCTCGTGCTGTTCTTCGTGCCGGGGCTGACGGCCGGGGCCATCGCCGGTGAGCGGGAGCGCCAGACCCTGTCCACGTTGCAGGTGACCCTGCTGCGACCCCGCTCGATCATCGCCGGCAAGATCCTCGCCGCCCTCGCCTACCTCGGGTTGCTGCTGGTGGCCTCACTGCCGGTCCTCGCCGTCGCCTACGCGCTCGGGGGCATCCGCCTCGTCGACATCGGCTCGGGGCTGCTGGCCGTCGCCTTTGTCGCCCTCGTCCTGGCGGCGATGGTGGTGGCGATCTCGACGTTCGCCAAGCGAGTCCAGACGGCGACGATCCTCGCCTACGGGTTCGTCACCTTGCTGACGATCGCCGGGCCGTTGGCCTACGGCATCGCCACCATCTTCGACGCCCGCTCCGAGGGCGCCGAGGCCCGTCCCGACGAGACGATCGCCCCGGCCTTCCTGCTGACGCCGAACCCGTTGACGCTCGTCGTCGACGTCGCCGGCGGGGCGACGGCCGACGCCGGACCACTGTCGGCAATGCAGGACGGGCTGGGCGAGGCCTGGTACCGCAACGACCAGTCGTGGTTCGCCCTGTTCCCGGACACCCGCCTCGGCGACATCGCCTTCGACGACCGGGAGCGACCGGACAGCCGTCCCCCAGCGTGGGTACTCTCGTCCCTGTCACTGACCGCGCTGGCGGTCGCCATGTCCTGGGGAGCAGCCCGACGCCTCCGGGCGCCGGCGGAGGTGGAGCGATGAGCGAGCACCGAGGCCCAACCCACGGTTCTGTGGAAGCCCAGCCGTGTCACACGCGGCCAGGCTTCCACAGAAGCGGGTCGGCGGCAGTGGCGGTGGGCTGATGAGCGGGCGGAGCGCCGGGATTCGGCGGCTCGGCGAGCTGCTGCGGGCCGTGCGCCGGCGGGTGCGCCTCGTGTGGGCCCTCGACACCGTCCAGGTCGTCGGCCCGCTGCTCGGGCTGGTCGCGGTCGCGCTCGTCGCCGCCGGCTGGGTACTGCCGTGGCCGTGGAGCGAACCGGCGGCCCTGATCCTCGCCGTAGCCGCCGTGGCGGTGATCCTGATCGCGGCCGTCACCGTGCGCTTGCCCGACCTGACGATGGCGCGCGTTGCCGACCGGGGTCTGCGCACCAAGGATGCGTTCGCGACGGCGCTGGAACGTTCCGACGATGCGCTCTTCGGAGATCGCATCGAGACCCGGGCCGTTCGTCTGGCCGAGGGCGCCTCGCCTCGCGCGGCCGTGCCCGTGCGGTGGCGTCACCGGGCCATCGTCATGGTCGCCGTCACGGCCGCGGCGGCGGTAACGCTGGCCGTCGTCCGCAGCCCGCAGGACGACACCCGGGCGGCCGAGGCCCGCGAACAGGCTCAGCTGGACGAGCTGGCCGAACGGGTCGAGGCCGAGACCGAGGTGTTACGGGCCGACCCCGCCGCCGCCGACGCCGTGCGTCGCCTGGACGAGCTGGCGGCCGAGTTGCGCCGGGCCGACGACCTGACGGAAGCGAGCGAACTGGCCACCGAGACGGCCGAGGAGCTGGCCGCCACGCAGACGCCAGAGGCACTGGCCGAGCGAGCGGCCACGCAGGGACTCGAGCGCAGCCTCGGCGGCGAACCGATGCCGGGCGCCGGCGCCGAGCAGGACGCCGCCGCCCAGTTCGAGGCGGCGGCCGATGCGCTCGGCTCGATGACGCCTGAAGAGCAGGCCGCGCTCGCGGAACGGCTCGAAGAGCTGGCCGCCACCCAGGCCGTCGGCGACCCGGCGACGGCCGCCGCGCTGCAGGAAGCGGCCGACGAACTGCGGGCCGGCAACACCGCCGGCGCCGCGGCGGCGTTGGGTGAGGCGGCGGCGGCCAACCGAGCCGCCAGCGCCAGCGCAGCCGCGACGGCGGCCGCCGGCGACGCCGCGGCGACGGCCCGCCGGGCCGCCGAGCAGGCCACCGGCCAAGGTCAGGGACAGGGACAGGGAGAGGGCCAAGGTCAAGGACAGGGCCAAGGTCAAGGACAGGGCCAGGGACAGGGCCAGGGACAGGGACAGGGCCAAGGACAGGGCCAAGGACAGGGACAAGGGCAGGGCGGCGGGAGCGGCGGCCCGGCGGCCGACGGTGCCAGCCCGTCCGGCAACGTGGGCGGCGCCAGCGCCTCGGGCAACAACCCGAGCGGTCAGGGCGGGCAGGGCACGGGCACCGCCTCGCAGGGCGGCGTCGAGGGTGAGACGCCCGAAGCGGCGACCGTGTTCGACCCCGTCCGGGCCGAGACCGGCGACGAGGTCGTCGTCGGCGGCGGCCAGGGTGCTGGCGACGGTGGCACGATCGGCGAGGTCGAAGGGCCGACGAACGCCGGCGCCGCACGCGTGCCCGTCGCCGCCGCCATCGACGACTACACCAGGACCGCCACCGAGGCGATGGATCGCACGGCCGTCGCGCCCTCCGATCGTGATCTCGTCGTCTCGTACTTCGACCAGCTGCAGAACCGCTGACCACCGCTGACCCAGGAGCACGATGACCCCGCCCGTGACCCCCGAGCGCTACGCCGAGATCGCCGAGCGCATCGAGCGCGAGGTCGGACGCGTCATCGTCGGCCAGCACGACCTGGTGCGCACCGTCGTCACCTGCCTCCTCGCCGAGGGCCACGTGCTGCTCGAAGGCATCCCCGGCGTCGGCAAGACGATGCTGTTGCGCACCTTGTCCACCGTCGTCGACCTGCCGTTCAGCCGCATCCAGTTCACGCCCGACCTGATGCCAGCCGACATCGTCGGGACGCAGGTCTTGGAGGAGGACGCCCACGGTCACAAGGCGTTCCGCTTCCGCTCCGGGCCCGTCTTCGCCAGCTTCCTCCTCGCCGACGAGGTCAACCGGGCCTCGCCGAAGACGCAGTCGGCGCTGCTCGAGGCGATGCAGGAGCGGGCGGTGACGGCCGGCGGCGAGACCCGACCACTCCCCCGGCCGTTCCTCGTCATGGCGACGCAGAACCCGTTGGAGATGGAGGGCACCTACCCGCTCCCCGAGGCCCAACTCGATCGCTTTCTGCTGAAGGCGCTGGTGCCGTTTCCCTCGGCCGACGACCTCGTCACCGTGCTCGAGCGCACGACGGGCGCCGAGACCGACGAGCCCGACACCGTCGCCGATGCCCCGACGCTGCGGGCGATGATCGAGTTGACCCGCCAGGTGCCGGTGGCGTCGCACGTCCTGCGCCACGCCGTCGACCTGGTCGTGGCCACCCAGCCCGGCGCTCCCGGCAACCCACCGACCTTGCAGCGCTATGTGCGCTTCGGAGCCTCCCCGCGCGGGGCCCAGGCTCTCGTGCTGGCGGCCAAGGTGCGGGCCCTGCTCGACGGGCGCCCGAGCGTCGCCATCGACGACGTGCGGGCCGTCGCTCCGGCCGCCCTGCGCCACCGGCTCGTCGTCGGTTACGAGGCGGTGGCCGACGCCGTGAGCACCGACCAGCTCATCGACGCGCTCCTCGACGCCGTGGCGGCGCCGACGGCGGGCGTCCGGGGCACGGGCTGACGGGCGGGCGCCGACCATGGACGCCGACGAGCTGCTGCCGGCGAGCCTGTTGGCCCAGCTGGAACGGCTGCAGTTCTCGACGCGGCGGCGCCTGGCCGGCAAGTTCGCCGGTGATCATCGCTCGCCCCACTACGGTGCGTCGCTCGATTTCGCCGACTACCGGGACTACCACGCCGGCGACGACTACCGGCGTATCGACTACCCGCTGTACGCCCGCACCGGCGACCTCTTCATTCGGCTCTTCGAGGCCGAGGACGACCTGACCGTGCGCCTCGTCGTCGATCGCTCGGCGTCGATGGGCTTCTTCGCCAAACTCGACCAGGCCGCTCGCCTGGCCGCGGCGATCGGCTTTCTCGCCCTCGTCCGCCGGGACACGGTGCTGTTGCACCTCGAGCCGGCGGCCGGACCACCCCGTCGCTTCGCCGGGCGCCACGCCACCCGGCCCCTGTTCACGATGCTGGCCGGATTGGAGGCGGCCGGGCCTACCGACCTGGCCGGAGCAGCCGGCGACGTGCTCGCCCGGCCCGGACCGGCCGGCGTCACCGTCGTGGTGTCGGACCTGCTCAGCGACAGCTGGGACCGGGCCATCGACCGCCTGGTCGCCCGCGGCGGAGAGACGACCGTGCTGCATGTGATGGCCGACGAGGAGCTCCATCCCGACCTGCGCGGCGACCTCGAGATGGTCGACGCCGAGACGGGAGCCGACGTCGCCGTCAGCCTCTCGGCCGCTGGGCTGGCCGACTACGAGACGGCGGTGGCCCAGTGGCTCGACGAGACCGCCGCCCACTGTCGCAGCCGCGGCGCCACCTACGTGCGGGTGTTGGCCGGCACCCCGATCGAGGACGTGCTGCTGCGGGCGTGGCGCGACAGCGGGGTCGTGCGGTGAGGTTCGCCAACCCCGCCGGTCTGGCCCTGCTGGCCCTGGCGTTGCCGGTCATCGCCGCGCACATCCTGCGGCCCCGGCGGGACCAGGTCGTGGTGTCGTCGATCCTGCTCTGGCGGCGGCTCGAACGGCCGGTCAGCGCCGCCCAGCCGTGGCAGCGGCTGCGCTGGAGCCTGCTGCTCGTCGCCCAGCTGCTCGCCGTCGTCCTGCTGGCGTTGGCCGTCGCCCGACCCGAGCGGCTGACGGCGACGACGCTGGCCGACCACACCGTGTTCATCGTGGACGCGTCGGGCTCGATGGCGGCCACCGACGGTGATCCCGATCGGCTGACCGACGCCATCGATCGTGCCCGTGACCTGCGCGGCGACGTGCCGGACGGCGGGCTGGCCTCGATCGTGATCGCCGGCGACGTGCCGAGGGTGGTGCTGACGGCCAGCGCCGACGGCGGCGAGTTCGACCGAGCGCTGCGCACGATCGACCAGAGCGAGGGCCGCCCCGACTTCGCCGACACGTTCGCCCTCGCCCAGAGCCTGCAGACCGGCGAGCGCGACATCGGCTTCGTCCTCCTCACCGACGGCGGCCTGGCGCCCGAGGATGTCGCCCGCCTGCCCGCCGGCACGCGGGTCGAGCGCATCGGCTCGAGCGACACGAACCGGGCGATCACCCGGCTGTCGGCCGAGCCGCGCGACGGCGGGCTGCACGTCCGTGCGACCGTGCGCAACACCGGCGGGCCGGCGGCCACCCAGCCCGTGCGCATCGACGTCGACGGCACCACGGTGGACGTCGTCGAGGTCGCGCTGGCGGCCGGCCAGCAACTCGACGTCGAGCTCGATGTCCCGGCCGGTGACCTGGTCGAGGCGTTTCTCGACAGCGAGGACCTCCTGGCCGCCGACGATCACGCCGTTGCCGTGACGGCCCGGCGGGCCGAGCTCGACGTGCTCGTCGTCGGTGACCCGGTGTTCTGGCAGGAGGCGCTGACGTCGATCCCGGGCGTCACCGCCAGCGCCATCGACGGGCTCCCGGCCGCCGATGACCCCGACGCCGTAGACCTCCTGCGCTACGACCTGGTCATCTTCAACGGGACGGCGGTGCCGGCGGCCGTGCCCGTCCCGTTCGTCGCCGTCGCCCCGCCGGCGGGCGTGCCGCCCGTGGCCGGCACCGACGCCACCCCGACCGGGGCGGTCACCGTGACCGGCACGATCGAGCGACCGGCCGTGACCTTGGTGCGCACCGACGACGCGCTGCTCGCCGGGCTGGATCTCGCCGACGTCGCCGTCGCCTCGTCGCAGGCACTGACGACCGACGCCGACGTGCTCGTCGCCGGCGAAGCGGCGCCACTGCTCTTGCGCGGCGACCGCGACGGCCAGCCGTTCATCTATATCGCCTTCGCCCTGCGCGACTCCAACCTGCCGGTGCAGCTGGCCTTCCCACTGCTCGTCGACCGTGCCCTCGGCGAACTGTCGGGCACGGCCGTCGCCGGCGAGCCGCTCGTCGTCGGTGACCGCCTGCCCGTACCGGCCGGCGGGGCCGAGATCGTCGGGCCCGACGCCGAGACCCGCAGCGTCGCCGCCGGCGAACCGGCGCCACGGGCCTCGCGGGGTGGGTTCTGGACGATCACGCCGGCCGACGGACCGCAACGGATCGTCGCCGTCAACCCCCCGGCGACCGAGAGCACGCTGACGCCCGTCACGGTGGAGGCGCCGGCGGCGGGGACCGATCGCGCCCCCGAGCCCGGCCGCCAGGCGTCGTCGCTGTTGGCTTGGTTGCTGTGGCCGCTCCTGGCTGTCGTGGCCGTGGAGGCGTGGCTGGCCTGGCGGGCCGTCGGCGTCAGCCGACGCCAATGGCGCGGCGCGTTGGCGCTGCGGGCCGTGGTCGCGCTGCTCATCATCGCCGCCATCGTCGACCCGACATGGCGGCGCCCGGCCGACCGGGTCGCCACCGTGTTCGTGCTCGACGGCTCGGCGTCAGTCGGCGCGACGGGGGTCCAGGCAACGGCCGAGTTTCTCGGCGCCGCCGTCGACCGGCGGCCCGACGAAGCCGTCGCCGGCGTCGTCGTGTTCGGCGGCGACGCCCACGTGGATCAGGTCGTGGCCCAGCTCGACGACTTCGCCGGCGCGGCGACCGTCGTCGACACGACGGCGACGGACGTGGCCGCCGGGCTCCGTCTGGGCGCCGCCCTGCTGCCCAACGACGCTCGCCGCCGGGTGGTGCTGGTGTCGGACGGCCGGGCCAACACCGGCGACGCCACCGACGAGATCGAGGCCCTGCAGGCCGCCGGCATCCCCGTCGACGTGGTCGCCCTGCCGAGTGGTGGCGGTCCGGACGCCGCCATCGCCGGCATCGACGTGCCCCGCTCGACCCACCCCGGCGAACTGGTTGAAGTCGTCGCCACCATCGAGTCGGCCACGGCCACACCGGCGACCGTCGTGCTGCGCTCCGAGGGCGCCGAGCTCGGCCGCCAGGCCGTCGAGCTGGTGGCCGGCGCCAACACGGTGCGCTTCGAACAGCCGGCGCCCGCCGAGCCCGGGGCCGTGCTGCGCTACCAGGTCACGGTGGAGACGCCGAGCGACACGATCGCCGACAACGACGTCGGCTACGCCGCCGTGCCCGTTGACGGGCCGTTGCGGGTGCTGGTGGTGGAGGGCTCGTCCGGCGAAGCCGACACGCTGGCCGCCGCCCTCGAGGCCGGCGGGGTCGGCACCGAGGTCGTCGGCGTGGCCGACCTGCCGGCCCTGAGCGAACTGACCACGTACGCCGGCATCGTCCTCGCCGACGTCGACGCTCGCAACCTGACCGGCGCCCAGATCGAGACGCTGACGACGGCAGTGCGCGATCTCGGCCGGGGTCTCGTGACGATCGGCGGCACCCAGAGCTACGGCGTCGGCGGCTACCGGCAATCGCCCCTGTCGGACCTGCTGCCCGTCGACAGCGAGATCACCGACCCGCAGCGGCGGCGCACGGTGGCCGAGGTGCTCTCGATCGACACCAGCGAATCGATGGGCGCCTGCCACTGCGCCGGTGAAGACATGCGCACCGGCGGTGGCGTCAACAAGACCGACATCTCACGGGCGGCGGCCGAGCGCACGATCGCCGCGCTGGCCGAGACCGACGAGATCGGGGTGTTGGCCTGGAACTCCAGCGCGACGTGGGTCATCCCCCTGCAACAGCTCCCGCCGGCCGATGTCGTCGAGGCCGGTCTCGGCAGCCTGCGCCCGGCCGGCATGACCGACATCCGGGACTCGCTCGGGGATGCGGCCGAGGCGCTGCTGGCCAGCGACGCCGAACTGAAGCACATCATCCTGTTCAGCGACGGGTTCACCGACGTCAGCCTGATCGCCGCCACCGCCGACGAGGCCGGACGGCTCTACGCCGACCACGGCATCACGACGTCGGTGTTGGCGACGGGCGAAGGGGCGGCGCCGTCGCTCGAGGACATCGCCGTCCAGGGTCACGGGCGCTTCTACGCCGGGACGAACCTGCAGGAGGTGCCGGAGATCATGGCCGAAGAGGCCGTGATCGCCAGCCGCAACTTCATCAACGAAGGTGAGTTCCTGCCCGAGGTGACGAGCGACGACGAGGTCGTCGCCGAACTCGTCGCCACGCCCCCGCTGCTCGGGTATGTGGCGACGACGGCGAAGTCGCAGGCGGCCACGCTCCTGCGCATCGGACCCGACCGCGACCCGTTGCTGGTCACGTGGCAGGCCGGGCTGGGACGGGTGACGAGCTGGACGAGCGACGTCAACGACTGGTCGGCCGGTTGGGCGAACTGGGACGGCTTCATCGAGTTCTGGTCGACGGTGGTCAAGGACTCACTGCCGGCCGGTGACGACGCCGGCGCGGTGCAGGTAGCGGTGCGCGACGGCCGGGTCGAGGTTTCGGTGGAGAGCGCCGACGCCTTCCCGGACGCGGCCACGGCCGAAGCCCGGGTCTCGGGACCCGACGGCCAGGTGCTCGAGGTCGCCCTCGAGCGCACCGCATCCGGGCGGTTCGAGGGTCAGGCCGAAGCGGCCCGGCCCGGGACCTACGCCGTCGGCGCGACGGTCACCGACGGCGACGGCGAGACGGTGCTGAGCAGCTCGACACTGGGCACCAACAGCTACCCGGCCGAGTTCGTGCCGGGGGCCACAGACGAGGCGTTCCTGCAGCGGGTGGCCGACGCGACGGGCGGGACGCTGGGGGTCAGTGCCGAGGGCGTCTGGGACCGGAGCGGCCTGCCCGCCGGGGTGCGGGCGATGCGGCTGCTGCCGTGGCTGGTGCTGGTCGCCGCCCTGACGTGGCCATTGGCCGTGCTGCTGAGCCGTGTCCGGCTGCGCCGGATGTCGCTGGCCGAGGCCTCGGCGTCGGTCGGCGCCGGCGTCGGCGCCCTCGGCCGGCGCGTCAGCGACGTCATGCCGCGCTTCGGTGGCGACCCCGACAGCGGCTCGGCGCCGACCGACCCCACCGCGGCGGCCGCCCGCGCCCGCGCCCGCCGCGCCGGCGCGCCGCGCTATCGCGGCCGCTCCCACATCGCCGCTGAACCGCACGCCGGGCTGCCCGAGGCGCCCGGCGCGGCGGTCCCCGAATCCGCGGTGATGCCACCACCACCCCCGCCGCGCCGGCCGGTCGTGGTGCCCCCGCCGCCGGTCGCCACCCCGAGGCGACCGCCGCCCCCTCCGCCGCCGGCCGCTACTCGACCCGCCGGACCGCCGCCACCACCCACCGGTCCCCCGGCTCCACCAACGGCCGGAGCACCGTCGGGGCGCACCATCGACGACCTGCTCGCCCGCAAGCGCGCCCGCCGCACCGACGCCCCACCCGAGTGACCGTCCTTTCATCCGAGTGTTTGACGCCACCACGGGCTTCATGTCAGCGAAATCGCGTCATGGGCGGGCGGCTTCAACTGGTGAACGCGACGGATTTCCTCTTGGGAGGTCGTCGTGGCGTATCCGGGCAAGAAGTACGGCGGGTGGGGCGGAGGGCGGCGGCACGGGACACAGCCGCGGCAGTCATGACCATCGCGCCGAGCCAGACGAAGACCATGCCGTGGCGTCGGTGGACGGTGACGACGACGCCACCGTCGTCGGCGGCCCGCTCCAGCACGACGAGCGTGTCGGTCCACCACCCGGGCCGGGCCGCCACCTCGGCCAGGCGCCCGCCCCGTTCCGGGTAGACGACGATGCGCGGCCGGTACGCGTCCCCGTCCGACCCGAGCGTCGCCTCGACGGCGTCCGTCCCCGGACGCGGACCGTCGACCACGGCCACGCCGTCGTTGCGCCAGTCGACGCCGGCGGCTGGCAGCGTCGCGCCGGCCGGGATCGGGACCGTAGCCACCCGGTCGAAGGTCGAGGCGGCGACCCCGACCACGAGGACGAGGAACCCGGCGTGGGCGATCGTGCTGGCCCCGTCCCACCGGCGAAGCCGTCCGGCCACGAACGGCACGGCGACGAAGGCCAGGGGGCCGACCGTGCGGCTGAAGAACTCACCCCGCACCAGTCGATCGCGATCGTCGCCGACGGCGGCGAGGACCGGGAACACGCTGCCGGCCACCACCACCACGGTGGCCGCCACCACCAGCACGACGGTCACGTCGCGGCCCTGGCGGTCGGCCCGTGATGCTCCTGTCGGCGTCGCCGGCGGGGTGCGGGCGACGGCGACGGCGGTCGCGACGACCGTGAGGACGGTCAGGGCGAGCAGGGCCCGCCCGACGCCGGGCTGCTCGGCGAAGCCGTGGATCGACGGCGTGGCCCCATAGCGCACGAGAATCGCCCCGGCCAGCGCCAGCACCCACGGCGCGAACCCGGCGACCACAGCGCCGCGACCGCGCGTCCCGGCGACGTGCAGCGCGACGAGCGCCGCCAGCCAGACCACCAGGGACGTGTTCTCGACCGGATCCCAGGCCCAGTAGCCGCCCCATCCCTGTTCGAGGTAGCTCCACGCGCCACCGAGCGTCATCGCCGCCGTCAACGCCGCCAGCGTGACGAGGTGCCAGCGCCGTGCCGATGAGGCCGACGCCGCCGCCCCATCGCCGGCGACGACCCGAGCGGTAGCGACCGCCGCGCCACCGGCGGCGGCCAGGCCGAGGTAGAGCAGGGGCGGATGGATCGTCATCGCCGGATGCTCGAGGATCGGATTCATCCCGAAGCCGCCCACCGCGGGCAGGTCGAGCCGCCGGAACGGGCTGGCCAGCCCGAGGTCGATGGCGGCCAGCGCTCCCACGGTGACGACGGCGGCGCCGGTGACGGCGACCGGCGCCCGCCGGGTGGCGACGACGGCGACGCCGCCGACGATGCCGGTGAACAGCAGCAGCGAGCCCTCCATCCCGGCCCAGACGCCGGCCATCCGGTACCACCACGGCAGCCCAGGCCGGCTCTGCTCGGCCACGTAGCGCCAATCGAGCTGGCGGTCGAGAAAGGCCCAGCCGAGCCGGACCAGGCCCAACCACACGACCGCGGTGAGCACCACCAGCACGGCCCAGGCGACGACGCCGGCACCGCCACGGACAGCCGCGGGACCCTCCGCCGGCGGTCGAGGCTCCACCAGCGCCGGGGCCGGTGTCGTCGTCATCGACCCAGCGTGGCACGCCGCGCCGACCCACCCCGGTCGGCACGCGCCACCCGGTTCACCCCCCCCTAGAGTTTCCTGCGCCGGCGCTCGGCGCGGTCAGCGTTGGCGCAGGAGCACGGCCTGGGCGACGGTGGCCACCAGCGTGCCGTCGGCGCTACGGATCGTGCCGAGCGACAGGCCCCGGCCGCGCCCGGTGGCGACCGGCACCAGCTCCGACAGCAGCCACTGGTTGACGTCGACCGGCCGGTGGAACCACACGCTGTGATCGAGGGAGACCGACTGGCGACGGGCGTCGTCGGCGAGATCGGCGTGCGGCTGGCGGGCGGCCCGCGTCGGGCCATGGTCGCTGAGGTAGGTCAGGCACTGCTGGTGGAGCAGCGGGTCGTCGGGAACGGGCATCGCCGGCCGGTACCAAGCCCGGCGACCGTGGGGCAGCCGACCCTCGACCGCGTCGACGGGTACGTCGCGGGCGTCGAACCAGCGGCTGGCGTACCGGCCCGACGGCAGCTCGTCGGGTCCCGGGACCCCGGGCGTGGCCGGCGTCTCGTAGTCGAGGCCCGCCTCGTCGGCGTGGAAGTCGGCGCTCATGACGAGCACGACGCCGTGAGCCTGCCGAGCGACGATCCGGCGGGTCGTGAAGCTAGCGCCGTCGCGGGTCCGCTCGACGTCGTAGTACACGACCTCACTGCTCCTACCGGCGGTCACGAACGACGCGTGCAGCACGTGCGCCGCCCGGTCGCCACCGTCGTCCGGCACCGTCAGCTGCCCCGCCCGCAACGCCTGGCCGATCAACAACCCGCCGAACACGTGACCCCGTTCCGTCGGCCGCACGCTGACGAAGGTGTCCGGCCGGTCGGCGGCGGCCAACGCCAGCCGATCCGCCATCGTCGCCGTCACGCCGGGGCACAGTATCGACGCCCGCGCCGTGACACGGAACGGGTGTCGTTCGTTCTGGTCGCGCGTTTGCGTCGCCAACGAACAGAACCCGGGACCGAAGCGTCGAGCCCCCGGCTCAGGTCGGCGGGGCGCCGTAGCCGGGGTCGCTGGGCCAGTTGGGTTGAAACATGTGCCATTGCTCGGGGGCTCGGCGGATCAGGTACTCCAGCTCGTCGGCGAGGTATTGCGTGACCCGGGCGACATCGTCACGCAGGCCACCGCGGCGCTCGGTCGGCGCCGGCGGGCGCACGACGGCGTGGTGGCCGTGCAGGCGGTCGGTGAAGTAGACGCCGACCGGCAGCAGCGGCGCCCCGGACCGCAGGGCCAACGTGGCCGGCCCGGCCGGCAGCGTCGTGCGCTCGCCGAAGAACTCGACGTCGACGCCGCCGCCCTGCAGGTCGCGATCGCAAAGCAGGCAGACGATCTCGTTGTTGCGCAGCGCGCCGAGCACGGCCCGACCGGCTCCCGGTCCCAACGGCACGACCGTCATCCCGAGGTCTTGGCGCAGGTTGACGAACCAGTCGAAGAGCTCGGGCGGATCGAGTTGCTCGACGACGACGGTCAGGCGGTGCCCACGGATCGCCAGCCAGCGTCCAGCCCACTCCCACCCGCCGAGGTGGGGCAGCGCCAGGATCACGCCCTTTCCCGCCTCCAGGGCGGCCGAGACTTGCTCGAAGCCGTCGAGGGTGATCCCGCGCTCGATGGTCCGAGGCGACAGCGTCGGCAGGCGCAACGCCTCGATCCAGTAGCGGGCGTAGGAGTCGAAGGCTCCCTGCACCGCCTGGCGCAACCGCCACGGCGGCCAGTCGGGGCGGACGCGGCGCAGGTGGCGCTGGATCATCGCCCGCCGCTCAGCGCTGGCGAAGCTGGCCCCGAAGCCGAACGGTGCGGCCAGGCCCTCGGCCACGACGCCCGGCAGCGCCCTCGCCATCAACGCGCCGGTCCGATACCCACCGACGGTCAGCGCGTCGGTCCACCGCTGGAACGGCCCCCGGCCCCCGTCGGTCACGGGCGGCGACGGCGGGGCACCCGCGTGCGCCGGCGGGCCACCCGGGCCACCCGGCGACTCTGGCGGCGCGACCGGCGCAGCTCCATGCGGGCCAGCGTCACCGGCGCCACCTGGGCCTGGCGCCACACCTTGACGAAGCGTTGCAACGCCGTGATCGCCGTCAGCACCAGCATCACCCACAGAGCCGGTACCAGCAGCGGCTCCCACAAGAGGCCGATGCACAGCACGACGATGCGCTCGGCCCGCTCCATCAGGCCACCCTTGGCGTCGAGGCCGAGCGACTCGGCCTTCGCCCGCTGGTACGAGATGATCGACGACAGCGCCATCACGGCGAACGGCAGGATCGACATGTGCGCCGATTCGGCGCTGGCCAGATACCAGGCCACGCCGCCGAGCAGGACGGCATCGGTCAAGCGGTCGACGGTTGAGTCGAAGAAGGCGCCGCGCTGGCTGGCGGTGCCTGACGCCTTGGCCAGCGCGCCGTCCAACATGTCGGGCAGGGCGGCGAGCACGACCAGGACGACGCCGAGCCAGAGCCGGCCCGAACCGATGGCGAAGGCGGCACCGACGCCGACGAGCAGGCCGAGGACCGTCAGATGGTCCGGCGTCAGGCCGGTGCGACGCAGCAGGTGGCCGATGGGCCTGACCGCCTTGTCGATCGGCGTCCGGAACTTGCCGTCGAACATCGTCAGCGAGGTTACCCAGCGCCGCCCGGGCTAGACCGGCACACGGCCCGCCGACGATCAGTCCCGGACTTACGGACGGATTGGAGTTTGGGCGAGCGCCGATCCGAAGGGTCGGCGAGCGAGCACGGAGGCGTAGCCGATCCGGCTTGGACGGCGGCGGAGCCCGAACGTCTCAGTCGCTCGGTGGTGCCGGCCTGACCGGCGGTGTCGCCGACCACTGCTCGGGGTTGTCCTCGACCAGGTGCTCGAGGACCTGTCCGTCGACGGCGTCGACGAGCACCAGGCCCCGGCGCTCGGGCGGCTCCTCGGTCGAATAGCACAGCACCCGCCACGTCGGCCGGCTGCGCAGCCCCCGCCACACCTGCTGGGCCGAGGCGTGCCCGACGGGAAAGCCGACCGCCTGCTGCGCTGCGACCAGCGCTTGCTTCTCGTCGACGTGCATCCGCCAGCCCGACGTGAACGAGATCACGGCGACGACCACCAGCAGTCCCGCCGCCCAGAGCAGCCCCTGGTTGACCCACGGTTCCCGGTCCTTCAAGGCCACCCACACGGCGACGCACACAGCGGCGATGCCGAGGTAGATCATCGCCGGGATTCGTCGGCGGGAGTTGTCCGGGAACTGATACGGCCCCACGTAGCCCGCCGCGTTCAGGTCGTCCGGCAGCTCGTCGCGATGCGCGTCGTGCGGCGGCGTCGGCTCGCCGTCAGGCCGGTCCGCCGGGTCGGGATCGCTCGTCATGACGCCGCCCACACTACAAATCGACGTTCACCCCGTACGCTGCTGTCAGGGATCGTCTCGTTTGGCCCGGTCCTCGACGGTGTGTCGCAGCAGTTTGCGTGCTCCGCACCGCACGTCGTGCCCCTCAGACGCGGCGTCCCGGCTGAACCTTCACGTCACGAGAATCCCCTTTTGTTGTCTTTCACTGCCCTCGGCGTCCCCGCGCGCCTGGCCGACGTCCTCACCGCGCAGGGCATCGTCGAACCCACCCCGATCCAGGCGGCGACGCTGCCCGATTCGCTGGCCGGACGGGACGTGCTGGGTCGCGGCCGCACCGGCTCCGGCAAGACGATCGCCTTCCTGCTGCCACTCGTCGCCCGCCTGCAGACCTCCTCCTCGCGCCGCGCCCCGAAGCGACCCCGGGCGCTGATCCTCGCCCCGACGCGGGAGCTCGTCACGCAGATCGATGCCGCCCTGGCGCCGCTGGCGGCGACGTGCGGTCTGCGCAGTCGCACCGTGTTTGGCGGCGTCGGACAGCACCCGCAGGTCCAGGCCTTGCGCGCCGGCGTTGACATTCTGGTCGCCTGCCCCGGTCGGCTCGAGGACCTCGTCGGCCAGCGGGCGTGCGACCTCGGCGCGATCGAGATCACCGTGCTCGACGAGGCCGACCACATGGCCGACCTCGGCTTTCTTCCCGGTGTCCGCCGGCTGATGGACGCCACGCCGAGCCGCGCGCAGCGGATGCTGTTCTCGGCGACGCTCGACGCCGGCGTCGACGTCCTGGTCGAGCGCTACCTGCACGACGCCGCCGTCCACGAGGCCGACTCGGCCCAGTCGCCGATCGCCGAGATGGAGCACCACGTGCTGCACATCGAGCGCGAGGCCAGGGTGCCGGTCCTGGTCGAGTTGACCAGCGCCCCCGGTCGCGCCCTCGTGTTCACGCGCACCAAGCACGGCGCCAGGGCGCTGACCCGCCAGCTCAACGCCCGCGGGGTGCGGGCGGTGGAGCTCCACGGCAACCTCGCCCAGCCGGCCCGCACCCGCAACATGGAGGCATTCCACGCCGGTCGAGCGACCACGTTGGTGGCCACCGACATCGCCGCCCGCGGCATTCACGTCGACGACGTCACCCTCGTCGTTCACGCCGACCCGCCGGCCGAGCACAAGGCGTACCTGCATCGTTCCGGTCGCACGGCGCGCGCCGGCGCGTCGGGCACGGTCGTCACGTTGATGACCGACCAGCAGGTCGCCGACGTGCGGGCCTTGACCCGGGCGGCGAAGATCTCGCCGACGATCACGCGCGTGAACGGTCCCGGGCATCCGCTGCTGCGCGAGCTCGCTCCCGGTGAGCGCACCCGACGGCCGGAAGCGCTCGTCGAGGAACGAACGTCCGCCCCGACCGGCAGTGGACGGCGGTCCTGGCCCGATGACGACCGCGCAAGCCGCGGGAGCGCCGCCGGACGCGGCGACCGCCGCCGCGGTCGAGACGACGACCCGCGCAACAGCGGCGGGCGGTTCCGACCGAACCGTCCGGGCACGCCGTCCGCCGGGCGGAGCGACCGACCGACGTCGCGTACGGATCAACCCGGTGGTCGGCGACCCCGGCGCCGTGGCGGTCGTGGCCAGATCGGCCCCGGTGGCGGCCAACGCCCGGCGGCGTCATCCGCCCGCGGCCGGAGCCGCTGACGCGGCGAAGAAGGACGGGGCGCGCTCAGCCCCGAGGCCAGGCGGCGCGCAGCTTGGCGGCGGTGTCCGGCAGCGCTTCGTTGAGGTTGCGCGTGTTCGCCGTCGCGGTCATGAAGTTGGCGTCACCGATCCAGCGCGGCACGACGTGCACATGGAGGTGGTCGCTGACCGAGCCGCCCGCCGGCTGCCCGAGATTGACGCCGACGTTGATCCCCTCCGGCCGGTAGCCGACCTTCAGCGCCCGCACCGTGTCGGTCACCGTGGCCCACAGCTCGGCCGTCTCGGCCGCCGTCAGGTCCTCCAGGTCGGCGACCTCGCGGTAGGGCAGCACGAGGACGTGACCGACCGAGTACGGGAACAGGTTGAGGATCGCGAACACGCCCTCCCCGCGGTGAACGACGTGCGTCGCCGTGTCATCGAGGCCGGACGTCAGGATGCGGGTGAAGATGCTCCCCCGCCCCTGGGCGACGTCGTCCCGGGCGACGCCGCCGGCGGCTCCGCCCGACGTCACGTACGTCGCGCGCCAACCGCTCCACAACAGCTCGAGCGGTGTCACGTCACTCAGGCGTTGAGGGCGTGGGAGGTGGCCATGGCGATCTCGTCCGTGAGCTGCTCGATGAACGTGCCGAGCTCAACACCACGCTCGGGCTGGTTCTCACCCCGGCGATTGACACCGACCGTGCCGGCGGCCACGTCGTCGTCGCCGACGACGAGGATGTACGGCAGCTTCTCCAGCTTGGCCGCCCGGATCCGCTTGCCCAGGGCATCGTTGGCCCCGACGACGTCGACGCGCACCTCGGCGGCGCGCAGCCGGTCGGCCACCTTCTCGGCGTACTCCTCGTGGGCCGTCGCCACCGGCAGCACGCGAACCTGCGTTGGCGCCAACCACGTCGGGAAGTTCCCGGCGTAGTGCTCGAGGAGCACGCCGAAGAACCGCTCCACCGACCCGAACAGCGCCCGGTGCAACATGATCGGCCGGTGGCGCTCGTTGTCCGACCCGATGTACTCCAGGTCGAAGCGCTCGGGATGGTTGAAGTCGTACTGGATCGTCGACAGCTGCCAGGAGCGGCCGATGGCGTCGCGGACGTCGATGTCGATCTTCGGTCCGTAGAAGGCGGCGTCGCCGACCTTGACGGCGTAGTCGAGGCCGTGGCGGTCGAGGGCCGAACGCAAGGCGTCGGTGGCGGCCTTCCAATCGTCGTCGCTGCCGACGTACTTGTCCGGGTCCTTCGTCGACAGGTTGAACGTGAAGTCGGTGAACCCGAAGGCGCGCAGCACGGAGAGCACGAAGTCGAGCAGTGAGGCGATCTCGTCGGGCGCCTGGTCCCGGGTGCAATAGATGTGGGCGTCGTCCTGGGTGAAGCCGCGGATGCGCATCAGCCCGTGCAGCGTGCCGGCCCGTTCGTAGCGGTAGACGGTGCCGAGCTCGAACAGCCGCAACGGCAGCTCGCGGTAACTGCGCTGGCGCGACCCGTAGATCAGGCAGTGCATCGGGCAGTTCATCGGCTTCATGTAGTACGTGCCGTTGTCCATCTCCATCGGCGGGTACATGCCGTCGGCGTACCAGGAGAGGTGCCCGCTCGTCTCGAACAGCTGCGCCTTCGTGAGGTGGGGCGTGAAGACGAAGTCGTAGCCGCCGTGCTCGTGGCGCGTGCGGCTGTAGTCCTCCATCAGCTTGCGGACGATGGCGCCCTTGGGGTGCCACACGGCCAGGCCGCCGCCGATCTCGCTTGGAAAGCTGAGCAGGTCGAGGTCGGTGGCCAAGCGGCGGTGGTCGCGCTTTTCCGCCTCGACGAGCATCTCGAGGTGGGCTTGCAAGGCGGCGTCAGACTCCCAGGCCGTGCCGTAGATGCGTTGCAGCATCGGACCCTTCTCGTTGCCCCGCCAGTACGCGCCGGCCACCTTCTGCAGCTGGAAGTGGCCGAGCCGGCCCGTCGATGGCACGTGCGGGCCCTTGCACAGGTCGACAAAGTCGGCGCTGTTGCGATACACGCTGACCGAGTCGCCCCCGCCGACCTCGCCGCTGTCGAGCGCATCGGCGCCCATGCCGGCGGCCGCCACCCGCTCGATGATCTCGACCTTGTAGGGCTGGTCGGCGAACACCTCGAGGGCATCGTCGGGCGACATCTCGGACCGCTCGAACGGCTGGTCAGCCGCAATGATCTCACGCATCCGGGCGTCGATGGCGCTGAGGTCGTCCTCACTGAATGTCCGCCCGTCGGGCAGCTCGAAGTCGTAGTAGAAGCCGTGCTCGATGGCCGGACCGATCGAGAACTTGGCCCCCGGGAACAGCTGCGTCACGGCCTGGGCCATCACGTGGGCCGTGGAGTGGCGCAGCACGTGGCGGCCGGCCTCCGAATCCTCGGTGATGATCGCCACGGCGTCGCCGTCGCCGAGCGGGCGGCCGAGGTCGACCTCGTCACCGTTGGCCGAGGCCGCTACGGCCGCCTTGGCCAAGCGCCGCCCGATCGACGCCGCCACCTCCCCCCCGGTGGTCCCGGCGGGGTAGTCGCGCGCCGAACCGTCGGGAAGGGAGATCGTGATCTGGCTCATCGACAAGCCAGTCTACGAGCGGGTCCGCGCCCCTGACCGGGCGTTTCCGACCGCCGGCACCTGCTCAGGAGGCGACGGTGACAAGTTCGCGCGCCGGGGCGACGTCGTCGATCACGGAGGCCGGCACCGCCGTCGGGCGATCCTCCGTCGGCGCGTCCTCGCGTTGGCCGGCGTAGCGGTTGCGGTACTCCTGACCGGTCATCTCGCGGATCTCGAACATCACCTCGTCGATCATCGACCGCCACGCCTGATGCGGCTCCGACCGGGAGGCGTAGCGCTCGGGCCGCACCGGGCGGCCGATCTCGATGCGGCAGGAGGTGAACGGCTTCGGGGCTTTGGCATCGGGCGGCTGGATGCGATCGGTCCCGGTGATGCCGACCGGGTAGATCGGCGCGCCGGTCTCGACGGCCAACCGGGCGGCGCCGGTGCGGCCCTTGTACAGGTAGCCGTCGCGGCTGCGCGTGCCTTCAGGGAAGATGCCGAACAGCTCGCCCCGGCCCAGCACCTCGGCGGCGGCGTCCAGGGCGGCGCTCGACTTGGACCCCCCGGAGCGGTCGATCGGGATCATTCCCAGGGCCGGGAAGATGTACTTCGTCTTCCACGAGTCCATGTACTCGGCCTTCCCGACGAAGCTGATGTTGCGGGGCACGGTCAGCAGCAGGAACATCGAGTCGAGGAACGAGATGTGGTTGGGGCAGAGGATCGCCGGACCCTCATCGGGCAGACGCTCATAGCCAGCCCGCTCGACCTTCCACAGCACCCGCGAGAGCGGGCCGACGACGGCGCGGGTGCGTCGTTGCAGCTTCCCCGCGCCGGGACGGTCGGCCATGACGGTCACTGTAGGCGAGCGGTGTGACAGGAAGGTGCGGCGAACATGACCGCCCCGTGAACGACAACAGCGGTCAGAGGCGGACGCCGAGCAGGTCGGCGGCGGTGCTGACGTCGGTGCCGGCCGCCGCCGCTTCGTCGATGACGACCGTCGCGCCCGGGGTGTCGAGGTCGTCGTCGAGCCGGTCGCGCACGGCGGCCAGCACGTCGGCGGACACCTCGCTCAGCCCGGCGTTTTCGGCCGATCGCCACCGAGCGAGCCGCGCCGCGGCCCGCGGCATCAGGTCGTCGTCCCACGACCACTCGGTGCGGTAGTGGTGCTCGATGATGGCCAGGCGGATCGCCATCGGCTCCCACTCCTGCCGCAAGGCATCGACGAAGACGAGGTTGCCGAGGCTCTTCGACATCTTCTCGCCATCCTTGGCGATGAGCGCCGTATGCATCCAATGGCGCACGAACGGCTCGCCGGTCGCCGCCTCCGACTGCGCCCGCTCGCACTCGTGGTGGGGGAAGATGAGGTCGGCGCCACCGCCGTGGAGGTCGATCGTGGTGCCCAACTCACGGAGGGCGAGCGCACTGCACTCGATGTGCCACCCCGGGCGTCCGGGGCCCCACAGCGTGTCCCACGCCGGCTCGTCGGGCGCCGACGGCTGCCACAACACGAAGTCGAGGGGATGGCGCTTGGCCGGGTTCTCGACGTCACCCCCACGCTGGCGGGCGAACTCGAGCATCTCCGGCTCGGTGTAGTTGCTGATCGCCCCGAAGCCGTCGAACGACGAGACGTCGAAGTAGACGGCGCCGGCCGCTTGGTAGGCGTGGCCCCGGTCGAGGACCATGCCGATGAACCCGCGGATGTCGGGGATCGCCGACGACGCCCGCGGTGACGCCGCCACCGGCAAGGCGTTCAGCGCCTCCATGTCGGCCTCGAAGCGGGCCTCTTCGCCCGCCGCCAGATCGAGGTAGTGCACGCCGAGCTGGCGGGCCTTGGCGAACAAGGGATCGTCGACGTCGGTCACGTTGCGCACACACGTCACGGTGTGGCCGCGGTCGAGCAACCGCCGCTGCAGGACGTCGTAGGCAAGGAACGTCGCGGCGTGCCCGAGGTGGGTGGCGTCGTAGGGAGTGATGCCGCACGTGTACATCAGCACGTGGTCGGCCGGCTCGAAGTCGACGATCGAGCGCCGCGCGGTGTCGTACAGGCGTATCGGGCCGGCGGGGGTCATGGGGACTCAGGTGGCAGGTTCGGTGGCCACCGCCGGCGTCTCCGCCGCGGTGACCGGTTCGCGCGGGTCGCGCTTGATGCCGGTGAGCTTGGGCGCGACGCGGGTCTTGTAGCGCACGTTGAGCTGCAGGAGGACGGCCGTGAACGCCTCGATGGCAGTGGCGTTGGACAGCTCGCCGGCGTCGAGCGGTCGGCAGCCGGGGATGAGCGACACGATGTCGCTGACCTGGGCCACGGCCGCGGCGTCGTCCCCGCAGATCAGCACGTCCGAGTCGATCGGCTGGCCGAGGTGGCCGAGCTCCTTGGCCGGGAGGTGATGGAACGCGGCGACGACCCGGCAGCCGGGGACCGCCGCCTGGACGTGGGCGGCGACGCTGCCGCGCGGTGGGACGAGCGGCTGGAACTCGTGACCGACGCGCACGAGGGCGTTGGCCATGCTGACCACGACCTTGCCATGCAGCGCCTTCTCGTGCTCCTGGGCGGTCGTCGCCGCCGAGTCCCAGGGCGTCGAGATGACGACGAGGTCGCAGTCGGCGGCGGCGGTGTTGTCGCCCGACTGCAGCCGCTCGTCCAACTCGGGATACTGCGCCCGCAGGCTGTCGACGGTCTCCATCGCCCGGTACTTCGAACGGGACCCGATGACGACGTCGTAGCCGATGCTCGCCAACCGGGCGCCGAGGCTGCTGCCGGCCGGACCGGTGCCACCGAAGATGCCGATGCGCATGGCCGATCAGCCTTGCACACGCCCCTCGAAGGCCGCGATTCGGCCATCGACCGGCGGCGCCGTCACGGCGGTGGTGTCACCGTCCACCCGCGGCGAGCGAGCTCATCGGCCAACGCGTCGGTGCTGACATGGCCCAGCCGCCTGGTCGACGGCGCCGCCGGCGCGGGCTCGTCGGCCGACGCCGACTCGGACTCGGCCTCGGCGTCGGTGAGGCGATCGATCAGCGCCGACGCCTCGGTGCGGCTGAACTTGCCGCGCGACTGGCGCGCCGTCAGATCCAACGGGTGGCGGGCCTCGGCGAAGCCGGTGAAACCGGCCTGGCGCACCAACGACTCCAGGTAGGCGATCTGCTTGGCCGTCGCCGGCGGTCCCGTTCCTGATCCGAAGCTCATGGGCGCAGGTTCGCACGGCCCGGAGTACCGTCGCCGCGATGGGTCTGCTCGACGGCAAGAACATCGTGGTGACGGGCGTGCTGACCGACGCCTCACTCGCCTTCGCCGTCGCCCGGATGGCGCAGGCCGAGGGGGCTCAGATCGTGCTCACGGGCGCCGGGCGCGGGCTCAGCCTGACCGAGCGCACGGCCCGCAAGCTCGACGGTGACGTCGAGGTGTTCGAGCTCGACGTCACCCAGCCCGACCACCTCGTGGCCGTGCGCGAGGCCCTGGCGGCGTCGTGGGGGCGCGTCGACGGCGTGCTGCACGCCATCGGCTTCGCCCCCGAGATCGCGCTCGGCGACGACTTCATGGCCGCCCAGTGGGACGACGTCGCCATCGCCCTGCACATCTCGACGTACTCGTACAAGGCGCTGGCCGACGCGTTCGTGCCGCTGATGACGAACGGCGGCGCCTTCGTCGGCCTCGACTTCGACAACCAGGTCGCCTGGCCGGCCTACAACTGGATGGGCGTGGCCAAGTCGGCGCTGCAGAGCGTCAACCGCTACCTGGCCAAGGCGCTCGGCCCGCAGGGCATCCGCAGCAACCTCGTGGCCGCCGGCCCCGTCAAGACGATGGCGGCCAAGTCGATCCCCGGCTTCGCCCAGTTCGAAGACATCTGGGACGACCGCGCCCCGCTCGGCTGGGACGTCACCGACCCCGAGCCGGTCGCCCGGGCCGTCGTTGCCCTCCTGTCGGACTGGTTCCCGGCCACCACCGGCGAGATCGTCCACGTCGACGGCGGCTTCCACGCCACCGGCGCCTGACCCCCCGCCCCTCATCCAGCCCTCGGATCCACGGCAACCCTCGGACGCCTCACCGTTAGCGTCGGGCGGGTGAATCGACTCGGGGCCGAGACCTCGCCGTACCTGCGCCAGCACCGCGACAACCCGGTCGAGTGGTACGCGTGGGGGCCTGAGGCCTTCGCCGCCGCCCAAGAGCGCGACGTGCCGATCCACCTCTCCGTCGGCTACTCGGCCTGCCACTGGTGCCACGTGATGGCCCACGAGTGCTTCGAGGATGCGGCCGTGGCCGCGACGATGAACGCGTCGTTCGTCAACATCAAGGTCGACCGCGAGGAGCGACCCGACGTCGATGCCGTCTACATGGACGCCGTCCAAGCGATGACCGGGCGCGGCGGTTGGCCGATGACCGTGTTCCTCACGCCCACCGCCGAACCGTTCTACGGCGGCACCTACTTCCCCAAACCCCAGTTCCTCCGCCTCCTCGGGGCCATCGAGGACGCCTGGCGTACCCGCCGTCCCGAGCTGCTGCAGAACACCGGGCCGCTGCGCGAGGCGATCGGGCGCACGGCCCAACTCGAGCCGGCCGTCGAACTCCCTGCCGCGACCCACCTGGCCCGCGCCGTGCAGGCCCTCGCCCAGAGCTTCGACCAGGAGTGGGGCGGGTTCGGCTCGGCGCCCAAGTTCCCCTCGACGATGAACCTCGACCTGTTGTTGCGCTGGTACCTCCGCCGGGGCGAGGCGGGGGCCCACCAGGCCGTCGTCACCACGTTGGACGTGATGGCCTCGGGCGGGATGTACGACCACATCGGCGGCGGTTTCGCCCGCTACTCCGTCGATCGCGAGTGGCTGGTGCCGCACTTCGAGAAGATGCTGTACGACCAGGCCCTGCTGGTGCGGGTGTACACCCACGCCGCCGTCACCCTGGACGACGTCCGCTACCGCCAGATCGTCGCCGAGACCGTCGGCTACGTACTGCGCGACCTGCGCCAAGCGGCCGGCGGGTTCTCCTCAGCCGAGGACGCCGACTCCCCCGGGCCCGACGGCCACGGTCACGAGGGCCTGTTCCACACGTGGACACCGGCCGAGGTGCGGGCCACGCTCGACGACAACGCCGAGGCCGCCCTCGCCCACTACGCCATCACCGACGAGGGCAACTTCGAAGGCCGGTCGATCCCCAACCGCCTCCACGAGCGGGGCGACTGGGCTCGCGACGACGCGGCCGAGGACCGCCGCCGACGGCTGTTCGACGAGCGGGCGACACGGGCTCGTCCCGGACTCGACGACAAGGTG